>Ga0180432_10001954_pt1 | contig 31626 bp, 29 predicted proteins | sample SS_ome_10_FD_132414 | JGI IMG/M metagenome (GOLD analysis project Ga0180432, IMG submission 132414) | Hypersaline lake sediment archaeal communities from the Salton Sea, California, USA - SS_1_MS_2 metaG | ecosystem: Environmental > Aquatic > Non-marine Saline and Alkaline > Hypersaline >...
AAGGTTCGCACGTTTTCACGAGCATACCTCAGCTCTACCGGATCAGGTTAAGCATCACTCATATCGATCGATTTTCTGCAATCACGCAGCAACCTCTCTAACCTTCAACACAATGCCGGGCATTCTGAAGAGTAAAATGTCTGGCGTATTGCGGCCACTATATCCTGAAGCCATCGCCCATCCCGCTCAGTATATCCAATATACCCTATGGTGCTTGCCTGTACCGGCATCAGGGATTGTCGATAAGAGTCCAGACTGCTATAATATTCATCGAAAGTTGCGATAAGGAGGGCAAATGGCAGGGATTGCATCATATGGTGCTTATATACCACTGTATCGGCTAAGCCGCCCCGACATCCAGAAGGCCTGGGACAGTATGATTCCCATACCCGGGGAGAAGGCCGTGGCCAGCTATGACGAAGACAGCATAACGATGGCCGTCGCGGCTGCAAGGGATTGCCTGACCGGCATCGATCCTAAAAAGGTCGATCGCCTGTACTTCGCCTCTACCACATCCCCATATAAAGAGAAACAGGCAGCCTCGGTGGTAGCCGGCGCACTGGGAATGGGCAGGAACACACTGACTATGGACTTCGGCGGCTCTCTCCGAGCTGCGACCAATGCCCTGAGGGCAGCCGTGGATGCCGTTGAATCAGGAGCTGCCGGGAACGTTTTAATCGCATGCGCTGAGACCCGGATAGGGGCCCCAAACGGCGACAAGGAGATGTCCTTCGGTGATGGGGCCGCAGCCCTTCTGGTGGCTAAGAAGGGGCCTGTAAGTATCGAAGGCAGCATTTCTGTATTCCAGGAATTCCACGATATGTGGCGCTCGGATAAGGATACCTACGTGCGCTTCTGGGAAGAGCGCTTTGTCCGGGAAGCGGGATACTTGCGTATCATGCCGTCAACAGTCGCCGCAGCTCTACAGAAATTCAGCCTCAGCCCCGGCGATATCGCCAAAGCTGCTATCTACGCCCCGGACCCCAGGCTGCTCGGCATGGCCGGCGGTAAGATGGGGTTCGACCCCATGGCCCAGCTCCAGGACCCCCTGTATATGACAGTAGGTAACACCGGCTGTGCCCTTTCCTTGATGATGCTGGTAGCAGCGCTGGAGGATGCCAAGGCTGGCGACAACCTCCTGTGCGCATCATATGGCGACGGCTGTGACGTTTTCGTGTTGAAGGTTGCCGACGGCATCGACAAGATCAAAGATAGACGTGCCATCAAGCGCCATCTCGAATCCAAGAAGATGGTCCCCAACTACCTGAAGTATGTCCAGTGGCGCGGGCTCATGGAAACCGAGGCGCCTCCCCGTCCGCCAATCAATCACATATCGATCCCCGCACTGTGGAGGGATATGGACTGGGGGCTCTCCCTCCACGGAGTCAAATGCAAGAACTGCGGGACGCCGCAGTACCCTCCGCAGCGGGTGTGCGTCATCTGCCAGGCGATGGACAACTTCGAGCCCTATAACTTCGCCGACAAGAAGGCCACACTGACTTCCTTCTCTCACGACAACCTGGCAGCCAGTATCGACCCGCCATCCACAATAGCGGCCGTCGACTTCGAGGAAGGCGGAAGAATCATATTTAATATGGTCGACCGCGATCCCGCAGAAGTAAAGACCGGCATGCCGGTGGAGGTGTCATTCAGGCAGGTACATTTCTTCGAAAGCATTCACAATTACTGGTGGAAGTGCACACCGATAAGATGCTAGTACTGAAATATATAATAGCTAGACTTAAGGAGGGCAAATGGGGAATATCAAAGGCATAAGAGATAAAGTTGCCATCATCGGCATGGGCTGCACCAAGTTTGGTGAGCGTTGGGACATGAGCAAGAACGATTTGATCTTCGAAGCGACCAAGGAGGCGATCGAAGACGCTAAGATTGAACCCAAAGATATAGAAGCCGCCTGGGGAGGAACTTGGGTATCGGGCTTCGACGGCCGCTGCCTCGCAGACCCCTTGAAGCTGCAGTATATCCCCGTTACAAGGGTGGAAAACGCCTGTGCTTCGGGGTCGGATGCATTTCGAAACGCCTGCTACGCTGTAGCCGCAGGCGCTTATGACACATGTCTTGCCGTTGGATTCGAGAAGCTGAAGGATTCGGGCTGGAGCGGGCTGCCCGACCAGCAGAGTCTGCCCAGCAATAGATACCCAGATCGAACCGCTCCCGGTATGTTTGCCCTGATGGCCACCACATATTTTTCCAGGTACGATCTGAGCCCCGAAGAGGGCAAGCGAATGATTGGCTCGGTATCGGTAAAGAGCCACCATAACGGCACCCTTAACCCCAAGGCACACCTGAGGAGAGAGGTAACCATAGAGCAGGTAATGAACGCGTCGATAGTAGCCTGGCCCCTGGGGCTCTTCGATTGCTGCGGGGTAAGCGACGGTGCGGCGGCGGCCATCGTGGTTCCCGCCGACAAAGCCAAGGACTACAGGCCCGACCCCGTCTACGTCAAAGCGCTGCAGATCTCCGTATGCCCCAGTGAGGGGGAACTCAGGGCTGATTACGATTTCACTCAGGTCAAGGCAACCGTTCGCGCCGGCGAAGCAGCTTACGCCGAGGCAGGGATAACCAATCCGCGCGAGGAGATAAGCATGGCCGAGCTCCACGACTGCTTCAGTATCACGGAGGCCGTTACCTGTGAAGATCTACAGTTCAGTCCTAAAGGAAAAGTAAAAGAGGATATCGAGTCGGGGTTTTTCGAACTGACCGGAGGGCTGCCGGTACAGCCCGATGGCGGATTGAAATCCTTCGGCCATCCTATTGGCGCCAGCGGCCTGAGGATGCTATATGAAATGTACCTGCAGATACAGGGTAGAGCCGACCAGCGCCAGATAAAGGACCCCAAACTGGGACTGACCCATAACCTGGGCGGTATTCCTATCAGCAATACCGTCAGTGTTCTCATCATAGGCCTTTAAATAGAAAGCGTCAGGAGATTTGGAAAAGCCTGCTTCCAAAGGCCACAGGCTCACGATGCAGTGGTTGACAACGACCCAACGCTTCATGTACGCTTATCGCACTCAATCGCAAAGGTTAAAGGAATGGCATCAACCGACGAAAGGGACATACAATCAGCCGGTGCTGCGGGTAAATCAGGGGCAAAGGATCGAGAATCTAAAAGGAGACTTGAGACACCTTACGGCGAGCTCCTAGCCCTGAGCAGGGTGTCAGCCGCGGTCAGCGGGCTGCGCGATCTCGACGCTATACTTGAAGTTGTCCTGGACACCGTATTAGAGATAATGGACGGGAGTATAGGAGGAATCCTACTCATAGACAAGCAAGCCCAAATGCTTACCTACCGGGTCTATCGCGGCCTTTCCGACAAATATGCTGAAGAGATGAATCTCAAGCTGGGCGAGGGGATTGCCGGAAGGGTAGCTCAAAGCGGAAAGGCTGTACTTGTGGAGGATATCTCAACAGACCCGCGTGCTGCCTGGCTGAATCTGATCAGCACGGAGGGGCTCAAGGCATTCATCAGCGTCCCGCTCCGGGCTAAAGATACCGTACTGGGCGTGTTAAACGTTTCCAGTCACTCGCCGCGCCATTTTACCAAAGACGACATGCATCTACTGCACGCAATCGGCGATCAGGTGGGAGTCGCTATCGAGCAGGCAGAGTTATATGCACGTTTGAGAAAGGAACGGGAAAATTACCGACGACTCGCCCGTCACATGTTGAAAGCTCAGGAGGAAGAGCGCGGCAGGGTTGCCCGTGAACTGCACGATGAAACCAGCCAGTCGCTGACCGGCCTGTCACTGAACATGCAAGCACTCCTGGATATCGCCAGCGCCTCCGACTTCGGTGATGAGGCGTTCAAAGCCAAGCTTAAGCAGGCCCACAACATCACCCTGCAGCTAGGTTCGGAGATAAGTAAGATAATGAAGTCTCTCAGGCCAACCGCCCTTGACAGCCTCGGACTAGGGCCCGCCATCCGCCAATACGCCGAGAGCCGCCTTCAGCCTATGGGGATCAACGTACTGGTAAACTATGAAGGTATTGAAGAACGGTTTCCTTCAGAAGTTGAATTCGGGCTTTACCGTATCGCCCAGGGGTCAATCGCTAACATAGCCTGGCACTCCCAGGCCAAGAACGCGGTAATTAACCTGCGGCGCACCTCTTACGAACTCACAATGCAAATAGAAGATGATGGCAGTGGATTTGATGCGTCACGGCCAATTGAAGTGGACGAAAGCGGCCGCGGTCGAGGACTGTTCAGCATGAAAGAAAGGGCGAGTCTCCTCGGCGGTACATGCGATATCCAGTCACAAATTGGGAAGGGTACCAGGATTATAGCAAAGGTGCCGATATACTGGAGCAAAGAGGATGCGAAAGATCAGGGTGCTGGTAGTAGATGATCACGCCATCGTTCGAGATGGCATTTGCAGCCTGCTGGCTTTAGCCGGGGACATGGAGGTCGTGAGCGAGGCGACCAATGGCATGGAAGGGCTGGAGAAGGTGAGCGAACTACTGCCGGACGTCGTGTTGATGGATATAGCCATGCCCGTAATGGGTGGTTTGGAAGCCATACGCCGTATACGTAAGGAATTTGCGGGGACCAAAATACTGGCTCTTACCCAGTATGATGACAAAGAACATGTTTTCCCCGCCATCCAGGCCGGAGCCACCGGATTCGTCAGCAAGACAGCAGCTTCTTCAGAGCTTGCTCACGGGATAAGGGCTGTATTTGCCGGGGAGTCTTACCTGTCTCCTTCCATAGCCAAGCTGTTCGTTGAAGACTACCAGAGTGTGGCAATAACGGAAGCTAATAACGATCCGTATGAGCAACTCACCGATAGGGAGCGGGAAATGCTCAAACTAGTTGTGGAAGGGTATAAGACGCGACAGATTGCGGAGCTTCTGAATATCACTCCAAAAACGGTTGAGGGGCATAAGACAAGTCTCATGAAGAAGCTGGGGATTCACAGCAATCTGGACCTGGTTAAATATGCACTGCGGCGAGGAATCATAAGCGTATAAACTCTGCCCCAGCGTGATTATTCTCGCGATTTCGCTTCTATAAAAGCAAAGCAGGGGTTAACCCTCGGGTTAACCCCTGCTTTTATCCTTCAATAATTAAGGGGTTATTTCTACCGATTCAAGGGTTGATACACACATATTCAAGGGTAAGTCCCTATTCACGGATAGTTATATGCGATTTACCATAAAAAACCAAAGTGGACAGTGGGAGGTGAGTCATGGGAGAGAATCAAGAGGCGAAGAGGAGAATTCTAGTCGTAGACGACGAACCTGATTTTGCCTCAGCTTTGCAAGGCGCTCTGGAAAGTGATTTATGTGAGGTTATCATCGCCGCCACCAAGGCAGAGGCACAGGAAGCAGCCAAAAAGGTAGACCCCGCCCTGGTGATACTGGGGACACTGAGCCCCCGCGGAGAAGCGTTCTCACTGCATCAATGGCTGAGAGACAACCCCAAGACCAAGGATCTGCCGATCATAGTCATGGATGCACCACCTGAAAAACAACTTGTAAAAGGGTGGAGAAGAGACGAAGCGGCATTAATGGATGCCGAGGACTATGTATCCAAGCCGATCGAGCCGGGCTCGCTTGCCACCAGGGCACAGACGATTCTGGACAGGGCAACCAAGCGCATAAAAGTGCTTATAGTAGATGACCACGCGGTAGTCAGGGACGGCATCAGGTCCGTACTGGAGCTGCAAAGTGACATCGAGGTAATAGGTCAAGCTGAGAATGGGAAGGAGTCGCTGGAAAAAGTACGTGATCTCTTCCCCGATATCGTGATAATGGACATAGTTATGCCCGAAATGAATGGGTTAGAGGCGACCAAGCATATATATAAAGATTACCCAAGAACCAGAGTAGTCATGCTATCTCAATACGACGATGAGGAGAATATCCTCGCCGCCGAGCAGATAGGAGCTTACGGATTCATTCCTAAGCGAGCTGCTAGCTCCCAGCTGGTGAATGCCATTAGGGCTGTACATTATGTTGGAAAGCGTCTGCAAAGGCCTACGCCAGCTTCGACCTGAGCGCTAACGCTCCATATTCATACATAGTCGGAACAGTCTGATTACTCAGATATTATCTGGCCATTAGTTTTCAGGGGAGGCTACTGTTGGAAGCTATTACTATTACGCTTGACGGAGTCGAAGTAAGCGGCCACCCCGGAATGACCATCCTGGATCTGGCACATGAGTCAGGCGTAGAAATACCCAGGCTCTGCCATGACCCCCTTTTAACCCCGATCGGCGCCTGTCGCATCTGCCTGGTAGAAGACGAACGCTCTGGCAGGCTGCTGGCCTCCTGCGTTTCGCCCATTGAACCGGGAATGGTGATAAACACACAATCACCCAAGGTGCAAGACCGCCGCAGGACCATAATCAAGCTTCTGCTTGCAAGTCACCCCGATTCCTGCCTCGTTTGCGACAAGGGCAACCAGTGCGAGCTACGTAAGATCGCCTCCGATATGGGGGTCGGGCTGGTGGACCTCCAGAGGATCCCCATAAAAGCTACCATCGAAGAGGTCAATCCTTTCATCGAAAGGGACTTAAGCAAGTGCATTCTATGCGCCAAGTGTATACGGGCAGACCAAGAGATCGTCGTTCAGGGCGCAATTGATTATATTCACCGGGGATTCGCATCAAAGCCAGCGACCCTCAATGACTCCCCGCTCGAAGATTCGGATTGCACATTTTGCGGGACTTGTGTGGCGATATGTCCCACCGGCGCATTGATGGAAAAGAAACGCGTCTACCGGGGTACAATTACAACCAGTGTATCAACTATTTGCCCGTTTTGTGGCTGTGGCTGCGGCATCAACCTGGAGGTAAAAGACCAGCAGATCGTGCGGGCAAGACCGGCTAAAGAGGGAGAAGTAAGTCGCGGCGCACTTTGTGTCAAAGGAAGCTATGGCTACGACTTCGTGCACAGCCCTGAAAGGCTGACGAGCCCCCTCGTCAAGGTGAACGGGGATTTCAAGTCTGTATCCTGGGATGAGGCCCTGGATACCGTAGCCTCCGGACTCAAGCGGATAAAGGAAACTCAGGGGCCCAACAGCTTAGCTTTGCTCGGCTCCTCCAAGTGCACTAATGAGGAGAATTACCTTTTACAGAAGTTCGCTCGCGTTGTACTGGGCACCAACAACATCGACAATGCCAGTCGCTTGTACAGTGCCCCGAGCATGGTAGGTCTGGGGTCGGCTGTCGGCTTCCCCGGCACCACCAATGGGCTCGATGCCCTGGAGCAGTCAGAGGTAATAATGGTCATCGGAGCCAACCTTACTTCATCAGCGCCAGCCGTGGGATACGCTGTGAAGCGTGCAGCCAGAAATAAAGGCGCCATGCTGCTGCTCGTAGATCCCCGGCAAATTAAGCTCTCTTCGTTTGCCCACATCTGGCTGAGACCGAAAGTCGGGACCGACTTGGCGCTTATAAATGGCATGGCAAGGGTAATCGTCACCGAGGGTTTGCTGGACGAGGAGTTCGTAACCAGAAAAACAGATAACTATGAGACGTGGAGCAAGGGGCTGGAGAAGTACACACCTGAGTATGTGGAGGAGGTCACCGGCGTTCCAGGTGATGACGTAGTTCGCACTGCCCGGTTCTTTGCAGATGCCAACCGTGCTTCAATCGTATATGGCGCGGGAGTCACCCAGCACCTGACCGGGACTGACAGCGTAATGGCTCTGGCAAACCTGGCGATGCTGACCGGAAACGTTGGGCTCCGGGGAGGCATCTTTGCGCTACAACGAGACTGCAACGGGCAAGGTGCGTGCGACATGGGAGCCCTGCCCGATCTGTTACCGGGATACCAATCGGTGGAAAATACCCAGGCGATTAAGAAGTTTGCGGAACACTGGGGCACCGACCCGCCCGCTGACACCGGGCTCACGGCCATCGAAATGATTGATCACACAAGAGAGGGAAAGGTCAAAGGCATATACATTGTAGGGGAGAACCCGGTCTTGAGCTTTCCCAATCCGACTCTCACCAGGGAAGCCTTGAAATCCCTCGATTTCCTCGTGGTGCAGGATATGTTCCTCACTGAGACAGCGGAACTGGCAAATGTGGTCCTGCCCGCCGCGAGTTTCGCCGAAAAGGAAGGGACTTTCACCAATTTTGAGGGAAGGGTTCAGCGGGTATGCAAGGTCATCGAACCTATCGGTGACAGCTTGCCAGACTGGGAAATTATCATCAGGCTGGCGAACAGTATGGGCAACCCCATGGCCTATTCCTCGCTACAGCAAGTTAAGGAAGAGATTCAGGAACTGGTCCCCCTCTATGAGGATACAGGTTACACGGGTCTGGAGTCGAAGGATACATTCAGGGATGAATCGGAGAGGATCCCCTTGAGAAACCGGCGCCTCTACAAAGGCCGATTCCCAAGCGGATTCGACCGCTTCTCCCGCGTACAATATGAGCCAGTGAAAACGCCGAAAGACGGGTATCCCCTAACCCTGCTGACCGGAAGCATACTGTACCACTCCGGTACTGGTTCCAGAAGCTCCAGGTCGCCACGGTTGAGCGAATTCTCTCCAGAAGCTTACCTGGAAATTGGTGAGGCGGACGCCTCGCAATTCGGGATCAGTGATGGTGATGGGGTCAGGGTCATCTCGCCCTCAGGTGATTTAACCGCCGTGGCTAAAATAACCGACGCACTTCCCGATGGGACAGTCTTCCTGCCTCTTTCCTTCCCGTCAACCCCGACCAATCAACTGTTTGGCGTCGCCCTCGATCCCTGGGCAAAAAGCCCTGCACTTAAAGCGTGTGCCGTAAAGCTGGAAAGGACCTAGCCTCGTGGATAAGGTACAACAAATGCCAGAACCCGATCCCAAACAGATAGATGGAATAATAACCAGTTACAAAGACCAGAAGTGGCCCTTAATTCCTCTACTACAGAAGATACAGGAAGAGTTCGGGTATATTCCCCCAGAGGCTATCAATCCCATAGCCCGGGCCTTCAAATTATTCCCCTCCGAGGTGCAGGGGGTAATTACCTTCTACGAACAGCTCTATACTTCTCCGCGAGGGAGGAAGGTAGTCAGGGTGTGTCGGGGTACGGCCTGCCACGTTCGCGGTGGCAAGACAATACTCAAATTGGTGAAGCAGAATCTCGACCTTGAAGAGGGCGAGACCAGCCCCGACTTTGAGTACACACTGGAAACCGTAGCCTGCATAGGTGTCTGCGCCCTGGCCCCTAACATAGTTATCGGAAAGGAAACTCACGGAAACATGAATCCCAAGAAGGTGGCGCAACTGTTCGGGGACAGGAAAGGCGGTGGATAGCATGCAGAACCATCGCACAGTCTTTGTCTGCCAGGGAACAGGTTGTTTCTCGGCCGGTTCAGGCGCCGTCTACGATGCGCTCAAGGAGGAGGTAGAGCGCCAGCGGTTAGAAGGAACAAGCATAGACTTCACCGGCTGTCACGGCTTCTGCGAGCAGGGCCCCAACGTCGTGGTCGAGCCCGATGGCATTTTCTATACCCATGTCGAGGCTGGTGATGCTCCGGAGATCGTTGGTTCCCATCTCCAAAATGACAAGCCCGTTGAGCGTCTTTTCTACCGCGATCCCGTGACCGGTCAGGCGATACCGCTGTATTCGGATATAAAATTCTATAAGGGACAGCAGCGCATAATCCTGAGAAATTGCGGGCACATTAATCCCGAGAAAATCGAAGACTACATCGCTCATGGTGGGTACAAGGCGCTGAAGAAGGCCCTGGTCAAGATGACACCCGAAGCAGTTATCGATGAGGTCGCGAAGTCCGGTCTCCGGGGAAGAGGTGGCGCCGGTTTTCCTACGGCACGCAAATGGCAGTTCTGTCGCAACTCCCCCAATGATCAGAAATACGTTATCTGCAATGCCGACGAAGGTGACCCCGGGGCTTTCATGGACCGCTCGATCCTTGAGGCAGACCCGAACGCGGTTATCGAAGGGTTGACCATCGCCGGATACGGTATGGGAGCAACCCAGGGCTATATTTATGTCCGTGCCGAATATCCACTGGCGGTCAGCCGATTTCGCATAGCCCTGGAACAGGCCCGGGAGAGAGGATTTCTGGGGAAGAATATCCTTGGCTCGGGCTTTGACTTCGACATTCAGGTCAAAGAGGGCGCCGGCGCCTTTGTCTGCGGCGAAGAGACGGCCTTAATCGCCTCTATCGAAAGCCAGCGGGGAATGCCCCGTCCCCGCCCCCCGTTCCCGGCACAGTCAGGTCTGGATGGAAAGCCCACCATCATCGACAACGTGAAGACGCTGGCCACCGTTCCCGTTATTATCGACCGGGGAGCTGAATGGTTCGCCAGTATCGGGACGGAGAAAAGCAAGGGGACGGCTGTATTTGCCATCACGGGGAAGGTAGCCAACAGTGGTTTGGTAGAAGTGCCTATGGGTACTACCCTGGACTCCATCATCTTCGACATCGGAGGCGGTATTCCTCGCGGCAAGCAGTTCAAAGCGGTGCAGACCGGCGGCCCTTCGGGTGGGTGCATTCCAGCGCAGTATCTCGACGTTCCAGTGGAGTTTGACTCACTGGCTCAACTGGGGTCGATTATGGGCTCCGGTGGCATGGTGGTATTGGACGACAGCACCTGTATGGTGGAAATAGCCAGATATTTCCTTAGTTTCACCCAGACCGAGTCCTGCGGTAAATGCGTTCCCTGCCGCCTGGGGACAAAGCAGATGCTTGAGATTCTGACCAGGATTACCCAGGGAAAAGGGCGCGATGAAGACATCGACACCCTGCTCAATATAGCCAATACTGTGAAGGAATGCTCGCTCTGCGGCCTCGGGCAGACATGTCCCAACCCCGTGCTCACCACCATAAAATATTTCCGCGATGAGTACGAAGCTCATATAAAGGAGAAGAAATGTCCGGCTGCGGTGTGCGACGCTTTAATGATATCCCCCTGCCAGCACACGTGTCCGGTTGGTATTAATATACCAAAGTACGTAGCTCACATCGCCGCGGGCGAATACCTGGAATCTGTCGAGACCATCAGGGAGCGAAACCCCTTCCCCGCTATCTGCGGCCGCATCTGCCATCATCCCTGCGAGAGCCGCTGTCGCCGTGGTGAACTCGACGACCCAGTAGCCATAAGGTCGCTCAAACGCTTCGTCGCCGACTGGTATTTCGACCACGTGAGTGAATTGCCCGATCCGGAACCATTCCCGCAGACCAAGAGTCAGAGAGCGGCCGTGGTCGGAGCCGGGCCCACCGGATTGAGCTGCGCCTACTTCCTGGCTCAGATGGGCTATCCGGTAACGGTCTTCGAAGCCCTCCCCGTGGGGGGAGGCATGCTTTCGGTAGCTATACCACAGTTTCGCCTGCCCGCAGAGGTTATTCAAAACGAGATAGACTACATCGCCAAGCGCGGCGTCGAAATAAAATACAATACGCCGATCAATGCGAACTTCACCGTGGAAGACCTTAAGAAAGAGGACTTTGAAGCAGTATTTATCGCTGCGGGCGCTCAGAGAAGCCAGCGTATAGGTATACCGGGCGAACTGGAGGACGTCGATAACTTCCACTACGGTCTGAGGTTCCTGCGCGATGTCAAGGTAGGCAGACAGGTAAACATCGGGCAACGTGTAGCTGTCATCGGTGGCGGCAATGTGGCGCTGGATGCTGCTCGCACCGCTCTTCGACTTGGCGCCGAGGAGGTGAACGTATACTACAGGCGGTCCAGAGATCAGATGCCGGTCACCGAAGTGGAGTACGACGAGGCTGTAGCCGAGGGCATCCGCTTTAGCTTCCTCGTCAGTCCCACAAGGATAGAAAGCACAAACTGGAGAGCAACTGGCTTGCAATGCATCCGCATGGCGTTGGGCGAACCCGATTCCAGTGGACGGCGCAGGCCTATGCCTGTCTCCGGCTCCGAATTCTATGTAGAGGCTGACACGGTAATTGCTGCCGTGGGCCAGGCTCCCGACCTTTCATTCCTTCCCCCCGATAGCGCCCTGGAACGCACCAAGTGGGAGACACTGGTCGTCGACAGCAACAGGTTGTCTACCAACATACCCGGCGTCTTCGCCGGAGGAGACTTCGTCACCGGCCCGGGAATGATCATCGAAGCTATCGCCGCAGGGAGAAGGTCAGCTATAGCAGTAGATAAGCATCTCAGGAACGATGTATCTCGTGTAGAGATGTACGATCTCAAGCAAAGGCGCAACGGAGAAACAGCCGGGCAAGAACCGGAAGTTGAGGAATCCTGGGAGACACAGCCCAGGGCGCAAATGCCGAAGCTTCCTGCTAAGAAAAGCAAACGTACTTTCGAAGAGATAGAGCAAGGCTTCTCAGAGGATGTAGCAAGGCAAGAGGCCAGGCGATGCCTCAGATGCGACCTGGAAACATAACGCGCTCAAGGAATAGACTGTCCAATCGGGAGGTGGAATATGAAATCCATTACCAGGCAAAAGCCCCTCGAAGAGATCGAGCAACAGATCGAGGGTCTGGAGAGAGTTTTTATCATTGGCTGCGGCACCTGCGCAACCATGACCAATACAGGTGGCAGAGAACAGGTCCTGGACATGAAGGAACACCTTCAGGGCCTGGGCAAGATGGTTACCGGCTGGACAGTTATACCCACCGCATGCGACGAGATGACCGAAGTATCATTGCAGGAAAATAACAGCGCCATTCAGAGTGCTGACTGCCTTCTGGTGATGTCCTGCGCCATGGGAGTGCAGCGGGTAGGTTCCTACAACGGTAAACCAGTAATACCGGCTCTGGATACGCTATTCATTGGTGTTGAGGATGGGCCAGGCTATTTTCACGAAGTTTGCGACCAGTGCGGACGATGTGTCCTGGGCTATACAGCGGGCATTTGCCCCATCACGGCATGCCATAAAGGACTGCTAAACGGTCCCTGTGGCGGCACCAACAACGGCAAATGCGAGGTCGACAAAGAGAAGGATTGCGCCTGGACGCTCATCTATAATCGCCTCAAGGAACAGGGCAGGCTGGACCTGATGAAGAAGTATCAACCTATCAAGAATTCCCAGGTGGTGCCCAGACCGCGGGCTACCAGAATCTTGTGAGGAGGAGGGCGAAAATGGCGCAGAGCTTCAAGGAAGCCCTTAATTCGGGCAAGTTTGTAATAAGCAGTGAGATCGGCCCTCCGAAGGGGACCAATATAGAAAACATGCGCCACCATATCGATATACTCAAGGACATGGTGGATGGAATAAACGTGACCGACCACCAGAGCTCGGTGATGCGCTTCCCCTCTATCGGCGGCTGCCTGGAGATAGAAGAGCGAGGCGGCGAGCCCATTCTGCAGATGACCTGCCGCGACCGTAACCAGATGGCGCTCCAGGCCGAACTCCTCCTGGCATATACCAGAGGTATACGGAATGTCCTCTGTCTTACGGGCGATGCGGTCCCGGTTGGAGACCACAAAGAGGCCAGGGGTGTATTCGAGCTCGACTCAGTCCAGCTCCTCAGGGCAGTCAGACAGATGGAATCCGGGAAAGACCTGGGAGGTAACGACCTCGATGGTGCGGTCGAGTTCTGCGCGGGGGCGATAGTAACACCCGAGGCCAATCCGATCGAACCCCAGCTTATTAAATTCGAAAAAAAGATCGAGGCAGGAGCCGAATTCATCCAGACGCAGGCGATCTATGACCTGGACAACTTCGGCAAGTTCATGGAATATGCCCGCAAATTCCCCGTCAAGATTCTGGCGGGAATAGTGCTGCTGGTATCTGCCAGGATGGCTAAATATATGAACGAGAACGTGCCCGGCATATTCGTACCCCAGAACCTTATCGATGAGATGGCGAGCGCACCCAAAGGCGAGGCCCTCAACAAAGGCATCGAGATCGCCGGCCGCATGATCGCTGCGTTAAAGAAGGACTCAGTATGCGATGGAGTGCATATAATGGCAATCGGCAGGGAAGAGGTGGTACCGGATATCCTGGCCGCCGCCGGAATGAACGGCCACAGGGATTGATTTTCTACGGTCTTTAAAAGAGATCGATAAAGGGGGCGACCTGCGGTCGCCCCCTTCGTTACCTTCCAGCCCCAGCGACTGCCATTGCTCCCTACGTCATTCCTGCTGAAGCAGGAATCCAAAAAGGGGTGGATGTGGATTCCCGCGTACGCGGTAATGACATGTGAGAAAGGCTTTGCTATGGATATCAAGAGTCTATCTCCTCAGTGATGATATAAAGACACGCAATCGCACTTGCCTCCACCTGTTACCCCCGACAGGCATAAACTCTTGACATGATGATACCCCTGTGTTATAGTTGTTATGGACATAGGTTCATAATTCACATAGTAAACGAGGTAATTTTACAACAATGCCCCGACCAACGAAGTGGCGCCGGGTCGGCTCCGTCCCCGAGATAACCTTCTTCAAGCCGGCGGGGGTCCCTCTTAATTTACTTGAAGAGATACGTCTTTCGATTGAGGAAGCGGAGGCGATCCGTCTCAAGGATATGGAAGGGCTGGAGCAGGAGGAGTGCGCCCAGAGGATGCAGGTATCGCGTCCCACTTTCCACCGGGTGCTGGGAGCCGCGCGGAAGAAGCTTGCGGACGCCCTGCTCAACGGTAAGGCGATACGTATTGAAGGGGGCAACTTCGAGATGGCGATGCGCCGCTTCAGGTGCCGCAGCAACGGCCACGAATGGGATGTTCCTTTCGAGACAATGGTTACAGAACCTCCCACAATATGTCCCACGTGTAATAGTCCCAATATCCAGCCCGCGCCCGGATTCGGAGGCGGGATGAGAGGCCAGGGCAGGCGACGCGGTGGAAGGGGTCGCTGGGAGATGCAGAGATGAGGATAATAGACGAATTGCTCTCTACACTCGACCCGGAGGCCGGGGTGAGAGAAATACGCCAGGGGCCTTACTGGACAGCCGTGCATACCCGCAACTGCGGGCTGGCATCGGTTATCCCCGATGCACATAATCACCACTCTGCTGCACCGGTGAAAGACGCAGGGAGTCTGATGGACAGCAACGCGCTTGAACTGGCTCAGATGGCACGCTCGGGTAGCAGCCTCGAGGCGGCGATAGGCATGGCGACAATCAACTCACTTCTTGAGATAGATGTGCAACGCTGTGTCGACCTTAATGCTGCCGACTTCCTGGCGGAAGAGGGCAGGGACAGAAAAGTGGCGCTTGTGGGACATTTCCCTTTTACCCAGAGACTAAGCCAGGCTGCACATGTGCTGTGGGTGATAGAGAAGCACCCGCGGGAAGGAGATATCGCCGAAAGCGAGGCGCAGCGATTCATCCCTCAGGCCGACGTGGTGGCCATAACCGGAAGCGCTTTCGTCAATCACACTATCGAGGGCCTGCTCGAACTCTGCGGCCCAAAGGCTTATGTTATTGTACTTGGACCCACTACCCCGCTTTCGCCCGTGCTGTTCGACTACGGGGTGGATGTCATCTCGGGCACTAAGGTAGTCGAGCCGGAAACGGTGTTACGTCACGTCAGCCAGGGTGCTACCTTCCGCCAGATGAAGGGCGTCAGATTACTCACAATGAAGAAACAATAGAAAATTAATGGCCAATCAACTATAATGAGAGGAGGTGAGCGAAATGCCATATGGAAGAGGCTGGTTCGGCTGGGGAGGCATGGGCTTCGGCCGCGGCATGGGCATGGGCTTCGGACGCGGTATGGGCATGGGCAGAGGCATGGGACGCGGTATGGGCATGGGCTTCGGACGCGGTATGGGCATGGGACGCGGCAACCCCTATCCCTTCTGCCGCAATTTCCCCTGGCTTCCCAGATGGTGGTGGGCGACGCCTAATGCCGGTAAGTACGGCGCGACTATCCCTTACGGGGGATACAGTACTCCGTATTACGGCAGCGGTGCCTACAACCCTGGAGCAGCGCGCTACGATATGCCCTACGGATACTATCCGTGATAGGGCAGACGTCGCCACTGCTGGCGTTGCCCTGGCGGAACTGATAGCGGTGCCGTCAAGGAAAGAGAAACTTCGGACATAGGAGGTGAGAAAATGCCGAACGGTTTCGGATTTAGAAGAGGCGGGATGGGCTTCGGATTTAGAGGCAGCTCTCCTCCCTGGCCTTACATCGGCAGGGGAAGGGGAGGACTACCCCGGTGCGGGTACTTTGGAGCATATACGGCTGCTCCCTATGCACCCGGGGCAACACCCTATCCTTCCTACGGTGGGGCCTGGGACCCGGGTTACTACGGCGGGCCAGCGGCCTACGGCGCTACGCCGTACGCCCCGCCAATGAGCCGAGAACAGGAACTCGACTTCCTCAAGGAAGAGGCAAGCGCAGTAAAAGCGCAGCTCGATGAAATCGAAGCCAGGATAAAGGGCCTGGAGGGTGAACAGGAATAGAGTAAAAACAAAGTGTCGCCGCTGAGGGCGGGCTTTCGAGCTTTCTGTGCCTGCCCTCAGACAGACGATAGGGGAGGTAAACCTTGAAAATTGCGATTTCAGCAACGGGTCCCAGCCTGGATGCCGATATAGACCCTCGATTCGGCAGGTGCCAGTATTTCATTATCGTCGACACCGATACCATGGAGTTTGAAGCTCTGGAAAACTCCAGCCAGATGGCCTCGGGCGGAGCCGGCATCGCCAGCGGGCAGATAGTAGCTAACAAAGGGGTACAAGCTGTGCTCACCGGCAACTGCGGTCCCAACGCCTATCAGACACTGGAGGCAGCAGGCATCGACATAATCACTGGCGTCTCCGGTAAAGTCCAAGACGCCATAGAGGGGTACAAGTCGGGACGGTTCCAGGGAATCTCCGGACCATCCGTAGACGCACACTTCGGCATGGGTGGAGGCGGCGCAGGAATGGGAGGTGGCTCCGGTATGGGCAGAGGTATGGGCATGGGCATGGGCAGAGGCATGGGACGCGGTATGGGACGCGGTATGGGACGCGGGATGGGCATGGGAGGTGGTATGGGGCCAGGCATGGGCATGGGAGGAGGCATGGGGCCCGGCATGAGCATGGGAGGAGGCATGGGGCCCGGCATGGGTATGGGGCCCGGCATGAATCCGGGGCCAGGTGTCTTTGAGAATGAGCTTGAAGCGCTTAAGGCCCAGTCTCAAATGATCAGTCAGCAGCTGAGCGAGATTATGCGCCGGCTCGACGATATTGAGAAGAAAGGCAAATAAGACGACAAATTTTAACCGGAGGTGTTATTATGCCTAGAGGAGATGGAACAGGACCACCAGGGGGCGGCGGCCCCGGTTCCGGCAGAGGCATGGGTGGACGAGGAAGAGGACAGGGGCGAATGGGCGGAACACGTCCTGGAGCGGGGCCCAGCGGTAACTGTGTCTGCCCCGACTGCGGGGCAAGTGTTCAACACCAGGTGGGAACTCCATGCTACAATATAAGTTGCCCTAAGTGCGGAACCAAGATGGTAAGGGGATAAAGTGATAATATCCGTCGCCAGCGGTAAGGGGGGCACGGGTAAAACCCTGGTAGCCACCAGTTTAGCCCTGTCACTCGAAGATAATGTACAGATTCTGGACTGCGACGTCGAGGAGCCCAACGACTATTTGTTGCTCAAACCCTACTTTACTGATAGAGAAAGTGTGTACATTCCCATTCCCGAGGTGGACGAAGAAAAGTGCACCCATTGCGGGAAGTGCTCGGAGGTCTGCGCCTATAATGCCATCGCCGCCATGAAGAAAAAGGTGCTTGTATTCCCCGAACTCTGCCATGGCTGCGGCGCATGCAGCTATCTCTGCCCCGAAGATGCCATCACAGAGGTAGGGAAGAACGTGGGAATCGTGGAGATAGGGCACGCAGGCAGCATACGTTTTGCCCACGGCAAGCTCAATGTCGGTGAGGTCATGGCTCCACCTGTAATCAGAAAGGTTAAAGAATATATTGATCATGAAAGCACGGTCATCATCGATGTCTCCCCGGGTACATCGTGCCCGGTAGTGGAGTCCATAAGAGACAGCGATTTCTGTCTTCTCGTAACCGAGCCGACGCCGTTCGGGCTGAACGACCTTATCCTGGCGGTAGAGGTCGCGAGGAAGCTGGATATACCCTGTGGAGTGGTATTGAATCGCGCTGGAGTCGGAGACAATAAGGTAGAGGAATACTGCCTGAAGGAAAATATTCCAATCCTGCTCACCATTCCACTGGATACCCGGATTGCCAGTTGCTATTCAAGAGGGATACCCCTGGTCGAATGTATTCCGCAGTGGCGAGGACAATTCCTCGAACTTTTCGACAGCATCAAGAGTATGGCAGTGAGCCGTGTCGGGCAATAATCCGGAGGACACAGGATGAGAGAAGTCGTAGTCTTAAGCGGTAAGGGCGGCACAGGGAAGACAAGCATAGTAGGCTCCTTCGCCGCTATAGCTCAAAACAAGGTCCTCGCCGACTGTGATGTAGACGCTGCAGACCTGCATCTGCTGCTGAGCCCAACTGCCAGAGAGGAAAACGAATTCTGGAGCGGACAGGTTGCTCTGATCGATGAGGAGAAATGCACCAGGTGCGGGCTCTGCCAGGATATATGTCATTTCAACGCCATTAGCGATTTCAAAATCGACTCCACATCATGCGAGGGTTGCGGATTCTGCTATCATGTCTGCCCCGATGAGGCCATCACGATGAAGGAATGCCTCTCAGGACGCTGGTTTATTTCAGAGACACGCTATGGCCCTCTGGTTCACGCAAGACTGGGAATCGCAGAGGAAAATTCGGGGAAACTGGTAGCGCTGGTCAGGCAAAATGCCAGGTCTATCGCCACGAGTGAAAATCTGAAGTATATCATTACCGATGGCCCCCCGGGCATCGGTTGCCCGGTTATTTCATCCCTCTCCGGGGCAAATCTGGCTCTCGTAGTGACCGAGCCTACATTATCCGGAATACACGACCTCGAGCGAGTCCTCGGCGTCTGCCGTCACTTCGGAGTCCCGGCCCTTGTCTGCGTCAACAAATACGACATCAACGAAGATAATACACGCCGGATCGAGGGATTTTGCTCCAGCCAGGAAATTGAGGTAGTATCCAAAATCCCACTGGATAACGTTGTTACAGAGGCCCTAGTCAGGGGCCTTCCCGTGGTAGAATATTGCCAGAACGGTGTTTCCAGAGAGATAAATATGCTGTGGGAGACTATCTCAAGAAGGCTCGACAGATGATAAAGGGGAAAAGCGATGCCTATTTACGACTTTAGATGCCGGGACTGCGGTAAAGTCTCGGAAATACTCGTCCGCGGTGCCGATGGTCGGCCCGCTCAGTGTACCGGCTGCGGCAGCGAAAACCTGGAGAGGCTTATCTCCGCCTCATACATGATAAAGACGGAAGCTCCCACATCAGGAACGACATGCTGCGGCAGAGAAGAGCGTTGTGAAAAGCCTCCCTGCTCCACGGGGGACACCTGTCGCAGAGCGTAGGGAAAAACAATATACGGAGGTCTTGCCATGAGATTTGCAGTACCGGTGACCGATGGCAGGTTAGCCACTCACTTTGGCCACTGTGAGCATTTCGCGTTTATCGATGTTGATGAGGCGACAAAAGCGATTTTGAGCAAGGAGTTTGTTTCTTCGCCAGGGCACGAACCGGGGTTGCTCCCGGTGTGGCTGGCAGAAGAAGGGGTGTCCGCTGTGATAGCCGGCGGTATGGGTTCACGGGCTCAGGCGCTGTTCACGGAAAACCGAATCCACGTGATTATCGGTGCCCTTGGCGAAGACCCGGAGCAGATCGTCCTGGACTACATACAAGGGACGCTGGCAACAGGCGATAATTTTTGTGACCACTAGAACATATGATAAGCGACGACAGGAGGTAAAGCAGTGGCAAGCGAAGAGCAGATAAGAGAAAGCCTCGACGAAGTATTGGTCCCCGGCGCGATGCGCAGCCTGGTCAAGCTCAACCTGGTTCGCGACATAGCGGTCTCGGATGAGAAGGCGAGCATAACCCTCGCGTCAGCAGCCTTGAACCCCCAGGTACAGGACTGGCTTAAAGCCAAAGTCGCCGAGGTTACAACCGGTCTCGACGGGATAAAGGAAGCAGAGATAAATTTTGTGGAGGCGACCCCCAAAGAGGTCAACGACATTCACAATGTGATCGCTATAATGAGCGGCAAGGGCGGCGTGGGCAAGTCACTGTTGACCAGCCTCGCTGCACTTTCCCTGGCACGACACGGGTACGACGTGGGCATCCTCGACGCTGACATCACAGGCCCCAGCATACCCCGGATGTTCGGGATAAGCGGCCGGCCTGCCGGCAGCGAGACGGGAATCATGCCCGCTTTGTCCAAGGTAGGGATCGAGATAATGTCCATCAACCTCCTGCTGCCCCATGAAGACGACGCCGTTATCTGGCGCGGCCCCCTCATCGGCAAAGTCATCACACAGTTCTGGGAGGACGTGCTGTGGGGCAAGCTCGACTATCTCCTGGTGGACCTGCCTCCGGGAACAGCCGATGCGCCCCTGACCGTGATGCAGACACTGCCCGTATCGGGTGTGCTCATAGTCTTCACACCCCAGGATTTGGCCGCCATGGTGGTCAGGAAGGCAGTGCAGATGACTCAGAAAATGAACATTCCCATAAAGGGTGTGGTTGAGAATATGAGCTACTTTATCCTGCCTGACAGCGGCAAGCGCATAGAACTCTTCGGCAGCAGCAAAGGGCAGGAGATGGCAGTTGACGCAGGGGCTCCTCTGCTGGGGCAATTCCCTGTCGACCCGGAACTCGCGCAACTCTGTGACGATGGCAACATAGAGCGCTATGACTCTGAGGAGCTCAACAGCTTCGCCGATGCCTTCCTTAAAGCAGTGTAGCACCGAGACCGGATAAGCGGAGATGGAGAATGAGGGTCTGCATAGTCGGCGGAGGTGGGGGCGCTAGCAATGCTGCTAACGTGATTCGTCGTCTGGACAAGAATGCCCGGATTGACATACTTACTGATAGGGCTGAGATAGGAAACCAGCCCTGTGAAATCCCCTTTGTCCTCAAGGGAGACCTGCCTTCATGGAACGACACTTTTGTATTCAGAAAGAAGTTCTATAGCGAGAGAAACATAAACGTCTACCTTGACACCGAAGTTACCGAGATCTTAAGGACAGAAAAACGACTGATAGCCGGAGGGGAGAGTTACGACTACGATAAACTGATCCTGGATTTAGGGGCTATCCCAACCATCCCTCCCATCCCAGGGATAGACGGCCAGAATGAATTCGTCCTGACCACCAAACTAAAAACCGCCGGAATCTTCGAGGAAGCCATACCCAACCACTCAACTGCCGCCATAGTAGGCACAGGGCAAATAGCCCTGGAGATAGCCGCTGTTCTGAAGGCGAAGAACTACGAGAAAATATACCTGCTTGGCCGCTCGGATAGCCTCCTGCGAGCTTACATGGACAGGGATATGGCTGAAAGGATCGAGGCAAGGGTGAGGGATAACGGAATTGATCTGATCCTTTCTGCAAATATAAACAGCATCGCGAGTCGAAACGGTAAAAAGGCGCTTTCCCTCTCCGACAGGGAACTGGAGGTGGACTTTGCCTTCTTCGCCACTGGCTCCCGCCCCAATGCGGCGCTGGCCCAAAAAGCGGGGCTCAAGACAGGAGAAACAGGAGGTATCGCTGTCAACGAATACCTCCAGACCAGCGACCCTGATATATATGCCATCGGCGATTGTGCTGAGAACCGTGATGCAATTTTGGGCCTGAAAAGGCTCTACCAGACGGCAACCAACGCCGCTAAGGGAGGAAGGGTTGCCGCCACCAATTTAGTCCTGGGCAATGTACTACCCTACAAAGGGACCACTATGCCCTTCGTCATGGAGAGCTTTGGCAACCAGGTAGGGACCGCGGGTTTCACGGAGAGCTACGCCGTGGAAAAGGACCTGGATGTAGTCTCCAACACAATGACCACCGCCACCCGCCGCCGCGCATTTGGCGGCAAGACCATCCATATCAAGCTCATCGCCGACCGTAAAACCCGAACCCTGGTAGGAGCGCAGCTTATCTCAGAGGAGCTGGTAGCGGGAAAGATCGATAGACTGGCTGTTGCCATCGCCGAGAAAATACCAGTCGATAGACTGGCTCTAATCGACACTTGCTACCATCCGACCGCCGGCACAGCCTACGAGCCTGTAATAATGGCCCTTGATGAATTAAGGCTAACGCTGGATAATATTAGATAGAAATGCAGATCCGATTATCAAGGAGTATCACATGTCTTCGGAGCTAGAAAAGGCCTTGGAAGATATACAGAAGGAGCTCTGGGCTGACTATACCGAAACAGTCATTGACCACGCTCAAAACCCCAGAAACGTGGGAAGGCTCCCGAATGCCGACGGGTCGGCGATCATTACCGGCCCCTGCGGGGATACTATGTACATCTGGCTGAAGGTAAGCGAAGGCAAAATCAAGGATGCCAGGTTCTGGACCGATGGCTGCGGAACCAGTATCGCCGCGGGAAGCATGGTCACCGAGATGGCTAAGGGGAAGAGCGTAGTCCAGGCTTCAAAGATCAGGCAGCAAGATGTGCTGAATGCCCTGGGAGGGCTGCCCGAGGACAGCGTTCACTGCGCTTTACTGGCAGCAAACACCCTCAACACGGCAATCAAGGACTATCTGGCTTACAAAAACGAGCCCTGGAAACGAGCCTACCGAAGAAGCTGAGGTCGCGAACCCCATATCTCCGGTTGCTTATTGTAAGGAGGAAATATGCGATATTGTGTCTGACAATGCATTGTTCAGATTATTCAGACATACAGGCCAAGTACACAAGACAGGAGGTAGTTAATGCACGCTACGATTCAAAAGCCCATAGATGAGATCATGAAGTACTTTAATCCTGGAGAGAAGGTTTTTGTCGTTGGATGCGACAACTGCGCGGCTAAATGTCATTCCGGGGGAATACCCGAGACAGAAAGCATGGCAAACCGGCTGAAGAAAAGAGGAGTGAATGTAATCGGATGGTGCGTTCCCCAGCCACCGGGGGTTTCACTCTGTAAACTTGCCAACACCAAGAAAGTGCTTCAGGAGCAATACAGCGAGCAGATTAAAGAAGCAGATTCATTCCTGGTCCTAGCTTGTGGCCAGGGATTTCATACAGTGATGGATGCTACTGATGGCGAGATGGTCCATCCGGGATGTGACACCGTTTTCGGTGGAGAGACCATATCCGACAGTTTCATCACCGAATATTGCTCACTCTGCGGCGAATGCATTGTTGAATACACAGGCGGACTTTGTCCGGTAACGCTCTGCGCTAAAAGCCTGCTTAACGGGCCTTGCGGGGGAGCGAAAGACGGGAAGTGCGAGGTGGACAGAACACGTGATTGTGGGTGGCAGCTCATCTACGATCGACTTAGGGCGCTGGGACGCCTCGACGAAATGAGGGAATACATAGAGCCTAAGAGGCACTCCAAGTGGAGCCGCCCCCGGAGCCTCACCCTTGGAGATGGAGAGGCAACTTTCTTATCTCTGGCCGGCGAACACAAAGTTCTTAACTATGATTAAACCCTGTTGATTTTGAGAGAGGAGTAGCGGATGAGCAAGCTACAACAAACGCTTGAAGAAGGTAAATTCGTGGTCACTGGAGAGATTGGCCCGCCCAAAGGCGTGAACCTGGAGAAATGCCTGCATGACGCGGAGAGTCTACGCCACAAGGTGGTTGCTATAAATGTCACCGATCTCCAGAGCGCGGTCATGCGGATTGGCTCACTGGCCGTATGCGCTAAGCTAATCGAGCGAGGTCTGGAGCCAGTTTACCAGCTTACCTGCCGGGATCGCAATCGGCTTGCGCTTCAATCGGACCTGCTCAGCGCGTGGGCCTTAGGAGTTATAAACGTACTCTGTCTCACCGGAGACCACCCTGTCCTGGGCGATGATAGTGACGCTAAACCGGTATACGATCTTGATTCGGTGCAGTTGCTCAAGGCAGCCAGCACTCTCAATAAGGGGCAGGATATGTCCGGTCATGATCTGGATGGCAAGCCTGATTTGTTCACAGGCGCAGTGGTAACCCCGGCTGCAGATCCCCTGGAGCCCCAGATTATCAAGATGGAGAAGAAAATAGAGGCCGGAGCCAGGTTCTTCCAGACCCAGGCTATCTACGAGCCAGAGAAATTTGAGCAGTTTATAAACCAGTCAAGCAAATTCAAGGTTCCCATTATGGCCGGAATCGTGGTGCTCAAGAGCGCGGCAATGGCCCGGTTTATGAACGAAAACGTGGCCGGGATCAGCGTTCCGGACAGCATCATCCAGGAGATGGAACATACACCCAGGGAGGAGCGCAAGAAGAAGGCAGTGGAAATCTCGGGCCGGATTATCCGGCAAGTGAGACCCCTGTGTCAGGGGGTTCATATTATGCCACTGGGATGGGACGAGCTTGTTCCGGACATTATCCTGGAAGCTGAACTTGGCTAAATTTGTAGAAGCCTGTAGATGAGCCACAGCGCTTTAGATTTTAATTCGCTCGCTTCGGCTTATGATGCCTGGTTTGAGGGGAAGGGCAAACCTGTCTTTGCCATAGAGGTCCAGGCTTTCAAGGAAGCCGTCTCCCTGCTGCCTAAACCGTGGCTGGAGATCGGCGCCGGCAGCGGTCGCTTTGCCCGGGCACTGGGGATAGGGTGCGGTCTCGATCCTTCGATTGAGCTTCTCAATATGGCAAAAAATCGAGGCATAGATACATTCCTGGCTACAGGGGAGAATGCTCCTTTCAAGGATAGCGCCTTCGGAACAGTATTCATCATCGTTACCCTGTGCTTCGTCGATTCACCATCGAAGGTTCTGGCAGAGGCCAGCCGTCTCCTGGGAAGTGGCGGGAGGCTGGTGCTGGGCCTGGTGCTGCGGGAAAGCCCCTGGGGGCAATACTACCAGCTTAAGAAAAGGGAAGGGCACCGTTTCTACAAATACGCCAATTTCTACAGCTATACGGATGTAAAAAGCCTGCTGGAGCAAACAGGCTTCGCAATAGAGAACGTTCTCTCAACGCTGTTTCAGAGCCCAGGTGAGTTACGGCGAACGGAGGCACCCCGTCAGGGCTACTCGCCAGACGCAGGATTCACAGTGATACTGGCCGGTAAATCTCCGGCCTAGGCGAGGGGCTCCGACCATGGAGGCCTGATGGTACGTATCGAACTAACTCCAACTACTGCTCACTGTATAGAAACCACGGCCAAGCAGGAATTCTCAAAGGCTACCAGTGATTACATGCAGAGGGGTGAGGAGGACAAGGAGCTGGAAGAGAAGATAGAACTCCTCAGAATGTTCCTGGAATCGATGGATTTCAAGGAACTGCGCAGGGTAAGTGAAAAGCACCTGATAGAAGGGAAAACTGTCAGGTTTGTATTGTACCTGGAAGAAGGAAAACCCGGATACGAAATGAAGGTGGACCGGTAGATCACGATGAGTTCTGTAATCTATGGCCCTGTCCCATCCTGGCGGCTGGGTCGCTCGCTGGGCATTGATATGCTATCCACTGAAGGCAATACCTGCTCCTTCGATTGTATCTACTGCCAGTTGGGGAAGACCGTCCGTCCTCTGGTCAAGCGAAGGGAATTCGTAACACTGGTCGAGCTGGCGAAGGAGCTGGAAAAGGTGAAGGATGTGCCTGCCGATTACGCTACTTTCTCCGGCATAGGCGAGCCGACCCTGGCCAGCAATCTGGGCAAGGCGATAGATACGGTCAAATCAACCCTGAAGCTGCCGGTGGCGGTGCTCACCAACTCCTCATTTATACCCAGAGAGGATGTTCGCCGGGACCTCGCCCTCGCCGATGTGGTTGTAGCCAAGGTTGATGCGCCAGACGAGGCTCGATTCCAGGCAATTAACAGGCCTTTCTGCAGGTATACTCTGGACGAAATAATACAGGGCATCAGGCGCTTCAGGGCAGAGTATAACGGCAAGCTGGCGCTTCAAATGATGTTCGTTGAGGCAAACAGGGACTGCGCTCCGGAGATGGCACGAATAGCCAGGGAACTATCGCCTGACGAGGCGCAGATCGATACCCCGCTGCGACCCTGCGCTGTAAAGCCCTTATCCCCCGAGGTACTCGCTGCCATACGCGATGAGTTCAGCGGCTTCGAGAGAGTGGTAACGGTGTACGAAGCGGAAAAGCCCGCTGTCACCCCTCTAAATATGGACGAAACCCTGAAGCGAAGACCAGAGCTTTGAGTACGTAACGACATCAACTGTATCCTCAGCCCGCCCCTGTCGGCGGGAATCCACTTTCAACCGGGATATTTGACCGTACCTTCGCGTCAAGCTACAATGTTCGAAGCCTTATCAGGCTGAACCTTGCAGCGCATTTCACGCGGAGCAGATACTTCCGCCGAATCAGTTGAAGCCGCCAGCTCAGATAAATTAAACGTGACCGGAGGTGCATTTGACCGACCCCGGCCCCTCAGCAACGATCAAAGGGCATGAAAAAAAGTGGCTGATTCTAACAGCGGTAATGCTGGGCAGCTTCATGGGTCCTCTGGACGGAAGTATAGTCAACACCGTCCTCCCCGATATAACGAGGTTCTTCGAAACCGATATCTCGATAGCTCAATGGGTGCCGACAGTCTACCTGCTGACCATCAGCTGCCTCATACTGCTGTATGGCCGGCTGGGGGATATGCTCGGCTATAAAAGGATCTACCTCTGCGGACTGGCCGCCTTCACAATAGCTTCGATCATATGCGGCCTTTCTCAGAGCATATGGATGCTCATTGCGTTTCGAGCCGTGCAGGGACTCGCGGCGGGTATGATGATGGCTGTGGGTTATGCCATCGTGACAGCGGCCTTCCCTCCATACGAACGGGGCAAGGCGATGGGAATCTATGCTATCAGTATCTCCGTAGGCCTGGGTCTGGGGCCCACCCTCGGCGGCCTGATCGCTGAATACCTTAGCTGGCGCTATGTCTTCTTCATCAATGTCCCCATCGGAATCGCCGCTCTGCTCTGGGGTTACCGCATCATACCCCGCGGCGACACAAATCCCGGACAGCGCCTTGATTTTTCCGGGGCTGCGACCGCCTTTGTCTTTCTGACCACCATCCTTCTCTACGCCAATAGAGGGGAAGCCTGGGGATGGCTATCGCCCACATGCATCGTCCTGCTGATAGTTGCGCTGATGTCCGCGGCAGCCTTTATCCGGATAGAGCGAAGGCACGCACAGCCCATGCTCAACCTGGAAATGTTCACCAACCGCCGATTCAGTTTCGCCAGTCTGAGCGCCCTTCTCAGTTTCATGGCGCTTTATGCTCTGGTATTCCTGACGCCGTTTTATCTGAACTACGTACTGCAATACAGCATATTAAAAGTGGGGCTGGTAATGGCCGTTTCCCCCATAGCCACGCTGTTCATAGCGCCTCTCAGCGGCGCACTTTCCGATCGTATCGGCACAAGGGGACTGGCCATTTGCGGCATGATTATCACGGCCCTGGGCTTATACCTCCTGAGTGGTTTGAATGAGTCTTCAGACGCCTCCGACGTTATCTGGCGTATATGTATTGCCGGCGCGGGAATGGGCATGTTCCAGAGCCCGAACAACAGCGCCGTGATGGGCAGCGTTCCTCCCTGGCACCTGGGGATTGCCTCGGGGGTACTGGCGGCTGTGCGTAATGTGGGCATGGTGATGGGAATAGCCATCTCCGGAGCTGTACTGTATAATGTTGCCCCAATCGCGGCGTCCCTGCACCCGGGATTCTTCGGCAGCGCTGAAATACAGGAGTTCTTAACCGGCCTGCGCTGGGCCTATATTTCGGGAGCGGTAATCGCAGGCATCGCTGCCCTGACCTCCCTCCTCGCAGTGAGCCAAAAGGGTAAAGGCTAGACTGAAATCAACATCCTCGAATACCGGCAGGCACCGGACTCAACCTCAGAATAAATTTGATTTTTTAGTATTGACATACCATACCCCCATAGGGTATAATAATACGAGTTTTTGCGAAGGACGGCGCAGAAACTCCATTATTCCTCAAAATACGATGCCCGCCACCCAATTCGGGCATCGTGTTGTTTTATACCTGTTCAATTTACCGGTACGGCCTGCTTCTCAACACAGGGGACACACCGGCACCGCCTTCACTGCGGGCAAGCGGATACATGCAGCCTAACGCCCGCTATCGCCGACATGCACCCTTCCCCAGATAGAAATAGCCCGCGCCAGAGCGCAAATGCCAGCAGACTGCGTCTGGTCTGTCTCCCGGAAGCAGAAGTCCATGTAATTGTTCAGCACCAGTGCCCCCACACTTTCAATGGCTGAGCGCACGGCAGTGAGCTGTGTTATCACGCTCTCACAGTCACGGCCGCCCTCAATCATTCTTTGAATGCCGCGCACCTGACCTTCGATCCTCTTCAAGCGCTTCAGCAGTACCTCTTTTGATATCGACTCTTCTGCCATTTCTCCCCCGATAATTTTCACTCAGGGGGTTGATATGCCTTACCCCCTTAGGGTATAATTCCAGACGGTTCACTGAAATTAAATTCAAACCCTATCGCAAATATTATCACATATCCCCTTATATGTCAGGCTTAAGACTCAAAGGAGGTGCCGAACTATGGAACTGAGCCGGAGGGAGTTCTTAAAAGTATCCGGGGCTACTGCCGGCGGTCTCGCCATTTTCAAAATCTGGGGGCAAGATATAGCTAAAGCCGCCCCCAGGGGCATTACCCTAACGAAGAAGATCGGTGAGACGACCACAATCTGTCCCTACTGTGGCGTAAGCTGCAGCGCTATCATGGCCATTGAGGACGGAAAGCTCGTGGGCATTGAGGGCGACCCTGACTCACCTATTAACGAGGGGTCTCTATGCCCCAAAGGGGCTTCTCTGTACCAGGTGGCCAATAACGAGGAGCGCCTGAAGGAGGTCAAGTACCGTGCCCCGGGGGCTGCGGGCTGGACTTCCATGAACTGGGACGATGCCGCAACGGCTATTGCCACCAAGATCAAGGAGACCAGGGACAGCTCTTTCATTGAGAAAGATGATGATAATAAAACCCTTAACCGCACAATGGCCATAGCCTCACTGGGGAGTGTATTCCCCAACAGTGAAGAGGCCTATTTAATGGTCAAGATGTTGCGTGCCCTGGGTCTGGTCTACATCTCGAACGAAGCCAGGATATGTGTCTCAGCGGCAGTAGCTGCCGATAATGAAACGGTAGGTAGAGGCCCGATGTCGAATCACTGGATAGACATGGGAAACAGCGACTGCATCGTGATCATCGGCGGTAATATGGCCGAGTCCTTCCCTGTAGCCTTCAAGTGGGTCACCCGGGCCAAGGAGAAGGGCGCTACTGTCATCCACGTCGACCCCCGCTTCACCCGAACTTCGGCCAAGGCCGATTACTATGCCAGGGTTAGACCCGGTACCGACCTAGCCTTTGTTGGCGGCATGATAAGGTACGTCCTCGACGACATGGAAGCTAATCCGGGCAACTACAACATGGACTACGTAAGAGAGTATACTAACGCTTCATTTCTCGTTAACCCTGACTTCCGGGGACCGGCGGATACCCTGGACGGGCTGTTCTCAGGATGGAATGGCAGCTCATACGACAAGGCAACATGGGCCTGGCAGTCCGATACTTCCGAGACTGATAACATAAAGAAGGACCCCACGCTCACCGATTCAAACTGCGTTTTCCAGCTTCTGAAAAAGCACTTCGCCCGCTACACCGACGACAAGGTGGTCGAAATTACCGGCACCGACAAGGCAAGATTCCAGATAATCTGCCAAACCTATGCCGGCACAGGGGAAACAGGGAAGGCAGGAGCCTTCGTGTTCTCCTCCAACGCTTGTCAGCGTAGTATAGGAACCCAGACTGTACGGGCATTCGGTATATTGCAGCTCTTACTGGGTAACATGGGAGTGGCCGGCGGCGGGCTGAATGGCATCACCGGCGCAGTAAACGGTCTCGGCTGCACACTGCAGGGGCTGAGCAATGCCTGGGGGCCCGGAGCGTCAAGTGTTCGTCCGGCCAGCAGCAGCGAGCAAAGCCTTTCTGCCTATGGTGGAGACCAGAGCCGGTTCGCCAGTATCCTCAAGGCATGGTACGGCGACACAGACGTCGATACCAGCTTTAACTATCTGCCCAAGAGAGATGGCGATTATTCATGGCAACCCCTGTTTGCGGCAATAGACGACGGCACAATAGAGGGGCTTATCTGCTGGGGAATCAATCCCGCGGTAAGCGGGCCTGACTCTGGAGCAGCGCGCCAGGCTATGAGGAAGCTGAAATGGATGGTGGTGATCGACCTCTGGGAGACTGAGACCGCTGCGGTATGGCAGTTGGCTGACTGCGATACAGAGGTCTTTCTGCTGCCGGCGGCATCCTCACTGGAGAAAGAGGGCAGCATCTGCAACAGCGGACGCTGGAACCAGTGGCGCTACAAAGGGGCCGATCCTCCGGGTGATGCCAAAAGCGATTTGTGGATAATAAACGAGCTGATGACAAAGATCAAGGAGCTTTATGCAGGTCAGAGCGACAACAACGCCGCAGCCATAACCGAACTGACGTGGGATTACGGTGACCCTCCCGATGTGATACAGGTACTGGCGGAAATGAACGGTTATGATTTGACCACAGGCGCACTGCTTACCAGCCCCGGCTCCCTCAAGAGCGATGGGACTACCAGTTGCGGCAACTGGCTGTGGTGCGGAATTTACACGGCAGATGGCAACAAGGCCAAGAAGAGGGACACCACTGACCCCTCGGGAATCGGGCTTTTCCCCAACTGGGGATGGGCCTGGCCGCTAAACAGGCGCATCATGTATAATCGCGCCTCTGTCGACGTGGACGGCAATCCCTGGGACACTGAGCACCCCGTCATCTCGTGGGACGGCAGCAGCTGGTCGGGGGATGTTGCCGATGGCGGCTGGCCGCCCGTAGCATCCAGCGATAAATACCCCTTTGTCATGAAGCCCGAAGGGCGGGGGTATCTCTTTGGCCCCGGCAGACCTGACGGCCCCTTCCCTGAATTCTACGAGCCCTGGGAGAGCCCCGTATCGAATCCGATGTCACCTCAACAGAACAACCCGGCAATCAAGATATGGGAGACCGCTCCCAAAGGTACCGCTGCCGACTATCCCATCGTGGCTACCACCCACCGCTCTGTGGACCACCTGCATACCGGAGCGTTTACCAGACGCCTGCCCTGGCTTATAGAGATAGCGCCGGAGATGTCTGTCGAAATGAGTCACGAACTGGCAGATGAAATAGGTGTGAGCGACGGTGACGCAGTTATTATAGACTCGGCGCGGGGTAGCAGTGTAAGGGCGAAAGCCGTTGTCACCGGCCGCATCAAGCCGCTGAGTGTAAATGGCACCACAGTCCACAACGTCAGTCTGCCCTGGAACTGGGGATACATGGGTCTTTCTACGGGAGACAGCACAAATCTGCTTACCGCACGCATAGGTGATCCCAATACCGGTATTCCCGAGTTCAGAGCCTTCCTGTGCAGTATCCAGAAAGCATAGCGAATCGCCGATAACGCGAGAATAGATATCATACCACTCCTGCTACCTGCTTTCGCAGGCACAAGCTTCGCAGGAGTGATATGATATTGTCATTCCCGCGACTGATCCCCCCTCCCTCTAACTCCCTCGTCATCATTGGTGAAGCTCCATCGCTGCTTGGATTGATGTACAGCCATGTCTATAAAGGCTTTGGCTACATCAATCCCCACATATACCTTATCTTTTCCCATCGGTTTCTCCTCCTTCAAGGC
>Ga0180432_10001955_pt1 | contig 31600 bp, 28 predicted proteins | sample SS_ome_10_FD_132414 | JGI IMG/M metagenome (GOLD analysis project Ga0180432, IMG submission 132414) | Hypersaline lake sediment archaeal communities from the Salton Sea, California, USA - SS_1_MS_2 metaG | ecosystem: Environmental > Aquatic > Non-marine Saline and Alkaline > Hypersaline >...
CTGAATTTCGCAGTATTCGGCGCCAATAGGAACGCCCCTACCCCGTTTCCGGAGATCTCCTTGGAGGAGTGGCACGCCATCTTGGATGTGCAGCTGACGGGTACCATGCTGGGCCTGCAGAGCTTCGGCGGCTATATGGTCGGGCAGAGCAAGGGTTCCATTGTGCCCATCTCGTCAGCCTCAGCCGGACCGCCGCTCTCCAAAGCGTTTGCGTACTCTGTGGCCAAGGCGGGGGTTCGCAACCTGACGCAGAACATCGCTCGCGAATGGGCGAGTTCTGGCGTTCGAGTGAATGCCCTACGACCTGGATTCTTCCCTACGGAATGGAGCAAGATTCATTTCATCGACGAGGCGCGCAATGCTGCAATTCTGGGGCATACACCCATGAGACGGTATGGTGAGCCTCGAGAGCTTGTGGGTGCCGTCCTGTGGCTGCTGTCCGATGCGTCCACGTTCGTCACTGGAGCAGAGATCACAGTGGATGGCGGGTTCTCTGCGATGACGATCTAGAGAAGCGAAGAGAGCGAGGAGCCATGATGAACGCTCAAAAGACGGTCGTCGTGACGGGTGGAGGAAAGGGGATTGGAGCATCGATTTCCCGACGGTTCCATCAAGAAGGATTCCACGTGGTTATTGGGTCCCGTCATGATAGTGGACTGGCGGCCGAACTCGGTGAGCGCGCGCTGTTTCAAGAAACGTACATACGCAAAGCAGAAGCGTCGCGGGCCCTGGTCGAAGCAGCACTGGCGTGGAGCGGACGGCTGGACGTTCTTGTCAACAACGCCGGCTTCTCCCAGTGGCGTCCCCTTGGCGCGGTTGACGAGGCGTTCTGGCAGTGCATGATTGACACAAACCTTAAGGGCATGTTCTTCGCCTGCCAGGCGGCTGCGGAGTACCTCGAGCAGGGCAGTTGCATCATCAATATCTCCAGTTTGGCGGGGAAGCGCGGTAGTGCGAACAACTCGGTCTACTGCGCTTCCAAGTTCGGGGTCAACGGGGTTACTCAGGCCCTTGCGAAGGAACTAGGACCTAAGGGGATTCGTGTGAATGCCATCTGCCCCGTCTATGTGCAAACGGTCGGGCTACGTGAAGCGCTAGCCGAGCAGGATGCTCCGCCAGTCGGCCAAGACGTGGATGAGTATCTTCGGAACTTCGCCGTGGCGAGTTCGGCACTGGGTGTGCTGCCGACCGGAGAAGACGTGGCTCAGGCATGCTTGTTCCTGAGTTCATCATCGGCGGCAGCGATTACTGGGCAGTGCATCAACGTAGACTGCGGCGTGTTGCCGCAATGAAAGCAGATGATACTGAGCAACTGATGGAGGATTCCGAACCATGCAGTCAACTGTTCCGAACGAAGATCTAATCCAGCATCTGCTCAAGACATACTATCGCAACGACGCCGAACAGCAGGAGGGAGGTGGGAAGGAGTTCATCTCCTCCCATTGGCGGCACTACGGCGACCTATGTGAAGCACAGACCGACGGAAAGGGACATCTGGGTTTGCTCAAGGGAGCAGCCTTTGGTACATGCCAGTGGAGCGGGCGCAGGCATCAGCTCGTGGATCAGATCTGCATTCTTACCCATTTGGCACATCTGCCCCACAGACGACGACTACTCGAGCTGAAAGCCATAGCTGCCAAGATCTGCGACGCAATGGGATTGAACCCAACACTTGACGTCTTCCGACAAGTATGCAGCTTGGCGCTGTTGGAGAGACATCTGACACGTGACATGCGCTGCAAACGCTTGAACGTCTTGATGATTGGAGATGGATATGGTGTACTGTCAGCGCTGTTCAAGGAGCTATTCCCGGATTCCACAATCGTCATGGTGGACATCGGAAGAGTGCTGCTATTCCAAGCCAACTACTGTCAAAAAGCCCACCCCAACTACATCCACAAGCTGGTAAGTAGGGACGTAGGTGCTGATAGTATTGACTTCATGTACTGCCCAGCCGAGCACTTGGCAATGCTTGAACGATTCGAGTTCGACATCGCTGTGAACATCGCCTCGATGCAGGAAATGAATAGCTCTACAATCGCAGACTACTTCACCTTCCTCCGAAAGCATCTCCGGCCTGGCAATCTCTTCTACTGCTGCAACCGAGAGTCCAAGACGCTCGTTGAGGGCGAGGTGTCCACGTTCTTGGACTACCCCTGGCAGGATGACGATCGATTCCTGATGGATGGGTTCTGTCCCTGGCACCGCTACTTCTTTGCGCGAGGCCATGCGAAGAACGGTCCGCACTTGTTCGGAGCTAGAATCCCGTTTGTACACTACTATGACGGGATCCACAGACACAGGCTAGCGGTTCTGGCAACGCATGCGTGATGAATCCTTTCGAATGAGGAGAGACACGACAATGACTCAAACAGCCACGGCTGTCATTCCTGCCCGCATGGCGTCATCTCGATATCCTAACAAGCCATTGGCCATGATCCTTGGCCTACCGATGATCGAGCATGTTCGTCGCCGCGCCCTGCTGGCACATGGGATCGACGACGTTGTAGTCGCTACGTGCGATCAGGCGATTGTTGATGTGGTGACCGCTGCGGGGGGGAAGGCTGTCCTGACGAGCGACAATCACACGCGATGTACGACACGGGTCGAGGAGGCGATGAGCAATATCGATGGCGAGATCGTGGTCATCGTCCAAGGCGACGAACCTCTCGTCTTGCCGGAGGCGATCGAACAGGTCGTCGCTCCGCTGCAAGATCGACCGGACATTCCGTGCACAAACCTGCTCTCGATCATCGAGAGCGAGGAAGATTTCGAGGATGTCAACATTGTCAAGGCGGCCACGGACCAAGCCGGCTTCGTAATGTATTTCTCGCGTGCGGCCATCCCTTTCTTCCGCGAAACATGCGACTGCCCGATCTTTCGTCAGATGGGGATTATGGCGTTTCGGACGCCGTTCCTAACCGAGTATGCCGCGTTGCCCGAGACCCCGTTCGAGAGGGCTGAGTCCATTGACATGTTGCGATTGCTTGAGCATGGACATAGGATCCTTGGCGTGCCCACCAAACATGCCACGATTGGCGTCGATTTCGCCAGCGACATCGATAGGGTGGAGCGAATCTTGAAGACAGATGCCAAGCAGCAGGCGCTGTACAGGAGAATCATCAAAGGAAGGCCTTGAAAGCACTCATTGTTGGCCATGGGTATATGGGGGAGATCCGCAAGCGCGTCGTAGATCGCTCTCCTGTGCTTGAGTTGTGCGGATTGTGCGATCCTCGGTTCACCGCGACTGAGGTCGGCGCGGAGTGCAAGCTCTTCACGGACTACCGGACGGCGATTGATAGCACATGCCCTGATATCACCTTTGTCTGTACTCCGAATCGATTCTCGCCCGACGTATGCATCCATGCGCTGGAGCGCGGATCTCATGTGTTCTGTGAAAAGCCGCCAGGGCGAGACCTGGCAGACATCCGGCGGATTATCGCTGCCGAGCAAGCGAATGCTGGGCTCAAACTCATGTTCGGCTTCAATCACCGGCATCACCCCGCGATTATTGAAGCCAAGGCGCTGATCGATGCCAATCGCATGGGACGCCTTCTCTGGCTGCGTGGCATCTACGGGAAATCTGGAGGTCAGGGGCGCCAGTTCGAGGACTCCTGGCGCAACGATCCGGCGGTCTCCGGAGGAGGAATCCTGCTCGATCAGGGCATCCACATGCTGGACCTGTTTCGGTTCTTCTGCGGCGATTTCGACGTAGTTCAGGGACTCCTGGCGACGCAGTACTGGGATGTCCCCGTCGAAGACAACGCGTTTGTGCTGTTGCGGAACACCACGGGGCAAATCGCACAGCTTCATTCTTCCGCGACGTTGTGGAAGCACACGTTCCACCTCGAGCTGGGACTTGAAGGGGGGTACTTGATTGCCAAGGGACTCCTCTCGAAGAGCGGAAGCTACGGTCGGGAGACGTTGATCGTCGGGAGAAGACCGAAGGACGGGGAACGTACGGCGGTGGGAAACCCCAGAGAAGAGGTCATGTACTTCGACGAGGATCTGTCGTGGGATCTGCAAGTCAACGAGCTTGTGAACTGCATTCAAGACGGTCTTCCTGTCACGGATAGTTCTTCACTCGATGCTCTGCGAGTTGTAGAATTGATCGCTCGCGTGTATCGACAGAACATCGAGAATGTGCCTGAGGGATGGCGGATATGAAGACGGTTGTGTACAGCCGGGATTTCGAGGAACTGGAGATTAGGCCCAAGAAGGCGATTGACCAGTATCACGCGTTGATGGCGAGTGAAGCAAGTGCGAGATTGACTGGATCTCACGTGACGTCGTCTCGTGCATGTCCCGGCTGCCGTGCCGACGTTGGTCACACGATTTTCACGAAGTCCGGGCTGTCCTATGTGGAGTGCAGTCAGTGCAGATCGGTGTACGTCTCACCGTGTCCCTCCGATGACGCGCTCGTCGCGTTCTATCGTGAGTCCGATGCAGCGCGTTTCTGGCGTGGCCCCCTCTGGAACGAAACACGAGACGTGCGACGAAGCAAGGTGTATCGGCCCCGAGCCGAGTGGACCATGGAGGTCCTGGATCGCTACCTACCTGATGCTCGTCTGGGACTTGATGTGGGATACCATAGTTGCGCGTTTGTGGAAGAGATGATCAGCGGTGAGGGGCCGTTGTCCGACATTGTCGTAGCGAACCCGGTCGCCGACATCGAATGTGCTGGCCTTGACCTCGCCGGCGTTCGCGTGGAGCCGACACTGGTGTCTGGGATCGCGGAGCATGGTCCCGTGGACGTGGTGTTTGCATTCGACATCTTGCCATGCATTTTCGACGTAGATGCACTGCTTGATGCAGCGCATCGCAGCCTGACACCTGGGGGACTGATGCTTCTCAACGCGAGGCTGATCTCCGGACTCGACCTGCAGGTGTTGTGGGATCGCTCCCCGGATATCACCCCTCCTGATCGGATCAACCTACCGTCTGCCGAGGGGCTGCAAAAGATGGCCGAGCGGCAAGAATTCGAGGTTCTGGAGTTCAGCACACCCGGGATGTTCGATGTGGATGTCGTTGCGCGAGCCATTCACGCGAATCCGGATGCAGACTGGCCGAGATTCATGCGCTACTTGGTCGAGAACCGTAGCGAGCAGGCATTGCGAGCGCTGCAGGAGTATCTCCAGGAGCATCGATTGAGTTCATTCGCGAGGATTGCACTGCGACTGGTGACCTAGGTCTCTGAGGATTGGGGGGATATTGGCTGCCAAGATCAAGCAACACCTGAGAGAGGGAAGGGCTAGCATTGGCTCGTGGATGTCCATGGCTCACGTATCCATTGCGGAGATCCTGGCATCGGCAGGGTATGACTGGGTTGTGATCGAGACTGAGCACACGGCGATTGACGTGTCGGAAGTGCTGCGTCTGATTATCGCCATTGAGCGGCGCGGCTCGATTCCGTTGGTTCGCTTGGCTTGGAACGATCCGATCCAAGCCAAGGCTGTCATGGACTCAGGAGCTGCAGGTGTTCTTGTTCCGATGGTGAACACCAAAGCTGACGCGGAACTGGCCGTACGAAGCGTCAAGTATCCCCCACTGGGATGTCGGGGTGTCGGATTGGCTCGAGCGCAGAACTACGGGATGGCTTTCGACGAGTACGTACGGGACGCAAACGAGAACAGCCTTCTCTTCGTTCAGATCGAACACACACAGGCTGTGGGCAATATCGATGAGATTCTGTCGGTACCCGGTATTGATGGGACGTTCATTGGCCCTTATGACCTGTCCATGTCGATGGGGCTGGCCGGTCAGCTCGATCACCCGGATGTGGAGCGTGCAAAGCAGACGGTTCTAGAGGCGACCATGGCACATGGCCTTGTCCCCGGCATCCATCTTGTACACCCTGACACCGCTGTGAAGGAAGCCCGGAAGTGCGTGGAACTTGGGTACCGCTTCATAGCGCTCGGGACCGATATTCTGTTTTTGGGGGACTCCTGTCGCAAGCTTAGTGGCGATGTTCGAGCGATCCTTGGCGAACCCGAGACAGCATGAGTGTGGTTAGGGCCATCATCCTGGATTTCGACGGCGTTCTTGCTGAATCCAACGCGGAGAAGACCAAGGCGTTCGAGGAGCTGTTCGCGCTTTATCCGGAGCACAGCGAAGCCATGTTGGCGTATCACATGGCCAACCACTCGTCTCCCAGAATGAGGAAATTCGAGTACTATGTACATGAGCTTATGGCACAACGAGACAACGACGAATTGGTCCAAGTCATGGCTGGGCAATTCTCCGCGTTTGCAGTACGTAGGGTGACAGCGTGTCCAGATGTACCGGGAGCAAGAGCTTTTTTGGAGGAGTTCCGGAGCAAGGTTCCGCTCTACGTGTCGTCAGTTACGCCGCAAGATGAGTTGCGCAGAATTGTTCGTGCTCGACGGCTGACTCACTACTTCGCTGACGTGTTCGGCGATCCTCCCTATTGCAAACCTGATGCGATTGGCGCGGTGCTTGCGCGCGAGAGCCTCTTGCCCTCAGACGTCCTCTTTGTGGGGGATTCGGCGTCGGACTATCGCTATGCGACGGAAGCTGGCCTGCAGTTCATTGGCCGAGACAGCGGTCAACCGTTCGAGGGCATCGCGATTGAACTGCACAAGGACATGAATGAGATCGCCGGCATCGTACGGCGTTGGCTGGGAAACGGAGGAACATGAGCGAGACGACGGATATTCTTGTGACTCTCTCGACATTCAGCGCGGAATCTGAGACACCGCTCAGGCTTCTTGAGCAGAGCAATCTCACGTTTCGAACGAACCCGTATGGTCGCCGCATGAAGCCGTCCGAGGTTGTGGAGTTCGGACGAGGCTGCAGGGGATTGATCGCCGGAGTGGAGACGTACTCGGCTGATATCCTCGCGCAGCTCCCAGAACTGCGCTGCATAAGCCGTTGTGGTTCCGGGATCGATAGTATCGATTTGGAGGAGGCCAAGCGGCGGGGAATCGCGATACGCAACACACCTGACGAGCCCACCGCGGCAGTGGCGGAGCTGACGTTGGGCATCATGCTGGCGCTCTTGCGTCAGTTGCCAAAGGTGAATTCGCTGACCCGTGAGCGCGAGTGGCAGCGGGTGGCTGGGCGATTGCTTGAGGGCAAGATTGTTGGCGTCGTCGGATTGGGGCGAATCGGTCGGCGTGTCGCCGAGCTTGTACGAGCCTTTGGCGCTCTTGTCGTTGCTGCTGATCCGTTCCCTGATCTCAATTGGGTACGCGCACAGAATGTGGAGCTGCTTGACTTGTCGGTCTTGCTTGCGCGTGCTGACATTGTGTCCATCCACGCTGCACAGTCGCTCGAACAGCCGCTTCATTTGGGCACAACCGAGCTTGCGATGATGAAACAGGGGTCTTGGCTCATCAATATGGCCCGCGGAGACATGGTGGATGATGTGGCATTGGCTGAGGCATTGGCTTCGGAGCACCTGCGTGGGGCTGGGCTGGATGTGTTTCCACAAGAGCCATATACAGGTGTACTGTGCGACAGCGATCGGGTGATCCTGTCGCCGCATCAAGCGACGCTAACAGCTGAGACACGCGTTGCCATGGAGACACGCGCCGTGGAGAATGTTATCTCCTACTTCCAAGAGGGAGTGTGATCCATGTTTGGGACCATTGTGTACTACGTCGTTGGTCCCGTACACCCGCGGAACCTTGGGATGATTGCGGAAGCAATGCCTCGGTGGACGTTTCGCATTGCCTATGAGCCGTCTGTTCGGTGGCTGAAAGGCAAGAACACGGCCGAAGGCCCATTCGACTGGGTGCCCCTGGAGAATGATCAGGTCCCCGAATCCTTGTGGAATGGAGATGTTCGAGCCGTTGTGTTTTCTACAGTTCAGCCGCGACAGGGACCGATCAACCTCCTGCGTTCGGCGTTGGCGCGCGGCATACCGACGATCGCAATCGAGGAGTCCAACCAGATTGCGTTGAACAACGGGACCATCAATAACTACCTCCTGCCCGTCGACCATGTGCTCGTTGCATCCGAGGAAGAACGGCGCGGCATGCTGCAAGCAGGGATACCTGAGCGACGGGTTGAAGCAACCGGGTGGCCGTTCTACAGCGGGCAGATCGGCAAGATCAGCAGGAACGGATCTCGTCTGGCGAAGGAGCGCCTGGGCCTGGAGCCCGATCGTCCGGTCGCTGCTCTGACCTTGACAGCGCTTCACGATGCGGGAGAAAGCTGCTCGGTTCGAGATCGTCAGCTGACCTTGGCAGCACAGGGGCTTCCGAGCGAGTATCAATTGGTCGTTAGACCTCATCCTATCGAGAGAACGCAGACCCTCATGCCGTTCATCCGGCGGTGTGCTCCCCGAGCTGTCGTCGTGGATGGAGCGGTACGAATCGATGATCTCCTCGACGCGACAGACATCCTGCTTAATCGGGGAGCATCTCAGGTCTGCATTGAGTCCCTGCTGCGCGAGATACCGGTCGTCGTTCTTGACACCGGTGTGGATACGCCGTTCCACGAGACGGCCTCCGATATTGTGATCAAGGAAGCATCGGAACTTGCAGGGGCCGTGTCGAAACTGACGGGAGGACACGACGCGACGGGGATCTACGACGCCTTCCGGTCGGTTCACATGCCCTGCTCACCGCCGGAGGCGCTTGAAGCAACATGTTGCAGGATCGAAGAGATTGCACGCGAGAGGCAGCTTGACTCGGCTCGTGCGAAGCAATGGATGGATCTGGCGGTGTACCAGGCCTGGACGTTGGATCACGGATCCGCGTTGAGCATGTTGACATCGGATCCCCTTCAAGGTGACGGTGCTCCTGTCAACGAGCTAGGACGTCTCGTGCGGTACCGTGCGACAAGGGAGGATCTCGATGTCCTTCGAGACTATGTGGGAGACGGCTTCCTCAGTCATGTTCTGGGTTGCCTGTGGATAGACCAGTTGCACTATCAAGCGCAAAGCCCTGCCGATTGGGTTCTCCGCTGGATGGAAGGCTTCCCTCCAGCAGTCAACACAGTGTGGTTCCTGTCTCACATGAGACGATGGGCAAGCATCCTTCAACGGTCTCCCCATCCTGAGAGCGCGCTGGCGTTCTCGGCAAGACTGAAGGCGGATTTCGAGCAGGTGGGCGGTGTTCACGGATTGGCTCGAAATGTAGAGCTTCTGAATGCTGGGTTCCGAGGACGGATGGAGTATGCTATCCGCGAACTGGTGCGGAAGGGGCGCGCCGCGATTCGAGCCATAGGGCATATGCTGCGCGGATAACGAACCTGGAAAGGAGAGAAGATGTCATATGCTGTCAAGTATCTAGCTGATGCAGCACTGATCGCACAGAGACTCGATAGCGAAGTCATCGACAAGATGGTCTCTTTGCTGGTCGACTTGCGAACGCAAGGCGGGCGGCTCTTCATCCTAGGGGTCGGTGGCGGTGCAGGGCACGCCTCCCATGCGGTCTGCGACTTCCGCAAGATAGCAGGCATTGAAGCCTACACACCTTGTGACAACGTTTCTGAACTAACAGCCAGAGCCAATGATGAAGGTTGGGACACAACCTACGCTGCGTGGTTGGCGGGCTGCAAACTGTGCAAAGACGACATGATTCTGGTGTTCTCTGTGGGCGGCGGCGATCTAGAGAGGGGGGTCAGCCCAAACCTGGTGCGCGCTTTGGAGTATGCCGGCCAGGTGAAAGCTCGGATCATGGGCGTCGTTGGGAGGGACGGAGGGTACACGGCGCGCGTCGCTGACGCATGCGTTGTAGTTCCTACGGTAGATGCACAGACCGTGACGGCTCACACTGAATCGTTCCAAGCGCTAGTTTGGCACCTTCTGGTTACCCATCCTGATGTGCAGATTGTGGGTATGAAGTGGGAGACGATTGACTCCGGCGAACGGAAGGAGCTGAGATAACATGGCGATCTTTCTTGATAGTGGCGATCTTGTCGAGATTGAGGCGTTTCATCGCATGGGCATCATGCGCGGGGTGACGACGAATCCCACGATTATGCTTCGAGATGGCGTTGTCGGCGGCATGGCAGGCATTGCAGAACGCGCCCAAGCCATTGCTCAACTCATCCATCCACTCCCGCTGTCAATCGAAGTGATGACGAATGACTACGATCAGATGATCGAGCAGGCCAAGACCATCAGCACGTGGGCTGACAACATCAATGTCAAGATCACGATTCATGGTCCAGAGGGAGAGCTGAAGAATCTCGAAGCCATCCACGAGCTGGAGACCGTGCATGATGTTCGGGTCAATGCAACAGCCATGATGAGCGCACAGCAGTGCTTCCTCGCTGCCTTGGCTGGCGCCACGTATGTGTCGATCTTCGGTGGCAGGGTGAATAACATGGGATACAACACCTGCGGGGAGATCACGAAATTGCGCAAGCTGCTTGACGATTTCGATCTAGGGGCTCAAATCATCGTAGGCTCGACTCGTGAAGTGCTCAATGTCATTGAGTGGCTCGAAGCAGGGGCGCACATTGTGACTGTCACGCCGTCTCTCGTGCGTGGAATGATTGTGCATCCCTATACGAAGGAAACGGTTCAGATGTTCCTCCGTGATGCCGCGGCGGCGGAGACATCGCTGCAAGGGGATGACTAGGCCCAGTATGCACCTCTTCATCACTGGGATTAGTGGCCTGCTGGGCCTAAACACAGCACTGCAGTTGCGAGAGCGCTTTCAGACAAGCGGGTGCTACCATTCACACCGAGTTGCGCTGGATGGTGTCCGGTGCCTAGAAGTGGATGTGCGTTCCGAAGGGGCGCTGGAGGAAGCCCTGCGCGATTCTTCTCCAGATGTGATCCTGAACGCGGTGGGGTTGACAAATGTGGAGGCGTGCGAGGCCAATCCCGAACTGGCGTATGAGCTGAACACCACCGCTGCGCGAGACATCGCAAGAGCAGCTACCTCTCTTGGTGCGAAATTGGTTCACGTCTCGACAGATCACCTGTTCGACGGGGCGGACTCACGGATGACCGAGGACCATTCCGTCTCACCGCTGAACAGCTACGCCAAGAGCAAGCTCGACGCAGAGGGCGAGGTTCTGAACGAATGTCCAGATGCCCTTGTTCTTCGCACCAATTTCTTTGGATGGGGAACGCCGATTAGAGCATCGCTAAGCGATTGGATCCTGAGCGCGCTGAAGGCTCAGACAGAACTGCGAATGTTTTCGGATGTCTTCTTCTCGCCCATTGTTATCAACGATCTCGTCGACCTGATCATCGCGCTTGTGGAGAAGAACGCGAGTGGCGTGTTCCATGTTGCAGGGGCGGATCGACTATCGAAGCATGCATTCGCGGTGAAACTGGCGGAGGTCTTCGGATACTCCGATCAGGGGATCCGCTCTGTCAGTTTGGACAGCGTTCCAGAGCTGACGCAACGGCCCAGAGACATGTCCTTGAATTGCGCCAAAGCGGAAGCGTTCCTCGGGATGCGTATGCCCAGCGTGGTCGAGAGCATACGACGTCTCCTACGCTTGAGGGAGCACAGCTGGGACAAGCGGTTGTACGAGGCATTTGCCACCGGATCGACGCCAGGGGAACAGTGAACACAACGATGGAGCTTCGCGATTCGGCAAGGGAACGTCCGCATCCCCCCGATGTCACAGTCCTCATGACGGTCTACAACGGGATGCCCTATCTTCGCCAAGCGATCGAATCAATCCTTGAACAGACGTGGGCGGACTTCGAGTTTCTTGTTGTCAATGATTGCTCCACGGACGACTCACGCGACGTGATCCTGAGTTATGACGACCCCCGCATTCGTTTGCTGGACAACGAGGAGAATATCAACCAAACGAGATCGCTCAATCGAGGCCTGGAAAGCGTCCGCAGTGAGCTGATTGCACGGATGGATGCTGACGACATCTCACATCCCAAGCGATTGGAGATGCAGGTGGCGTATCTCGAGGAGCATCCAGATGTTGTAGCGGTCGGCACAGGGTTGCGGTTCATCACTCACACAGGGAGAGTCACCGGCCGGCTGGTACGCCCGGAACACGACCTGGCGTTGCGCTGGCTGCAGCTGTTCGATTGTCCCCTCTCATGTGGAGCTGTGATGTTCAGGAGAAGCACGGTGTGGGGCACATTCGGGGGGTTCGATCCCTCGATCAGGCTCTATCAGGATTGGGAGCTATGGTCACGCGTGCTGCCAGAGTACAAGATCGCGAATCTACCCGAGGTGCTGCTTGATGTTCGCAAGCACTCCGGATGCGAGACCGTAGTGTTTCGTGATATCGCTCTCGGAGAAGGGAAGCGAATCACCAGTGCCAACTTGCGGAATATCCTTGGCATCAGGGATCACTCTGAAGAATGGTTGGCCAAAGTTGACGCGCTGACGGCGGAGCGCGCGACGCACCCGGAACATCTCTTGCAGGTTGTGCAGATGCTCTTCGAGCGCTTCTGCGAGCTGTATCCAGAGGCACGAGAGGATGACCAGATCCTCAGCGAGTTGTCAAAGCAGTATCTCAGAGTGTTGTCCCATGCCGGTCTTCGTCACGTGCCTCTCGTGTTCCGGGCCGTGCGTTTGGCTTGGCCGATGTCCTCGAAGATGCTTTTCATGTCTCGACTTGTGCGTTGTTTGGCTGTTCGCATGGGGGCACGCCATGTGAAACGTTGGTTGTCCCGTCTGGGAATATGCTAGGTGCTCGGTCTGCACGGATCTGTTCGGTGACATGCTCCCGGAACCAGCTCTGTTTGCCCGGCCTGATGCTTCGGGGGGGGGCTTGATGTCTCTGGAGCGAATGGGGCTGGTGTCCAGAAGGGTGAGACTCCCGTTTCTGTTCGGCTGCCTGATCCTCTTCCTGTTCTTCTTGCCCTTCAGATCCCTTGAGATTCCGGGTGTTCTGATGGGCTTCTCGAGCAACCTGTCCAGGCTGTTCATCGCCATTGCGGCCCTGGCGTGGTTCATGGAGATCTGCGCTGTGAAGGGAGCATTCGACAAGCTGCATCGAGTACATGAAGCCAATCCCTATGTGGCCCTGCTCCTGGCATACTTTGTGCTCTCGACCCTCTACTACTACTTCAATGTCTCGCTCGGGAAGACGGTTCTGTTCGGAAGTGAGGACTTCTTCTTCAGAAGCTGGCGAGGACGACCTATCGGGCAGCTCCTGGCGTTCCTAAGCTATGGAGCCATACCGTACTACCTGACGGCGATCTTCGCTGGAGATAATTCAAGGCGGAACGCGATGAATGCGACCATCGTCGCGTCCATACTGGTGATTCTGTACTACGGCTACTTCCAGCAGGCATGTTTCTACCTCGGTCTTCCGGTTACAGGCAGAGATCTTATTGAAGGGCGGGTACCTGCGTTCACGTCACATGGAATCACGGTGTTGCGTTTCTACTCGCTGGCGGGAGAGCCCAGGGATTGCGGCGGATTTCTCATGGGAGCGGTTGTCTTCTATTGGTACTATTGCCATGGGAGAAGGACACTCCTCTCGAAGGTCAATGTGCTCTTGATGTCTGTCGCGATTCTGCTTACGGCTGCAACGAGTACGTACGTGACGGCGATAGTGGCAGCCGTTGCCTGCGGTGTGGATATGCTGCTGTTTCATCGACCGAGGGTGACCCCTCGCGTGGTCAAGCGTGTACTGGGGGGCCTGTGTGTCATCGTGGTCGTGTTGGGTTTCTCAGACATAGGGTCCATATTCATGTCGCGGACCGTGCGCTACTACGGGGAGATACGTAGCAGCCACGATGATGCGGCGGGTGATGTGGCAGGTATTCTGACGTCGCAATCTCCAGACCTCGCCATTTTCCCCTACTTGAGGAGCATCGGCGATGTGGGCATTCCAGCATTCCTGTTCGGATCCGGGTACGGCAACTACCTGTCGCCCGTCGCCGACGTACTGAAAGATCAGTTCTCTTTTGACATCGTCTCGGACGCGATGTTCACAGACACAAGATCGTACGGCATCAAGCTCATCGTGGAATGTGGCGCGATCGGCGTGGGAATCTTCTTGCTGATGATCTTGCATACACTGAAACTAAGCAAGAGAGTGATCCGCTGCTATCGAACTGCAGATCGAGACGAGTACCATAGAGCGGTGATTCTGCGCTACGCGTTCATCGTGTTCGGCGTGTCAGGATTGATACACACATCGTTCTACTACTTCATTCTGATGGGGATGATTGTCGCGACATACAGCACCATGAAACGTCTTCATTATCAAGGCCCCCAGTAGCGCCGCGGGGAAAGGCGATGGACTGGATCCCGCCGTTGCCCTGGTTCTGCCTGTTTCGGGTTTCCAGTTCTGAATCGCTCGACCCTCGAATCCCATGGTGGCGGAGTTGTGCTGAAGCTCGCTGTCTGCGGCGACCTCCTTCGCTGATACCCGATGCCGTTGTGCGTGGAATTCAGAGTTGGCCAAACTGCCCATAGGCACGGGACGATCATCGACAGTGCTGAGAGAGTGATCGAGTAGCCTGAACGTACAGCGTTCGGTACCATGATGTGAATTCCGCATCGCGTGGCATCTCCTTGTCAAGCTGGGGGTGCTGGCAGTGACATGCTGGACCGTGCATGGCGAACTGCGTGCTGGGCTGGGAGAGGCCGTGTGCGGTGAGGCGCGGTTGTCTGCGCCGCTTGAGAAGGAAGTGGGAGTGATGGCGCAACCTCTAGTAGTCATCGGGGCAAGCGGTTTCGTTGGATACCATCTGCTGTCAGCGCTCCCTTCGGATTTCGACGTAAGGGTTTTCATCCACAACCGTGGATTGCCGAGCGACCTTCACTCGGCCAATATCACAACTTTCTCGGGGGACCTGCTCGATAGGGAGTCCCTGCGCAACCTCCTGACGGATGAGTGCGTTGTCATGAACCTGACATACCTGCGGGATGCCGGCCGAGAACACAACCTCGCAGCCATCCGGAATCTGGCAGATGCCTGTGCCGCGTGCCGCGTTCGGCGTCTGGTTCATTGTAGTACCGCTATGGTGTACGGCGATCTCCCACAGAACGTCATCGATGAGGGCACTGAGTGCGCCCCGGAGTCTGCGTATGAGACAGTGAAGTGGGACATCGAACGCTTGCTGGTGACAGAGTACAGCGACAGCTTCGAACTGGCCATCCTTCGCCCCACGGCGGTATTTGGCCCATACGGGAAGAATCTGCTGAAGCTATCCGATCAGCTGCACAGCGGATCGCGCACGCTTGGCTACGTCAAGGCATGTCTGCTGTATCGAAGGCGCATGAACCTGGTCGCTGTCGACAACGTCGTTGCAGCGCTCCTCTTCCTCGCCGATCCGAGCAGAACACTGCGGGAGAGAATCTACATCGCGTCAGATGACGATGTTGAGAGTAACACGTACGGTTTCGTGGAGAGATACTTGATGGAGAGATTCGGAATCGAGCGTTACACACTGCCCGTACTGCCCGCGCCGAGAGGAGTCGCCCGCGCCATCTTGAGGGCGAGCGGAAGTCCACGCACAAACCCTCTCCAGATCTACCGAGCGAGGAACCTGACTGCAGAAGGATACCGAAACGTGATCTCATTCGAGGCGGCGCTCGACGGATTCGCCGACTGGTATAGGACTCGCCACTCACAATGAGGGTCCTGAACGTCTGTCTGTCAACGAATTCGATCGTCGGAGGAGGTACAGGGGAGCGGACTTCGCGGATGAGTCTTGCCTTGGCCAGAGCCGGTGTTGACTGCGTGGTTCTGGAACTCGATTGCGGGATATCAACCCCGACCACACGTTGCACGGAAGGTGTTGAATTCGTTGCGCTACCGTGTGCAAACAGACGATTCCACATCCCGCGTGTGACGCGAAGAGCGCTTCGAGAGATTGTAACCTCAGCAGACATCATCCACCTGATGGGGCACTGGACGCCACTGAACCTGGCAGTCTTCAGCCTGTCGCGGAAGAGCGGCATCCCACATGTTGTCTGTCCTGCGGGCGCCCTTCCCATCTATGGCCGCTCGCGGCATCTCAAGAGGATCTACAACATGATAGGGGGGAGCGCTGTTGTGAAGCTCGCGGCTGCGGGAGTGGCGATTACTGCAGAGGAGGTTGCTCACTTCCTTGCCTACGGAGTCGAGCAGGACAACGTGCTGGTCATACCGAACGGTATTGCGCCTTCACAGGATGATCCGGTTGGTGACCGGAGTTTTCGGCGCAAGTACGACCTGCCGGACGAACGCTTCGTGTTGTTCATCGGACGCCTGAATCCAATCAAAGGCCCCGACCTGCTTCTGGAAGCATTCTCTGAGCTCCGAGAGGCGGTCGCCGAGCACCACCTGGTCTTCGCGGGGCCGGATGAGGGCATGCAGCAAGGACTCATGCGAAGAGCTCAGGAAGTCGGCGTCGCTGGGGAGGTTCACTTCATCGGTCCCATCTCCGGAGGGGACAAAGCGCAGGCATTCCGCTCGTCCGACCTTGTGGTTATCCCGTCGCGTCAGGAAGCGATGTCGATCGTGGTTCTGGAAGCAGGGGCACAGGGGAAGCCGGTGCTGATGACCGAGGAGTGTGGCTTTCCCGAGGTTGCGGCTGTAGAGGGAGGTTTGGTCGTTCCAGCAACGGTCGATGGATTGAGGGATGGATTGGTGATGCTGCTGAAGGATTCATCGAAGCTGGCGGCCATGGGCCGTAGTCTGAAGAAGCTCGTGCTTGAGGAGTACTCGTGGGACTCGCTGGTGGAGAGATACGTGGAACTCTACCGAAGCATCCTCTCATCGGAGAGCCGGTGATGCGGGCGCTCGCAAGAATTGGATACACAAGGGCAGAACGCTCCAGAGGAAGCAGTTGCGGTGAGAGCGACCCCGGTGTGATGAACTCCACAGCCATAGAGATTGTAGGGGGAGATGAGCAACGTTGAGACTTCTGTTCGTGAGCCAGCTGTACCCTCCTGAGCCAGCGACCATGCGGCATCAAATGGCCAAGGATCTTCTTGCCCGAAAACATGATGTTCGTGCGATCACAGCGTTCCCCAACTACCCATTTGGACGGATATACGCGGGCTACAGGCAGAGTCTGTGGGCTCGGGACACGGTTGATGGAGCGGACATCGTCCGTGTTCCGATCTACCCAAATCACGGGCATTCGGCAATCGGTCGAGCTTGCTGCTATCTGTCCTTTGCGCTCTCGGCGTCGATCCTGGGACCGTTCTTCGGCGGAAAGCCTGATGTCATATGGGCATACCAGCCACCACTCACGGTAGGAATCCCGGCCCTTTGGATATCTCTTCTACGGCGTGTACCGCTTGTCTATGAGGTTCAGGATCTGTGGCCAGAGACGCTTGCTTCCACGGGAATGATGAGATCAAATCTAGGGTTCCGCATGCTCAGCGCATTCGCAATGCTTGTGTATCGGCGTAGCTCGGCAATTGTCGTCCCATCACCAGGGATGAAGAAGAACATCGTTGCCAAAGGAGTGCCTGACTGCAAAGTGCACGTCATTCCGAATTGGGCAGATGAGGAGATCTACAAACCCGTACCGCCTGACCCCCAGCTTGCCGCGGAGCATGGGCTTTCGGGCAAGTTCAATGTTGTGTTTGCTGGGAACCTTGGTGCAGCGCAAGGGCTTGAAACGATTCTTGGGGCTGCGGAGCAGCTGTCGGACCATCCTGACATCCAGTTCGTCTTGATCGGCGACGGTTCTGAGAAAACAAGAGTGATGACGCAGGTCGTCGAGCGTGGCCTAACCAACGTTGTGCTTGTCGGTCAGCAACCAGCCGCGCGGATGCCCGCATTCTTTGCGCTTGCTGATGTTCTTCTTGTTCATCTACGGCGCGATCCGCTGTTCGAGATCATGGTTCCTGCCAAAACTCAATCGTATCTAGCATGCGGCAAACCCATCCTCATGGGCGTAGCCGGTGATGCAGCGGCGCTGATTGACGAGACCGGAGCAGGCTTGACGTGTCAGCAGGAGGACCCGCAGGACATGGCGGCTTCGATTGCGCGATTCAGAGACATGCCGGCTGAAGAGCGCCTTCGAATGGGGACACGCGGGCGGCGTGCATTTGAAGAGCAGTTCTGCCGGAGCATTCTTGTTGAGCGATATGAGGAGCTTTTCTCACGTATTGGTGATATCGGCGATCGGATGGCGAATGAACTCTCGGATTGACAGGCGCCCCTCTGACTCTCGCTTTCTGCGACGTACTCCGGCAAGCTGCGGAGATTGAAGGGGTTGACAGATCAGTGAATCAACGACAGAAAGCCGACGGTCGATGCACGCCACGTACGATGACGTACTGCGGAGCCGCATCACCGGGCTTGATTCCCGTTTTGCAGCCTGTCAGGCCGCCCGCAGGCATCTGCTTTCTACCCTTCGCGAGATGCGCGATTCAGACATTGTCAGGCGCCCGCTTTGGCCTCCGTGTGCGTTGAGGATGCCGAGGTTGTACAGTAGATCAATGGGCTGCTAGCATGTTCATTGGAACGAACGCCGAAGTCACCCATAGATGGGGGAGGATCGATGACGAACGGGGATAGTGCCAAACCACGTGTGCTCATCCTTGGGGGTCTTGGAATGCTGGGGCACAAGCTGTGCCAGATCCTCTCACCGAAGATGGATGTGTGGACGACCGTACGACGGGATGCCGATCTACTTCGCAGTACGGAGATCCTAGATGCTGACCGCGTCCTGGACGGTGTGGATGCCCGCAAGCCGGACACCATGCTTCGAGCGCTGGACATGGTCGAGCCCGATGCCGTGGTGAACTGCATCGGAATAGTGAAACAGCTTCCCGAAGCTCGGGACCCAGTGGTGGCGATTGAGATCAACTCGCTGTTCCCTCATCGGATGGCAAAACTCTGCGCAGAGCGCAGTGTCTATCTCATTCACATCAGTACGGATTGTGTCTTCTCCGGCGTTCGTGGCATGTATGTTGAGGACGATCCATCTGACGCACAGGATCTGTATGGCCGATCGAAGGCGCTTGGCGAGATAATGGGTTCGAACTGCCTGACGCTACGCACATCGATCATCGGAAGAGAGCTGCGCGGACGACGTGGGCTCATTGAATGGTTTATGGCTCAGAAAGGGAAGACCGTTCGGGGATATACACAAGCGGTCTTTTCCGGAATCACCTCTCAAGCTTTTGCGAAGATCATCGGCAGACTGGTTCAACGAGAGCAACGATTAGAGGGGCTGTATCAGATAGCGGCACATCCGATTTGCAAGTACGACTTGCTGAATCTGGTCAAGAGAGCGTACTCCCTTGACGTGTCGATTGAACCATTCGCGGGCGTGGTTGTCGACCGATCACTGGATGGGACACTCTTCCGAACCGAGACCGGGTTGGCGGCGGGAGACTGGGAATCCATGGTGGGAGAACTGGCTGACGATCCGTTTGACTATGACAATTGGAGACAAGCACACGCTGCTTGACGGGAGGGGATCTTGTCAGAGGGGAGAAGGGATCTCCGGCCAACGCGCCGATTTAGCGGATGCTGACTGGAGCAACTGCTGCTATCTCTTGCAAGGCGATGGTACGACAACACGTGCCTTTTGCATGCCGAGAGAACGATACAGTAGCGAACGCTGCGACCTGCAAGCGTATCTACGATGCTTCCATCCCAGAATCCGGGATATTGCCCGACGCAACGAAACGGCAGCTGCCTCGACTTGGCTACCTATTGCAATACTCGGGAGGGAATCGCCGGCACTTCATTTGGCGAGAAGATCCACGAAGCTCTGTTCTCGGGGGGGATCAAGCGGAGTGTGCCTCTGGGGATGTGATTGTGCGACTGCACAAGCGTCTGCTGAGTTCAAGAACGAAGAAGATGAAGATAGAATATCCAAAGGGGGAGATCAATGCTACGACAGATCCTACCTTTCACGAGCAGCCCTGTGAGGTCCTGCCTGGACACTGAGCTTGAGAACGGACGGAAACGATGAAGATCGCCACCGTTTTCGGCACAAGACCTGAGATCATTCGCCTGAGCTGTATTATCGAGCAGCTCGACGGTCTCTGCGAGCATGTTCTGATTCATACTGGGCAAAACTACAATAAACGGCTAAGCGACCTGTTCTTCGACGAACTCGGTGTTCGAGCGCCGGACTACTTTTTGAACGCTCGAGGTTCGTTTGGGCAGCAGGTGGGAACGATCCTTTCGGGTTGTGGCGAAGTATTCGCTCAGGAGAAGCCCGATGGCGTTCTCATTCTGGGTGACACGAACAGCGCCCTGGGGGCGCTTGTCGCCAAGCGGTTGGGGATTCCTGTGTTTCACATGGAAGCGGGCAACCGCTGCTATGACGATCGGGTGCCCGAGGAAGTGAACCGTCGGGTCATCGATCACGCGAGCGATGTCCTTATGCCATATACGGAACGAAGCCGGATGAACTTGCTTCGTGAAGGGGTGGCAAACTGGAGGGTTTTCGTAATCGGCAACCCCATTTTTCAAGTACTGACACGGTATGCTGAGCAGATTTCATCATCACAAGTCCTCAGCGACCTTGAGCTGGAAGCGGCCAAGTACTTCCTTGTGACCATGCATCGGGCGGAAAATGTGGACCTTGAGTCCCGGCTGCAGAAGCTGACCCAATCGCTGCTTCGCCTCCGCGAGGAGCATGAGTTGCCAGTCATCGTGAGTACACATCCACGCACGCGCCAGAAAATGGAGGCGTTTGGACTTGACGCTCCTGCGGGAGTTCGCTTTCTTGAACCGTTTGGGCTGTTCGATTTCGTCGCGCTTGAGCAGAGTGCCCGCTGCGTGCTTTCCGACAGTGGAACTGTGCAGGAGGAATGCTGCATCTTCCACATCCCCAACGTGACGCTCCGTGATGTGACCGAACGTCCCGAAACCGTCGAGTGTGGGAGCAATATCCTGAGCGGCGTCGAACCGGATTCCGTTGTGCGATCCGTAAACGTTGCAATTCAAGGCCGAGGGAACTGGACGCCTCCGGAGGAATATCTGAATGCGGATGTGTCTTCGACAGTGGTACAGATTGTCCTGGGATATCATTGCCCGCGAATTCGCTAGGACGGGAGCTGGGACGCAGGAAGGGAGCGGATTGTGTCCTCAAGAACAGCTCCGAGAGTACGTAGGGTCATACGGCGGGAATCTGCGGGAAGGGCGCTGTGGAAAGCGGCTCTTCGGGAAGCCTCTTCCTTGAGCTCTCTGGAGGAGCGGTTGTGAACGGAGTCGTGATGGCTCAGGGTTCGACTTCGACCAAGCCTTGTCCATTCTCCAAGGAAGGAGCGCTCACATGACACAACGTGTGGCGGTCACGGGAGCGAGCGGATTCATTGGCAAGCATCTTGTGGCGAAGCTTGTGGCCGGGGGGCACGATATCCGTGCGATGGTGCGATCAGAGGAGGCGGCTTGCAAGGTCTCGGGGAAAGCGGACGTCTGGCGGATCGACAGCGCTGGAGACGCGGATTGCTGGGACGCAGGCCTCTCTGATTGCGATGCTGTTGTCCACCTCATTGGAGTAGCGCATGCTGCTGCCCACGACAAAAAGGACCTGACAAGCCGGTTCCACGAAGTCAACGTCAATGTCACGGGTCGCGTCGTGGATGCATGCCTTCGGAATGGTGTGCACCGGCTGATCTACCTCAGCTCGATCAAGGCGGTCGGCGAAGGAGGGCCAGAGCCCTATACGGAGGCCAGTGAGTGTCTTCCGGAGAATCCGTATGGCGCATCCAAACGAGAAGCAGAACAGATGATCCTTGAACGAACGCGGGGGTGTGACATCGAGGCGAGCATTCTAAGACCACCTGTCGTCTACGGTCCACATGTCAAGGGCAACATCGCGCGGATGCTGAAGCTGGTTCAAAGCGGGATTCCTCTTCCGATTCGTTGTCTCAAGGCGAGGCGGAGCATGTTGTATGTCGGGAATCTTGTCGATGCGATTCGATGCATGATTGAGTCTGAGCATCCGATTGGAGGCATCTACCATATTGCGGATGCAGAGATGCCGCCTACTACCCGGGAGTTCCTTCTCGATCTTGGCCGACTGATGGGCAGACGGGTTGTGGAGGTGCCGGTTCCGGCATCACTGCTGCGCATGGCCGGGAGACTCGTTGGCATGGGCGAAGAGGTCAAGCGATTGACGAGCCCCCTAACGACCCATGGGTCTCGCTTCTGGGACGAACTCGGGTGGTCCGCTCCCATATCGATGCAGCAGGGGTTGGCTGCAACCGTGGATTGGTTCGTCAATCGCGAGGGCGCCGCGTAGGAGGACACGCTGGATGTGAAGCTGGTCTTGGCACTGCTTTCTACTCTCGTGCTTAGCTGGTTGGGGACAGGCGCCATGTGGAAGCTGACGCTTCGACGACAGATTCTCGACGTCCCGACTGAGCGCAGTTCGCACGAGACCCCCACACCCCGAGGAGGAGGCGCGTGTTTTGCGGCGCTTCTGATGCTTGCTCTTGTCGGATTCCTAGCCATATCAGCTCCACACTCCGGAATCTGGATTGCCCTTCTTGGGGGCGGGGTTCTCGTGGGAATCGTCGGATGGCTTGATGACTTGCGGGGACTCCCGAGTTTCGTGCGTCTTGGGTTGTACGCAATTGCAGCGGTGTGGGCGACATTCTGGATCGGCGGCTTGCCAGTGCTCTCCTTGGGGTTTGCCGATGTTCGACTTGGCCTGGCTGGACATGTGGTGGCATGGGGGTTCATTCTGGCGTTCACGAACATCTACAACTTCATGGATGGCATCGACGGGATTACGGCAAGTGAAGGCATCGTGGTTAGCGTGGCAGCAGGGGCACTGCTCTTGGTATCAGGCGAGCCGCATGTTGGGTGGCTTCTGATTGGTGTGGCGATGGCATTGCTCGGATTCCTGTGGTGGAATTGGTCTCCGGCTCGCATCTTCATGGGAGATGTGGGGAGCAACCTCCTCGGATTCGTTTTCGCAACAGTGGCGCTTGCAACCAGTCGGATTTCAGATGTGTCGGTTTGGGTATGGGCGATACTGCTGGGTGTCTTTGTGGTAGATGGCTTCTTGACCTTCGGACGACGTCTTGCGAAAAGACTTCCTCCGTACAAAGCCCACCGATCACATGCGTATCAGGGGGCTGTGCAGCGCGGGCACTCACACGCAGCCGTTTCGATGGCGGTTATCGGACTCAACGTCGTGCTTGCGGGGGTTGCGGTAGCGGCGTGGCATTGGCCGAGTGGCGCGATCCTGCTTGTGTTCTTCTCCTATGCTGGGCTCACCGTGCTTCACGTACGTTACTCGCCTCTGGGGGGGGATCGGCAGAGATGAGATCCGCTTCTGGACTGGTGTATGAGGGGGAGGATGGGGCTTCCCCTCGATGCCGAAAACTGTGCTGGGCCGATATGCTCCAATCGGGTAATCTGTGGGAAGCTTGGCGTGATCCACAGAGATTCGGAATCGATGAAGGGAGTAACCCATGGCCCGCTCCTGGCTGCACCGCAGTTGTTTCCTGATTGCCGATACTCTTGTCATTGCAGCGTCCTTGTATCTTGCCTACTGGCTTCGATTCGACGGGCAGATTCCAGCAACGCACGGCGTGACCATGCTGTACTGCATCCCGCTGGCGATAGGACTCAAGATACCGATCCTCGCAGCGCTCAAGATGTACCGATTCAGTTGGGATCATGTAGGCATGCGAGAGGTATTCGGTGCCATCTCCGCGGCAGTCTTCGGATCATTTGCGCTTGCAGCAGCGTTCTTCGTTCTTCGAGAGGTTCATGTCTTCACGGCGATGCCACGATCAATTCTGGCGATCGACTTTGCGTTCAGTCTGATTGGTCTAGGTGGTGTGAGATTGTCGAAACGGCTTCTCAGACTCCTCTTGGGGACAACCCGCGGCAGACGTGATTCGAAGGGCAAACGGGCCGTCATCGTGGGTGCCGGCGATGCCGGAACGAGCTTGGCGAGAAGCCTCTTGGATGACGAAACAAGCCCATACTTCCCGGTAGGATTCCTCGATGACGATCGCCGAAAACGAGGGCTGATCATCCATGGGGTTCGGGTTGTCGGGGGAGTTCCGCTGCTACGTCGGACGATCGAGTCTCTGAGCGCGGCGGCCGTATTGATCGCGATGCCATCCACAAGCGGCGTGGTCGTCAGTGATGCTGTGGCCCGGGCGCGAGAAGCTGGGATTCAGGATGTCCGCATCCTTCCACCGCTTAGTCAGCTGTACAGCTCGAAGGTTCATGCGAGTGAACTGCGCGAAGTGACGCCGGAAGATCTCCTCCGTCGCGACCAGGTCACAATCGATACGACGGCAGTCGCACAGCTTGTGAAGGGCCGCTCTGTGTTGATCACCGGGGCCGCCGGATCAATTGGATCAGAACTATGCCGCCAGGTTCTGCGTTTCGAGGCACGCCATGTGATCTGCCTCGACAACGATGAGACCGGTCAGTTCCACCTCGAACGAGATCTTCGGCGCCGATTTCCGGATCGAGAGATCTCGTATTGCATCGCAGATGTTCGCGACCGCCAGAGGATCGGACAAGTACTTCAAGAGGGGCGGCCGGATCTCGTATTCCACGCGGCAGCCTACAAGCACGTGCCGATTATGGAGCGGTCTGCAGGAGAAGCGGTCAAGACGAATGTCTTCGGAACCCGCAATGTGCTGGAAGAAGCATCTGCTGCAGGCGTTCGATCCATCGTGGTGATCTCGACTGACAAGGCGGTCAACCCGTGTTCGATCATGGGGGCGACCAAGCGAGTGGCTGAACTGATTGCGCATGGGCACAACGGTTCCTCAGATACCCAATGCATGGCTGTTCGATTCGGGAACGTGCTTGGAAGCCGGGGAAGCGTGCTTCCGATCTTCGAGGAGCAAATCCGGAGCGGAGGACCGGTCACGATCACCGACCGGGGAATGCACCGCTATTTTATGGTTACATCTGAAGCGGTGCTGCTGGTCCTTCAAGCGGCGGCTATGGGGCGAGGGGGCGAGGTGTTCGTGCTCGATATGGGAGAACCTGTCTCGATCCTTGAGCTGGCGAAGGATCTGATCCGAGCGCATGGATTGGTGCCGGATCAGGACATTCCGATCGTCTTCACCGGTATGCGGCCTGGGGAGAGGTTGCTCGAAGAGTTACTTACTGCGGAAGAAGGAACCGACTCCACGACGCACGAGAAGGTCTTCATTGCCCGCCTGGGCTCTCGATGGGAAGGCGGGGAACTGGCTGAGAGGTTGACGGAGCTGAGAGATGTGGTGCAGCATGGGTCCCGTGAGACGATTGTCGAGACCCTTCGTCAGCTCATCCCATCCTACAAGCCTCACTCCCCACAGGATGGCTGCTAGCCGAAGCGCAGCGCAGCCGAGAGCTTTGGGAGACGGAGAGGTTCACGTCTGGGAGTTTCCGCGTTTGTCTACGCAAGCCAGCGACCGAATGCACATCCGCCGCATTCTTGCTGCCTACAGCGGACTTCCTCTAGATCAGGTGGAGCTTCGCTACGTTGGCCCGAGGAAGCGGCCAACGCTCCCTGTGGAGCCTCCTATCGATCTCTCATTTAACCTTTCGCATTCGGGCTTGTGGGCGCTGCTTGCGGTCACGCGGTACGCGTGCGTTGGCGTTGACATCGAACAGATCCGAGCAGGGGTTCGGATCGATCGCCTCGCGCAGCGGTTCTTCTCCGATGTCGAAGTCACGGCGCTTCGATCGATCGCGGACGAAGCATTGGAGACTGCGTTTTTCCGCACATGGGTCCGAAAAGAGGCGTATCTCAAAGCGGTTGGCGCTGGCGTGGGCGTTCCGGCCGGTTTGGGACGATTCTCGGTCTCGATTGGGGCCGATGAGCCGCCGGCGGTCCTCTCGACCGACCTTGAGCCCGGCGGAGTCTCGGCGTTCTCGCTGTACGATCTGGATGTTCCCGAAGGCTACGCTGGGGCGCTTGCGGTCGAAGGAACGGGACACCGGATCCGGTATATGGATCCATGCTGATAGGTGTGGATCGAGCGGCCATACGGCACTGATTCACTTCCTCTCTCTTGCAGAGGTGCGGGGTTCTCAGGGTCCGAGCAACCTGTGGCGTCTCCGGCCGGACGAAGTTGCGTCGATCTGCCGACATGCGCACAATCTGCTGGCACCTTTGGGGCGCGTCAAGTGCCACGCGGACGATGCGGTCTCGTGATTGAGCGGTTCGGGCAAGCGCGTGAGAAGTTGAAACGCAACTGCATGTCTCGAAACATGACTCGGATGGGAGAGCCAGGGTGAAACGCACCACGATGGTGCCGATCCCTCCGCCCGCTGATCCTACCCAACGTCCACACGTCGGAAGGGAGAGAGCATGTCCAACGGCTATTGCGGAAAGATCTTGCATGTGGATCTAACAACGAAGGGAATCACGGTTGAAGAGCCAGCGGAAAGCTACTACAGGATGTATCTCGGTGGGTGGGGATTCATCGCCCATGAGCTGCTCCAACGGGCGCCACAAGGCATCGATCCGTTGGCGCCAGAAAACCCGATGATTTTCGCTACAGGGGTTGCATCGGGCACGCCGATTCCTGGAAGCGGGCGGCACGCTGTCGGTGCCAAGTCTCCGCTGACCGGTGGGTTTGGCGAAGCCGATGTCGGCGGCTTCTGGGGCACGGAGCTGAAGCGCGCTGGCTTCGACGCTGTTGTGGTTACCGGTGCATCGGATACTCCGGTTTACCTGTGGGTTCACGATGGAGAAGCAGAGATCCGGAATGCCGCAGAGCTGTGGGGTCGGGAGACGGCCGATGTTGAGACGGCGATCCGTGTTGAGCACGGCGACGATCGGATCCGTGTCATCCAGTGTGGAATTGCCGGGGAGAATCTGGTTCGGTATGCGTGTGTGATCAGCGATGTCAACCGAGCTGCAGGTCGGACCGGGCTTGGCGCGGTGATGGGATCGAAGAAGCTCCGGGCGGTTGCCGTGAGGGGAACGGGGACGGTTGAGATCGCGGACCCGGATGGAGCGAAGGAAGTCGCCGACTACGTGCTCAGTCTCCAAGAGCGGTGGGCGGGGCTTCACGAACACGGCACCGGTGGCGGGATCATGATGTTCGATGAACTCGGTCGGCTTCCCACGCGAAACTTCCGCGAAGGGAAGTTCGAAGGAGCGGCAAAGATCTCTGGTACGACGATGACCGAAGAGATCCTCGTCGATCGCGATACGTGCCATGCATGCCCAATTGCCTGTAAACGCGTTGTCGAGACCGACGGGGCGTACCACGTCGATCGGGCGTACGGTGGCCCCGAATACGAGACCCTCGCGTCGCTGGGGTCGATCTGTGGCGTCGACCATCTCGAAGCGATCGCGTACGCCAATCAGCTATGCAACGCGTACGGGCTCGACACGATATCCGCCGGCGTCACTATCGGGTGGGCGATGGAGTGCTTCGAGCGAGGACTGCTCACCGTGGAGGACACCGGCGGGCTCGAGCCGCGATTTGGCGATCACAAGGCCATGACGCAGCTTGTCGAGCAGATCGCCCGGCGCGACGGATTCGGTGACCTGCTTGCAGAAGGGTCGTTGCGTGCGGCCCGCAAGACTGGCCGTGACACGGAGCGCTATGCGGTGCACACCAAAGGGCAGGAGTATCCGATGCATGATCCGCGGTTCCAGTTCGGCCTTGGAATCGGATACTTGACCTCTCCGACCGGCGCCGATCACATGCACAATTTCCACGACTCCGGTGTGGAGTCGGAAGCAGGGGCCGATCGGATGCAATCGGTGGGGGTCTTCACCGCGCCGCTTGAGCGCACGACGCTACCGACAGCCAAGCCGGTCCTCGCCGCAACGGCGATTTCGCTGCAGGTGATGAAGAACTGCGCTTGCATCTGCATGTTCGAGCCCTACGGGCTGAACGACTACCAGAAGATCGTGCGCGCCGTCAGCGGTTGGGATGTCAGCGGCGTAGAGCTATTGCGAGTCGGCGAACGTGCGCTGGGGTTGGCGCGGTTGTACAACGCGCGCGAGGGGATCGGCCCGGCCGATGATTGCCAGCCGATGCGGTTCTCCGAACCGTTGATGCTTGCCGGCGAGGAGGGCGCATCGATTGCGGAGGAAGCGATCGACGAAGCCGTCAAGCTCTATTACGAGATCCAGGGATGGGACAAGCGAACCGGTGCGCCGACCCGTGCCAAGCTGATCGAACTCAGCCTCGACTGGGCGATCGAGCTATTGGAAACGATCTAGCGGTATACAGGCATCGGAGCCGGGTGCTACGCGATGAGCGAACGGAGGGCTGGATGACAAACCAGCAAACCGTCTTGGAGAACGAGCACTTCCGACTGGAGCGCTTGACCGACGGAATCTTTGCGGCAATCAACACCCTCCGCGGCGGCGCGATGAGCAATGCGGGCATCGTTGACCTTGGCGAGGAAACGTTGGTGTTCGATGCGTTCCTCACACGGGCTGCGGCAGCCGAGCTTCGCATGGCAGCCGAGACGTTGACCGGCTGGCCGCCGCGCTATCTCATCAACAGCCATGCGCATGGAGATCACGTGTTGGGAGATCATGTCTTCCTCCCCGAGGCGACGGTCATTGCAAGCCGGAGCACCCACGCGGCGATGTCGGCGGACGACAGCGACGATGTCGATCCGGAGGAACTGAGAGCGTTTCTCGGGCAGCTCGAGGCGGCGATAGCCGAGGCAAAGGATGAGTCCGTGCGGCGCAACGCCGAAGGGAATCTGTACCCGCGGAAGTGGCTTCTCGAGGAGCTACCGATCCTGCCGGTCGTCCCGACGATCGTCGTTCGCGGCGAGATCGAGTTTTGCGGCAGCGCGCGAACGGTTCGGTTGATACCGGTCGATCGGGCGCACACGGACGGCGATCTGGTTCTTGTCTGTCCCGAAGATCGGGTGATCTTCCTCGGCGACCTTGGTTTTTTCCAGAATTCCCCGCCGTTCATTGCGCCGGAGGGGAGCGCTGTGGGGTGGTCGGTGAAGCTTCGCGAGCTCGAAGCGCTCGATCTGGCGATGTACGTGCCGGGACACGGGGATATCGGAACGCAGGCGGACATGGCATCTCAGCGGAGCTTCCTTAACGCGGTCGTCGATGCAGTGCGACCGGTTGCCGCGGTCGGGGGCACGATCGATGAAGCGGTCGAGCGAATGCGGGAGACGGAATACGCGCGATGGGAAGACACTACACTGTATCGCGCCAGCATCCAGTCGGTGTTGACGCAGCTTGGCGCGGACCGCGAAGAGGATTCCTCGTGACCAGCCGTGGGCCGTTCGACTACGATCAAGATGCATCGCTCGACCCGCGACCGGTCGGGTTGCGAGAGCATGAGGGATGGATCGAATCGGAGCTAACGTATGCGACGCCGAGCGGGCGCCGTGCCGCCTATCTCCTGCGTCCAACCGGGGAGGGGCCGTTCCCGGCGATCCTATACGTTCACTGGTACGAGCCGGCGGCGGCCGACTCGAATCGAACGCAATTCTACGAGGAAGCGCAAACGATGGCGAAGCGCGGCGCAGTGACGCTACTGATCGAGACGGCCTGGTCCGATCGGGAGTGGTTTCTCAAGCGCACCCAGGCTGACGACTACCAAGCCTCGGCAGAGCAGGTGGTCGAGCTGTGTCGAGCGACGGACCTTCTGCTCGGTCAAGCGAGCGTCGATTCGGAGCGGTTTGCCTACGTCGGCCACGACTTCGGCGCGATGTACGGTGTTCTCATGGGCAGTGTCGACCCACGTCCGTCGTGCTATGCGCTGATGGCAGGTACACCGAGGTTCTCCGACTGGTTCCTCTACTACCCACGGCTCGACGGGGACGCTCGCGAGGCGTTCATCCGGCAGATGGCTGAGATCGATCCGATCGGTCAGGTGGCAGAGCTAGCGCCAGCTCCGCTGCTGTTCCAGTTCGCTCGCGAAGACGTTCATGTACCCATCGATCGAGCCGAGCAGTTCTTCAATGCTGCCGAAGAGCCGAAGCAGCTTGGCTGGTACGATGCGAAGCACGGTCTCAACGCCCAGGCAACGGCCGATCGGATCGAGTGGGTGTCCCACCAGCTGGGGCTGGAAGACTCACAAACGTAGCAACGAACTACGCCAATGCGGGAGACTGTTCACCGGAACCTCACAAGATGTGCCGATTGGACGGGCAGTCTCGAACGAGCAGATGCATCGCAACGTCCCTGAACGTAATGCTTATCACATCCTGAGCTGGCTGTTCGAGTTGTGAAGCCGATCACGCGTTCCGCGTATGGAGAACACATCCACCACAACGAAGCTCCACGATGCTGTCATGATGTCGGAGTATGGTGGTTACATCCTGCACTACCTCCGCCCGCAGGATTCGCCAAACGGGCGCTCGGCTTCTCCGGGAGTCGAGCGTCTGGCTATTTGAGACAGCAGAAAATCACACGACGCTCGTCGGTGCTATCCTGCCGTCCCCATAGGCGATGGGTCGGGAAACGCAGACGGCATCGGAAAACCTCGCATGATCAGTTGTCATCGAGACGAAGGCTCTGGTATGCTGGAATCGATCGACTCGACTGTCAGACCTCGGCGCAAACATCGCTGGGGAATCCGTCAGGTAGACGATGGATCGGTCGCACCAGGGCAAGCAGAGAGGAGAATCCAGCAATGCAACGGCTTCGGATCGCGTCTATGGTGTTGTGCATCATTTGCGCAGCGATGGGCAGTTTGGGTGTCGCGCAGGTCGATGTTCCTGCGGCGGTGGCCGCGGGGGAGATGGTGTTGATTCCGGCGGGACGCTTCGAGATGGGGGATGGCTTCAATGAGGGTTGCCCGGATGAGCGCCCGGTGCACACGGTAATGGTGAGCGATTTCTACATCGGTCGCTACGAGGTGAGCAACGATCAGATGGTGGAGGTCCTGCAGTGGGCGGCCGACAACGGCCGAGTCGAAGTCACGACGTCTGCGGTGTACAACGCAGACGGGGACGCGCAGAAACTCCTGCACCTCGATGAGGAACAGTGCCGGATTACCTGGGACGGCAAGCGCTTCGACCTCAAGGCGACCAAGAGTTCGGGATACCCATGTGTGGAAGTTTCTTGGTACGGTGCGGTGGCGTACTGCAACTACCGCAGCGAGAAGGAAGGGCTGACGCCGTGCTACGACCTCAGCGACTGGAGCTGCGATTGGTCGGCCGACGGGTACCGGTTGCCAACGGAGGCGGAATGGGAAAAGGCAGCGCGTGGCGGGGCCGCTGGACATCGTTTCCCTTGGAGCGACACGGACACGATCCAGCATACCCGGACGAACTACGACAGCACGGGCGAGCAGCCCTATGACACGAGCCAGACACGTGGTGATCATCCCGACTACAGTGACGGAGGGTTTCCGTACACAAGCCCGGTGGGAAGCTTTGCGCCAAACGGCTACGGCCTGTACGACATGGCGGGCAACGTCTGGGAATGGGCTTGGGACTTCTGGGATCCACACTACTACCAGGAATCGCCGGAGGTCGACCCTCACGGACCATCGTCCGGTACATACCACGTCGTACGTAGTGGACGCTGGGGCTACGATGCGCCGACAAGCCGCGTAGCCGCCAGGCGTCATGGCTGGCCGGGGGGGCGCCGGCGGATGGGGTTCCGGATCGCGCTTGCTGCGGACGAATAGCCGACTGGATATGGCAGCGATCGGCCACAGCCCAAGAGGATCCTAGCAGCCCATGTAAGAACCGCGAATCGAGCATCTTCCCCCTTCATGATGGGGGAAGATGCTGTATTGAATGTCAAGTCTCCTTCGCGCTCGGATCTCTGAACGATGCACCGCTTTCATAGATGGCGTGGGCGATGAGTAGCAGCTTCCTCGCGGCAGCGATGCGTGCGACC
>Ga0180432_10001957_pt1 | contig 31548 bp, 25 predicted proteins | sample SS_ome_10_FD_132414 | JGI IMG/M metagenome (GOLD analysis project Ga0180432, IMG submission 132414) | Hypersaline lake sediment archaeal communities from the Salton Sea, California, USA - SS_1_MS_2 metaG | ecosystem: Environmental > Aquatic > Non-marine Saline and Alkaline > Hypersaline >...
ATTTTCATAAATAACAAAACGTTCGTCCCGATATATCTGCCTGAGTGGGGGACCTTTGAAAGTTTCACGTACATGTTCACTGACTATATAGCGCAAGTTAATCAAGTTTAAAATTCTAAAATTAGCTTTTTTAATAATGCCCCAAGATAAAAGATTTAAATGAACCGCCGAAAATTCCAACTTTTTATCGCGAAACACAAGTAAATTATCACCAAGAGTACTCAAAATACGAGCGATGTAATAAGGGGAAACCCTCACGCATCCCTCAATTGTCTGAGTATTGAAAAAAAAACCGGAATGTCGAGGTAACGGTTGAGGAGTCGTGCGTTTATAGTCGAAAACGTGTATAGGATTTTTTAGGAAGTTGATAGACCTGTCAAGATTCCCCCGGTTATTAAAAAAATGAGCGTAATTTGAATCATAATCCAATAAGTTTCGTGGTTTCTTTTGCCATCCATGGATCACTAATATTGTTAAGATTGTGAAAACCGCAAATTTAAAAACACCACTGCGCGCCAATGGCAGGAAGTTTTTTTCGCTGATAAAATTAAGACCTTTTGCGCCAAGAAAACATGCCCATAGTCCGATAACAATTATAATGCGAATGGGTGATCTAAAAAAATTAAGAACGGGAATGGTATACATTGTTTTAACTAACGACGACGGACCAATAAATAAAAATCCCGCCAGACTGCAAAGAAACAGGGCGGTTAAAACAGTCTTTCGCTTGATAATTGAAAACGCCATCCCGCACACTATAGTTATCAACAAGGGGTTTTGAAGATATGAAGGTACTTTCACCAGTTGCTTAAAGCCTGAAGAATACAATGAATATGTTATGCCTTCACGACGTAAGCTTTGGGAAGTGAATTCCGAGGTCGGCAATAAAATTACTTCGCCAATTAGAAACACTAATCCCAAAATCATGCCCAAAACAAAAAGTCGCCAATAAGCCGTTTTGGGCAGGCGTAGCGTCAGGCACATACAAACAGCTCCCAGCATTCCCCAAATAACGAAGTATGCGAACTCCTCTATTCCACCGCCGAAAATGATTAATGGTGAAAGACCTATTACACCTAGGAGTTGAATAAAAGAACCACACTCGATGAAGCGTATTGCGCACAAAATTATGAACGGGATCCAAGCGATGGATTGAAGGGTCGGTAAGGCGTGAAGCGGGGATAATTTGTTAAGGATTTCGAAGCAAAACACAAAATTAAGCGCTACAAAGCAAGAAACCCAAGAATTTATTCCAAGGGCTCTCAATAGCAAAAAGATACCCATTGCACATATCACCAGATGAATGAATAAATGAGGCATGACGGCCACAGTATATTTTGCGTGTGATAGCATAAAGCCATTTATCGGGTAGAGCGGCATTATATATGGATATCCGATCATACTGAATCCACAAAACATGTGTGGAGACCAAAGAGGGAAATGGCCGCTCCCGTAAGCCATTTCCTTAAAGGTTTGACTCGGATACCAAGCCCGGACGGTATCGCCACCCGCGTTTGCGGGTGTTGTATTGGTCAATATATTTACAAAAAATGGGATAAAGCAGATAAGAATAAGGAGTAATGGAGGGACAAATGTTTTGTACTTTTGTGACTTTGATCCCGTCAAAGACATTGCTCCCACTCCTTGTTTAGATCCTAATATGGTATCTCCAGTGACGTAAATTTACAAAACCGACCGATCTTTTTCTTATTCGCTTCGAAATGTGAGTACCGCTTTATCCAGCAACGAAAAGATTCCCGTTACAGATAGAAACGCCAATACGACGTTTTTCAGATCGATCATGTTTTTTATGCGCTTTGTACGCAGCCAGAGATAGGAAGGTCGCAGGAAGTATCGCAAGCGAGCTCGTTTTTGCGCAATTTTGAGGTATTCATGGCTGACCCCTTCTATCTCAAGTATGGGTGTCGAGAAATCGTAACTTTCCCAATCGAAAATTTTTATACGCCCTTCACGGACTCCCTGCTCGAACATCTCGGTTCCGGGATACGGCGCAACGATGTTGAACATGGTCATATGTGCGCCGCATTCGATGGTGTGTCGTATATTTCGCTCGATGCTTTCGGCGGTTTCGGCCGGATTACCCATCATATAAGCCACCCGCGTTTCAATGCCCGACTCAATGGTGTAAGCGATAGTTTTTTCCGCCACCTCGACGTCAAGTTTTTTGTTTATCGCTTCGAGCACAACGGGGTCTATAGTTTCGAGGCCGTACGTGATAGCGTGGCAACCGGCGCGCTTCATCAGTTTGAGCAGCCCGAGATTCATGCCTTCCGCCCTTGCCAGACACGACCACTCGATGCCTAACCCGGTTTCGAGCATTGCATTGCATAACCGCTCGACACGGTGAGGGTTGGTGTTGAAGGTATCGTCGTAGAAATATACCTCACGCACGCCGTGGCGACCGACCAGAATCCGCAGTTCGTCCATAATGTGGGGTACACTGCGGAAACGCACCCCGCGGCCGAAGATATGATAACAATATGTGCATGCGTTCGGACAGCCTCGACTGGTGAGCGTATGTACCGCTGGAAGGTGATGGTAACCTCCGACGGCCGGCCGGTATCTTTTTACCGAAAGCAGATGCCAGGCAGGGTGGGGCAACTCGTCCAAGTTGCGGATGAGAGGTCGGGGTGGGTTGGCGTGTATACGGCCGTCAACGCGCCTCACAACACCCTTCACATCGGCAGGGTCGGCGCCGGAGGCAAGCTCAACGAACGTTCTTTCGCCTTCGCCCACCACCAGCAAATCCACCGCCTGCTCCGCGAGCGCTTCATCGGGCATCACCGTCGGATGTACCCCGCCCATGACCAGTATGGCTTCGGGGAAAAGCGCTTTCAACGCCTTCGATGCTTCAGCGGCGCTTCTGAACATGGCGCTGGTGGCGGTCACGCCCACAAGGTCGTAACGTTTCCCTTCGAGATGGCGGGAATAATGGCGCGGCGCCAGCCCCAAGGCGTGCGCGTCGAGTATATCAACCGGTATGCCGGCTTGCTCGAGGCATGCGGCGATATGGCCCAAACCCAACGGCGGCAGAACCCCCGAAATGTACCTCCATATGTTCCCCACGTTGCGCCGGAAGGCAGGATTGACAAGAAGCACCTTCATACAAATTTCACCCTCCAGTGCGCGAGGAACTGTTCCCAGAAATCGAGCTTCCTGGGAAGACGCCGGAGCAGCCGGACCATCCTGGCGGGATCGAGATAGAAGCGCCGGTAAGCCCGGTGCAGCATGCGCCCAAGTTCGTCGTCCGATGCGGCGGTGAGGTTCACACCGACATCGCTGAAGCAACCTTCGTCGCCGACAACGTCGGGAGGGCACCGACCGTTGGATATTGCCATTTCATAAAGGGCGGTGTTGGGATAGGGGTTTACGAAAAAGAAACCGGCCATCATAAGCCGCGACGAGCACGCGAACTCGACCGTCTCGATCATTTCTGCAAGGGTCTCGGTGGGAAACCCGATCATGAAAAAACCGTGGGTGATGAAACCCCTTCGATCTGCGCGGTCTATCGCGTTTTTGGTAAGGCCAAGATCGAGATTTTTTTGCATGAGTGCCTGAATGCGTTTGGCGCCGCTTTCGATTCCAAAGTTCATTTTGTAGACTCCGGCGCGGTGCATCAGTTGCAGTAAATCCTCCGGCAGCCGATCGACGCGAATACCGTTCGGGAAAGCTATTTTTATATCCCATCCCATGTCGACAATGCCTTGCATTATCTCTTGCGCGCGGTCTATGTTCAGGTTGAAGCAGTCGTCGATGATATGAAACTCCCTTATGCCGTAGCGGTTGTAAAGGATGCTAATTTCCTCGAGTACGTTCGATGTACTGCGCGCCCTGAAGCGTTTTCCGAAGATGTTATGGCAGTAAATGCACCTGTATGGGCAGGCGCGTGATGTGAATATGGTGGTGTATTTGGGGTGGGCGCGGATGTTGTTTTGCGTGAGGACGCGGTAGGGGAAGAACTTATCTATGCCCGCCAAGTTCCATGCCGGCAATGGTAACGAGTCGAGGTCAACTATCGGTTCGCGCATGGCGGTCTGAACGAGATCGCCGACCCCATCGCGCAGTATGAGGCCCGGCACTTCGTCCAGCGGGCGGCGTTTTTCAAGTGCCTCGACAAGCTCGAGGAAAGTAGCCTCTCCCTCTCCCGGTACAGCGATGTCCACGTTCGGATCGGCGAGAACGCGCTCGGGGGTTGCAGCGGCGTACGGCCCGCCCGCCACCACCGTCGCGTCGGGAAGCTCCCTTTTTACGTGTCCGGCAATCTCGTGAAGCACCGGCGCGTGTATGCTCATGGCGCTTATACCCACCACATCCGGTCCGAAAGATCGCGCCGTCCGACCCACGTCGGCGGGGCCGAAACGATCCACCGTGCAGTCTATTATGCGAACCTCGTCGGTGGACCTAGCCCTGAGCAGGTAGCTGGCCATGTACATCAAGCCCAGCGGCGGCGCACTCTGAGGTACTATGTTCAAACCGCCGGGTAGATCGGGGCGGACAAAAAGTGTTTTCACCTATCGGACTCCTTGCTTGTGGAGGCGGCGAAAACCACCGCGTGACCGCCCGGTATACCGAACGACTCGATAAAAAAACGCAGAGCGCTGAAAGAAACAAACATGAATCTCGCCCACCCGGCGGGGTTGGTTTGCAGGAATTCCGGTATCATAAGCGTTTGGTTTTCTTCGATGACTTCGAGCCCAGCGCGTCCAAATATCCATCGAACGCACGAAGGGTTAAACTCGAATAGATGATACGGCGGCATTCGAGGACCCGTATCGCTGAGTTTCAGGATTTGCAATAACGCTCCGCTGCGATGACCTAACCCCGTGAACCCGGCCGCTTTTCTGAGCCACCGGTAGTAAAAGGAGTTTACGTAAGTGGGTACTTTCGCCGCCGCCACCCCGCCCGAGTCGCGAGGTTTGAGCACTCGCTTTACCTCTTTCAAAAATCCTACCGGATCCGTCAAGTGTTCGATCAGGTCTCCAAAGAATACCGCGTCGAAACTCGACGAAGCGAAACCCTGTTCGGCCAGGGTGCCATGGCGAACGTCCAGGCCGAACCTATCCCGGGCGGTCTTGACGGCCCATTGGGAGATGTCCACACCGACGGCGTTCCAGCCCTGGGCGCGAGCTTCTTTAAGAAAAGCCCCGGCGGCGCAACCGACCTCGAGTAGATTGCGGCCCGCGGTCAGCCGGGCGATGCGGCTTAAAATGCGGCGGTATTCGCTTTCCCGAACAACTTCGCTGGCCAGATAATCTCCCTCGACTATCCCGAAGGAATAGTCGCGCTGGAAGTAAGCATCGTCGTAAAGTTCCGATACCCTTTGCTGGTCGGGGAACGGATCGACGAAAACCACCCCGCAACCGGTGCATTTCACCAGGTCGAAATCCACCCCATCAAGGGTATACATCCTTTCAGCGTAAAGGCGGACGGGCGATTCACAAAGCCTGCATTTCACTTCGAGCGTATCTCCTCGAGGTACTCATCGTGTTCGTAAACCGCCGTCACATCGTGCCGGGCGCCCATGACGTTCTCGGCGGCCCGGATCCCGGTTTCGATGCAATGATCCATATTGTTGTACATGAAAGTTCCGTAACGACCTATGAGTATAAGGTTGGAAAACCGGGACAGGTACTCCTTGATAATGCGCAAGGGGGTCTCGTAACCGATGATGTACATGGGGTATGCTTTACGGCATCGGACTATCGACGAGCCCAACACACTCCGCTCGGCTCCGGGCGCCAGGCCGAGCTTGACGAAATCTTCGAGCGTCATATGCACAAGCGCTTCGTCATCGAGGTTCCACAGCCAATCACCTTCGTTACACCAGAATTCGAAAGCCAGGCTGGTTTTGCCCGGCGGGCTCATCTTTTCGCTCCAGTTGGTGGGTTCGTGGATTCTTCCAAAGGAAATATGAGTTTCCGGAACATATATCCAAGTGTCTTTTGTGACCGGTGGGCGGTCGAAACGGACGTTTACCACGATAAGATCGCGGAAGGCCAGATGGTGAGTGGCCTCGATAACTTCCGGCGGAGCGGGCGGATCGAACGAACGCACAAGCTCGGTTATCGGTATCGAGCTAAGTACGTCCGTGGCCTCGAAACGGTCGAGTGACCCGTCAGAAGTTTGTATGCCCACCTCGGTTATCAAATCGCCGTCGTGATAAACTTTATCTGCTCGATGACGCACCAGTACTTTTCCGTTTCGCTCGATTTCATCGCGCAGCCTGTCGGTGATACGGCCAATACCCAGAGCGGGATAGAGAAACTTGTCGATCAGGGTCACGGGTTTCTTGTTGCGGTCCAAACCCAGGGCGCTTTTAATGCTTTGCGTCAGGCTCAGTCCTTTTATCCGCTGTGAAACCCATTCGGCGCTGACCTTGTCGCAAGGCACTCCCCATATCTTTTCGTTGTACGGTTCGAAGAATTGCTCGAATAACGCCCTGCCGTAATCGTGCACGATGGCGTCCTCGAGTGTTTTTTTTGTTCTCGCGGGTTTCAGTCTTTCCCAAAGGAAGCTTACCATGATGAGAAACGCACGCGACGGTCCGAACCCGAAGAAAGCGTTCATCATTGTGGGCGGGTAATTGAAGTACTTCCCACGAAGAAATATTTTACTCGAACGGTCAACCATTATCAGCTCGTCGCTAAGCAGATCGTACAGAAATTCGTTGAGCTGATTTTTTTTCGTGAAAAAGCGATGCCCGCCGAGGTCGAAACGGAAGCCGTCGGTCTCGTAAGTACGGGAAAGGCCGCCTACGTCATCCGCCATCTCGAAGACTGTGACGTCTGCGCCCGTGTCGGTGAGCACTTTTCCCGCCGACAGGCCCGCCGGACCGCCGCCGAGTATGCTTATGCGCTTTGAACTCAAATCGACCATTAATGATTATTGTCCCTGTAAAAAAGCGACTTCCGTTTTCTCTAAAGATACCGGCGTGAGTAGAAGATTTCAAGCCGATGGCTCATCTGAGGGGGTGTTAATCGATCTTATATCCTGCGGAACTTTTTTCCGCCCGCCCAAATTGCGCTTAAAATACCTTTTTATGGTGTCAAAGACGTATCCCGGTCGTTTGAACATCACGTCGAGCAACACCTTTCGGAATATTTTCTCGGGATGCCGCCAAAAGCTTCGAAGCGAATAGAGCATAAACTCGCGGTTGGCGAGTGATTCCACTTCTTCTCCCCTCCAATCAGGGGTGTCGAACCACATATTGGTAAAGCTCATTTGCTCGAAATCGAAATCGGGCCTGAGCCAACCTCGCTCCTTTACAATATCGTGCAATGGCGTGCCGGGAAGAGGGTTGGCCACGAAGAAATATGCCATGTCCGTATCGGCCATTTTGGCGAAACGGAAGGTGCCTTTTATTTGGTCGATTGTTTCGCCGGGGAATCCCACTATGTAGAACGCTAAAGTGCGTATGCCTATTTTGCGAATATGATGCGCCAGATGGAGACCCCTGTCCAGTTTCATCGGTTTGTGCACGATGTTGTTAAGAACTTCCTGCACTCCGCTTTCGAAGGCCAGGACAACCTCGTAGCATCCTGCCCGGGCCATGAGGTCTATTGTTTCCTCGTCCAGTGTCCACAACGCCACGCCGTTCGGGAAGTTGAACCGCAAGTCCAGACCCCGGTCTATCATTCCCTGGAAAATAGCCCGTGCTCTCCCGGCGTCAGCGGTCATGTTGTCGTCTTCGAACTGTATTTCCCTGATGCCCCATGTCTCGACCAGTTCCTGGATTTCATCGAGCACATTTTCGGGACTGCGGTGCCTCCAACGATTCCCCCAGAAGCGTGTCGAGGAACAGAAACAGCACCGGCAATGACATCCTCGGGAAGTGATGACATTTGCTAGGCGGCGATGTCGAAATGCCAATGAATGAGGAATTTGAAGGCGCGGATACAATTCCATCGGGAGCAAGCCACGAGCGGGGAAGGGCAGCTTATCGAGATCGGGGATGAAGCGCGTTTTCGGTTGAATGTGTATATCCCCGTCCGCATTGCGCCACGCCAGCCCGTTCACTTCATCAATATTTCCCTCCTCGAGGGCGTCAATAAGCTCCCGCATGGTCTCTTCGCCTTCGCCTAACCCGATGAAGTCCAGTTTGCTGGTTCGGAGGCATTCTTCGGGCAGGAACGCCGGGTGAGTGCCGCCCGCGCCGACGATTATATCGGGATCGAGTTCCTTAATCCGCCGGGCTATTTCCCTGACCACCGGGAAAATGGCGCTGAAAAGGCATGTTATGCCCACCATGTCGGGTTTGAACTTCGCCACCCTGTCGATTATCTCATCGTAACTCAGTCCATACAGGATGAAGCCTTCCTCGATAACTTCTTCATTTTGTGCGCCCTCTATGCTTGCGTCGATGATCTCGACGTCGCAGCGATCCTTTACCGCGGCGGCAAGGTATGCGACTCCCAACGGGGGCATACATATCTTGATGGTCTCCGCGCGTGCCCTCGTCGGCGGAAATATGAACATAACGCGCCTTATTTTTCTGCCCGGTTTCATAAATCTAAATTATACCAGCTTTGTACCCGGGATTCCATTAACGAAACGCCGATTGTAAAAACTCGAAACCTACTTCAGCCAGGCCGACGGGATTGAAAAAGATGGTCGTGGAGAGAAAACATTGATGCGGGCATCTGCATCGCTGGGCAAGTATACGCTCCCTGAATTCCCGCGCTGCTTGTGACGTCCACAATTTCACGATGTCATAATCCGCATCGCGAAGGTTGCCGAACGTATCGGGCAAAAGCTCGCAGGCTCTGACTTCTCCCTCGGGCATGAGAACTCCCACGAGCCTGCCGGCGGCGCAGGGGTAATAGCGACCCTTTTCCTCGTAAGCACCCGCTGTGACTCTTCTCAATACAGCGTCTTTGGCGTTAACCAGTCGAGTGAAACCGCCGTATCCGCGCCAAACACCTTTTCGCAAATCGTCATCCAGCCTCCGGTTTATGCTGCGGTATATCTCGACGTCCGGGCCGGCTGCTTTCTCCGGGTTGCGCACTTCGCCCCTCAGCAGGATGACGTTGACCACGTCCGGCTTGAGTTCATCGCGCAAGTAGTCGTACGTTTCCTCGACTGTCTCCTGGTTGAGACTCGATAAGGTTATGTCCACGAGTACGGTCAACTTGTTCTTTCGAGATCGCGGCAATGATTGCTTCAACTCGTTTAATGCGCGCACCGTCGCGGTGCTGCGGTCGAAAAAGCCGTCGACGCCGCGAATGCGGTCGTTTTCCTCGCCGATTCCTTCAATGGATATACCGAAGATAAAATTGCTTTGCGGACAATCCTCGATCAGAGCCTGGGCGCTGCGCAATGTGCGGTCGGGGAAATACCCGCTGGTCGCAATAGCTATGTTGAATGGCGGCCGGACTTCGTAATATGCGCGGACAACGTCATCGAAATCCTCGCGCAGGTACGGTTCACCACCGGTAAGCAGAAGTTGCAGCAACGGTCCCATACCGGAAGCTATGCGGCCGATTTCCGATGGAGAGAGCGGATTTTCGGGCCGGTTAATCTCGCGCCAATAAAAACAATGCAGGCATTTGCCTGTGCACTTAGAAGTAACGAAGTGGATCAAATATATCGGCGCCTTTTTGGGGCCGGGGAGGTAGTATTTAAGATACCGGATCATTTCCTATCCCTGATATATTGAAGATATCCGAACGGCGCGCCGCAGGCGATGGCAATGAAAGATGCAAGGTGCAGCACCGCCGCTTTGACGGTGAACGCAATTCCTTCCTGATTCTTCAAATACCTTAGATACGGTAAGTTTACGATATAGAAAATTGCGGGGGGTAGCAACGCGGCGGTGAGGGAAACGATACCGACCACCCATGCTATCGCCCCCAAGACGGAAAACGCGGCAAGTGCCACCGAAGCGCCGTTGGTCAAACTCGCGAAGCCGTGCTTCTGATCCAACCGGCGGTTTTCTTCGATAAAAAGCTGGACTCCCAAGGCGCTTTTGCGGAAATCGTTATGTAGAATTCTCGACAAGCTGAATCGTACGAGGTGGTCGCCGACGATTGAGTGGTCGATGATAATGCGATAGTCTGCCCGCGTCATGCGGAATCCCAGTTCGATGTCTTCGGCGCTTGCGCCGCTGTAGCGTCGTTGGTCGAAGCCTCCGACGGCTTTGAAAGCATCTTTTCGCACCATGCCGATAGCGCCCCAGAACCATTGGATGGGGCCTTCTTGTCGGGAATGATTGTAGACGGTGAAATAGTTATGCGCGACGCTGTAGAAATCGCCGCCGGGGGCTCGGGCGCCGTACATGCCGACAATCGCATCGGGTTTATCGTTCGCGCTCAACCTTTCGAGTGCTTTTTCGATTGCATCGGGCCGCAAAGCGACGTCGGCGTCCACAAACATTATAACGTCACCGGCGGTGCGGCCTGCGCCGGCGGCGCGGGCCGCCGCCGCGCCGGAATTGAACGGGAGACTAACAACCCTGACGGATTCGCGTTCCACGGCTATTCTCACCGAATCGTCGGTCGAGGCGTCGTCTACAACTATTACCTCGAAAGGCTTGACGCTTTGGGCGAGCAGCGCATCGAGACATTCGCCTAAGGTGGTCGCGGCATTGTAACAGGGCACCACGACGGAAACATTCAATGTTTTGTCGCCTTGTTTCATCATATCGTTCAGCCGACTCCCGCCAGTGCCAATCGACCTCTCCAGAGTCGCCGAAGTGTATGTTTGAGAACCCTGTGGCGCGGGTCTTCGAGTCGGAAGTCTTCTTCCACCAGGCGGGCGGCTTCATCCTTGGCGTCGATCAGCACTTGCCCGTCGCGTGCTATGTTCGCCACGCGGAAATCCGGCATTCCCGACTGGCGCGCGCCGAGAAATTCGCCGGGGCCGCGCAGTTCGAGGTCCTCCTCGGCGATGCGAAATCCGTCACCTGTCTCGGTCATTATCTTCAATCTTTTTCGAGCTTCTTCCGACATGGGGTAACGCGCCACCAGGAAGCATTTCCCCGGATGATCGCCTCTGCCCACGCGGCCGCGCAATTGGTGAAGTTGACTTAACCCGAATCGCTCCGCATGCTCGACCACCATCACCGTCGCGCCCGGAACGTCGATACCCACCTCGACTACCGTAGTGGCCACCAGCAATTGCACTTCTCCGGCGGCGAAATCGAGCATCACCTTATCCTTGTCGTCGGATTTCATCCTCCCGTGCACCAGTCCGACATTAAACTCCGGAAACACTTCCTTCGCGAGGTATTCGGCTCGACCGGTCGCGTCCAGGAGTTCGCTGCGGTCGCTTTCCTCGACCAGGGGATAGACGACGAATACCTGTCTTCCCGCGCGAAGTTCGCCTCGCACCTCTTCCCACATCTTCGCGCTTCGTCGCTCGGAGATTACCCTGGTTTTAACCGGCTTGCGGCCCGGCGGCATTTCATCGAGAACCGCGAGATCAAGATCGCCGTAGACCGTCATTGCCAACGTGCGGGGGATGGGCGTGGCGGTCATGACGAGCGTATGCGGAACGCGCTCGCCGCCCTTAGCCTTCAGCGACATGCGCTGATACACACCGAAGCGGTGTTGCTCGTCGACCACTGCGTATGCCAGTTTGTCGAAGTTCACCGGCTCGCTTATTACCGCGTGAGTGCCGACCACAATACACGACTCGCCTGCCGATAAAGTTTCCCGCACGGAGCGCTTTTCCTTTTCTTTAAGTTTGCCGACAAGCGAAATTACCTTCACACCTTCGGGTTCGAGCATTGCGGAAATGTTCCGATAGTGCTGCTCCGCCAATATTTCGGTCGGCGCCATGATCGCCGCCTGATGGCCCGCTTCAACGGCGAACAGCGCGCCCAACACCGCCACCAAGGTCTTACCGCTTCCGACATCTCCTTGCAGGAGAATGTTCATGGGATGCGGTTTTTTTATCTCATCGCGTATTCGTCGTATGACCTTTTTCTGGGCCTCGGTCAGATCGAACGGTAGCGCTTTGGCAATTGCCCGAGGCAGGTCGCCCCGAGTATCGATGGTCCAGGCGGGGTCTTTTAGTGCTCCGTGGCGCTTTAATGCAAGCCCCACTTGCAATACGAAAAACTCGTTAAAAACCAGGCGACGGTATTCGGCGGAAGTTTTTTCCCGTAACTTTGTGATGTCCGTCTTTTCTTCAGGCTGATGCACTCCCCGGAATGCCTCGTCAAGTTCCATCAGCCCCAACCGCCGGGCCATCGAATGAGGAACACAATCGGGCGCTTTATCTGTGTAATTGTCAACCACCCGAGCCGCTATGTCACGCAATTTATTCTGTGTAATCCCCTCGGTGGCGTGGTACACCGGCAGTATTCCGGCGACGGGGTCTTCGTCATTTTCGAGAACGGTAAGTTCGGGGTGGTGCATTTCCTTCCGGTTTCTCCACCTGCGCACTTCGCCGTACACCAGCACCCGGTCACCCTGTTTGATTTTCTTTTCAATCCAGACCGTGCCCTGGAACCATTTAGCGACCAGTATGCCGGAGCCGTCTTGCAGGTGCGCCTCGAAGTTCTTTCCGTACCGGCCCGCCCGGCCTGTCAGGATGACGGTTGCGACCACGTTTTTTTTAGCGCCGACCTCGATGTCCGATATTTTCGCAATTTCCCGCCGGTCTTCATAATCGCGCGGAAGCGCGTAAAGGACGTCTTCGACGGTTTGTATTCCAATCCGCTCGAGCTTTTTCGCTATCGCCGGTCCGACGCCCTTGACCCATTGCACATTCGTCTCCAATGCGCCGAAAGCCTCCCTGATCTCGCCGTCCGTGAGCGCCTGAATTTCTTTGAGTAGCGCAAGCAGGTTGGTGACGCGGCGACGCTTCTTAATTTCAGATAAGGAATCGTAACCGGAAATCTCGACCTCCATGCGTTTCAGAACGCCGATCCTTGCGGGCAACAGTTCTTTGAGCCGCGCTACGGAAGGCAGCAAAGTGCGTTCAAGGTCTACGACTCTTGATAAATTGGTCCAATCGTTCCCGGTGATGTAAATGAGGGGTTTTTCTATGGCGGCGAGGATTTCCTCGACTTGCTTGGGAAAAATCCCCGCCATAACGCCTCAGTCTTTAAGGCGAATTTCAAGAATAAGAGCCTCGACATCGAGCCCATGACAGTAAGCGGCATGACGAAGCTTTTCCTGAGCGAACCCGCCGTATTTCAAACATCCCATGCGATGCTTCTTAAAAACCGACTTGACCCGAGAATGCATGAAAACCTCTTTCATGTCATCGTCGGGCTGAATGGTCTTTCTGCGAGGAGTCATGGTATGTCAATCGAATGAAACGTCCATAATAATGAATTCTTTAGTTCCGCGAGGGGTTTTAACCATGACTTGTTCGTCCAGTTCTTTCCCGATAAGCGCTCTCGCCATCGGGCTGGCGACGCTTATCATGCCGGAATCGACGTCGGCTTCATCTTCACCCACAATGCGATAAGTGAACATTTCGCCGGTTTCGACTTCCTCGATCTGCACTTTTGCGCCGAAAACTACCGTGTTCCCCGTCAATTTGGAGATATCGATAACCTCTGCACGACTGATCTTGCCGGTAAGCTCCTGGATACGTCCTTCCACAAAAGATTGTTTTTCTTTTGCGGCATGGAATTCCGCATTTTCAGCTATATCCCCATGTGCTCGTGCGTCTTGAATTTCCATTACGACCTTTGGCCGCACCTCACGCTTGAGGCGATCCAGTTCTTCTTTAAGTTTTTCAAGCCCCTCTCGGGTCATGGGAATACGGTCAATAGCCACGGGTGTTCCCTTCAAGCGTATACCAATAAAATTCGTTTCCATCGAAAAAAGACGGAAACGATTTAATTTCACCTAACTTATTGATATTTTAGCATATAATGAGTTGGTGTCAAGAGTATGCGTGCTATCGGGGGTCGTTCTTTCGGATTATGTAATCTCGAAGCGCCGATGCCGCTCAGTAATTGAGGAATAATTCTCCCCATTCGGTGTGCAGCATTTCCCTGACACGCCTTTTGCCGATGAACGGATACCAATACGCGTCATGGTAAAGCCTGCTGGCGAGGTAAGACCACGGTACCAGCCATGTGCGTAACAACAACTTCTCGAGCGGCTTGAGCGGTCCGTGGTATATCATCTTCTGGCCACGGCTGGCGAACGTGTTTTCGCTCCCGCTGAAATTCCAGTTAACGCCTGAAATGTCGTCGCCGACCAACTCGATCTCGGAAGGATCTCCGATTCCGAGACCGTCTTCGTGGGCCATGTTTATAAATCCGAGTTTCATCGGATCGAAACCCATCATCTTTGCAGCCACCGCGTCTATCGCGACCTGATCGGAAGACGCCAGCAAGACGTTTTTTACATGGAGGCGCATGGCCCTCGGACCCGGCCCGTCACCGGCGAATGTACCGTCCATCACTGCGAATACGCCGGGGTGTATTTCCTTCTGAATGGCCAACAGGTCCACGAGTGTTTCGTGGATTGTCGCGTGAGTCCAGTGGCGCTTTTCGTTGAGCAATCCGCCGAAGGCGTTTTTCATCGCCCCCGTCATCGTGGTAAAAACGTGTGTCTTGCACGTCGGCAGTTGTATGATATTCGCGCCGATAAATCGTTTCGGTATCTTTATGCCTTCGGGATATATATCCGGCAGCGTCCTCAGGCGGGCCTTGGGCTTAAAACGAATCCATTCCTCGCCTTCGTACAGGTGTATGTTCCTTATACCATACTTTTCAACGACCGGAAGATGCTTGTTGTTGACCTCGCCCACATGAGCGTCTACCACCACTGTGCGGTTGTGGGCTGCGGCTACCTCCTCTTTCGGAAAACCGTCGTCGAGGAGCTTTTTGATAACGCCCTCCAGCTGCCATGGTGTGGTCGAGCACGCCGGGTAGAAAAGATGCCAGCTTATATTGATTTTCAGCAATATTTCCGCCTCGGGATGGATGGTATCGCGGTAGTCCGCCAGATCCATCAAACGGGCATAGTCATCCAGCACGGTTTTTGGCGTGGCATATATCACGGCTACTTTTGCTTTGCTCATATTTTTCAGTCTCGGTTTCGCGTCTTTACGACACTTTCAGTTGGGGTAATGTTTCCATGTATGGAAATTTTCCGCTTTTTCATTGATATATGATGGCTGCAACCGCTAACACCCATAAAGTGATATTGATTATCAACGGCACGTCCGTCAAGAATACGCGCGTCGGATCGCCTCCCATCTTTTTCCGATGGACAATATAAAGATAACGGAATATACCGTAAAAGACGAAGGGAATAGTGAGGTCGAGTCTTTCGGTTCCGAACTTGCCTATGGTTTCGGGGTCGCGCGTCCATAATGCATATGAAATGATAGTACCTGCAGTAACCACCGCCGTCATCTGGTCGAGGAAATACGGATCGTACTCCGCAAGACTCAGCCGGTGATCGGAAGCGTTGTCCACCATTTCAAGTTCATGTCGGCGTTTGTTGAAAGTTATAAACAGAGTGGCGAGTACGGTGCACAACACTATCCAGAAACTTATGGAAGCGTCGATCACTTCCACACCGCCGACCACCCGAAGAACGAATCCGAACGATACCATGAGAGCGTCCACTATAACGACATGTTTCAGGTAGGCGGAGTAGGCGACGTTCAGCATAAGATACATCCCAAGCACCAATGCCACGTTTTTCCCCAAAAACGCCCCTATGCCCATGCCTGCCGTCAACAATATGGCGGCGACAAGAAGCGCCGCGGTGACGGAAAGTTCGCCCGAGGCTACAGGTCTGAAACGCTTTTCAGGATGCTTGCGGTCTCTTTCCCTGTCGAAAATGTCGTTGAGGCAATACACCGCACTGCTAACGAGACAAAACGCGATTATCGCCAATGCTACCTGTGCTATAACAAACCACGACAGCATCTCGGGATGGAAAAACAACGCTGCAGCCACAAGGAGGTTCTTGATCCACTGCTTGGGCCGCGCTTCCACCAACACGTTTTTTAGAAAAGCGATCATTTTTATTCCCGTTCCAGTCGCCATATAGTTATTTCGTTAAATGTGCCATCTATTTCCGGGTTCTCGAAGTGAGCTGCGAGTGTGAAACCCGGCCGCCCGCCCGGATCGGCGTGAGGGTCGCTTTTCGGATAAGGCATTGTAACATAATAAGATACATTGCGGTGCTTCATGTACGCCACCGTCCAATCCCATCTATCTTCAGGCCGACATGGAGCCTTATTGTAAAATTTGATAATGTCGGGGTTAATGAGTGCCCCGAGGTCCACCACGTATCGCTCGCAACGATTTCCTACCGCTCCCAATCCGGTGTAGCCGACCATAACCACCGCATCCTGGGGGGTATTATCCCGTATCCACTCGGCGGCGCGAGTGCGTAAGCTTTCATTTAATCCGGCCTCTTGACGATATACCCTCAAGTTGTCTCCCAAGCCCATACCGATGAATACGACAGAATAAATTAAGGCCAAACACGTGGTGATCGCCGCCATCCGAGGTTTTTTGTTTTTTATGTTCCATGTTCCCTTTGCCGCCAATATCCAGAGTACGGGAGTAAGAACGGCAATATAGCGGTTATAATAACCTCCGAATAACGGTCCCGCTCGAAAAGCAAGGCCGTATACGGCAGGTAAGGCCGCTACACCGATAAGCGCCAGATACCCGGAGGTTTCCCGAAGCTCGTCGTTGCTATCCATCCGGCGAGCGTTCCTGAGACGCAAAAGCGATGATATGAAAAGAAAAACCAATAAGAACAATGTTCCGACAATGAGAATCGTCTTGATGATTGCCAACCCCTTAAATCGCCATAGTTCCGATATGATCACCGTATATACCGCCAGTGATACCGCGGCCAAGGTCAAGCGCCCTGTGGATTCATCGGATGAGCGTACAAGGATTGATTTTGATATTGTTTCAAAAGCGCATGCCACCGCAATTGCCCAAGCCAAGCCCCCGACCCAGCCATATTGTGCCGCAATGCGCCAATGACCTTTCACCATATAACGGAAAGCTACGAGTGCGGTGGAAAACATCCCCTTTTCGTTGCATCCCGCCGAGGCTGTAAGCTTGCCGTAATACGTCGTGGGCAACCATCCTGGACTATGGAGACGGATATAGGCCGGCATCGGGACCGAGATCAACAAGAATCCCACTGTGAAAAGCGCCAATCCTTTCAATCCGGAAACGTCTTTTCTGCAAAGTACAAACCACAATTCGATAGCTATTATCGCCGCAGGGACATACAATCCTTCGGGCCGGATCGGAAAGACCGCTCCAGCCGCCACTCCCAATAATAAAGGTCTTTTCAAACCGCCGAACCGGTAAAGGTAAAGCACTCCCACAACCGCCGTTACGAACAGCATGGTGTCCATGCCGCTGACGGCATTCATATATACCATAGGCGATAGCGCGCACAAGGTAGCCGCTACGGTGGCCGCGAAAAGGCTGCGAGTTTCCTTAAATATCCATGATTCCACAAGCGCAATCATGATAATGAGTGCGATCACGCCAAGTATCTGGGAGCCGGCTTCAAAAGTTGCGCCGGGGATTGCCTTGAGGAAGAGCGCGTTGAGGACCGTCCATGCGAAACTGGTCACTCCAAAGCTTACCTCGCCCGGATTAAAACCGTATCCTGCGCCGTGGGCGATGTTTGATGCGTAACGTGCGAATATATATGCGTCGTCTATGGGTAGACCTGAGGTTCCCGCGCTGACGAAAACAACAAGGGCCGCCGCCACGATGGGAGGGAGCAGCAGTATATACCGGTCAATCTTCTTCGGCATCCAAACGCCTGATTACCTTCGCGGGGTTGCCGGCCACCACGCACCGTGACGGGACGGTTTCTTTTACCACGCTGCCCGCTCCCACGACCGAGCCGCTTCCTATGGTCGCGCCGCCGAGAATTATGGTTCCCCCACCTATCCATACGTTGTCTTCGATAAGAATGGGCGATGGGCGAATCCCCTGCCCGCGGATCGGCAACTGTGCCGACTCGTAATTGTGGTCGACGGGCAATATGAGCGCATGCGGGCCGATTATTACATCGTTCCCGATTCGGACGCCGCCCTGACCGGTGATAACGCAGCCGGCTCCGATTACGCAGTTCGATCCGATCTCGATGAAGGAGCAGTCGAGGTCGCGATAGTTATAGACGTTAACCTGTGCGCCGAACATCAACCTGGCGCCGTCGCCAATCCGGAGTGCTTTTTTGCCACCGTGAAGATATACACGGCGGTCCAAAAACACACCTTTTCCGATCTCAATGGCGTCCGTGTGCTTTATAATTACTCCCGTATCGGCGGAAAAAAAACCGGCTCCCTTCACGAGCAACCGCCATAGCACCGCCCGCAAGGCTATCCCCGTTCCGCCGGGCAACCAGCCGAAAAGCGACATCAGCAGCTCCTCGGCGGTGTTGCGCAGCACCGAGCCGGACTGGGCGCGGTAATATTCAGGTACACGTTCTATCACAAAAGCGTCCCCTGGTTTGGTTTTCAATGCCCGACGACAATTCTCGAATTGCCGCCGTGGCAAGCCGGACTTACTAAAGGAAACGTTCTTCGCCGCGCGCGTTGCTGATAGTGACGTTGCCGTTACCGGGGTAAAACTCGACGGTTCGACCTTCGGTGCCACCTACATCCTTGGCCACAACGCGTATGCCGATATTGGCGAGTTTGTTGAGAACGGCTTCAACGTTTCTCTCGCCGATGGGTTTTTTATTATCGGAGCCTATCCATGAGAACATATTCGCTCCACCGATCACCTTCGCCACCATCGAGTCGGCGGATCCGCCCATGTGTTGTATTTCTTTGATCAGCAATTCGATTGCGGTATCGGAAAATTTCAGCGGGTTGTCCTCCGGCCGTGGGGATCCCGGCAGAAGCACATGAACCAGGCCGCCGACTTCCTGTTCGGGATCAAATATCGCCACCCCGACACAACTCCCCAGCCCGAAGGATACGAGCACCGCGTCGCCCTTGGCCACTTTCATCTCGCTTATTCGCACTCGAATCCGGTGCACGTTAGTTAAATTGGTCATCAAGCAATATTCCCCGCGGCAAGCAATACCTCGACGGAAGCAGGATCGGGCAAAACGAAGAAATGGCCCGTTACTTCCGGGTCCCCGAAAAACTCCGTCTCGATAACCAGTGTCAAGTCGCCCACGGCGCCCAGTTCGATAAGCATGTAATCGACAATGGCGCCGGCCATATCAAAAGCCACCGATGGAACGCCCGTAAGCAGTGTAATGGATAATAAGCCACCCATGGCGTTAAGGTATGCGCCGGCCAGTATATTACCTACTTCCTTCAACACGCCGGCTGAGTATTCGGTTAGAATTCCTCCCCTGGTGACCTCTTGCCCCGGGACTATCATTCCAAGCAGCCTCACCACCGATTGCCGGGGGAAGGTCAGCATGATGTTTCCCCGGGCGTCGCCGTATATTTGCAGGTATATCCCCGCAACAAGCGTTTCGGAACCGCCCAGTATGTCCGGCGCTTCCGAAATTGGAGCCACCGTGACGCGCGGGACGTGGAGATTTATGCGGGAGCCCACGAGTTGTGATAAGGCGGTGGCGGCATGACCCATACCGACGTTTGATATTTCACGTAACGCGTCCAGTTGAGAAGACTGCAATGCTCCGAAGTTCACGTCTGCGCACCTCCCGTCCTTAAATTGGATATGTCGAGCACGAATACAGGCTTGCCGTCGCCCCGTGTCATTACGCCGGAAAGTCCTTCAATGCGGGACAGGGGTCTGCCCAACGTTCTAATAAACGCCTCTTCCTGCCCCAGGAAGGCGTCCACAGTTACTGCGAAGGAATGTGTGCCGTGTTCAACTACCAAAGCCGAAAAAATATCGCCCTCATGGGGTTTTTCGGTCATTCCCAACATTTCCCTCATACCATACAAGGGTATAGGCTCGGAGTCCAAAAGCACCATGCGTCCTTTTTGGCTTTCCTTTATGACGTTTTTATGAATCTCGACCGTCTTGAGAAGTTTCCCAATGGGCACGGCGAAAGTTTCCGGTTCCACATTTACCAATAGAACATTAATTATGCTTACCGTTCGCGGTAGATACAAGATTATCCTTGTGCCTTCGCCAATGGTGGAGTCTATACGCAACCCGCCCCCGAGGCTTTCGATGGTGGATTTAACCACATCCATGCCCACGCCACGGCCGGATATAAAACTGACTTCCTCACTCGTCGAAAATCCGGGGATGCAAATCAGCATTAAAGTATCTTCGGCGGAGATTGTCTCGGCGCTTTCAGCATCGATAATTCCCTTTGCTACGGCGGTTTCTTTGAGTGCTTCCGTGTCCATTCCCTTACCATCATCGGAGATCTCTATTACGATCATATCCTTTTCGCGCCGTGCTTCAATAGTGATTTTTCCCGTACGCGTTTTTTTCAACTTTTCTCGCTTCTCGGGATACTCGATACCATGATCCACACAGTTGCGCAATAGGTGTAACAACGGGTCATTCAGCCGCTCGAGTATTGCCCGGTCCAGATCGATGTCTTCACCGCTGACCACCAATTCCACCTCTTTGGCCGCCGTATGTGCAAGATCGCGAACGATTCGCGGCAGCCTCGAGGTGATTGTATCGAGCGGCATCATGCGAACGTCCATCACCTGCGAGTGCAGTTCGTGTATGAGCGATTCGAGTTTGTCCAGCCGCATATCCAGTTGGGGGTCTTCGAAAGTCTGGGCAAGATCCCTGAGACTACTTTTTACAGTGAGCAGTTCTCCAACTATGTTTATAAAATCGTCGAGTGCCCGGGTGTCTACCCGCACCATCCGTGGCAACTCGCCCGTGGCCGGTTCCGCAACTTCGGAAGACGGTGGGCTTGTTTTCGCCGCCGCCGCCGGTGCCCCAAGAGGTTCAAGCTGGTACTGCTTCACGCCGGTTAGACCGTCGAGAACCTCGCGTACTTTGTCGATGTCTATCGGGCCTTTAAGTTCGATTTTCAGTGATCCGGCGAATTCGCCGGCTTTTATTTCATCTATTGTGGGTACACTTTTGAATTCCCCAAGTGTCTCGATTCGCTTGAGCGCCAGAAAAGCTCTTGCGGCGGGCGCTTCGGTTTCACCCTCAAAACCGAGAATTATGTACCAATCGTTCGCCTCCCCTCCATCGGTTTTCAGGTGATCGTCGGGCCAGTCGGTCATGGAACCGACATGCTCGACTTCGGCGGGAGAAACGACTTCGCCATCAAAGCCACCGAAATCCCGATCGGTGGGCTCTGTCGGCGGTGTAAGTGTTTTCGGGGGTATTTTGGTCTTATCCGGCTGCCGGGGCAGGTTTACCTCGCACCAATCCTTCAGCCGATTGATGGCTGATAACGCCTTATCGAATCCGGGCTCTTCGGACTGCTCGACTTCGGTCACCATGGCGTCGATGGCGTCACGGCCCGCAAGCAGTTCATCAACGGCCTCGGTGGTAAGCTCGGCAAGGTCTTTCCTGAAGATGTCCATGGTGTCTTCAATGGTATGAGAGAGTATCTCGATGGGGTCGTATTCCATGGAAGAAGCCATGCCTTTTATGGAATGAGCATGGCGAAAAAGTTCGTCCATTATTGCTTTGTCGGTGGGATTTCGCTCGAGAGCCAGAAGATTGCTTGTCATTTCTTCCAGGTGTTCCCGGCTTTCGGTGATGAAGAGGGACTTGTATTTGGAAATATCCACGAGGATGCTCCCCGTGCTATTCCATGTTTATGACTTTTCGGACTATTTCAAGTACTTTTTCGGGCTTGAACGGTTTTACGATGAAATCGGCGGCGCCGGCTTCTATGGCTTCCATAACCAGTGACTCTTGACCGAGCGCGCTGCACATGATTATCTTGGCGTCTTTACTCATCTTAATTATCTCGCGAACGCTTTCAATTCCACTTTTATGCGGCATGACGATGTCCATTGTGGTGATGTCAGGTTTCAGTTCCTTGTATTTTTCGACAGCTTCTATGCCGTTCGACGCCTCCCCGACTACATCGAATTCGGGAATATTAAAAACTTCTTTTATCATGTTCCTCATGAAGACGGCATCGTCTGCAATGAGCACTCGAATGGACATAACTTTCTCCTCGTCACCGCGCGTTCACGGCTAAAAATTCCTCCTCAATCGCATCGAGAAGGGGTTCCGAATCCACTATATTATACAACCTATCTTCCATTGGCACCACCGCCCTGATAAAACCTTTCTCCGGTATGCCTTCGCTGCCTTCGAGAAGCCCTTCTCTCGGTAAAGGTTCTATTTTATCGGCACGATCTACTCGAAAGCCTAATGCAAAGTCCTCTCCGGAAAGTATTACGATCCTGGTATCGAGTCCATTGGGCACGGCTTTGATCCCGAAAAAGTGTGTCGGATCCACCACTGTTATAACCCTTCCGTGGTAATTGAACACTCCAAGCGCGCATTCGGGCGCATTGGGGATGGCAGTGAGTTCGTACCACTCAACTACCTCCCTGATGGCTGATATCTCCATTGCAAACCACTGATCGTTCAACTCGAATCCCAGTACTTTTACAGTATTGCTTTCCATATCTTTCGGTTACTCTTCCAGTTCCGACTGATCCTCGCTTATGCGGAACCTGCTGATGAGAGCTTTCAATTCGTCCGATAGTTGGCTTAACTGTTGCGCGCTTGACGCCATTTCCTGCATGCTGGCGGTCTGCTGCTGAGTGGCCGCACTGACCTCCTCGGTGCTCGATGCGTTTTCATGGGTTACTTTTGCGATTTCATCCATGGCGCGGACCATGTCGCGCGCTCCCTCCGCCTGCACTTGCGACAGATCGGATATGTCTTTCACTTTGTCGGCGGAGTTTTGGATCATTTGCATGATACCTTCCAGGCTGCGGTTGATGGTCGACAGGTCTTCGCGACCCTCGTTGATGCCCTGTGTTCCCTCTCTCATACTACCGACCACTCTCGAGCTTTCCTCCTTAATCTCCTCGACCAGCATGGTAATAGCTTCGGTGCTGTTGGCGGTGTTTTCCGCCAGTTTCCGCACCTCGTCGGCCACCACTGCGAATCCTTTGCCGTATTCCCCGGCGCGAGCCGCCTCGATGGTGGCGTTCAGCGCCAGCAGGTTTGTCTGCCGCGCTATGTTGGTAATAACCTCCACAATCTTTCCTATTTGCTGAACCTTTTCACTGAATTTGAACACGTGATTGATACCGGTGTCCATTTTCTCGAAGGAGCTTTGCATCTTTTCCATGGCGAGCATGGCAAGATCGCCGGAATCTTGCGCAGCCTGGGCCGCCTCGGTAGCATAGGTGCTGGTGGCCTGTGCGTTGTTGCTTGTCAACTCGATTGTCGCGGCCATTTCGCGAACGGTTTTCGATGTTCCCTCGACGAGCTCGGCTTGCAATTCCGCTCCATGGCTGATCTCCTCGACGGTGCCCGCTACTTCTTCGGTACTCGAATTCATTTCCTCAGCCGTCGAGGACAAGTGCCCCGCACTGTCGGTTATGTTTATAGCGGTGCGTTGTATATGCCCGACCAACTCCCGCAAGTTAGCGAGCATCTGATTGATATTATCAGCCAGGTTGCTGGTTTCATCCGCATACCGGCGCTGGTTGAGTTTGACGCTTCTGGTAAGGTCTCCCGAAGAGATACGTTTCGAGTTTTCAATAAGTTCAGCTAAGTCCCTGGCGGTGCGCCGTGTAAGTAAATAGCCGATAACATAGGCGACGATGAAATATATGGCCGCTTCGAGCGCAGCCTGAAAAACAGGATGGATTTTACCTTCGAGGGGAGAAACCACTACTATGCGGATGATCATGACGAAAAACGCCATCACCAGAAATCCCAGAATTATTCTGTACCGCAGCTCGATTTTACCTTTCATCAGGATGCCTTTCGATAGATTCGGTTATGGGACGATATTGTCCCGAAGTACTCTCTGAATTTAGCGGGCAACGTTTCCGATTTGCCTAACACCAAAGTTCCACCGGGCTTAAGGCAACTGTGAACCTTCCGCAGCAGCCTGTCCTGAAGCTCCCGGTTATAATATATCAATAGATTGCGCATTGTTATCAAGTTTGATGGCAAGACCCCTTTTCCATCCGGCAGACTTTCACGGCGGAATTTCACCAATTCTCTTATTATGCCCGGCACCTCCCAGCAACCTTCTTTTTGTTTGAGGAATCGCCGTTTTAGTGCGTCGGGCATTTCGATGAGCCGAGATTCTTCATAACACGCCGACTTGGCCTTTTGAAGAGCTGCGGAGTTTACATCGGTGCCGATTACACTGAAAGGGTGGCGTTTCATTCCTGTGGTAAAGCTTTTTTTCAATATTATTGCCAAGCTATAAGCTTCCTCTCCCTCTCCACAGCCCGCGCTCCACGCGAGCAGTTTTTCATCCGGGCGCGCCTCGTTGAAGATAACAGGTAAAATTTCTTCTTCGAGCATCTCAAATACCTCCTGATTGCGAAAAAAACGCCCCACCGGGAGTGTTACGAGTCGCGCCAGTTCCTCCGCTTCACCCGGATTCTTGTGAAGGTAGTCAAGATATTCAGCCAGACTTTTACAGTCTGTCTTTCTTATGCGGCGAGATATCCGACGATAAGCGACACCGATGCGATAACCCTCCAGAACAACTCCTGTTTTGAGTTTCAACTCGCTAATCAGTTCCCGGTACGTCAACTCGTCGAACTGGATTTCAGCCACAAAATCCATGACATTTTATCATCAATATCCTCAAAAGTCAACACTTTCAGTCATTTGAGCAATGTTCAGAAATGACTGAAACCCTCGTCGGGATTGAGGGGAATATCCCCATCCGGCCCGACAATGACCATTCCTTCGGATTCCTCAATTATTTCACCGATCTTGGTGAAAGGCACAGAGTCTGCGAACCGACCTACCGCCTCGGCTAACGAAGCCGGGATAGTAAACAGCAATTCGTAATCCTCACCGCCTTTGAGCGCCTCGTGATATAGTTTCTTTGGGCTTTTTTCCCTTATTCTGCCTTTGACGAATAAATATGATTCGCTCAGTGGGATGTCATCGAGTCGAATTCGCACTCCTACCGAGCTTTCCTTGCAAATATGCCCGAGGTCTCTCACCAGCCCATCGGAGATGTCTATCATCGCGGAAGCGTATTGTCCGATCATCCTGCCTTGCTTCATACGCGGTGTAGGATTGGTGAGTCGGCCCATGATCCGGGCCATGTTTTGGCCTCCTCCGGGATTTTTACCCTTCGCCTTTGCCAGTCGCAGCGCCAATGCGGCGTCCCCCAGTGTGCCCGTTACATACACCAGGTCGCCGGGCCTTGCGCCTGAACGAAGCACCGGTCTGGTCGAGTTGCCCACAACGGTTACGGATATGATTAACGGGCCGGGTGAAGCGGTGGTGTCACCGCCCGCTATAGCGACTCCATAATCGCGGGCAGCTTGAGAAAAGCCGGATAGAATGGATTCGATATCTTTCCAGTCGGAATATGGCACGACGGCGATGTTAAGGAAGGCGCAACGCGCAAAACCGCCCATAGAGGCTATGTCGGAAAGGTTGATTGAAAGGGCCTTTCTGCCCAACTTGGTCAACTCCTGCCATCTTAGATCAAAGTGAACCCTTTCCACCAACATGTCGGAGGTGATAATTTCTCCCCCGATCAGCACTGCGGCGTCGTCACCAATTCCTTTGATCAATCCTGAGGCATTTGTGGGCATATGCCGCTTAATCCATTCGATAAGCCCCAACTCGCCTATTTCCCTTACGGTTCCTTTGACTTTTTTTGCCATGAGCTAATCCCCATACATATCAGTTTTTTCCTGCGCCGACACTGGGCGCGCGGCGGCGGCCGCTACTTTTAGTCGCCACCTTCTTTTTTGCGGTATTTTTCTTTCTCCGAACTGATTTCCCATCTTTTAGCGCAATCTCTAACACTTTATCCATGTCTTTGACGAAAATAAAATTGATTTTTCGGCGGAGATTGGTCGGAATGTCTTCCAGGTCTTTTTTGTTCCTCTCGGGTGCTATAACTGTTTGGATACCTACTCTCAGCGCAGCCAAAGACTTCTCTTTTAATCCGCCTATAGGCAGAATCCTGCCACGAAGAGTTATCTCGCCGGTCATGGCCACGTCCTTTCGCACAGGTATATCGGCCATGGCGCTGATCAGGCTCGTGAGCATGGTGATCCCCGCGCTTGGCCCGTCTTTTGGAATGGCTCCCGCGGGTACGTGGACATGAATGTCATGTTTTTCCAGGAAGTTTTCCGGGACATTGAATTTGGTGGAGACGCCCCGTGCATAACTCAGGGCGGCCTGGGCGCTTTCCTTCATGACGTCACCGATGTGGCCGGTGATTATCAGGTTGCCCTTTCCCTTCATTATTGTGGTTTCGACCCGCAATACTTCCCCTCCCGCCGGTGTCCACGCCAAACCCGTCGCAACGCCCACCTGATCCTCTTCCACTTCAATGTCCGGTAAAAATTGCGGCGGGCCGAGATAACGGTGCACTCCGTTTCGATTGATGGTAAATGGCCCGCTTTCTCCTTCGGCTATTCTTCGCGCCACCTTCCTGCAAAGGGAACCCAAATTGCGCTCGAGGTTACGGACCCCCGCTTCACGGGTATAGTGCGTTATCACCAGTTCGATGGCTTTGTCGGTTATCTTCAGGTCACCCGCCGTTATGCCGTTTTCCTCGAGCTGGCGCGGGAGCAGGAAATTGAGCGCTATCTGAACCTTTTCCTCGGTTGTATATCCGGGCAACATGAGCGTTTCCATGCGATCCTGTAGCGCCGGCGGTATAGGCTCGATCATATTGGCCGTGGTGATGAAGAACACCTTGGAAAGATCGTACTCGAGGTTTATATAGTGATCGCGGAAACTGTTGTTTTGCTCGGGATCGAGCACCTCGAGCAGCGCGCTGGCCGGGTCGCCGCGAAAATCCGTGCCGAGTTTATCTATTTCGTCAAGCATGAAAACGGGATTATTTGTGCCCACCTGCCTCATTCCCTGGACGATTCGCCCCGGTAACGCGCCTACATACGTACGGCGATGTCCGCGTATCTCGGCCTCGTCTCGCACCCCGCCCAGGGACATCCTCATAAACTTGCGGCCCATGGCGCGCGCGATACTCTTCCCAAGACTGGTCTTGCCCACACCGGGAGGCCCCACGAAACAAAGAATGGGTCCTTTTCGGTCCGGGTTGAGTTTAAGTACGGAAAGATGCTCCAGAATACGATCCTTAACTTTATCGAGGTCGTAGTGATCCTCATCCAGAATTTCTTTTCCGTTTTTAATATCCAAACTGTCTTTGGTGCCTATGCTCCACGGTATCTCAACGAACCATTCGAGATAAGTGCGCAACATGCTCGCTTCCATTGCGTCCGGGTGCATGCGTTCGAGCCGGCCGAGTTGATTGATGGCTTCTTTTTGCGCTTCCTCCGGCATTTCAGCCTTTTCTATTTTTTCCCGAAATTCCTGAATTTCTGCCTCACGCTCGTCGGTTTCTCCCAACTCCTGCCTTATAGCTTTCAACTGCTCGCGCAGGAAATATTCCCTCTGGGTTTTTTCCATCTCCCCTTTGGCCTGGGAAGCGATTTTCTGCTGTACGGTCAGCAGTTCGATCTCTTTTTGCATCAGTTCGTTGACCTTCATGAGCCTGTTGTGAATATCCGTCAGCGTGAGTATCTCCTGGGCCTGAGCGACCGGCAGTCCTATATTTGATGCAACGAGGTCCGCATACCGGCCGGGATGTTCCATGCTTTCAAGCACAACCATTATGTCGGGCGCAAGCACCTTGCCCATTCCTATGGAAGTTTCGATGCCCTGTTTGATATTTCGCATCAGCGCTTCAAGCTCGAGAGTCTTTTCCACTTCTTTGGGCTCTTCGATAGTTTCAATCTTTAACCGGTGGAAAGGCTTTTCGGATACACATTCCAGCACTTTGGCTCGCATAAGCCCCTGAACAAGAATTTTCAATCTTCCGTCGGGGAGCTTCAGCATGCGCATGATCATCGCCACCGTACCTATATCGTATATATCGTCAGGGCCCGGTTCTTCCATGGTGACGTCTTTTTGTGCGGAGAGCAGTATAAGCCTGTCCTTGCCGAGCGACTCGTTTACCGCTGTTATGCTGCTTTCCCGCCCTACGAAAAGAGGAAGTATCATATACGGAAAAACCACTATGTCCCGCATGGGTAGAACCGGCAGAACATCGGGAACCAGCAACCGCTGTTCCTCGACCGGTTCTTGCATAACTTCGTTATTATTCGAGGCCTCTTCTTGAGGTTTTGTCTTTTCGTCTTGGCCTTCCATAAAAGTTACTCCTTGTTGAAAAGTGTCGAGAAGGTCATTTTACCTCCACCCGCTTCTTTTGCCCGCGCCTGTCCACTATTTTGGGTAAGCATATTATCAATACGCCGTTTTGCATGTGGGCTTCCACCTTGCCGGTATGAACGGTGACGGGTATATCTATCGAGCGTTGAAATTTTCCGAAATACCGCTCGATGCAATGAAATCGCGCGTTCTTCGGCGCTTTTTTCCCCTTTTTCCTGGCCTCCATAAGCACTCTATCCTTGTATACATAAAGGTCGATATTTTCCTTTGGTATCCCCGGCAGATCCATGAGAATGATTATCTCGTTGGCGGTTTCGTAGACATCGGCTTGAGGCGTGTGTAGATGGCCTTCCTGAGTCGCAAGGGTTTCTTGTCCGAGAGTTTGTTTCAGCATGGATTCTATTTCGTACCGCATTGTAGCATGTGGGGTACGACCCTTTTTCTTGCTTTGGCCCATTTATATACCTTCCTCGTTCACAAATGTTTCAACTTCCTTCAAATCATCGGTTATTCGATGATCGGAGAGACTATCTCTGAAAACTTTCCCGTACGCTTTTGTATGAAACCTTCTGTCCAGCAGCGCCAGGACGCCTTTATCTTCACGATGCCTCAAAAGCCGCCCCAACCCCTGGCGCAAAAGCAGCACCGCTCGAGGTATCTGGTACTCGGTGAAAGGATTTTGCCCGCGCGAACGTAAAAGGTCTATTCGCGCCTCGACCAGCGGGTCGGTGGGTACGGCAAACGGAAGCTTGTCGATCACCACCATGGAGAGAGCGCTACCGGGGATATCCACCCCCTGCCAGAAGCTAATTGTCGCGAAAAGCACGCTCGGAGAATCCCTGAATCTTTCCAACAGTTCGCCGCGCGGAACATCTCCTTGTTTCAAGGATGTTCCCGGAAGCCGTCCCTCCAGTAGTTCCCACGCTTCATCCATGGCGCGCCAACTCGTAAAAAGGAGGAAAGTCCTTGCGCCCACCAACTCGATCAAATCTTTCATCCTTTCCGAAGCCTTCGCCGGGAATCGGCTTTGGTTCGGATCCGGTATGTCTCGCGGAACATAAAGTAAAGCTTGTGTCGACGGATTAAAAGAAGTGCCCGCCGAAAGACAAGCCGTATTTTCATCCATCCCCATCGTATCTCTGAAATGGTCGAATTGTCCAGCCACCGACAATGTGGCTGAAGTGCAAATAACGGAGTCTACGTTCGGGTATAGCTTTTCTTCCATTATAGGAGCTATCTCAATGGGTGAGGCCTTCAATGTAGATCGCTGGTCTCGGGCTTCTCTGAAGTAAACGAACTCCGACGAGGGCTGTTCGATGAGAAATTCGAGGTTGGAAGCTATCTCGTCCGCCCGCTGGGCTATCCGCGCCGCTTCCGGGTCGGCGTCTACATAGAAATTTTCAAAGCGATTCGCAAGTTCTTTCAGGGAATTTATCAGCTTTCGGCCTTCCGGCGCCAATTGGTCTATTTTGCCTGTGTTTATGCGTTCTCCCGCAGTGCGTCCGCCCAGATTTTGAAAAAATGCCTTTGCAAGACTATCGATACCACTCAGTGAGCGCTCGACAGGCTTTATTTCCGACGACGGCACTCGAACTCCGGCGATGTCGCGAACAAGTTCCGTAAGGACTGCCGTACTTACATACACCCCGAAGTGATTTGTGGCAACTTCCTGCACTTCGTGAGCCTCGTCGAAGATAACAGCATCGTATCTTGGTATAACCTCAACTCCCGGCGCTCTGCCACGGATATTGAGGTCGCTGAAAAACAGTGCATGGTTAACCACCACGATGTCCGCATATTGCGCCCTGCGCCTCATTAGAGTGACATAGCAATCGTCGAACTCCGGGCATTTGGTGCCGAGGCAACTGTAGCTGGAACAACTTATACGCTGCCAGGGTGGGTATTTTTCGGGCAGGCCGCGTATTTCAGATCGGTCACCGGTCTTTGTACGTTGCGTCCACTCACGAATGCGCTCGAAATGTTTGCCTTCCCATGCAAAATCGAAAAGCGGCTGTACGGAAAATTTCTTCCATCGACGCAGGCAAAGATAATTGGCGCGGCCTTTCATCAGGGCGGCGCGAAATTTGAGGCCAAGTTTACTGCGAAAGAAGGAAAGATCTTTATAAAATATCTGTTCCTGTAAGTTTAAAGTTCCGGTGCTTACGACAATTTTTAGCCCTGAATGAATAGCGGGCAGGAGGTAAGCGAAAGTCTTCCCGGTGCCCGTACCCGCCTCAACCACCAGGCCGGTGTTTTGCTTTAGCCCTTTTTTGACCGCCTGCGCCATACCCACCTGGCCATCACGGGGTTCATAATTGGGCAGCACACGGCTTAGAATTCCCCCCTCACCGAGCATTTTTGATAGGTTTTTATGCTCATGGAACCCTTTTGAAGTGTTAGACGATTTAGTGACCATTAGTGAGATTATTTATCACAAAATGCGAATTTATTCAACAAGATAAGGCGTTTTTAAGTAATTTCGGGCGTTTTTTTTATGTGAGGAGAAAACTTCATCGGGCAAAGTGAATGTAGTTTACATAATATTTACAATCCGTGGGGAATGTGTGCGTATAAGTAGCCATAAGCACAGCATAAATTACAATGTTGGTTTTTGCCCAAATTATCAATGCCAAAATGAAATATACACCCGTACAATAAGCGCTGATACACAAAACACCACTTAAAGGTAAATCATTACCCGGCTGCTAATCTACCCGATAACCTCCTATTTGCCATTTCGGTGGAACTTCGGCGTTTTTATGGCAATCGGTGCAAAGCCGCGTGATGTAATCCGGCGCAAGCTTGGTGGCCTTGTTGTACTCCTTTTTCTCGATCATGCGGCGCAGCTTGATGCCGTTGGATCGTAGCTGGTCAATTTCCTTGAGGAACTTGATGCGGTCCACCTTCCGGCCGTCCGGCGTTTTTGAAGGGATCAGGTCCGGGAGCATGTTTATGTAAAATCCCATGACCTTGAGGAAAGCTATGCTTGTGTTATAATCGCCTTGCCCGAAGGTGGCGGCGGCTTGAAGGTAATGTGTGAAGACCTCGTGCATGGCCAACTCCCAGTCGGGCTTAAGGAAGGCCTTGATGTCGTACGTATCGGGCATACCACTCCTGCCGCCTTGGGTTATGGATGAAGTTCCGATCACCGCCACTGTTGCAATGAAAAAAGCCGCTAAAATAAATTTACCCCAACGTGCCATACCATTTCTCCTTTTTTTTCGTTATTATCAAGTAATACTAACGGTTATATACCGAAATTTCAATAACTATCACCTTGAAAGACAATGGGCTTAAACCCC
>Ga0180432_10001958_pt1 | contig 31543 bp, 23 predicted proteins | sample SS_ome_10_FD_132414 | JGI IMG/M metagenome (GOLD analysis project Ga0180432, IMG submission 132414) | Hypersaline lake sediment archaeal communities from the Salton Sea, California, USA - SS_1_MS_2 metaG | ecosystem: Environmental > Aquatic > Non-marine Saline and Alkaline > Hypersaline >...
AATCACTCGTCTTTTACGGTGTGTGTTGCATAAACAATACATACATGACGGATGACCCACACAAGGTTAATCAAAATCGAGGCCGGGGTGCCACGGATACGCCGAAGCCTGCTTGCCGCAGGCAAGGCTTATCCGTGCTATCAATCGGTTGCACGGGTCTGCCTGCACGGCACCCGGCAACTGCTCCACTTATAAACTTTTCTCACCATCTTTTGCCACCAATTAAATCTCCTGTGCTTCGCACCCACCTAGTAACGCCTTCGGCGTCACAAGGGGTACCCGCCGATATGCAACGTAGGGGCAGACCTATGTGTCTGCCCGAAAAGATGTCAATGGGCGAACACGTGGGTTCGCCCCTACAATTCCGGACGAAGGGGCTATATGCAAATGCGTTGTTTTTAGTGCGGTAATTCATTACCGCTTTGGATGTGGTCACGCCTAAGCGTGGTGTGCCACCCGACAATTACGGATGAAGACATGCCCATCCTCTTACGGGCGAGAGCGTGGTTGCGTACTTCGGGTTATATAATCTATAGTTGCTCTGGGTGGCAAGTGCCGTTTTCTGAAAAAATAGAGGGATTTTTTGGCTTCACGGGCCGATGGATTATCGGCATTCTGGAAGGCCTGAACGACCTGGTGTACCTGTCCGGAATGGTGCTGAGGCATCTTTTTGTGCTCCCGTTGCGCGGCAAGCATCTGCGGTGGAGAAGGGTTTTCGAGGAGTTGGACGAGATCGGCGTGAAAAGCTTGAGCATAATAATCGTGACGGGTTTTTCCATCGGGTTGATAATAGTGTTTGTGCTTGCGAGGCAGTTGCAGCCTCTTGGCGCAGAGTCGGCCGTGCCTACTTTTGTGACGTTGTTCATCACTCGCGAGTTGGCGCCGCTGCTCACCGGGATGGTGCTCGCGGGCAGAGTAGGCGCTAGTATAACGGCCAAGCTCGGCACGCAGAAGGTCAACGAGGAAATATTGGCGCTCGAGGTAATGGCTATAGACCCGATAGGGTACCACGTTGTTCCGACCGTGGTGGCGGCTATGGTAATGTTGCCGTGTTTGACGATCATCGCGGATGCGGTCGGACTGTTCGGCGGATTTGTGGTGGGAACCTTCGGACTGGGTATAGACATGGATCGTTATATCGTGAACACCATACACGCGCTGTCGAAGACTGAAATATTCGAGGGCTTGCTCAAATCGCTTGTTTTTGGGATCATCATCAGCATCGTCGGCACTTACCAGGGAATAGCCGTCGAGGGCGGCGCCCGGGAAGTCGGGCGCGCGACGATGGTCAGCGTCATGACGAGTACTTTGCTGATAATAATTTCAGATGCGCTTATAACGGGGTTATTCTATGCCTTCGCATGACAACGAAGCCGATGTGAAACCGGACGTCGAAGAAACCGAACCTTCGATGATCTCGGTCAAGAACCTTGAAAAGAGCTATGGCGACCGTACCGTGTTGAATGGGATAAGCTTCGAGGTGCCGCATCGATCCATAACTGCGATACTCGGCAGTTCCGGCGGTGGGAAAAGCACGCTTCTCAAGCAGCTTATCGGGGCTATAAAGCCGGATTCGGGAAAAATAATCATCGACGGCAACGATATAACCGTGATGAACGAGACTGAGCTTAACGAATTGCGCAAGCGTATGGGCATGCTTTTTCAGAACGTGGCGCTTTTCGGCGAGTTGACCGTTGGAGAAAACGTGGCGTTACCCATAAAGGAACACACCGACTTGGACGACACGGTAATAAATATTATGGTAAAAATGAAACTCGATCAGGTCGGGCTGAGCGATTTCGATGACCTTTACCCGATGGAATTGTCGGGCGGCATGCAAAAGCGTGTGGGTATAGCACGCGCCATCGCTTTGGACCCGAAGATAGTTTTTTTCGACGAGCCGACGGCTGGTTTGGATCCGGTGGTAAGCGGTGTTATCAACAAGCTTATAGTGGACCTTACCCGCCTGCTCGGCATAACCAGCGTGGTGGTAACTCATAGTATGGAAGGGGCCATGAAGGTCGGCGAGCGGCTGGTGCTGTTATACGCGGGTAAAGTGTATTTCGAGGGCACGCCGGAGGAAATCCGGACGTCTCCCGACCCGCTGGTGCAACAGTTCTTGCACGGCGCGGCGGAAGGCCCCATTCCGATGCGCAAAAGCGCCGAAGAATATCGTAAGTCGTTTCTGGAGTAATATCATGGAGTATCGGCGGAGGGAAATAGGAGCGGGGCTGGTCGTGATTACGGCCGGGGCGTTGTTGTTTGTGATGGTGGTGTTGTCGAGCAACGTTCAGGATATATTCCGGCCTAGAAAAACGGTGCGCGTACGATTCGAGAGGGTGGAGGGAATCGAGCGCAGCACTCCGGTCAAACAAGCCGGCAGGCTGATGGGAAAGGTTATTGATATAGATGTAATGCAGGAAGGTGGGAACAAGATAGTGCTTACGATGCGAGTGCTCAAGAAGACCCTCGTCAAGCGCGATTCCGAAGTTTCCATCAAGAGCCCGCTGGTGGGCGAGAAATACATCGACATCGGCCTGGGCACTCCCCATAGCCCTCTGCTGATGGCAGGAGACATGCTGGACGGAAAAGAAAGCCTCAAGCTGGATCAGCTTACGGACACCATCGTCAAGGTCGTCGAAGACATCAAGGCCATCACCACGGATATAAGAAATGTCACCGGCGACCCCGGTTTCCAGCACAACCTGAGTAAAACCGTCTCCAACCTCGAAGAAACCACCGCTCGAATAAACGACATCGTCAAACGCAACAGCGGAAACGTCGATATAACCATGCGCGATATCAAGCGTATGGCAAAAGAACTCAATACCACTGTCGCCCAGTTGAACAAACTCACCCGAGACTTGAACCGCGTCGTCGCCGAGAACCGTTCAAATATTCACTCGACCATACAAAACCTGCGCGACACACCCGACCAACTCGTCGAACAATTTGAACTGGTACAGAAATCCATCACCGCACCGCTTGACGACAATCGCGAAGATTTGAGAAAAATCTTCCAAAACCTCGAAAAGATTACACAAAACCTCATCGAGATGACCGAAGAGCTTAAAAAGAAGCCTTCCAAGTTGATACGGAAGTGACCATAAATCAAGGTTTCACCCGGTTATATCGCCATGGCCCTTTATTTATGAAGTATATGCCTTTCGCTCTTGTTAATACTTCTCCCTGATAAGAAATGAAGGATGGAACATCCTCGGGAATTAGTACCGGTTGCCATTTACGTGCATTTTCCGTTTTGCCTGCGAAAATGCCCTTACTGTGACTTTGTTTCGTACGACGATAGCGATATCGACCATGGCGATTATATCGAATCGATTTTGGGAGAGCTTGCTATAGTGGATTTTTGGGGTGGCGGGCGCGAGGCCGTCAGTATATACATCGGCGGCGGCACTCCCAGCCTCATGACGCCGAAGCTGGTCGATACACTTATCGAAGGAATACATCGACGCTTGCCCATGAGTTCCGATGCGGAAGTAACCATCGAAGTCAACCCCGCCACGGCGGACGCCGCCGATATGTCGGCATGGCGCGCCGGCGGCGTAAACCGGATCAGCCTTGGAGTTCAGTCCACCGATCCGGCAACCCTCGAAACGCTCGGGCGCCTGCACACCGCAGAAGAAGGTCTCGCAGCATACGAGCTTGCCCGCCGGGCGGGATTTGACGTGGTAAGCGTCGATATGATATTCGGGACGCCCGGGCAAAGGCGCGAAATCTGGATGGCCGACCTCGGGCGAGTTATCGACCGGGAACCCGATCACCTCTCGGCATACATGCTCAAAGCTCCGTCCGGATGGGAAACTCCGCCGGACGAGGAAGTAGCGGACATGTACCTATCGACGGTCGAGTCTCTTGATGCGGCGGGGTTGATGCAATACGAGGTGAGCAATTTCGCGCGGGCGGGTAAGGAGTGTCGCCATAATATCGTCTATTGGAAAAAAGGAGACTATATCGGACTTGGAGTTGCCGCTCATTCGCATTTGAAAGCGGCGAATTTTATCAATGCCGGCACCGAAACCACCCACCCGGCCGGCAAGATGCGAAAAAAAGATACCGCCTCTCTCAGGTGGTGGAACGTTACCGATCCTGAAGAATACATGGATCATATCGATAATGAGGGAAATGCCGTGGAAGGCGCCGAGTCTATAGACGTCGAACGCGACATCAACGAAAGCCTGCTTTTGGGCTTGAGGCTTCGGGAAGGTATTGACGCCGGTGTCTTGGATACGCCTCATCGCCGTGCCGTTGAAATTGTGGGAGCGCAACTGGCGGAGGTCGGGCTGGTTTCGTTCGATGGGACAAGGGTTTATCTCACTCCTCGAGGCATGCTTCTGGCGGACGAAATCGCCGCAAAAATAGCCTCCGCAGTTAGCGATACCCCTGCAAGTTGACATCGGCATATCGGCAATAGTAGAATCTAGTCTAGGAATTTCATCGGGAGGTTCAGTTGCTATGAGCAAACCGGTAAAAGGACTTGCCCAACGCGCTATCAAAGTGCTGGATGCCGTCATTCGGGGCAATTTAATCACAGGCCGGCCCGTTGGGTCGAGGATGGCAGTGCGCCACTTTGGCCTTGATTGCAGCCCTGCAACGGTGCGTAACGAGATGGCGGATTTGACCGCCATGGGATTCCTGAAACAGACACATGTATCCAGCGGTCGAGTGCCGACCGGCAAGGGAATTCGCTTTTATCTCGATTACCTTTTGCGCGAAGACCAACTCTCACTGGACGAAATCGAACGGTTGAGGATTTTTTGCCCCACTTACGGCGAGGATTTTCGGACTGTGCTTCGTAACGCAGGTCGTGTACTTGCCGATTTGACCCGCCAGGCGGGGGTGGTGCTGATGCCCGGACTGAGGCGTTCGCCGCTACATCATATCGAGTTTATTCGACTTACCGCCCGGCGCGTGATGGTCCTTCTGGTAAGCGACAGGGGCCAATTCCACTCACGAGTTTTCGAGTGGGGCGAAGACCTCCGGCAGAGAGACCTTACATTGGCATCAAATTATCTCAACGGACGTTTCCACGGAAAGACACTGTCACAGATACGAAACATCGTTATTAAGGAAATGCGCGAGGAAAAGGTCAAATACGATAAAATGCTCGCAAGGGCTTTGGGAATGATGGAAACGGTTTTCGAGCAAGGACAACTGGATGAAGAAATCTTCATAGAAGGACGCGAAAACCTGGTCGAGAAACCCGAATTCGCTGAAACCGAAAAGATGGTGAAACTCTTAAAGACCTTCGAGCAGAAAGGTTTTATAATTGATCTTCTTTCTCGAGCGCTCGAGGGATCCGACCCCGTGGTATTTCTTTCCGGCGAAACGGAAATGGAGGATATACCCGAACTCGCGGTCATCACGGCCAGGTATGGGAGTTCCGGGCCCGGCGGCGGAACCGTGGGCATAATAGGCCCGATGCGTATGGATTACGCAAGGGTCATACCAATGGTTAGATACACCGCCAATTATGTAAGCGACCTTTTGAATTCTTGAAATGTCCTTGAAATATTCTGTCGAGCGGCTACCATAGATACTTAGCATGAGTACAAATGAGGAAGACGGGCACAACGGCACAAGTAAAGGCCGGGTAATTCCCATCAATGCCGAAGACGAAGAGCCGCACGAGGAAGAAGATAGCCCCACGCTGCCTCCCAACCCCGAGATGGAACGTGCTTTACGGGAGGCGATCACTTCGGTTGAGAAAAGGGAATCCGGAAAGGCTCAACCTGCCGAAGAAGATATGGCCCGGAAAGAAAGGGAAAATTTTCAAGGTCGTATCCGCGATCTGCATATACAGCTAATGGAAAAGACAAAAGAGATCGAGAAACTCAACGACAGGACGCTTCGAGCACAGGCGGATCTTGACAACTTCAAAAAACGGGCGCAAAAAGAACGGGCGGACCAATTCAACTACGGACACGAAGAAATCACAAAAGATTTCCTCGAAGTGCTCGACAACCTGGAACGAGCGCTCGAACATGCCCAAAGCAACCCATCGAGCCTGATCGAGGGAGTAAAACTGACGCAAAAAAATATGGAGCACATATTGGAGCGGTATCATGTTACTCCTATAAAGGCTCTTGGAGAAAAATTCGACCCGAGATACCATCAGGCAGTGTCGCAGGTTTACAAGGATGATGTCGAGCCGGGCATTGTGGTCGAAGAGCATCAGAGAGGATTTATACTCAAGGACAGGCTTTTGCGTCCGAGCATGGTGGTGGTTTCAGCAAAGTCCACCGACACCGGTGAAACACAAAATACAACTGGCGCAATGGGAGAATAATTAATGAGCAGGGTTATCGGTATCGATTTAGGAACGACAAACTCTTGCGTGGCGGTTATCGAAGCCGGCGATCCGGTGGTTATACCGAATGCCGAGGGAAGCAGAACCACGCCGTCCATGGTGGCTTTTACCGAAAGCGGTGAAAGGTTAGTTGGTCAAATAGCCAAACGGCAAGCGATCACCAACCCGGAAAATACGTTGTTTGGAATAAAGAGGCTTATCGGTCGCCGGTTCGATTCGGACGAGGTACAGCAAACCACTACGGTCGCCCCCTTCAAGATCGCAAAGGCCGAAAACGGCGATGCCTGGGTCGAGGCGACCGGCAATCAATATAGCCCTCCTGAAATCAGCGCTATGGTGCTGGCCAAGATGAAGGAGACCGCTGAAGAATACCTGGGCGAGGAAGTGACGGAGGCCGTTATTACCGTCCCTGCATACTTTAACGACAGCCAACGGCAGGCCACTAAAGACGCCGGCAAGATCGCCGGTCTCAAAGTGCACAGGATCATTAACGAGCCTACCGCCGCCGCATTGGCATACGGTCTCGATAAGGACATCAATCAAAAAATTGCCGTTTTTGACCTGGGTGGAGGAACTTTCGATATATCCATACTCGAGCTTAGTGACGACGGCGTTTTCCAGGTGCTCAGCACCAACGGGGATACCTTTCTCGGCGGCGAAGATTTCGACCAGCGTATAATAGACTTTCTTGCCGACCAGTTCAATGAACAGGAAGGCATCGATCTACGTAACGATCGCATGGCGTTACAGCGCCTGAAGGAGGCCGCCGAAAAAGCCAAGTGCGAACTCAGTCCTTCCCTGGAGACCGACATTAACCTTCCATTTATAACGGCGGACGATTCCGGCCCCAAGCATTTGAATATAACTCTCACACGCGAGCAGCTTGAGGAACTTGTTGAAGACCTCATCGAACGGATCGAAGAGCCTTGCAGACTTGCCATCGAGGACGCAGCCATTCCTCTTAGTGAAATCGACCAGATACTCCTGGTGGGGGGCATGACCCGCATGCCGCGCGTGCAACAGAAGGTGGCGGAAATATTCGACAAGGAACCTAACCGCGACATTAACCCCGACGAGGTCGTCGCCATAGGCGCCGCAATACAGGGCGGCGTGCTACAGGGAGACGTCAAGAACGTACTGTTGCTCGACGTAACGCCCCTGTCTCTGGGCGTCGAGACCCAGGGAGGAGTGTTCACAAATATCATACCCCGAAACACCACCATACCCACGCGTAAAGGCAGAATTTTCTCCACTACCGAGGACAATCAATCCATGGTCAATGTTCACGTACTGCAGGGCGAGCGTGAAATGGCCGAGGACAACATGTCGCTCGCAAGATTCCAACTCGTCGGCATACTTCCGGCGCCTCGCGGCGTACCACAGATCGAGGTCTCTTTCGAAATCGACACCGACGGTATCGTGCACGTCAGCGCAAAGGACTTGGGGACAGGAAAAGAGCAAAGCATACAAATTACCGTCCAAAGCGGCCTGAGCAAGGATGAAATAGAACGCATCGTCGGCGAGGCGGAAGAACACAAGGGAATAGACGAGGAACGAAAAAAACTCACCGAACTCAGGAACAACGCCATCGGCCTGATTTACACCGTTCGTAACTCGCTAAACGAATACGGTGAGGCACTGCCCCCGGAAGACCGCGATTATATCAGCCAGTGCGTTGACCACCTCGACAGTCTCATCGAAACCAAAGACCTCGATGAACTCCAACAGGCTCACGATCAGCTAAGCGAAGCTTCGCACAAGCTCGCAGAAGCGGTATACGCCCAGGCCAGCGCCGAGGTGGAGGAAACTATCGACGTCGATTTCGACGAAATACAGGAATAAAGAATAAAGTGTAAGGTATGAAGTATGAGTAAAATTCGTGTTTCATACCTCAGATAAATTCTCAATTTTCTACATAGCAATTAGCTTTGTAAAGTATCTCATTTTTTATTACCGGGAGGAAAAATTGAAAGAGTATACTTTTGAACGTTCTTATGAGTTTTTCGAGAAGGCCTTAAAATACATTCCCAACGGCGTTCCGATGCCGCGCACGCCATATTTCCACCAATACGGGTCGGTGCCGGTTTTCCTGGAAGAAGCCAAAGGCGCGCACTTGGTGGACGTCGACGGAAACGAGTATATCGATTATATGTGCGCCTTCGGAGCCGTGGCTCTGGGCTACGCCAATCCGAAAGTCAAAGAAGCATACGAACGACAGGATTCGGCGGCCAATTGTACGCCTATTCCTTCGCTGCGATGGGTCGAACTGGCGGAAGCGCTTGTCGATTTGATCCCGAAGATGGAATGGGTTGTGTACGGGAAAAACGGTTCGGACGTGACGACATACGCCACACAGGTAGCGCGCATACATACCGGCAAAAACGGTATCGCAGTGATGAGACACGGCTATCACGGTCTGCATCACTGGTGCATAGAAAACAGAAGCGGCATCCCCGAAGAGTACCGCGCTCACATCTACAAGTTCGAATTCAACGACCTAGACGACCTTGACCGCGTGCTCACCGAGCACAAGGGCGAGATAGCGGGCGTGTTTTTAACCCCGTACCACCACCTGGCGATGATGGATCAAATAATGCCCGAGCCGGGATTTTACGAAGGTGTCCGCAAGCTGTGCGACCGCGACGGGTGTCTCATGATGATGGATGATGTCCGGTGCGGTTTCCGCATTCAGCTTGAAGGCTCTCACGTTTACTTCGGCGCCGACGTTGACCTGGTGTGTTTCGGGAAAACGCTGGGCAACGGTTATCCTATATCCACCTGCATGGGAAAGCCCGAATTGCGCGCGGCGGCGGATCAGGTCTATTTTTCGGCCACGCACTTTTACAGTTCGGCGCCGATGGGCGCCGCACTTGCCGTCCTCGACATCATAAAGAATGAAGGGCCCATCGAACGCATGATCGACCTCGGCACACGCCTCGGTCAAGGCTTGGAAGCGGGCGCGGAAGGCGCCGGATTGAGAATACGCTACACCGGGTTCCCGTCCATGCCGTATATGATTATCGAGGGCGATGACAATCTCGAGCGAAACCGCTTCTTCTGCGGAGAAATGGCCAAACGCGGCGTCTATATGCACCCGCACCATAATTGGTTCCTATCAGCGGCGTTGTCCGACGAAGACCTTCAAAAAACCATCGACACTGCCGAGGTATGTTTCAAGCTTACAAAGGAAAAGTTCGAATAGGCCCAAAGCTGATTTGAATCGAATAGCAGTATCGCATCATCCAATAACAAGCCCTTGCATTCACATGTTTGCAGGGGCTTGCAATATGCTGCAAACATATGCCTGGGATTGCAAAAGAATTAAAATAAAGTAACCCTACTAAACCAAAAATAGTATATACTAATCATTTTCACAAGAAAGACCGACCACCTAAATGAATGACCCCGAACGTAAAATTAACCGTCAAAACGGCGCTGAAACCGAGACCAAAGACGCTGGCGCGGGTATCGTAGACGCGATATGGAATTTGTTGGCCTCGACGCGATTCGCCGTAATTTTGCTTGCATTTATCGCACTCACGGCGCTGGTGGGGGCGTTTTTGCCGCAACAGCCGTCGCAGCAGTTGCTGCGCGAACTCGCATCGCGGTGGGGAGAAGGCAGGGTTGCAATACTCAACGCGCTGGATTTCTTCGACCTTTATCATTCGAGGTGGTTTCAGGGTTCACTCGCCGTTTTATGTATCAGCATTTTTATATGCACCTTTGATCGCCTGCCGAAAACCATGCGGCTTATAAGAAAACGCGACGCAGTGCTTGCCGGCGGCGATCCCGAAAGAATGCGAATCCACCACGGATTCGATCTGACGTGTAAGGTGGATAAAACGACCGACGCGGTTCGAAATTGGATAAAAAAAAGAAGTTTGAGTTCCAAGGAAGAAACGCGAGGAGAAAACCGGTGGTTTTTTATCAACCGCGGAGCCCGCTCCCGGCTTGCCGTCTATGTAGTTCACGCAAGTATCATAACGGTGATAATCGGAGCGCTTATAGGCAACATCGCCGGATTCCGTGGGAGATTGCCACTGCTTGAGGGCCAAACAGAGGACACTTTCTTCCGATGGGGCAAATTCGGCGGTTGGGCGCCGCTGGGTTTTCAAATCCGATGTGAGGCTTTTTCCTTTTCGATAGACCCTGAAACGGGCATGGCGGGAAATTACGAAAGCGACCTCGTTATTCTGAATTCCGGCAAAGTGGTGGATACGATAAAGCTGAGGGTCAACCATCCCTATTATTATCAAGGCATCGGATTCTACCAATCGAGCTACGATCTCTTCGTGGACAAAACCGGCGAGGTCGGAATCGAATCCGCAGTGGTGACGGTATTGTCACCCGACGGAGCCGAACTGGGCGCACTCACCCTGCCCGAAGACGGGTCGGCAATCGAGGTACCCGGCGGGGGACTGATGAGGATCATTCGCGCCCAGGTGAACGATAACACCAAAACGATAACAGCAGTGACGGTCGAAATCGACACGGGCGAAAGCGGCAAATCCGTAATGAACTTGCGTCCCGGCCAAAAAGCCGTTCCTACCGCAATATCCTATGCTGTCGAGGTTGTTGCCCGAAAATATCAAGACGACGTCGAGGTTGCAAGAATATCGCTGAGCGCAGGAGAAGAGAAAGAAATTCAACAAGGAATAACAGTGAAACTCGCGGCATATTTCCCGACATTCCCCGTCCACGGAAAGGAAGAATCCGCAGCGCGTATTTTCGTCACCGCCGACGAAGAGAAGAGACAACACATGCTCTTCGAGTCGTTCCCCGATTTCGACAAGATGAATCCGCAGGGCAACCTGTATTTTTCCATTGGCAAAGTCACTCAGTCCGGCGATTCGACAAAATACGACGGCCCGAGTTATATGCTCGAGAAGACCGACGGGCTTTACTGGACAATACTCGATGTCAACCGTGACCCGGGGGTACCGGTGGTGTATACGGGTTGCGCACTACTTATCATTGGGGTTTTTTCGAGTTTCTTCCTGTCACATCGAAAGGTATGGATAAAGGTCTCGCCCGGCCGCGTTTCTATGGGCGCGGCGGTCAACCGCAACCGCGCAACTTTCGAAAAGCAATTCCAACGATGGGCTTCGGAACTCGAGCGCCTGCTTTCGACCGAATCCAGGGAGGATAACGACAGATGACCCTGGTGATAATTCAGGAATACCTGCTAACGTATACCTCCTTTATATACCTGGCGGCGACGTTTTGTTACATATTTTACCTCGGCAAGCGGTCCGAGGGCGTGGTGTTTGCCGGCGCCGCTTTGGGGATTCTGGGCGTATTACTGCATACCGCCGCCCTCGCCTTCCGATGGATGGCCGCAGGCATCGAACATCCGCCTTTTACCAACTTGTACGAAAGTCTGATTTTTTTCGGTTGGGGAATTGTGGTTTTTTACCTCTACATGGAACTTCGCTACAAGGTAAAAATAGCGGGAGCATTTGTTTTCCCAATCGCTCTGGCAGCCATGGGCATAGCGGTGACGCACCAGAAAGGCATAATGCCTCTTCCCGACGCGCTTAAGAGCTGGTGGCTTCATATCCATGTGGTTTTCGCCGCTATCGCTTATGCGGCGTTTGTGGTGGCATTCGCGTTCAGCCTTATGTTTCTCATTAAGGATCGCGTAAGTCGCGCCGTATTCGGGCTGGTGGTATCAGTTATTGTTTCTTTGGGGCTTTTGCTTTTGCAACTACGGGCGGGAGCCACTCATTTGGCGACGTTTTTCCTTCGCGAAGCGCAATTCCACGCAGGCCGATGGTTCCCGGTGATCGTCCCGGGCACCAACCCGCCGGAATATCACCTGAAATCGATTCCATACGCCGGGCCGTTGATACTCACCACGGTGGTACTTCTCGCAACGGCGGCTATGGTTTTCGGGGTACACCTGATGCGCGAATCGAAACTGCTTGAACGGCTGGGCGGCTACCTGATGACGCTGGGCTCGGTCACACTCATGGCGGCTATCTCGATTACCGTGTACTACGCCTGGAAGATGCCGGACGTAAAATTGCGAATCGAGCCTTTCCTTCTGACCTTGCTGGGTTTCCTGTGCCTGTCCTGCTGGGGCGTCGTTTTCCTTTATTACAAGGGCCGGGATTTCACCGACAGGCTGCCGCCGGTGGACACGCTGGATTTGTTAGGCTATCGTTCTGTGATGGTGGCCTTTCCACTGATGACGATAGTTATCGTTACGGGAGCGGTTTGGGCGCAGTCGGCGTGGGGAAGGTATTGGGGATGGGATCCGAAGGAAACGGCCAGCCTGGTAACGTGGATCGTATACGCGGTTTACCTTCACATGCGCGTGGTCGCCGGCTGGAAAGAGCGCCCCAGCGCCGTGATAAACATTATCGGTTTTTTAAGCGTCATTTTTACATATCTTGGAGTGAATGTATTTTTAAGCGGATTGCACAGCTATGCGAAAAGTTTCTAAAAGCAAAAGTGCTCGCGTATCGCGCCGCGCCGACGAGACCAAAAGTTTTATAGTTTTCGATATTTACGAGCGCGCTTACGAGATGCGCCGCGAAGGACGTGAACCGATACTATTGTCGGTGGGCGAGCCGGATTTCCGTACCCCGCAACCGGTCGTCGAGGCATGCAAAAAAGCCATGATGGAAGGCCGCACACAATACACGCACAGCCTCGGCATTATCGAGCTTCGGGAAGCCATCTGCGCCCAATACCACAAAAACTACGGCGTGGATATAAACCCCGACAGAATCATGGTGTGCAGCGGCACCAGCCCGGCGATGATGATGCTTTTCGGAGCGCTGCTCGAGCGTGACGACAACGTCATTCTCCCCAATCCGTATTATCCCTGCTATCCGAACTTCATAAGGTTTCTGGGTGGCGAGGTGAACCTCGTTGACGTGCGCGAGCAAGAGGGTTTCCAATACCGCCCGGAAGACATAAAAGCCAGGGTAGATGACCGAACGGCGGCGATAATGATCAATAGCCCCGGAAACCCCACCGGTACGTTAATGCCCCCGGATCGGATGGCGGCGGTGGCACAAATCGGCCCACCGGTGATAAGCGACGAAATATACCACGGGCTGGTGTATGGCGAGCGGGAGCATTCGATACTCGAGTTCGACCCCGACTCGTTCGTTTTGAACGGTTTTTCGAAGCGGTACGCGATGACCGGTTGGAGGTTGGGTTATCTGATCGCTCCTTCGGAATTTATGGGCCCGTTGCAAAGGATGCAGCAGAACTTTCAGATAAGCGTCAACACCTTCACTCAATACGGCGCGGTGGCCGCGTTGACCGATCCCGCCGTTGATCGGGAAGTAAAGCACATGGCGGAAACATTTGACCGGCGGCGCCGGTACATGATCGAGCGGCTGTCGCGCATGGGTTTCGGAATCGCCACCGAACCGAAGGGAGCTTTCTACGTCTTCGTCAATGCGAAGCGTTTCACCAACGACTCATACCGTTTCGCCTTTGAACTGCTCGAAAGGGCCGAAGTTGGAGTTACCCCCGGGGTAGATTTCGGCCCGGCGGGAGAAGGGTTCTTACGATTCAGCTACGCCAACTCTATGGAAAAAATCGAAGAAGGGCTTAACCGGCTTGAAAAGTATCTTGCGGACATCGAGGAGTGCGAGCCCGGGGAGAAAACTTGAGCGGTCCAAGAAGCATGACGGGATTCGGCCGCGCTGAAGGTCCATGGCGCGGTGGCAAGGTAAACGTCGAGGTACGCTCCTTGAATCACCGTTATCTGGAAGTGCGCCTCAGGCTACCGCAGGAACTCGCGGCGTTCGAGGCCTTAGCCTCCCAATGGGTACGTGACCGTATGGTCAGGGGAAGGATAGAAGTCAGCGCCTCGACCGACGGCTTGGCCGATCCGGTGCTGTTGCCCACCCTGAACATGTCGCTCGCGATGAGATATGCCCAGTTGTATCGCAGGCTTGCCGAAGAAATCGGCGCCGCTACGGAGCCTGATCCGGCCTTGATCCTCTCGATGCGGGATGTTATCTTGATGAAAGAAGAAACACTGAACGTCGAGTCGGAATGGCAGGTCATACGGCCTATATTCGAGGAGGCATTCGGCGAGTTGGACGCTGCAGCAACTGCGGAAGGCGGAAAATTGGCCATAGATATCAAAGAGCGGCTCTCCCGAGTCGCCGAACTCAGCGGTCGGATGGCGCAACTTCAGCCGGAAGAAATACTCGCATACCGGGACAGGCTGGCTGCAAGAATCAGCGAATTGAGCAAAAAGCCCGATGTCGATCCCGACCGCATGGCCCAGGAGTTGGCTTTTTACGCTGAGCGGTGCGACTTTACGGAAGAATCGGTCAGGCTGAAAGCTCACATCGGGCGCTTCGGCGAAATTCTCGAAGGCTCGGGGCCGATGGGCAGAACGCTGGATTTTCTCGCGCAGGAGATGCTCAGGGAAGCGAACACCGCCTCCTCGAAAGCGCTAAGCGCCGCTATCAGTCAGACTACCGTCGAGGTCAAAGCGGAATTGGAAAAGATCAGGGAGCAGATACAAAACATCGTTTAACCATGCCCGGTAAGCTCCTTTATCAACTTCCGCGACCCAACCGGTGACGATCGTATGAGAAAAGAAACTCAAAGTGACCCATCCCCGGATAATCCACAATCCGAAGAAGATAGTATACTTTTCGTAATAACCGCTCCGTCCGGCGCAGGCAAGTCAAGTATATGCTGGGCCGTGATCGAGCGCGTGCAGGGCCTGGCGTTCAGCGTATCTCACACCACACGCGCGCCAAGACAACACGAAAGAGATGGAGTGGACTATTACTTCGTCGACGATGAAACTTTTGATCGCATGATACGTGAGGATCGTTTCCTCGAGTGGGCCGAGGTTTACGGGAGGCGTTACGGAACCAGCCGTGACGAGGTGGAGCGCGCCCGGCAAAACGGCATCGATTTGCTCATCGAGATAGACCGGCAGGGCGCGCGGAATATACGCGCGGGGTTCCCGGAAGCTGTAGGAGTGTTCCTGATGCCGCCATCTTTTCGAAGTCTCAATGAAAGATTGATGAAAAGAGGATCGGAAAGCGCCGAAGAAATAAATAAAAGACTTGCAATCGCAGCCGACGAAACCAAAGATTACCCCCTGTTCGATTACGCCGTTGTAAACGACGACTTCGACAAGGCCGTCGCTATGCTTGAAGCAATTATATGGGCGGAAAGAAACAAAGTAAAGCATCAGGAAAAAGCGTTACACAAGATAATGTCCGGCATCCGAAAAGAACAGGCGCCGGAGTGAAGTGCGAAATTCTAAGTGCTGAGTGCGAAGTTCAGAAGATAAAATAACTTCGCATTGACAACTTCGCACCGACAACGAATGAGGGGTCATGGCACGAATAATTCGCATCAATGACATCCTGGACGCAGTGGCATCCTACCATCCCGAGGCCGACTTCGATTTTATAAGAAAGGCTTATGTTTATAGCGCGATGGTGCACCGGGGTCAATTCCGGTTGAGCGGCCGACCCTACCTGAGCCACCCGATCGAGGTCGCGTACATCCTCACCCAATTAAAGCAAGGAGTGCCTGCTATCGCCGCCGGATTACTGCATGACAGCGTCGAGGACACATTAGCCACTATCGACGACATACGAGAGAATTTCGGCGACGAGGTGACCCTGCTCGTTGACGGCCTTACCAAAATCGCAAAAATAGAGTTCAGCACGAAAAAACAGGCTCAAGCCGAGAACTTCCGCAAAATACTCCTCGCGATGAGCGAAGATATTCGCATAATATTGATAAAACTCGCCGACAGACTCCACAACATGCGTACAATCGAATACCTCACGACCGAAAAACAACAATCAGTAGCGCAGGAAACACTCGACATCTATGCGCCACTTGCGAACCGTATGGGAATATTCTGGCTAAAAAGCGAATTAGAAGACCTGTGTTTGAAAGCGCTCAAACCCGACATTTACCACCAGATCGATGACCAGATGAGCGCCAGACACAAGCAACACGAAAAATATATAGAGGAAATCGGCACGGCAATAAAGGAAACCCTGGCCAAACACGGCCTCCAGGCCGAAGTAATCGGCCGCCTGAAACATATTTACAGCATTTACCACAAAATGGAAGTCCAGAACGTCGAGTTCGACCAGGTTTACGATATAATAGCTTTTCGCGTTATCGTCGATACCGTTCGTGCATGTTACGAAGCGCTCGGGATAATAAACAACATGTGGACTCCCATACCGGGAAGAATGAAGGATTTCATAGCCTTGCCAAAGGCGAACATGTACCAATCGTATCACACTACCGTTATCGGGCTGAAAGGCAAACACGTGGAAATACAGATACGAACGTGGGAAATGCACATGGTCGCCGAGGAGGGTATCGCCGCTCATTGGCGATATAAGGACGACGGTCAAATAATCGAGAAGGACGAAACGGCATTTGCATGGCTACGGCAGATGCTCGAATGGCAGCGCGATACCAAAGATGCGGGTACGTTCCTCGAAAGCGTCAAGCTTGACCTGTTTCCGGAGGAGGTATACGTCTTCACACCCAAAGGTGACGTAAAGGTACTTCCGCGCGGCTCGACTCCGGTGGACTTCGCATTCTCCATTCACACGGAGGTTGGGAATCATACGACCGGGGCCAAGATCAACGGAAAAATCGTGCCGCTACGCTATCAACTTAGCAGCGGGGACCAGGTGGAAATACTCACTTCAAAAAAAGGCCACCCGAGCAAGGACTGGCTTAAATTCGTCAAAACTCCTCGATCCAGACAGAAAATACATCGATGGGTCACTCAAAAGGAAATGGAAAGATCCAAAAGTCTGGGCCGGGAAATTTTGGAAAAGGGATTACGGCGATACGGGCGTAGCCTGGGAAAACTCGAAAAAGCGGGCGAAATGGACCAAATCGCATCAAGAATAGGCCTAAATAACGGCAAACAGGTTTTCGCGCAAATCGGCTACGGTAAAATAAGCAAGGATAAGGTTATCGGCCTGCTTTTGCCCGAAGAAGAAATACGAAGGGTAAAGGAAGGCAAAAAACCTTCAAAAAGTGTCCTGGGACGTTTAATAACTCGTAAGACCAGGCAAGAACCGGCGGGGGTTCGTATAGACGGCATTGATGACATAATGGTGCGGTTCGCAAAATGCTGCGAACCTCTACCGGGCGACGATATTGCCGGTTATATCACCAGAGGTCGGGGCATCACGGTGCATCGCTCGGATTGCCCGAGAATAATCACCGCAGATACCGAACGACTTATCGATGTCGAATGGAAGGAAGGCTTCGCCGAAAGCCATCCGGTACGAATCAATATAGTTTGCGTCGATAAACCCGGTCTGCTGGCCTCCATGTCAAACGCTATCTCCAATACGGGAATAAATATCAGTCGAGCGGAAGCACGCTCCAGTGACGACCTCAAAGCTAACTGTATCTTCGAGTTTAACGTTCAAAGTCTTAATGAACTCCGTCGGGTCATAAAAAACGTCGAAAAAGTCAAAGGCGTAATCCACGTTGAACGCATGAGAACCACTCCATATTCCTCCACCGGCGAAAGCTAAAATGCGCAACGGCCGCCCTACCCCGCCGGTACCGAAAAGGTGCTTTTGATTACTGCTTGTGGTAATATCACCGGAAAGATCAAGACATTAACGGGAAAAACCGAGATTTCCCACGCGGATTTCATCGAGTACTTGAAAAAAAGAAAAGGCGATGACCATAGGTGGAAACCCCAAGAAAATGGCTCGCGACATCTCGGAAGGATACACATCTCTCAACCGAGCGGGCCTGAAAAAATACACCGTGGGAGATTTGAAAACCATAAAAGCCAACCTCGAGACGGTGCTGCGAGAAATACGCTCCGAGCAGCTTGACCTCGATGACCAGCAGGCGATAAAAAATAAAAACATGAGAATGAGCCGTATAAACCAGACCATGATAGTTATCAACAGCTACGCCAAACGCCGTCGATTACCGATTTGATGACCGACATCATTAAAAAAACCATCTTTCTTGCTTTGATTGTTGTTGCAGTGCTCTTTGCGGTGATATGCCGGTCCGGCGCGGCATCAGTCACTGGAGCAAATCAACCCGAACCCGACGCCGGAGATGCGCACGAGCGAACCGTGCCGAATACAAAACTCGAAAAGCGCATTGAAGCGATACGCGCAAAAATTCGCCGCATCGAGAGTAAATGGGCGCAGGTTGAACCGCTCGACAGGCTTACCGCCACGTTGGCCGTCCACACCGTCAGACCCGTGGGGGAACCCAAAGTCATCGAGCTTAATGCAGCCAGAGGTGCGATCAAGGGAGAGGTACTCGTCATTAAACTGGAAGGTTCGCCGGGGCAAATAGCCGACTTTGCCGAAAGCCTGGAGACAACCGATTTGCCGATGATTGTCGAAAATCTCGAAGTTCGATACATGGCGACCGCCCAGACGGGCGACTGTATGGTCGGCGGCGCGACGGCTTCTTTCAGGATATTTGCGCCTACCCGCATACCTTTCGAGCCTTTGCCTGAAAGCGCCACGGATGACCGAAAGGAAATACTTATCGGCGACACCGAGAGGACGTTGGAGAAAGTGAAAAAACTCTATTCGGATCCAGGTCGCTCTTTTAAATTCCTTACGGATGTCGTCAGGCGTTGGCCTCTCGGTTTTCCGCCGGTTGAACGGCTGCGGTTTGTGGGCGATACGTTCACCGTATATCCATCTTACCCGCCGAAAAAGTTCGACCCCTTCATTGCCGAGTTGGCGAGGGAACTTAACCGGGTAGCGGCGCCGTTAAAAGTCAATCTCGCGCCCCTTTTGGCTTTGCTTGTAGACGGCCGCGAGGTTAAATGCCGCATGGAAGAGGATCGGTTTATTGTTTCGTGGCGTGGCATTGAAATCCTTAGCGCAGAAGCGCAAAGCGTTATTTCGCATCTTCCCGACATCAAAAATATCTATGTGGTGATGGAAGTGCCTCCGTCGGAAGATATTGTTCCCTTGCCATTAAGTGGATGCGGGCCGAAATATACCTGGTTTGTGGTGAGATCTTACGATTTACGCGACGGAAGCATTATATGGGAAGACGCTTTCTGCGACAGCTTCCACTTTACCAACCTGGTAATGGACGCAGAACGACGCATCGTATACGGCAGAGGTTATTTATTAACCATGCGAGATTCCACCGACGGCCGCATCATCAAACGATGGCCTCTTTCACTGGTAGCGGATGAATTGGCCATGGGTAAAGACGGAAACATTATCGTTTGTGCCGGCCTCCTGAACGAAACGCATCACATCAAGGTCGATGAGGCGGGAGCGCCGCTTTTCCTCAGGGCCGGGACGAGGTCGGCAGATCAATTGTATCATGAAACTGTAAACAACCTTATTCCACCGGGGGAACACGAAAATTATCATGAAAAAAACCCGGAAAATACGGTCATAGACATTATCGGCACAAAAAAAGGTGAAGTATCGGATCGCGCCCGACGCCTCGCTCCAATGGATCCGACCAATCCATGGTACCTGTTTTTTGAAGGGGTGGCGGATTACTTGAGCGAATCCGGCAAGGCGGCCGAAAAGCTTAAAAAGGCCGTCTTAATGTCCATGGAGAATCCATATCACTACCTCCAAATGGGCAACGTGTTGGAAAAAATGGAACTCTATGGGCCGGCGGATATGGCGTACGGGGAAGCTTACCGCCGGTTCATCGCCTGGTATCGTCCGAATGAAATATATTCCCGGTTCACCGGCCATATTTTTTTCTTAAGCCCGGCAACGGACGCGCTGACCGCAGGAAAGGAAGAGCGCGCTCTGAAACTGCTCGAATGGTTGCGGAAATTTCAACCGCTCGGCGAGAAAATGGACATTGTCGAGCTCGAGACGGCGGCATGGTGGCATAAGAAGGAAGATAAGCGGCGGGAAACCGAAGCGATGACAAGGTACCGGCACGCGGCTGGAGAGGCCTACGGCTTAACACTGAGGCGTTATTTCAAGTCGGATCAGATGCTTATTATAACGTGCGTATTATTAACGGTTTTCGTATTTTTTTTGCTGATTATGACTTTAAAATACGGGAAATCCCGTCGAGCAACTTTCGCATCGCTCGGCCACAAGAATCTCCGGTCACGAATGATTGCCGCAGCAGAGAAGCCCGCACTTTGGTTTAAATTCAACACTATCTCCTTCATGAGCGGAGCCGAAAGAAGGGTTTTACTATTGTTGTGGGTCATCTCGTTTGTATTTGCTTCAAGTCTATTGATAACCTACCACTTGTCGCAAATACAAGATCACCGGTTTTTCATATATGATTATGTCTCGACCCGGTTCGAAAAATCTCTCACAAGCCGCCTGGGGGTTGAGCGCAAATGCGAGACATATTTCATACTGGGACTGGCTCATCAGCAACGCGGCGACCCCGGAAAAGCTTCCAACTATTATAGCAATCGGGTTTTCGATTATGACTCCTGTGATGCAGCCGCATCGGCTCTCAACAACCGGGGCGTGATAGAATTTGAAAACGGGAATATGCAGAAAGCGGAAAAACTTTTCAACGAGGCGATCCGAAAGGATCCATGGCTGCCCGAACCACTTTTCAACCGCGGGATTATAGAAAATAAAGACTCATTAAAACAACGTGCCATTGCGCTTGGCCTCGAGCAGGAATACCTCGACTATTACCCCGACCGGCCCGTGCGATGCGGCTTCAATGCGGACATATTCGCGGCAGCCTTTACCGGCTTCGGATTCGATATCGTCGGAGAGCTGGCTGACCGCTGGGCTGAAGCTCTTACAGGAAACCTGGCGTGGAAATACGCTAATAGACACCTTGTGTCTTTGTATTACATTTACTTGATTATCGGCCTGGTGGCGCTGATATATCAGTTCACTTCCCGGCACGAACTCCAAATCGAGCCATACGATAAGGTCGGCCGGTGGGGCCATTTTATTCCCGGCGCAGGATGGATGCTTCGAGAAAAACCCCTGCTCGGATCGCTTATAGCGGCACTTTTTCTGTACTCTCTTTTTTCGATATGCATATATCTTCGGTTCGGCGTACCCGGTATATTTACAGCTATGGCGAAACCGTCTCCTCTCGTGTTTCCTGACCTGAGCACCGCTGATTTATTTCGCCAGGAACCGTTGATAAGAGGCTTCACCATCTTTACATTTGTAGCGTTGCCCGCAAGTATTTTGATAAACTCAATTGGCTTGTTAAAAGTAAAGATGAAAGGAAATTCACTGGAAACGTCATAACTTACTTTTATTTTTAAGGATTTACGGATACCATCTAACAGGATTCATGAATAAAAACGACTAAGTAAGGAACATCATGATTCTCTATATGGATTGCATAGGTGGAATAAGCGGCGACATGTTTCTGAGTGCGCTCATCGACCTGGGCGTGCCTCGAAAGGTTATCGAGGATTCGGTCGGCGCCCTAGGCATCGACGGTTGGAAACTCACGGTAAGCCGCGAACGTAGAAGCGCGATAAGCGGTCGGCGCGTTCGGGTCAAATTAAAGGGGAAACAACCCCATCGCACCTGGAAAGATATCAAAAACATGATAACCTCGTCCGATTTGCCGCCTGGAGCGCGTCGCCGCGCGTTGGGTATTTTTGGGGCGTTGGCGCGAGCTGAATCCAAAGTGCACGGGGAACCGATCGGGAAAGTGCATTTTCACGAAGTAGGCGCCGCCGACAGCATAGTGGATGTCGTAGGCGCTGCAGCGGGAATTGAATGGCTTGGAATAAAAGAGATCACCTGTTCGCCGGTGCCTCTCGGAAGGGGAACCATCTCCTCCGCCCACGGAATCATACCCCTGCCCGCTCCGGCGACGGTAGAGCTGCTCGAGGGGATCGAAACGTATGGCGTTGATATTTCAGGCGAAACGTGTACCCCGACCGGCGCAGCTATATTACGTGCCACGGTACACTCGAGCGGGATTATGCCTCCGATGAAAATCAAGCGCGTCGCATACGGCATAGGGGCGGCAGATTGGCCCGACAGACCAAATATATTAAGATTAGTGTTGGGGGAAAGCGAGCATAAAATCCATGCCGATAACGCCGTAATCATCGAGGCCAACGTGGACGACATGTCTCCACAAGATTTTGAGCCGATGATGAAGGCCGCCTTCGATGCCGGCGCGCTTGACGTGGCTTTGGTAAACATGCAAATGAAAAAAAGCAGACCGGGAGTGCTTATACGCGCCCTGGCTCCGCCCGGTTCTACGGGCGAAGTAATCGATACGCTTTTGCGTCATTCCGCCACACTGGGCGTCAGGTGGCATACGGTGAGGAGGCGCGTGCTGCCGAGGACTGAAATAGTCGTCGATATACCGTACGGGAAAATACGCGCAAAAAAGTCGGGGCTGCCCGGCGGCGGAACACGTATAACACCGGAATATGACGATCTTCGCAGCGCCGCAAGGAATGCGGGCGTTTCCATCGAGGAGGCGAGACGAGCTTTCTGGGCAACCGTCAAAATCGAAAAATGACAAAAACAAACGATATCCGAAAAGAAATGACAAAGTATCTCGAAGCGCTTGAGGCAGGCACTCGTGCACTCTTGGACATTGATGAACCCCGCTTGGTGCTTCGCACAATAGCCGAACAGGTAAGGAAAATCGCCGAGATCGATGAATGCTCGATAATTCTTTTCCAGGACGAAGACAAAGCCGTGGTGGTGGCCAGCAGCGAGCGGCCCGACATGGCCGACACCGTCATCAGCATATCGAACTATCCCGAGTTGCAACGCGTTATCGAAACCAAACAGCCCCTTCTTATAGGCGATGTGAGCACGTCGCCATTGCTCGATGAAGTTCGGGAACTATTGCATAAAAAGCGGATTCGCGGCATCGCCGTAATGCCGATATTCGTGGGAGATGAGATGCTGGGGGCGTTGTTCCTTCGTCTTACGCGCGTCGGCGATCCGCTGGGTAACATGCCGATTTCCTACTTCCAAGCCACCGCCAACTCCGCAGCACTCGCCCTGAGAAACATCAAATTGAAAAAAGACGTAGACGTTTTCAGACGCGAAACTCACGATGCCAGACAAGAAGTCCTTGAGGAACAAAGATATCGCAGGCGTTACCAGGAGTTATTTCACCTTGCCAGCGATGGATTACTCATTATAAACCAAAAGGGACAAGTGCTTGACGCCAATAAAAAATTCGAGCAACTCACTGGCTATACTTTCAACGAATCGATGCAACTGAATTACCTGGACATTATTTCCCCTGAAGAACGTGAAAAAGCGGAGAAATTCTTCCTGGAATACCGGAAAAACCCAGCATCGAAAAAAGACCATTTTAGCATACTTACCAAGAATAAAGAGACTAAACACGTCCTGGTAAGTGTTGACCTGCTGACCGGCGAGGAAAACCAGGCTTTGGTCTCACTTCATAACATGACCGAGGAAAAGAATCTTCAACACCAGCTTCAGCGCACAAAGGAATTTTTTGAAAACCTGATAAACTCGAGCGTAGACGCCATCCTGGCGGCCGATATGAAAGGTAACATCATAATTTTCAACGAGGGCGCTGAAAAAATATTGGGTTACAAACCGGATGAGATACTCGGCAAGACCAACATTATCGACCTGTACGCGCCGGGCGCTGCAAAGAATGTCATGCGCAAGCTGCGTTCACCCGAATACGGCGGGGTCGGCAAGCTCGAAACGACCCATTATAACGTGATCGACAAGGATGGTGAAGAAATACCGATAAACGTATCCGCCGCGTTGGTCTACGAGAACGGCAAAGAGATCGCTTCCGTGGGAATCTTCCAGGATTTGAGGCCACGCATGCGTATCGAGCGCGAGTTGCGCGCTTCGCAGGAAAAACTTGTCGAGGCCGAAAAACAAGCTGCGCTGGCAGCATTGTCGGGCGCCACGGCCCACGAGCTTAATCAGCCCCTAACGTCCATAATGGGTTACTCGGAACTCCTGCAAAAGCGCCTTTCCGACGATGACGAGGTGGTGAACAAGGCGATTAATACGATTATGCGGGAAACCGAGCGGATGAGCGACATCATCCAAAAAATCGGCAGGATAAGTCACTTCCGTACGCGCGATTACGTGGGACGGACAAAAATAGTAGACCTGGATGAATCGAGCATGCCTAAAAGCCGGTATGAAAACCTGTTTTTAAGTATGGGTGACGGGTTGCTCGAGTTAAAGTGTGACGAGACGGGATTGCCGGTCGAATGCGTTTTCGCCAATCCTGCCGCAGTTAGATTGCTTGGGAGAGTCACCGTAAGCGATCTTATGGAAAGAAGCGTTCCGGAATTATTCGGCTCCCAAGAGGTCGCGAAAAAAATAATCGAAGAGGCTAAAAAAGGAGATGCAGGTAATCCCGTTACGGTAAATATCACCCGGCCCGACGGTCTGGAAGTGATCGTCGAGATAGTGACGAACCTCGTCGAAACCGGCGATTCCACTTCCGCCGTCGAGCTCTTATGCAGGGATGTTACCGAACGGGTAAAGGTACAGAAAGAACTTCAGGAGGCCGAACAGCAAGCGCGCACGCTGCTGGAAATGGCCGGTGAAGTAGGAATCGGCATTATAATGCTCACCTTGGAAGGTTCCGACAGAGGACAAACAATATTCGCCAACGAGCGTCTCGAGCATGTTTTGGACTGCAAAGTCTCGGAGATGCGAACGTTCCCATTTCTCAACCTCGTTAGTCCCGCCGACCGCGATAAGTTCGAGGAAATTTATGAATCAGCGTTAGAAGGTGACATAGGAGTTCATCACGTGCATGCCGAAGTGGTGCGCCGCAACGGCGTTATGATACCCATCGAGTTCCTCGGGAGCACCACCCGGTACATGGGTCTCAGGGTGCTGATAGGCTTTGTACAAGACGTTACCGAATGGGTCGATACGCGTGAAGAACTTCGCAGGGTCAAGGAATTCAACGAAAACATAGTAAACAACGCTCCGATAGGCATAGTCGTAGTAGACACTGACGGCGTTGTGTTGAGCATAAACGACTACCATCGGGAGATCATGGGACTGCCATCCAAGGATGTGGCGATAGGCCTCAACCTTTTCGATCTCAGCAACATCGTCGGTACGGAAATTGAGGAACTTGTCAGGAAAGGACTCGATGGCGAAAGTGTAAGTATTCCGAGATTCTCATACACCAGTATAACAGGCAAACCCATGGTACTCAGAGCCGAGGGGGTGCCTTTAACAAACGATGAGGGAAAAGTACGCGGCGGGCTGATACTTTTGGAAGACGTAACAGAAGAAGCGAAACTCGAAGAAAACCTCCGCAGGGAACGCGCATACCATGAAAACATTATCGAGCAGTCGCCGGTGCCTATAACGGGCATATCGCCCGACTTTTCCATAGTATTGTTCAACAAAGCCGCCGAAGAATTATCCGGCTATTCCCGAAAAGAAATGCTTGGGAAAAGTATTTATGAAATATTCCCGTCCGATCAGATAACACCCGAGATTATTGAGAAAAATTTCAAAAGGATAGAAAGCGGTGAGGTAATAAAGGATTTCCCGACGCGTATTACAACCAAGCGAGGAGACATACGAGAACTGATTTCTAACGTTATCCCGATCAAAGACGAAAAGGGCGCTTTGACGAGCTTGGTGAGCATCAGTCGAGACGTTACCGAAGAAAACAAACTCGCTAAAGAAACGGCTCGCGGGAGGAAGGTGCTTGAGGCTACGCATCGCATTGCACGCGCTTCCATCGAGGGTTCCGAATTGCAGCATATATACAATATCCTCAAAACTGAACTTGCAGATATAATAGATCATGATTTACTGGCCGTTGCGATGATCAAACAGAACAAATTGGATATTCAAGTGCTAAATAAAAAAGACCTCAATATTCCCAAACGCGGGACTTTCCCTCTTGAGGGTACATTTTCAGAAACCCTGATAAAATCTAAAAAACCAAGGCTTCTGAAAGACCACAAGGCAAAGAAACGCCTATACCCCGACGAGAAGCAAATTTCAGCCGCCGGAATAAGAAGCGGAATTAACTTGCCACTACAGCTACACGACCAAGTTATCGGCACAATCAATATCGGCAGCAAGAAACCGAACGCATTTTCGAAAGAAGATTTTCAGATTTTCCGCCAGATTGCAGATGAATTCGCAATTGCTCTGGAAAATATACGGCTCATGAAGGAACTTCGCCGAAGCAACGAGGACCTCGCCCGAAAGACGAGCTACCTCGAAACAATGCTCCAGTCCGGAAGAAAATTCCGGATAGATATGGATGAGCGCGACGTGGTGCATCAATACGTGCGGAATATCGAGAAACTTTTCGCCACTCCTCACTTGGTGGTTTATTTAACCGAACCGCAACGCAATATCCTCGTTCCGGCATACATGCATCAACTACCGCCCGAAAAAGCCAAGCGACCCTTGAAAATTGAAGGCACAATCAAGCGATGGATGAAAACCAGGAAAGATTACATTTATTACCGAGACTTGAAAAGGGTTAAAAGCTACAAGCCTTCTATTCCGGATGTTCGCTCCGCCCTGATTATCCCAATTAGAATAAGCGGCAATTTGTTGGGAGCGCTCTTTATCGAAAGTCATACTCCATCATACTTCAATTCGGATGATGTAGACCTGATAGTGCTTATGTCCAGACAAATGGCCGTTTCCATAAACAACATCCGGCTCTTCGAACAGGCATGCTTCCTAGAGCGTACCCAGGAAAATATTCTTGAAAATGCAAGCGCGCTGATTGTAACGATAAATCGCGAAGGCATCGTCACCACATTCAACAAGGCAATCGAGAAATTTACCGGGTTTTCCAAGAAGGAAGTGATAGGCGCAGAGGCCCTGAAACCCTGGAGTGAAACCGGACAAAGAAAAACCGCTTTGCAAATATGGAAAAACATAAAAGACGGTCGGGAGCTTCGAAACTATGTGATCAATTTATATACCAAAAAAGGCAAAACAAAAAGGGCTGTCTTCAACTCTACGGCAGTGCGTAACGCCAAAGGCGATATAGCGCAGTATGTTTTCGTGGGATATGACCTTACCGACCGGGAGGCGATCGAACGACAGTTGGCGCAATCCGCCAAAATGGCCACGCTGGGCCAGATGGCGGCGGGAATCGCTCACGAGCTGAGTAATCCGCTCACCGCCATATCTTCTTACTCGCAATTACTGCTCCGCAACCTGAAAAAGTCCAAGGGGAAAGAAAAACAGACCCTGCAGGTGGAAAGGATTCTCGAGGGGGTCGACCGTATCGAACGGCTGGTCGGCAATCTCATGGATTATTCACGCATGGATTACGAAGAAGAGGAACCTGTGGAAATCAATGAAACGATCGAGGAAGCGCTCGGTTTCAGCGAGTTCGATCTGGCAAAAGGTAACGTAAAAATCATCAAAAAACTCAACCCGAAACTGCCGTCGGTCATCGGCATCGCCGGCCAACTTCAGCAGGTATTCATAAACCTGTTTTTAAACGCAAGCTACTCCCTCCAAAAACAGGGAGGCGGATATATCAAGATCAGCTCTCGGCGCGGTCCGAAGGGAACTATACGTGTGGAAATCGCCGACGACGGGCCGGGAATCAGTCCCGATGATGTCAAGCGAATCTTCGAACCGTTTTACACCACCAAGCCTCGAGGCGAGGGCACAGGACTTGGATTAAGCATAGTCCGGGACATCGTTGAGAAGCACGGCGGCGACATCACGGTAAAAAGCTCTCCCGATAAAGGGAGCGTCTTTCGTATAACTTTGCCTTCCCATACCCCGGCGGAGAATGTGTCGGATGGACGATAAGATTGACGACGCAAAAACGGATCGGCGCCGCTTCTTCCGCATAGGAACCAACCTGCGTATAAAATTCCGGACAATGGAAGAGTTTCGCACGGAGTACACACGCAACATTTCACGGGAAGGAATATTCGTCGACACGAAGGATCCACTACCGCTCACGGAGTATATGGATGTGACTTTGGAGCTTCCTCCGCCCAGACCGTCGATGACGCTTATGGCGCAGGTAGTCCACGTCATAACTTCCGATGAAGCCGAGCAGCTCGGAGTGGAACCGGGGATGGGGTTGCATTTCGTCAATTTGACTTCAACGCGCAAGAAGATACTTGAGAGTTATATTCACGAGGAAATAAAACGCTCTCCCGCAACGCTGGCGCCGGACAGAAGGCGTCATCCTCGCCGGCGGGCGCATATAAAGGTGAAATTCGCTTCCAACGGCGCCTTGCAACAGAAGTACTCGCACGACATCAGCAAAGGCGGCATATTCATCAAGACTAAAGACCCGGAACCCATTGACACTCCAATGACGATTTCCCTCATTCACCCGGTCACCGGCGAGGAGATCAACCTCGAAAGTCGCGTGGTAAGGCACATCCGGCGAAAAGATAAAGATAAAGTCATTCGGGGAATGGCGCTGATCTTCACGGATTTCAAGCAGCACAAAGAGAAAATCGAAAAGTTCGTCGACTCGGCGCATATGGCAAGTCTTGCGTCAGAAAACAGGGTCATATCCGGAGAAATTGAAGACTACGGCATGCCACAGTTATTGTCGGTTATGGCGAAAAGTATCAGGGCGGGACATATAAATTTAATAAAAGAAAACGCCAAAGGCATAATAGGCTTCGAAGACGAAAAAATCACCCATGCGGAGCTAACGATAAAAAAGCAAGCGGAATCAGGCACTTTGGCGCTGATGGGGGAAAAAGCGCTTTTCCGCATTCTCGAGTGGAAAGACGGGCGGTTCGAGTTCGCCACCGATGTCATTTCTGGAAAACTGGACATGAAACTGGGCTCCGTTATCGAGGAAAGCGCCCGACAGGCGGCCCAAATCGGCAAAATATCGAAACGCTCCCTAAAAACATCCACAAACATACGCCCCACTCGAAAAGCGGCTAAAGTCGACCCTCCTGAAGAATTGAAGGAAATGATGAAATGCCTCAAGAAACCGATAAGTATGGCTGAATTACTTAACTCCTGCTCTCTGCCCGATCTCGAAATTTACGATGCTATCATGGAGCTTGAGAAAAAGGGTTTCATCGAAATTAAACAGTAATCCTCACTCTCGTCCAATAATAATTTTCAAAGGCATCATCGCATTCCAAACCAAAGGCTCCATCTTGAATGCAACGGCGCCTTGATGTATACTTGGAAATTAGAATTTTCACGAAAGGAGCGGAAATAATGAGTGAAGTACCGGCAATTGTGGACGGAGATTTCGATAATGAGGTAGTGCGGAGTGAAACGCCGGTTTTGGTGGATTTCTGGGCTCCTTGGTGCAGGCCTTGCCTGGCGATGGGGCCGGCGATCGAGGATCTTTGGAAAAATTACAACGGCAAGATCAAAGTTTTGAAGATGAATGTCGAGGATAACAAGAGAACACCGGTAAAGTTCGGTATTCGAGCCATTCCCACCTTGATCCTTTTCAAGGACGGCAAAGTGGTGGAACAAATAGTGGGGAACGTTTCCAAACAAAAGATCGAAGAAACATTCAAAAAGGTGCTTTAAATCTTCAGCAACTCAAACGGCACTTCGGGCTTCTTTCACCGGGCGGGCCCGTGGTTGTTGCCGGTGATAGCGGCGGTTCTTTTTGCTACCGGGGCCTTGTTTGCAACCGGACACGGAAGCAAAAACGCCGGAAACGCAAATGTTGCAGGCGATGAGCAACGAACTTCCGCGAAATTGCCGCCGACAACCAAGTTCGCTACCGGAAATATTAAAAAAGGCGTCAAGGCGCCCGACTTCGACATAGCTAACATCAAACAAGGCCGAATAAGGCTGAGAGACTACGCCGGCAAGGCCGTCATGTTGGACTTCTGGAGTATCGGCTGCCCCCCTTGCATCGAGGCTACCGCTCACCTGCAAAAGCTTTTCATAAAATATCGCTCGAAAGGTCTCGCAGTTATCGGGATAAACGTTGACCCATATCCCGAAATGGCTAAGAAATTCATCGCAAGAGCGCGCCTGACTTACCCGATCGGCGTCGCAACAAATGAAATGATCAAGAATTACGGGGGCTTACCCACGATACCGCAATCGTTTCTCGTGGATAAAAACGGAAATATCGCTCGACACTATGACGGTTTTGGAGCTCTGAGCGCTTACCAGATGGAACGCGACGTAAAACGCGTCCTTGGAATAGATAAATAACCTGCAAGGCGCCGACGGCGATCCGCAAACCGGGGCCGGAGCCCCTACGGGAGGTGCAGAGATGAAAAAATGGTGGGAGAAACACAAGGACAACATCCTGATGGGGCTGCTGGTCGCATACGTCATAAGCCTTGCCGTAGTTACGGTTGACCAGGTCTTCGGACCCTGGTTATTCCTGCCCGAAATGGATCGCCGGATAAACGTGCAAATTAAAAAACTGGCAAGCCAAAACGCTGAAGATCAAAAAAATGCCTTCAACGATCTCGTCAATACCAAAGGGGACTTTGCAGTCGGAGCATTGATCAAAATGCTGAATAAAACCGACAGCACACAATCCAGAATAAACGCTATTAACGCCTTGCGCGAAATAACAGGTCAGGATCTGGGACAAAACCCCGAAACATGGAAACGCTGGTATCAGGAACACAAGCGCTAATTTCCATAAAAAAAACAAACATATAGGGAGCTTCTTGCAAAAACAAGACAACCGAGCATGTTTCACCTGAGACAAGGGATTTAAATCCCTTGTCTGTCGTAACTTTAGATATACCCGTGTTAAGCAAACCATTATTTTTGCAAGAAGCTCATAGGGATAATCTTTTAGAAAACACGGCCTTCGACGCGGCTGTGAGAATCGATCTGAAGACAGAATCTACCGCAGATTGCCGATCAGTTCCAACGGGTGGCGCCTGCTTTTATCTTGCAATCCAGAGCATAGCGGATGATACCACGGTATACTTCCCTCAGCCGCCCGCGAGTTTCGTCGTCATCGAACGACTCTATAAAGCGCCTCGAGTTTTCAACCAGTTCATCGAGGTGCTCGAAAAAGTCCTCTGCGGGCAACTCCTCAGCATTACGCCGTATCTCTCCTAAAGCTGCTTTTATAAGCTCGATCGGCGCGACGATTTTAATTACCTTTCCCTCTTCTTCCCTTATCTCTCCACTTAATGCGGCTCTTCCTTTCATGTTGGAACACTCCCCGCTTGGATTTGCAGTTTATGCAATTACATATGATTTATACACATATTTACGAGTTTGTCAACACTTATGGCCAATTTTTTAAAACTTTTTTTTAATTTTATCATTTTTCTTGATATTTACACATAATTATGGATATTTATGGTTA
>Ga0180432_10001961_pt1 | contig 31504 bp, 30 predicted proteins | sample SS_ome_10_FD_132414 | JGI IMG/M metagenome (GOLD analysis project Ga0180432, IMG submission 132414) | Hypersaline lake sediment archaeal communities from the Salton Sea, California, USA - SS_1_MS_2 metaG | ecosystem: Environmental > Aquatic > Non-marine Saline and Alkaline > Hypersaline >...
GACAGAGCGACAACGTGAAGCGAAGCAACCCGCCGGCGACGGCGGCCAGAGCCGCTGCGCCTCGCCCCGCCGCAGCCCCAGCCCCCCGCGCACTATCCACGGTTCGCTTGTTTAAGGTCTAGAAGGCCTTTGTGACGGTCAAGGCCGCCAGGAACCCTTCGGACGTGTTCCTGGCGCCGAACTCGCGAAGGACGCGCAGCGAGACGCCGAGCCCGAGGTCGGGGAAGAACGTATTGACTTCGGGCCCGGCGGCAAAGACGTTGTCGTGGCGCTCGCCGTTCCAGGTCACATCGGAGCCGCGGTCATCGGTGAGTTGCCACTGGCAATACCCGGCCAGTCCGACGTCCACGCCGGGCACGACGGTTTTGCCGAGGCCCCACTCGAAGTGGAAGTCATCACCGGCCCGGATGTTCTGGTTGCGCTTCTTGGTGTGGACCTCATAGCGTGCGAGGATCGAGGCCGACCAGGTCTTCTCCTGGTCGAAGTAGACGGTGACGCCGGCGGTCGGCATGAGGGTCCAGTGGTCCTTTCCCGGAGAGGCCGCCCGGCGGGGCGACTGTTGCCCCGTCGGCGCGAAGAATCCCAACCCGATGGCCGCCTCGTACCACGCGCCGTGCCACGAAATCAGCAGCGGCTCGACCCAGATGTCGCCGATGCCCGTTTCGGAGTCCCGGATCGGTCCCGGGGCCGGGGGAGGCGTTACGTCGATATTCGTGTGGACGACGGGAACCATCACGTCCAGGCCGTACTTGCCGCCAAAGAGATCCAGTTCCGTGATCCAGATGACACGGGGCGAGACGGCCCCCACGCTGACGTCGAAGTCTATCGGGACCCTGCCTCCGCTGTTGTTGGTCGTGGTCGTGGCGTGGTAGCCCACGCTGTAGACGCGACCGTAGAGCCCCGGCGGGGGCAGCGTGGCGGCCTTGATGCCCTCGACGCCATTGACGTAGTGGGGCGTTTCCTGCCCCACGGCCGGCCCATCGAGACCTGACAGGCACACCAGAACAACCAGTACGCCGACTATTCCGCCTTCTCTCATCTTCGCTCTCTGCCTTCCTTGAAAAGAAGTCGCCAAGTCGGCCACACGCTGACGGGCCGACAACCGAATAATCATAAACCCAAGTCCTGCATGACTCAAGAGGATTTCGCGCTCCTGTTGACCGTGTGCGCGACCGGATGCTGTGGCGGGTCGGATGTGATGGCAGCAGCGGCTTGAAGCACACGACCAACGGAGCGCAGATTGGGGGATGTGACGGATTACAGCCGGGCTCAAGGAATACGTTCCATCCGCCCTGTGCCCCCGCTGCCCTATTTGCCCTGCCTGGGCTTGGGGGTGGTCTTGATCGTGCCCCTTGTGTCGTTGTAGGCCTCGAACTCGGTGATGGCGGGGCGGCCGCGCTGGGTCCTTAGTACGAGCAGGCGGACCTTGGGGGTGGTTCGGCTGACGATCGGGGCGATGAAGCTGGGGCCGATGGCGCGGCCGTTGAAGCAGCCGACCCAGCGGGCGGCCTTGGCGTCCCAGCACTGGATGACGTAGCGGATGACCGACGAAGAGGGGTGCTCCCGGATTCTGAACTCGTTGATGGTGACGGGCTTGGGCAAGTCGAGCTGGAGCCACTCGTTCGCGGCCGACGCGGCCTGCCAGGCGGTGGCCGGCTTGCCGTCGACGGCGTTTGCGGCGGCGCGGGCGGGGGCCTGCGAGGAGGCGGCGGCTTTGGCCCCGGCGGCCAGGTTCGCCGTGCCGCAGGCGTCGGCGAGTTTCTTGACCCGGCAGTCGACGAACCGCGTTCGCTTGTCCTTCTCCGGGTCCATCACCCGCATGAGGGCCTCGCCCTTCGAGAGGTAGAACCGGCATTTCCGCCAGGTCACCTGGTTCCAGTCGGTCGTGTTGATGATCTCGCACCGGGGCAGCCCGATGGGGCGCTTGGCCTTGCCGTTCAGGACGCAGTTGGCCATGACGATCCCCATGTTGGGATGCCCGTCGGAGGCGTAGCAGCACAGCAGGAAGCCCGGCCCGTCGGTGTCGTGGAACAGGCAGTTGCGCATGGTCATGTTGTCGCAGTTGCCTTCGAAGTCGAACGCCTCCCCGTCGCCGCTGCCCAGCCCGATGGAGACGAAACCCCACTCGCTGTTCTCGAAGCGCCAGTTTTTGCACCGGAAGAACATGGCCCCGGCCACGCCGTTCCAGGCCCGAAAGCCCCGCCCGATATCGTGCGTGACGCAGCGGCGCACGGTCCCCCCGGCCACGCCGCGGATGCCCATCTGCCATTGATAGCCTTCCTCGAACAGGCAGTCCTCGAAGGTCATGTTGGCGAAGTTGTAGACGTAGGAGGCGTTCTTGTTGAAGTTGTCCGGGCTGTTGGTCCACACCGCCGACGCCAGCCGACGGAACACGCAGTTCGCGATCGTGATATCCGTCAGGACGACCCGGTTCTTGCGCTCGTAGGAGAAGAAGCAGACGCCCAGGCCGATGTTTCGCGGTTTGGGATAGGTCTTGTAGTTCCCGTACTTCAGCGAATCGCGGAAGGTGCAGTCCTCGATCCGGACGAACTTCCGGGTCGGGCAGGTGGCCGAGTACTCCGCGTAGATCCCCGTCATGCACCGGGCGAACTCGATGCCGACGATCGTGAACCCGCCCTGGTCGGCCAGGTGGACGCCGATCAGGTCGGTGTTGTAGTCCTGCCGATCGATGACGGGCTTGGCGCCCTTGCCGTACGAGCCGATGACGATGGGTGTCTTGGCGGTGCCCTGTCCCTTGGGGCGGAGTTCCTCGTTCCAGGTCTCCCCGCACTTGAGCAGGATGCGGTCGCCGGGGGCGCAGGCGACCGTCGAGGCCTTTGCGAGCGTTTTCCACGGCCCGTCGGTTCCGCTCGGCTCGCCGGCCCGCCCGGTCCAGGCGTCGTTGCCCGTCGAGCGGCTGACGTAGTACGTTGCGGCCCGGGCCGGCGCGGCGCCGAACGCCGCGCAGGCCCCCGCCAACAGGACAACCGCGCATCTCCGCCCGGTCGGCATTCGGACCATCGCGCTTCCCTTCGTGTGGGCGGCGCTACCGGCCGCCGATCTGTTCGCGGAGCCAGGCGATGCTGGCGGCGAGGTTCTCGTCGGTGCCGAGGCACTCGACCGACAGGACGCCGCTCCAGTTAGCTTCTTTCAGCAGGCGGATGCAGGTGCTGATGTTTTCGGCGTTGACGCCCTGGCCGATGGGCGATTCGCTCATGGCGATGCCGGTCTCCTCGCCCCGCAGGGCCGCGGCGAGCGACTCGCTGACGTCCTTGACGTGCATGTATCGCAGCTTGGGCAGGAACCGCCGGAGGAACGCGACGGGATCGCCCCCGGCGATGTACGTGTTGCCCGTGTCCAGGTTGAAGCCCAGCCACGGCGTGTCGAAGAAACCCAGCATCCGCTCGATGATCTCCGGGTCGTTGGTGTACGGCCCGTGGGTCTCGATGTTGACGGTGACCCGGTAGTCCTCGGCCCATTCGAGGATCTGGCGCAGGGACTCCCTGGTGATGGCCAGGACCTGCTCGTCGGTGAAGCCCTCGGGCCTGGCTTGCCCGTCGGTGATGTCGACGAAGGGGCATGCGACGGCAGCGGCGAACTGGATGGCGCGCTGGACGTACCGCACGCCGAACGTCGCGCCGGCGGGTCCGGTGATGGGATACCCGGCGTCGATCTGGGAGACCTTCAGCCCGTGGTCGTCGAGGGTGCGTTTCAGGCGGATGGGGTTGGCGTCGAGCGAGACGGTGGGGCTGTAGCCCAGGCCCTGGATGAAGTCCTGCCCGTCCACCACGCCGAACTCGATGTACTCCAGGCCGAACCTGTTCGCCGCGGCCAGCGCCTGGGCCAGCGACCCGCTCAGGCACCGCCAGTTGTCCGTGTGCATGCTCAGCTCGATCATGGCGAATCTCCTTCTGTCGGCGCCCGCGCGCCGGCGAGGCGGACAATTACGGATTCTCCCATCCGGGGAGGGAATCCGCAATAACGCTTGACCGGGTGCGGTCCGCTGACGGCAGCCGGCGAGGGGCCCAAACGCCGCATGGACATCACCGTTGCAGTATGGGCCGACCAGACACGGCGGTCAACAGCAGCGGTCGCCTCTCGCTACGGCAGCAGTTTGGGGTCGTTGATATCGGGCTTGACGAAGGCCTCGACCAGGGCCATCGCCAGGGCGCGGGTGGAGAAGTCGGGGTATTTCGGCTCGGCGGTGATGCCCTTGGCGCCGAGCAGGCGGGCCACGAGGATCCGCGCCTGCTGGGCCTGGTTCATGGCCAGGCCGAGCAGACGCATCGACTCCTGCGGGGAGTGGAAGCCCATGCCGTTGTTCGCCGCGACGTAGTCCCAGCGGAACTGCGCGTGGCGGATGAGCTTGCGTACCCGGGCGAGGTCGGCGTCGGGCACATCGGCCTGCATGGCCGCGGCGACGTCGAAGTGGGCACGGATAATCGCCCGCTCCGCGTCGAGCCGACCGTTGGCCACCTTCGTCTGAATCGCCTCGACCCGCGTTGTGATCTCGGCCTCGCTCCAGCGGTGGCACACGGCGCAACTGTTCGAGATGTTCAGCAGCGGGCTTTGAATGTGGTGGTCGGTGACCTTCATCCCGCCTGCGCTGCGGTAGGGCATGTGGCAGTCTGAGCAGGAGACGTTGCGATAGGCGTGCACGCCCGTGGCGTACATCTCGTAGTCCGGGTGCTGGGCCTTGATGATCTTCGTCTTCGAGATCGGGTGGACCCAGTCGGTCACGCCGTTGGCGTCGCAGTACTCGATCATCTTCTCGGCGGACGTGCCGGCGGCGATCTTCGGGCCCTTCATCCACGGAAACGTCAGGTACTTGCCGGGGCCCTTGAAGTAGTACTCCGAGTGGCACTGGGCGCAGACCAGCGATCGCATCTCCTGGTGAGAGGCCGTCTCGATCTTCTTGCCGGTGACGACCTTGTAGGCCTCCCGCAGTGCTGGACGCGATATCCGCAGGGCCATCGTCTTGGGGTCGTGGCAGTCGAGGCACCCGATGGGGTGGGTCATCTCGGGCGTCAGGTCGTGGAAGTTCGACGCGTAGAACCTCTCGGCGCCCAGGCTGATGAGGGTGATCGGGTCGGTTTCCTTGGGGGCGACCTGCTTGCCGAACGCGCCCATCATGCGCGGCACGTCGGTGGACTTGCAGGTCCAGCACGTGCCGGCGAACTTCCCGGGCTTGACCCGCGCGGTGCCCTTGATGCCTTTGTCCTTGTTGCCCTTGATATCGTCCACGGCGTGGATGTGCCCGCGGGCCTGGAGGTAGTCCTCGGCGAACCCGTACCCGGCGAACATCATCACCAGGTTCGGGTTGCCCTCGGGCGGGTCGGCCAAGTAGTCGCGCAGGTACGCCCCGCCGAACCTCGTCCGGGTCGTCGAATCCTCCTGGCGCGTGTAGCCGTCGTACTCCAGCGGGTAGTTCCCGCCCCAGACGGCATTGTCGGACTCGAACGGGTCCAGGTCGGCGGCCACCAGCACCGGGCGCGCCGACTCCCACCGGCGCTCCATGATCGACGTGCCCAGCAGGGCCAGAAGGACCACCACGACGGCCGAGAGGATGATGATCGTTACCGGGGCCCACCTGGGCAGCCTTGGCGGGGTGTCGCTTGGGGCCTTGTCGTCCGCGGTCGCTGTGGGGTCATCTGTCATGGTCGGTGTTCCTCTATGTCGTTCGGCCGGTCAGAAGCCGGCGTCGGGGAGTTTCGGACGGAGCACGCGGGGCGAGGCCGACAGGCCGTGCACGTCGCTGTGGATCGTGCCGTGGCAGTCCCAGCATGTGCGCTCCTTCGACCCGGCCAGGCGAATCATGGTCAGCGCCTCGGCGTGACATCGCACGCAGTTGGCCTGCACGACGGGCTCGGCGGCGGCCGAAAGCCTGAGGACCTGCGGCTCGGCGCCGACGGTGAAGACAGCCGAGTGCTTCATGCCGTCGGCCGCCTTGAAGGCGAGTGTCGCCAGCGGATTGGTGTGAGGGACGTGGCAGTCGACGCACCGGGCGACTTTCCCGTGGCTGCCTCGCTGCCAGGATACGTATGCATCGCCCATCACGTGGCAGTTGACGCAGGTTTCAGGTGCGTCGGACAGGTATGACGTGGCGTTGGCGATGCGCCCGACGGCCACGGCCAGCCCCAGCACCACGCCCAGGCACACACAGAGCGCAATCTGCCGGCCTCGTGACAGACCTGATCCGCTCAGCACCGCTCCAACCCGCGCGAATGTGCTCACAGCCTCATGGTAGGCCCCCGCAGGGCGGAATGCCAATTCCCGCCACAGATTTTCGATCCGGCTGCATCGTGGACTCAGAAGGTGGCATGACGGAATCATCGAGATGTCTGTTGAAAGGGCTTGCCCGCGCTGGGTGTCGGGCACCCCCAACGGTGGGACGTCGGGGCGTTGGGAAGAACCGTCGACCTTTTTCCGTGCGGATTGACGCAAGTCAAGGACGCGCCGGGGGCCGCAACCTAGAATGCCGCAGCGGCGCCGAGGAACACGAGTGCCGCGGGAGCATGCAGCGATGATCAAGACCATGCGTAAGATCGTGACGATCGACGAGGACAAGTGCGACGGATGCGGGCTGTGCGTGCCCGACTGCGCCGAGGGCGCCATCCAGGTGATCGACGGCAAGGCCCGCCTGGTGGGCGAGAACCTCTGTGACGGACTGGGCAACTGCCTGGGCGCCTGCCCGACCGGCGCGATCACGATCGAGGAGCGTGAGGCCGACGCATTCGACGAAGGGGCCGTCGAGGCCCGCCGGCGGGATTCGGCCGCGACCGAGGTCCAAGCCGACACCCCGGCGCCGCGCGGGTGTCCGGGCGCGGCGCTTCGGCAGTTCGCCGCGGCCAGTACGGATGCTTCGGCGGCCGACGAGCCAGCCGGCCGCCCGTCGAAACTGGCCCACTGGCCCGTGCAGTTGGCCTTGCTTCCGCGGGGCGGGAAGATCTGGCAGGACGCGGACGTGCTCATCGCCGCCGACTGCGTCGCCTTTGCCATGCCGGACTTCCACGAGCGGCTCCTGGCCGGTAAAATGGTGGCGGTGGCCTGCCCCAAGCTCGACGACGTCGGGCCTTACGTGGACAAGCTCGCGGGCGTCTTCGCCCATTCGACCCTCAAGTCGATCACCGTGGCGCACATGAAAGTCCCGTGCTGCACGGGCATCGTCACGGTAGTCCGCGAGGCGCTTCGGCTGGCCGGGCGGGACGATATCCCCGTGACGGACATCACGGTCGGCGTCGACGGCCGCATCGCGCAGGAATCATGACAGGACATCAACCGATGACACCACCCCGATGCCCGGGCCAGGACAGGCGGTTCTGGACGCCGAAGGATATCTTCGAGGTGCCCTGCCCGCACTGCGGGTGGGACGTCGAGTTCTTCAAGGACGATCCGGTCCGCGTCTGCCCGGGCTGCGGGCGGGACGTGCGCAACCCGCGCATCGACCTGGGCTGCATCGCGTGGTGCACGTTCGCCGACCAGTGCCTGGCCGTTTTCGCCGAAGCCCCCCGCCAGGCGGGGTCGGTCCGCGACCGCCTGGTCCGGCGAATGGAGGAGGTCTTCGGCCAGGACACCCGCCGCATCGACCACGCCATGAGCGTGCTCGCGTACGCCGAAACCCTGCTGGCCGGCCGGACGGACGTCTCGGGCCTGGTCGTCCGCGCCGCGGCGGTCCTGCACGACGTCGGCATTCCGGCTTCCGAGCGCAAGCACGGGAGCGCGGCGGCGAGGCACCAGGAGATCGAGGGTCCGCCCATCGCACGCCAGATCCTTGAGAGCATGGGCATCGCACCGGACGCGATCGACCACGTCTGCAGGATCATCGCCAATCACCACAGCGCCCGGGACATCGACACGCCCGAGTTTGGCCTCGTCTGGGACGCTGACTGGCTGGTGAACATCCCCGTCGAGTACGATACATCGGACGCGGCCCGGATGGCCGAGATCGTCCGGAAGGTCTTCAAGACCGAACGCGGCAAACGCATCGCACGAGAACTCTTCTTGGAAAGGAACGGACCATGAGCATGCTATGTTACCAATGTGAACAGACGGCCAAGGGCACCGGCTGCACCGTCAGGGGCGTCTGCGGAAAGGACCCCGACGCGGCGGCGCTCCAGGACCTGATCGTCTTCTGTGCCAAGCAGCTCGGATGCCTGGCCCACCAGCTCGAGCAGGTCGGCGTGAGCGATCGCGAGGCGAACGTCGCCATCGTCGAGATGCTCTTCACGACGATCACGAACGTGAACTTCGACACCGCCCGGCTCGAGCAGGTCATCCGCCGGGGCGAGCGGATCGGCGCCAGGCTCAGGCAGAAGTACGAAGACGCCTGCGCCGCGGCCGGGAAGGAACCCGACTGCTCCTGCTGCCAGGGCGGCGCGGTCGAGACGCTCGAAGGGCTCATCGAGGCCGCCCGGGCCGTCGGCATCGAGGCACGGAAGGACAAGCTCGGCGAGGACGTGACCGGGCTCCAGGAGCTGATCGTGTACGGCCTGAAGGGTGCGGCGGCCTACGCGGACCACGCGCAGATCCTCGGCGTGGCCGATGACGAGGTCTTCGCCGGCTTCAACGAGATCCTCCACTTCCTGGCGGCGGACCCGGCCGACGTGAACGAGCTGACCGCCACGGCGCTGAAGGTCGGGGAGCTGAACCTGAAGGTCATGGCCCTGCTGGACAAGGCCAACACCGACACCTACGGGCATCCGGAGCCCACGGCGGTCCGCATCACGCCCGTGGCGGGCAAGTGCCTCCTCGTGTCCGGGCACGATCTGAAGGACCTCGAGGAGATCCTCAAGCAGACCGAAGGCAAGGGCGTCAACGTCTACACCCACTGCGAGATGCTGCCGGCCAACGCGTATCCCGGCCTGAAGAAGTACCCCCACCTGGTGGGCAACTACGGCGGCGCCTGGCAGACGCAGGCCCAGGACTTCGACGCGTTCCCCGGCGCCATCGTCATGACCACCAACTGCATCCAGAAGCCCCGCGAAAGCTACGCCGGGCGGATCTTCACGACGGGGCTGGTGGCCTGGCCGGGCGTGACGCACCTCGGCGACGGGGACTTCACCCCCGCCATTGAGGCCGCCCTCGCCGCCGACGGGTTCGCCGAAGACGCCGAGGCCAAGACCATCATGACCGGCTTCGCCCGCAACGCGGTGATGGGCGTCGCCGACGCGGTCATCGACGCCGTCAAGAGCGGCGCCGTGAAGCACTTTTTCCTGATCGGAGGCTGCGACGGCGCCAAGCCCGGGCGGAACTACTACACCGAGTTCGCCCAGGCCGTGCCCGACGACTGCGTCATTCTCACGCTGGCCTGCGGGAAGTACCGGTTCAACACGCTCGACTTCGGCGAGATCGGCGGCATTCCGCGCCTGCTGGACATCGGGCAGTGCAACGACGCGTACTCGGCCATCCAGATCGCCGTGGCCCTGGCCGGGGCGTTCGACTGCGGCGTCAACGACCTGCCGCTGAGCATGATCCTGAGCTGGTACGAGCAGAAGGCCGTCGCCATCCTCCTGACGCTGCTGCACCTGGGCGTGAAGGACATCCGCCTGGGGCCGTCGCTGCCGGCCTTCGTCACCCCGCCGGTGCTCGACGTCCTGGTCGAGAAGTTCAACATCGCCCCGATCACCACCCCCGCCGAGGACCTCGCCGCCATCCTCGGCTGAGCGGGATTGCCGTAGAAGATCGGATCGGGTACGGTCTTCTGACCGGACAACGGGCCCGAAAGGCCCCGCTGGGGACCGACGGGACAGGGAACGGCGAGAGTGCCGACGGTGCTCGGGCCGTTCCCTCCTTGTCAGCGGTAGTGTGGCCCGTTGGGGTCTGCGCCTGCCGGGGCGAGCACAGAGCGCCCGGCTGAGGCGGATCGAGAGGGCTCCCCGACCGGGCGAAATCACCATGAAGAAACGCTTGAGAAGACTGGGCATCGTTCTGGCGGTCGTGGCGGCCGTCGTGGCGGCGGCGGCCGTGGCGGCCAAGTACTGGGTCATCCCCGCCGTCATCGCCTCGCAGATCGAGTCCGCCGCCGCCGAGCAGTGGGACGGGCCCGTCAGCGTCGGAGACGTCGAGTTCAACTTCTTCGGGCCCATAACCCTGCGGAACATAGACGTTCGCGACCGCGCCCAGCGCCCCTGGCTGCACGTGGGGCGCGTCGAGCTGGCCCTGCGCAACTGGCCTGGCTTGGCGCCCGTGCTCACGGCGGTGGACGTGCACGACGTGGCCGTCAGCATGCACCTGAAAGACGGGCGCCTGGAACTGCCCATCCTCCAGCCGCAAAAGACCGAACAGCCGGACGACGTGGGCAAGTACGTCGACATTCAGCGGCTGACGGTGCGGGGCATTTCCTGCACGGTGGCCGCCGGCCCGTCGCACCAGGCCTCGTGGGCCTTCGAGCGGTTCGAGGCCGTCAAGCAGCCCGACGGCCTGTACCGCCTCTCGCTGACCAGCCCGCCCGAGGCCGCCCGCGAACAGGCCGGCGGCGGGCAGACCCTCAGCCTCGACGGGTCGCTGAACCACGAGACCTACGACGCGGACCTCGTCCTGAACGGGGCCCTGCCGGCCGACGGGGCGCGAATGGCCGCCCTGCTGGGCGCGCTGCACGTCGACGTCGTCAAGGGCATCGACGGGCAGGTCCACAGCGCCCGCGCGCGCCTGCGCGGCCGCCTGGACGCCCCCGACCAGTGGCAGCTCAGCGGGCAGGTCGCCTTGACGGGTTTCCGGTTCGAAGGCCCGCACGGCCACTTGGCCAAGGACCTCTACTGCGCGATGACGCTCGACGGGCGGACGATCCGGATCGCGCGGTTCGATGCCCTCGGCTGTGGCGGGAAGGTGACCGCCGGCGGACAGGCCGACGTCGGCGCCGACGGGAAAGTGACCTACCGCGGCCAACTGAAAGCGACCGGCGTGGACCTGCCCACGCTGACCCAGACCGTGGCCGGACCCGACAACACCGCCCAGCGCGGCACGCTGTCGCTCGAGGTCACGTATTCGGGCGCCGGCGGGAGCGTCCGGGGCTCGGGCCTGCTGGGCCTGGACAACGCCGACGTCATGACCCTGTCGCTCTTCGCCGAGATCTTCAAGCGGATCAACCTGGGCGACAGCGCCCAGCTCCGCACGTCGGACCTGCGGGCGGCGTTCTCCTTCAAGGGCTCCCAGGTCACCATCGAGCACGGGCGCCTGGCGAACCCGCTCTCGGCGATCGACGTGGAGCGCGGCGGGAAGATCAACGTGCAGACGCGCCAACTCGACCTGTACGTCATGGGCGTGCCCCTCAAGGCCGTCGAGAGCATCCTCGACCTGCCGATCATCGACGTCCTCAGCGAGCCGTTCCGCAACCTGCGCAACAAGCTGATCCGCCTGCGGATTCGCGGCGACTGGTCCGCCCCGCCGGGGACCCTCATCACCAAGCAGCCGGTGGGCGACGTCTCCCAGGCCACCGTGGGCTTCTTCAAGGACGTGGCCAAGTCCGGCGGCAAACTGGGCGCCGGCGCCCTGAAGATCGTCAACGACATCTTCCGCGCCCTCGGGGGCTGAGACGGACTGTGATTGGCACGTGCGCCCGCAAGCCGGCAGATCGAAGACCTGTATCTCGGCGCGCCGTGGGGGCTGGCCACTTCAGGGCCAGCACGGAACCGGAGGTCCCGAAGACACCGAAGCAGAACCAGTCCATGCGCCGGCGCGCTGACTAACCCCAATTATCATAAGACCGGCAGGAGAACGAAAAAGGCACCCGCCGGCACTTGAGCATGGTGCCACTCGAATGGCCGGCCTCAGCTTATCGCCGGACGCGGGCGTTGCCTTCCCAGACGCTCCAGACCTGCTCCTCGTCGGCCGGCTGGGCGTAATCGGTCAGCATCGTGGTGGTCAGGGCGCCGGTGGCCCAGCCGAACTGGACCCACTTGGCCGGGGCCCACCCGCGGAGGATCGCGTAGAGCATCCCCCCGACGAACCCGTCCCCGCCGCCGATCCGGTCGAGGACGGTGATTTCCCTCGGCTCGACGACGTGCCAGTTGTCGCCCTCGGCCAGGATCGCGCCCCAGCGGTGGCAGTTGGCGCTGACGACCTCCCGGAGCGTCGTGGCGAACACGCCGGCGGCGGGGCAGGCCTGCTTGACACGATCGATCATGCCCTTGAAGCTGTCGATCTTTGCGGCCAGGTCCTGCCCGCCGGCCTCCGGACCCTCGATGCCGAGGCAGAGCTGGAAGTCCTCCTCGTTCCCGACGAGGATGTCGGCCAGGGCGGCAATCTCGGCGAACAGCTCGCCCAGCTCCTTTTCGCGGCCCTGCCAGAACGACGCGCGGTGGTTCAGGTCGAACGAGACCCGCGTGCCGTGCTTCTTGGCGGCCCGGGAGATCTCCAGGCAGAACGTGCCCGTTTCGGGCGACAGGGCGGCGATCAGCCCGGACAGGTGCACGATCTGCACGCCTTGGTCGGCGAAGATCCGCTCGAGGTCGAAGTCCTTGACGTTGAGCGTTCGCCCGACCTCGCCGGCCCGGTCGTTGTGCACCCGCGGGCCGCGAGAGCCGAAACCGCTGCCGGCCAGGTTGAACTGGTGGCGATACCCCCACGGCCCGCCCTGGTCGACGTCCTTGCCCTCGACGTCCATGTGCCGCCCGGCCAGATCGTCCTTGATGAACCGGGCGATCGGGCTGCCCTTGACGAACGTCGTGAGCACCTTGACCGGCAGCCCGAGGTACGCCGGAACGCTCGCCACGTTCGACTCCGCACTGGTCGCCTGCATGATGAAGGTTTTGCTGCAATGCATGGGCTGGGCGTTTGCGGCCGTCAGGCGGACGCCAATGCTGGTGGGGACGAGGAGACTGTACGCGGTGTCCGTGCGAAGCTCGATGCTCACGGGGAGGTCCTTTCTGTGGTGTCCATATCGGTGCATCCGCACCGCGCGTGCGCGGAGTGCCGAGCAATGCATATAGCAGATTTGCCCACACGGTACAACGGACCCCGTGCGGGCACCGCGTCCCCCACGGCCGGATCGTCGTCGATGGGACCCTTCAAGCCGTTGCGGCCGCCTTGGGCCGGCGGCGATTCTTCGACGATCGGCGCTTGCGTTGAAGCACGGTCCCCGCCCCGGCGCCGAGCAGCAGCAGCGCCGTCGGCTCGGGGACCTGAACGGTGATGCCCGTCACGTTGAAGCTGGCGGCGGCGGGCGCGTCGAACTGGAAGCCGATGGCCAATCCGTCCACGTCGGTTTCATCGTAGGGGCCCACCAGGTCGCCCAGGCCGATCCGGGCGGACACGCTCCCGGCCGGCGCGGTGACGTACGCCGGCAGGAACGCGTAGTCCGAGTCGTTGGACCACACTTCCAGGTCGATCGCCACCGGGTCAACCAGCGCAGCGGCGAAGTCGAGGACGACCTGCTGCATCCCCGTCCAGTTGGCGTCGAGCGCGCTGCCGGTGAACGTCTGGTTGCCGTAGTACAGGTCGACCACGGCCTGCGGGTTCGCCTGCGGCACGTCGGGGACGATCCCCAGCCAGGTCGGAGAGGCGAAGACGAACACGTCGATGCTGTCGCCCCCGGTCAGGGGCGCCAGGGCGAGCAGGCCGATGTCCCGCCGGCCGCCGAGGATCTGTCCCGGGTGGTCCGTCATGGCCATGTGGTAGTCGGCGGACGTGTCTTTGTCGATGCGCAGGCCGATCAGGCCGTCGGGGAAGGCGTCGATAATCCCGGCATGGGCGGCGGCGGGCAAGAGCACGGCCAATACGAGGGCACAACGTGACGCTGATTGCACGAGAGCGGTCCTCCTCTCTTCGGTCGGCGCTCCTCGGTTCGCTCAACCAACGAACTCGCCGACAACGGGAATTATACCCGCCAGGGCTGCTCCCGTCAATCACGGACCAGGCCGGAATTGCAGTGAGGCCGGTGGGCGTTGTGCTTGACACTTAGGCGCCAAGACCTTAGAAGAAATGTTTTTGCCGGTGCGGCAGGTGCCCTGCGCGGTAGGAAGCGGAGCCCGCCCGGCAGTGCGGGCGACGCGGCCCGGAGAAACGAAGCACAAGGGGGTGGAGTACACACCATGGCGGATACGAAGGTCATCCTCGAAGAGAAAGACATGCCGCGACAGTGGTACAACCTCGTGGCGGACCTGCCCAGTCCGATGCTGCCCCCGCTCGGACCCGACGGGCAGCCGGTCAAGCCCGAGATGCTGGCGCCGGTGTTCCCGATGAACCTGATCGAGCAGGAAGTCAGTACCGAGCGCTGGATTGATATTCCCGAGGAGATCCTGGGCTACTTGTCGCTGTGGCGCCCGAGCCCGCTGTACCGTGCCAAGCGTCTCGAGCAGGCCCTGGGGACCCCCGCGCGGATCTACTACAAAAACGAAGGCGTATCGCCACCGGGCTCTCACAAGCCGAACACGGCGATCGCCCAGGCGTGGTACAATAAGCAGTTCGGCATCGAGCGGCTGACGACGGAGACCGGCGCGGGGCAGTGGGGCAGTGCCTTGGCGTTTTCGTGTGCCCTGATCGGGCTGGAGTGCAAGGTGTTCATGGTCCGCATCAGCTTCGACCAGAAGCCGTTCCGCAAGCTGATGATGACCACCTGGGGCGCCAACTGCGTTGCCAGCCCGTCGCCCGAAACGCAGGCCGGTCGGGACATCCTGGCCCGCATGCCGGACACGCCCGGCTCGCTGGGCATTGCCATCAGCGAGGCCGTCGAGGCCGCCGTGACCGACCCCACGGGCAAGACGCGATACAGCCTGGGCAGCGTGCTCAACCACGTCATGCTCCACCAGACGATCATCGGGCTGGAGGCCAAGAAGCAGCTCGAGAAGGCCGGCGAGTCGCTGCCGGACGTCGTTGTGGGCTGCTGCGGGGGCGGCAGCAACTTCGCAGGCCTGGCCTTCCCGTTCGTCTGCGACAAGATAGCCGGAGCGGACATTCGGATCGTACCGGTCGAGCCGGAAAGCTGCCCCACGATGACCCGCGCGCCGTTTGCCTATGACCACGGCGATACCGCCTGCATGACCCCGCTGCTGCCCATGCACTCGCTGGGGCATAATTTCGTCCCGCCCCCGATCCACGCCGGCGGACTGCGATATCACGGCATGGCCCCGCTGGTCAGCCAGGCCATCGTCGAGGGGCTGCTCGAACCCCAGGCCCTCCACCAGCTTGAGTGTTACGCCGCCGCCGTCACCTGGGCGCGCACCGAGGGATTCATCCCGGCCCCCGAGACATCCCACGCCATCGCCTGTGCCATCCGCGAGGCAAAGCAGGCCAAGGAAGAAGGCGCCGAGAAGGTCATCCTCATGAACTGGTCCGGGCACGGGCTGATGGACCTGACGGGCTACGACGCCTTCTTCCAGGGCAAGTTGCACGACTACGCCATGAGCGAAGACGACATCCAGAAGGGCCTCGACGTGATGGCCCCGCTGCCCAAGCCCGAAATCCGCCGCACCGGCAAGTGGTGATCCGGCCGCAGTGAACGGAAGCGGCCGGCGAACGTGACGCCGCCCGGACCAAGCCGGCCGGCAATGGCGACGGCCGTCACTGCGGCGGCCGGAACGTGCGCAGGGACAGAGACTGCGATGAGTTGTGACATTACAGACCACGACGGCCGCACACGCCGATGCCCCATGCTCGGGCACGATCTGACCTTTGCCTACTGCCGCGCCCCGGGAAGGGACTTGCCCTGCCGAAAAATACTCGACTGCTGGTGGGAGACCTTCGATGTGCGAGCCTTCCTCGCCGAACACTTCAGCGACGAGCAGATCGCCGAGATCCTCGCCCCGCGACAGGACAAGGTCCTTTCGCTGATCGACCTGATCCGCCAGGCACAAGACCGCCAGCCGCCGCCGGAGCCGGAGCAATGAAATGACGCGCCGTGTCGGCGGCGCGGCCGCGGACTTACGCGATGACCTCAGGCGGACAACCGGACGTCGTGCGGTTCAGCCATGGCACAGGCGCCCTTGACACCAGACCCATCCACGCCCCACGAGAAGCCTCGGCGGGAGCGCGGGGACGTAAGTCCGGGGGCGTTCATCTGCCCAAGACTACACGCACAGCATTCAATCCGAATCCGAATAACATATTGTTCTATAAGCAATTAACCAGCACACCCGTCTTCCTCGGAGGATCAGGGGCAGGGGGGTGAAAAATTTTTTCAGAATTTCTTGGGATTTTGTAGCCGTGGGGGGTTCAGAGCGGTATAATACTTCAAGTTAGGAATGATTATCATTATGAGTCTCAACAAGAACAACCCTCGCTTCCGTCCCTTGCGGATGACGCGGCAGCGGCGCGTGATCCTCGAGCAGTTTCGCACGCCGGGGCGGCATTTCACCGCCGACGACGTGTTTCTGATGGTCCGCAAGGAGTTGCCGAACATCAGTCTCGGCACGGTCTACCGGAACCTGGACATCCTTTGCCAGGCCGGGCGGATCCGCAGGATCAACCTCGGCGGCGGCCAGAGGCAGTACGACGGGGGGCTTCACCGCCACTATCACGTTCGGTGTGTGCGCTGCGGGAAGGTGGTCGATGTGCCCCCGGACCGCATCGGCGACCTGAACGCCGCAGCGGCCCAGACGACGGACTTCGAGGTGCTGGACCACGAACTCGGATTTATCGGCGTGTGTCCTGAATGCGGCGGCCCGGCCGAAAGGCTGGAGCCCTCCGATGACAGCAATGCAGATAACGACAACACGTAATCGCGAACGACCCGGCGCGGGCTTTGGCCCGGCCAGAACACGAACTTGGGAAAGTGTGTGCGCCTTGACCCAAGTCAAGGCCCGCCCGGCGGCCGAGGCTAACATAGCTAAGCAGAGCGCCGGTTCGGCGCATCGCCCCCCCGCGAACGGGCGCCAGGGCAAAGGAGCACGGACATGAAAGATTCAGCAACAAAGAGCAGATGCGAGATATGCGGCAAGCGGTGCCTGCTGAGCGAGCGGCAGCATGAGTGCTACAAGCGGATCCCAGACAGGATCAATCCGGTCTGGGACCCGTCGTTCTCGGAGCCGGGCGCACACGCCAAGTACTTCGGCGCCAAGGCCAAGGCCGTCAAGGTCCCCTCGTGGCGTCTGTTTCCCGAGACGCCTGACGCGGCGACGAAGCTGCCGCGGCGCAAGGCGCTGAGCGCGGCGGACGAGCGGCAGCTTTTCCTGCGGTACAACTACGCGCGGTACCGCCTGAACGGCCTGGTCGAGAAGCAGCACAAGCGCGCGACCAAGACCCGCGCCCTGGAGATGCTCGACTGGCACCAGCGCGTCCAGACGGTCCGCGACGAACTGGTCGACGCCAACATGAGCCTGGTGCTGGCCATGGCCAAGCGCGCGCGCATCCCGAGCGTGGACTTCCCCGAACTGGTCTCCGAGGGTAACATGGCCCTGCTCCGGGCGATCGACCGGTTCGACGTGTCGCGCGGGTACAAATTCTCCACCTACGCCTGCCGCGCCATTCTCAAGGGCTTCAACAGGATGGCCGGCAAGACGGGGCGGTACATCAGCCGATTCGGCGTCTCGTACGACCCGGACCTCGAGCGGAGCGACTACGACGTGCACAAGCACGACATGCAGCGCGCCGACGCGGTGAGCGATCTGATGGAGATCCTCTCGGCTAACCGGGCCGAGCTGTGCGAGGTCGAGCGGACGATCGTGATCGAGCGGTTCGGCCTGACCGGGCAGAAGCCCAAGACGCTGAGCCAGGTCGGCAGCATCGTGGGCCTGAGCAACGAGCGGGTGCGCCAGGTGCAGAAGTCGGCCCTGGCGAAGATCCGCCAGGCCCTCACCGAGCAGGAAGCGGCAGCGTAGGCAAGCCGCAACACGGCCGGCATGTGCCACAGAGACTCTGCGGAACAGAGAGAACACAGAGAAGACATGACCAAAGGAACCGGTAGTCCTTCTCCTCTGTTTCCCGGTCTCTGTGTAGAATGCCATGCGCGACGCAGTGCGCAGACTGCGACGCGGGCGTAGACCAGGGATGACCTTAGCTGAGTCGACAAGGAGCATACGATGGACCTCAAGGGCAGCAAGACCGAACGGAACCTGATGGCCGCATTCGCCGGGGAGTCGCAGGCGCGGAACCGCTACACGTATTTCGCCAGCCAGGCCAAGAAAGACGGCTTCGCGCAGATCGCGGAGATCTTCACCGAGACGGCCGACCAGGAGAAAGAGCACGCCAAGCGCCTGTTCAAGTTCATGACCGGAGGCGAGGCCGAGATCGCCGGCGCCTTTCCGTTCGGGACGATCGGCTCGACGGCCCAGAACCTGCGCGCCGCGGCGGCGGGGGAAAGCCACGAGTGGACGACCATGTATCCGGAGTTTGCCGCCACGGCGCGGGAGGAGGGGTTCGACGAGGTGGCGGCGGTGATGGAGGCGATCGCCGTCGCCGAAAAGCAGCACGAGAAGCGCTACCTGGCCCTCGCCGACAACATCGACCAGGGCAGGGTCTTCACGCGCGACCAGCCCGTCGTCTGGCGCTGCCGAAACTGCGGCTACCTGCATGAAGGCCCCGCGGCGCCGGACCTGTGCCCGGCCTGCGCGCATCCCCAGGCGCACTTCGAGCTGCTCGGGGAGAACTGGTAGGCCGGTCCGTGCGAACGGAAAGGCGTCTCGGCGTGAACGATGGCCACAGCAGCGGATGAAGAACGGCGTTTCACCGGCTTGCCGATCAGTCCCGGCATTGCCCTGGGGCCGGTGTGCCTGTTCCGCCAGTCCCGGCACAACGTGACGGCCTCGTACACCGTTCAGGGCAAGGATATCGACCGCGAGAAGGACAGGCTCCGCCAGGCCGGACAGGTCGTCGCCGACCGCCTCGAGACCTTGCGCGAGACGGTGGCCGAACGCCTCGGCCAGGCCGAGGCCGAAATCTTCGTCGCCCAGAAGATGATGCTGATGGACCCCGTCCTGCACCAGCAGATGGACGGGGCGATCTGCGAGGGGGTCAATGCCGAGACGGCCGTCACGCAGACCCTGGACGACTACGAGACGCAGTTGGCGCAGATCGACGACGAATACCTCAAGGAGCGCGCCAGCGACCTGGGCGAACTGCGCAGGCGACTGCTGGACGTCCTGTGCGAGACCAGCCCCTCGTTCAAGTGCTCGGCGCAGAGCACCTGCGTCCGCGGCCAGGACCGGATCGTCATCACCGAGGAGTTGACGCCCTCTCTGACGCTGGAGTTGGAAAGCGATGATCTGCTGGGTTTCGTGACCGAGCGTGGCGGGGTGACGTCGCACGCGGCGATCCTGGCCAGGGCCATCGGCATTCCGGCCGTCAGCGGCATCGCCGAAATCCACGACCTGGTGCCGTGCGGCACGGAGGTGCTCCTCAACGGGAACACCGGCGAGGTGGTCGTCCGCCCGGCCGAGCGGACCAAGGCCCTGGCCGCGGCGCAGGGGCGCGCCGGTCAGGTCGAGCCGGTCGAGCCGGTCGAGGCGCTCAGGGTGCTGGCCAACATCAGCACGTCCGTCGAGGCGCGGTTGGCCGACGCGATGAAGGCCGAGGGCATCGGCCTGTACCGCACGGAGTTCGAGTTTTTCGCCGCGGGCAAGACGCTCGACGAGGACGAGCAGTACCGGCGGTATCGTCACGTGGTCGAGGCGATGGCCCCGCGCCCCGTCACCTTCCGCATGCTCGACATCGGGGGTGACAAGCCGCTGGCCGAGCTGGGCCTGCCCAAGGAAGACAATCCGTCGCTCGGGTGCCGCGGCGCGCGGCTGCTCCTGGCGCGGCCGGAGCTGATGCGGCCGCAGGCCAGGGCCCTGGCGCGCGCGTCGGCGGGCACGACGATACACGTGATGTACCCGATGGTCACCGGGGTCGGGCAGTTTCGCAGGCTCAGGGAGGCCTTCAACGAGATGACCGGCGACGTGGACGCCGGGCGCATCCTCCACGGGCTGATGTTCGAGGTCCCGTCGGCGTGCCTGGACGCCGCGGCGCTGTTCGCCGAGGCGGACTTCGGCTCGATCGGCTCCAACGATCTGCTGCAGTACGTTTTCGCCGTTGACCGCAACAACGGCAGCGTCGCCGGGGACTACTCGCCCGATCACGAGGTGTTCTGGCGTCTGGTCTCGGAGATGGCCTCGGCGGCTAGCGCGGCCAGAAAGCCCCTGTCGCTGTGCGGGGAGTTGGCCGCCGACGTGACGTACACGCCCAGGCTGCTGGCCAGCGGCCTGCGGACCGTCAGCGTCAGCCCCCGCCAGATTTCGGCGGTTCGCCAGGCGGCCGACCGCTGGGCGGACGAGCAGTCCCGATGTCCATCGGGGCCGCGTGTTGTGCGAACGGAAGCGGCGAGCGGTGCTCGCCCGCTAAACACGAACCCCCAAACGCCGGCATAGGATGAAGCACTGCGCCGGCGCATGGACCGGCCACGAACGAGCATGAAAAGGAAAGGACAGACAGATGGCTGAGAGACTCGAGGTGTACGCGTGTGACTTGTGCGGTCAGATTGTGGAGGTCTTGGACGGCGGGGCCGGGGAACTGGTCTGCTGCGGCCAGGCCATGACACGCCAGGAAGAAAAGACCGAGGACGCCGCCAACGAGAAGCACGTGCCGTTCATCGAGCCGATCGACGGCGGGGTGAAGGTCCGCATCGGACAAAACGCCGCCCACCCGATGGAAGAGGCCCACTACATCGAGTGGATCGAGCTTCTGGCCGACGGGAAGGTCTACCGGCAGTTCCTCACTCCCGGTGACGGGCCCGAGGCCGTCTTCCCCGTCAGCGGCGAGAACCTGTCGGCCCGGGAGTACTGCAACGTTCACGGGCTGTGGAAGAGCTAGCGCGGCGGCGCTGGTCTTTGGCCAGCGTGCCGTAAGCACGAAACCTGCCGGCCGGCAGGGCAGGCAGGTTTCGCGAGTCGTGCTTCGGATTTGGCCTGAGACTCGACAGGCCCACAGAAAGGACTGGGACAATGAGTGAAGATAAACGTACCGTCACGTTCCAGGGACAGCCGCTGACCCTGCTGGGCCGGGAGGTCCGGCCCGCCCAGGCGGCCCCCGACGCGACCGTTCTGGACAATGCACTGCAGCCGACCGCCATCGCGGACTTCCGAGGCAAGGTCGTGGTCATCTCGTCCGTGCCGTCGCTGGACACGCCGGTCTGCGATATCCAGACCCGCCGGTTCAACACCGAAGCGGCGCTTCTCGGCGATGACGTGGTCGTCCTGACCATCAGCATGGACCTGCCGTTTGCCCAGGCGCGATGGTGCGGGGCGACCGGCGTCGAAGCCGTCAAAACCCTCTCGGACCATCGCGAGGGCCAGTTCGGCCTGGCGTACGGCCTGCTTATCGAGGAAATGCGTCTGCTGGCGCGGGCGGTTTTCGTGCTGGACCGCGAGGGGGTGGTGCACCACGCGCAGATCGTGCCGGAACTGACGAATGAACCCGACTACGACGGCGCCCTGAACGCCGTGCGGGCCCTGGTCTGAGACGAGACGCGGGCCCGCACGCGCCGCGGCGCAGGCGGGCTGCGGAAAGGACAAGAACAGCATGCTTGACGAGAAGATCGAAGCGGCGTTCAACGGCCAGATGAACTTCGAGATGTACTCGGCCAACATCTACCTGTCGATGGCCACCTGGTTCGACGCGAAGAACCTGACCGGCTTCGCCAACTGGATGAAGGTCCAGTACCAGGAAGAGATGTTCCACGCGATGAAGTTCTACGATTTCATCAACGAGCGAGGCGGCCGGGCGCTGATCAAGGGCATCGCCGAGCCGGCCTGTGAGTGGGACTCGCCCCGGGCGGCCTTCGCCAACGCCCTGGCCCACGAGCGGATCGTCACCGGGCGGATCAACGACCTGGTGACGATGGCGAGCGAACTGAAGGACCACGCGTCGGTCAACTTCCTCCAGTGGTTCGTCGCCGAGCAGGTCGAGGAAGAGTCGTCCGTGGACGCGATCGTGCAGCAGTTGGCCCTGATGGACGGCGCGCCCGGCGGGCTGTTCATGCTGAACCGCGAACTGGGCCAGCGCGTCTTCACCCCCCCGGCCGACGAAGGGACGTAGCATTGGTGTATTGGTTAACTGGTTGACTGGATGACTGGTAACGACCTGGGGCAGATGTCGTTCCCCGTTGGCCAGTCAACGAGTGGACCCGGTAACCCGAAAGGAAGCTGTTCCCGTGGACGCCGTCTTCCTCGCTCGCGTGAAGTTCGCCCTGACGGCGGGGTTTCACTTCCTGTTCCCGCCGCTGACGATCGGGCTGGCCTGGCTGATCGTCTGGATGATGCGCCGGTACCACAAGACCGGTGATGAGGCCTGGGGCCGCACGGCGAGGTTCTGGCTGAAGATGTTCGCGGTCACGTTCGCCGTCGGCGTCGTCAGCGGGTTGACGCTGGAGTTCCAGTTCGGCACGAACTGGTCGGAATACTCGCGGTTCGTGGGCGACATTTTCGGCGCGCCGCTGGCCGCCGAGGGCGTCCTGGCCTTCTTCCTCGAGTCGACCTTCGTGGGCGTGCTGCTGCTGGGCTGGGGACGGGTCTCCAGGCGAACGCTGTATGTCTCGGCGTGGATGGTCGCCCTCGGCGCGACGCTGTCGGCCTTCTGGATTATCGTCGCCAACTCCTGGATGCAGACCCCCGCCGGGTACGAGATCGTCGGCGGCCGCGCCGTCCTGACCGACTTCTGGGCCGCCGTGTTCAACCCCTCCACCGTGCCGCGATACACCCACACGATGGCGGCGTCGCTGGTGACCGGGGCGATGTTCGTGATGGGCGTCTCGGCGGCGTTTCTGCGCAAGGGTCGCCACGTCCAGTTCGCCACGCGCTCGATGCACGGCGCGCTGGTCATGGCGCTGCTGGGGTCCCTGGCGGTGGGCATGACCGGGCACGGCCACGCCGTCCAGGTTGCCCGGACGCAGCCGACCAAGCTCGCCGCCTACGAGGGGCTCTTCGAAACGCAGCAGGGCGCCCCGCTGGTGCTGTTCGGCTTCCCCGACGCCGAGAACCGAACCGTGCATTGCGCCGTGACCGTCCCCAAGGCCCTCAGCGTGCTGGCCTGGTCCGACCCGGACGCTTGGGTTCTCGGCCTCGACGCGACCAGGCGGGAGGACTGGCCCCCGCTGGCGATGACCTTCTACCCGTTCCACATCATGGTCGCGCTGGGCCTGTACTTCATCGTCCTGTCGGCCGTGGGGCTCTGGGCGTCCCGAAAGGGCACGCTTCCCGGCAGGAAGTGGCTCCTGACGGCCATGTGCTGGTCCATGCCCCTGCCGTTTATCGCCAACGAACTCGGCTGGATCGCCGCCGAGGTCGGCCGCCAGCCCTGGATCGTTTACGGCAGGATGAGGACTGCCGACGCGGCCAGTCCGGCCTCGGTGGTTCCGGCCGGTCAGATCCTGGCGGTGATCATCGCGTTTTCGGTGGTCTACGCGGGGCTGTTCGCGGCGTGGATATACCTTCTGCGTCGGCAGGTTCACGCCGGGCCCGGCGAGGCGACCACCGAAGCCGTGAGCGGCGGGCCTGACTCGGCGTCTGCTCGCGAGGCGGGAAACGGGAGTGCAGAATGATACTGCAGACGATCTGGTTCATTCTGGTGGCAGTCCTGCTGGCCGGGTACGTCGTCCTGGACGGGTTCGACCTCGGGGTGGGCCTCTGGTACCTGTTCGGCGGCGAGAAGGACCGCCGGGCCATGCTGGCGGCGATCGGGCCGGTGTGGGACGGGAACGAGGTGTGGCTTCTGACCGGCGCCGGGGCGCTGTTCGCGGCGTTCCCGCACGTCTACGCCACCGTCTTCAGCGGGTTCTACCTGGCCATGATGCTCGTGGTGTTCGCGCTGATTTTCCGCGGCGTGGCGGTGGAGTTCCGCAACAAGGTCGCCTCGCCCGCCTGGCGGCGGTTCTGGGATGCGGCCTTTGCCGTGGGCAGTTCGCTGACCGCCCTGCTGCTGGGCGTGGCCCTGGGCAACATCCTGCGAGGCCTGCCCATGGACGCCGGGCGAAACGTCACCGGATCGTTCTTCAGCCTGCTGAATCCGTATGCGCTGTTGATCGGCGTGGCGGGGTTCGGCGTCGTCGCCGCCCACGGCGCGCTGTACCTGGCGATCCGGACACAGGGCGACCTGCGCCGGCGCGCGCTGCGGTGGGCCGGCCGCGCCGTCGTCGCCGAGGCCGTCCTCCTCGCGCTCGCCGCGGCGGCCACCGCCCTGTTGGACATCCGCCTGCTGCGGAACTATAATGCCGTGCCGGTTCTGTGGGTGGTTCCGGCCGCGGCGGGTGCTGTGGTGGCGCTGCTGGTGGTCGCCTGTCGACGAGGGCAAGCCGGACGGGCCTTCGTGCTGTCCGCCGCGACGATCGTGGCCCTGTGGGCCCTGGCCGGCGTGGCGCTGTATCCGGACCTGGTTCCGGCCGCCGGCGACGGCGCGGCAAGCCTGACCATCGCCAACGCCTCGTCCACGCAGCGAACGCTGACGATCATGCTGATCGTCGCCCTGGCGGGCATGCCGATCGTCATCGGCTACCAGGCGTGGCTGTACTGGACGTTTCGCCGGCCGGTCGAGCAACGTGACGACACGGCATACTGAACCGGACCTGCGGGTGCAGAAGGGGCCCAATGGCTGAAACCCTCGTTATCGACAAGACGAGCCTGTTGAGCGTGCTTTCCGCGGCGGCCGAGACGCCAGGGCTGATGGCGCCGACGAGGCGGGGAAGGGCGTCCTTTGCGTTCGACCGGATCACCGATTGCCGCCAGGTCGCGCTGGAGTATGTCAGGACTGTGCTGCCGCCCAAGAACGCCTTCCTGCCCACACGCGAGGCGCTGCTCGAGTTTGCCCTCGAGCCCGAGCAGCAGGCCCGGGCCGTCATCGACAGCACGCCGGTGGTGCTCTTCGGCGTGCACCCCTGCGACCTGTCGGCCCTGGAGCAGTTGGACTGGGCGTTCCTGGACAGGCACGACATCAGCGACCCCCACTACGCCGCCAGGCGCCGGGCCGTCACCATCGTGGGTATCGACTGCATGCCGGATGACTACTGCTTCTGCACCTCCGTCGGCACCGAGACCATGCGCGGCGGAGCAGACCTGTTCCTGACGCCCCTGACCGAGGGATACCAGGTCGAGGTCTTGACGGCAAAAGGCCGGGCGCTGCTGGGCGAAGCGCCTCTGCGCGACGCTACGCCCGAGGAGCGGGCCGCCGGCGACGCCTGGCGCCAGGCCAAGGCCGACCGCATCACCCGGCGCATCAACACCCAGGCTGACGCCCTGCCGGATATCCTCGAAAGGCGCCACGACAGCCCGATCTGGGCCGAGACGGCCCGGCGGTGCTACAGTTGCGGCACGTGCACCACCGTCTGCCCCACCTGCTTCTGCTTCGACGTCGACGACGCGATGGAGCCGTCCCTGTCGGGCGGGTCGCGAAAGCGGCGGTGGGACTCGTGCCAGTTCCTCGACTTCGCGCTGGTCGCCGGCCCGCACAACTTCCGGGGCGAACGTCCGGACCGCGTTCGACATCGCTGGTTTCGGAAGTTCGCCTATCTGAACCGTGAGTACGGCCGACCGTTCTGCACCGGGTGCGGCCGATGCACTCAGGCCTGCACCACGGACATCGACCTGACCGGTGTGCTCAACGAGGTGATTGCCGAGGACGGAAGGGAGGCGCCCTGATGGCCGCGACGCCAGGGCAACGGGCCGCCGCCCGCGAGCAACTGTATGTGCCCCGGATGGGTACCATCGTTCGGACCGAGGACATCACCGCGGTGGACCGCCTGTTCGGGATCGAGCTTCCCGGCCGCCGGCCGCTGCACCATGCGCCGGGGCAGTTCGTTCAACTGAGCATCTTCGGGTTCGGCGAGGCGCCGATTTCGGTGTGCTCGCCGCCGTCCCAGACCGAGAGCTTCGAACTGTGCGTCCGCAAGGTGGGCTCCCTGACGACCGCCCTGCACGCCCTGGGCGAGGGCGACCGGGTGGGCATCCGGGGGCCCTTCGGGAACGGGTTCGCCATCGAGTGCATGCCCAAGATGGACGTGCTGATCGTGGCCGGGGGGATAGGGCTTGTCCCGCTGCGCTCGCTCATCAAGGACATCCAGGACCACCGTGAAGAGCACGGCCGGCTGATCGTCCTGTACGGCGCCAAGAGCCCCGGGGAGGTCCTCTTCGCGCGTGAGCTGGCCCGATGGGGCGCCCGCCGGAAAAACGAGGTGCTGGTGACGGTGGACGAACCGGCCGACGGGTGGAACGGGCACGTGGGCGTGGTCACCACGCTCATTCCCAAGGTCCGGATCGATCCGCCCAACACGGTCGTGGTCTCGCTGGTCGGGCCGCCGGTCATGTACAAGTTCGTCTACATGGCGCTGATGGAGATCGGGGTCCCGGACGACCAGATGTTCTTCTCGCTGGAGCGGCGGATGAAGTGCGGGCTGGGCAAGTGCGGGCACTGCCAGATCGACGGGCGCTGCGTCTGCACGGACGGTCCGGTGTTCTCGGCGACCGAGCTGAAAACGATGCACGAGGGCATATAGCGTGAGCGACAAGCCGACCATCGCGTTCTTCGACTTCGCCTGCTGCGAGGGCTGCCAGTTGACGGTCCTGAGCCTGGGCGGCAGGCTGGTGGATATCCTCGACCACGCCGACGTGGTCGCCTGGCGCGAGGCCATCTCCGAAAAGAGCGACCGGTACGACATCGCCATCGTGGAAGGCAGCATCAGCCGCGATTCAGACGTCCCACGACTCGAGCGCATCCGCGAGCGAGCCGACGTCCTGATCGCCCTGGGTGCCTGTGCGACGCTTGGCGGCGTGCAGGCCCTGGGTAACCGCCTCGACCGCGACGACATGCTCCGCGGCGTTTACGGCGACCAGGCCGACCGCTTCGAGGCCGGGCAGGTCCGCGCCCTGTCTGACGTCGTGGAGGTGGATTACTCGATCCACGGCTGCCCGATCAACCCCGAGGAGTTCCTGACGGTCATCAAGCACGTGCTTCTGGGGCGGCCGTACCGGGTGCCCAACGAGCCGGTCTGCATGGAATGCAAGTTCAACCAGAACGAGTGCTTGTATGAGGTGGGGCAGATCTGCCTCGGTCCGGTGACGCGGTGCGGGTGCGGGTCGATCTGCGTGAACTCCGGGCATCGCTGCTTCGGCTGCCGGGGGCTGGTCGATGAGCCTAACCTCAACGCCGCCCGGGAGGTTCTGGCCGAGCACGGCTACGACCTGGAACGGATCATCGCCATGTTCGACGTCTACTGGCAACGTGCCTCGGTGCGCGAGGTCATTCAGGAGCAGCACTCATGAGCTCGCTGGAGATCAAGGTCGACCACGTCACCCGTGTCGAGGGGCACGGCAACATCGTGGCCCTGCTGCGCGAGGGGAAGGTCGACAGGGCCATCCTCCAGGTTGTCGAGGCCAATCGCTTTTTCGAAAGCATCCTGCTCGGCCAGACGTTCGACCAGGTCGCCCACATTGCCAGCCGCATCTGCGGTATCTGCGCGGTGAGCCATTCGTGCGCCTCGCTTCAGGCCACCGAAACCGCCCTGGGCATCGAGGTGTCCCGGCAGACGACACTTCTGCGCCGCCTGCTGATGAACGGGGAGCAGTTGTCCAGCCACGCGCTGCACGTCTACTTCCTGGCCGCGCCGGACTTCCTGAACCTCGACAGCGTTCTGGGCCTATTGAAAGTCGACCCCGAGGCGGTCGACAGGGCTTTCAGGGTCAAGAGCACCGCCTACGCCATCGCGAAGGTCATCGCCGGGCGCCACACGCACCCGATCGCGTGCGTGCCCGGCGGATTCACGGCGATCCCCTCGCCCGAGGCGCTGGAGGACCTGAAGCAACGGCTGGCCGACCTGTGGGACGACCTGTGGAAGTCCGTCGATCTCTACAAAGAACTCGAGATCCCGGACTTCCAGCGCGAGACCGAGTACGTCTGCCTCAGGCAGAGCGAGTGCTATACGTTCTACGGCGGCCGGATCGTTTCGAGCGACGGCGACAGCATCGACGCCGACGACTACACCCAGGCCATCAGCGAATACGTGGCCACCCATTCCACCGCCAAGCACGCCCGATGGCACCGCGACAGCTACATGGTCGGCGCGTTGGCCCGGGTGAACAACAACGGCCAACAACTCAGGTCCGAGGCCCGGCAGGCCCTGGCCGCACTGGGACTGACCCCGCCGTGCTGCAATCCCTTCATCAACACGTCGGCGCAACTGGTGGAGATGGTGCACTGTCTGGCCGACAGCATCGCAACGATCGACGAGATTCTAGGCCTGGGCCTGCGGGCTGAAGACGTCAGCGAGCTTCCGGCCCGGGCCGGCCGCGGCGTCGGCGTGGTGGAGGCCCCGCGCGGGCTGCTCATCCACGATTACACCTACGACGAGCAGGGGCGCTGTGTCGGGGCCAACTGCGTGATTCCCACGGGGCAAAACCTGGCCAATCTCGATGCGGACATGCGGGCCCACCTCGCCGAGATCGCCGACAGGCCCGAGCAGGAAATCCGCAAGGCCCTGGAGATGCTCGTGCGGGCCTACGACCCGTGCATCTCCTGCTCGGCGCACTGATCGCGTGCGTAGCGGCCCTGCTGGAAAAGCGGCTGCCGCGCGACTATAATGCCCGGCCGGCGCTGTGAACGGCTCCGGCCGCGGATACCGAGTTTGTGGATGCCTACATGGCAGAGGAGATAACGCATGATGAACTTCAACGCGGATGAGATTTTCGAGATGGCCGAGGAGATCGAACGGAACGGCGGGCGGTTCTACCGCCAGGCCGCCGACTGCGCCGACGACGACGCCAAGCCGCTCCTGCTCGACCTGGCGGCTATGGAGGACGACCACGAAAAGACCTTCGCTTCCATGCGGGCGGAACTGGCCTCGGGGGAAAAGAAGACGGTCACGTTCGACCCCGAAGACCAGGCCGGGCAGTATCTCCAGGCGATGGCCGACGGAAAGGTCTTCTCCGGGGACCCGTGCGACCTGCTGACCGGCGGGCGGTCCATCGTCGAGGTGCTCGATATCGCGATCGGCCTCGAAAAGGACTCGATCATCTTCTACCAGTGCATGAAGCCCTTCGTGCCCGAAACGCTGGGCAAGGACAAGCTCAACGATATCATCAACCAGGAAATCGGGCACATCCTCCTGCTGACCGAACGGCTCAAAGCACTGGACACCTAGACCGGCGTCCCCGGTGGAAGCAGCGATATGGAACGCTCCTGCAACGCGGTAAAAGTCACAGACAACGTCTACTGGGTCGGGGCCGTCGACTGGGCCGTGAGGAACTTCCACGGCTACCTGACCCATCGCGGCACGACGTACAACGCCTACCTCGTCCTGGCCGACAAGGTCGCCCTGATCGATACGGTCAAGCCGGCCTTCGCCGACGAGATGATGTCGCGCATCGCCTCGGTGGTCGACCCGGGCACGATCCAGTACGTGGTCTCGAACCATTCCGAGATGGACCACAGCGGCTCGCTGCCGCAAACCGTCGCCGCCGTTCGCCCGGAGCAGATCCTGGCCTCGAAGCAGGGCGCCAAGGCCCTGGGACGGCACTTCCACATGGACAGCGAGATCACCGTCGTCGGCGACGGCGACAGCCTCGACCTGGGCAACATGACCCTCGCGTTCGCCACGACCCCCATGTGCCACTGGCCCGACTCCATGGTCAGCTACCTGCACGAGGCCGAACTGCTGTTCAGCCAGGACGCGTTCGGCATGCACCTGGCCAGCGGGGAGCGTTTCGCCGACGAACTCGACCGCCACGTCCTCGAGCACGAGGCGACCAAGTACTACGCCAACATCCTCATGCACCTGTCCAAGTTCATCCACAAGGCGCTGGACAAGCTGGGCGGGCTGAACCTGCCGCTGAAGATCGTGGCCCCCGACCACGGGCCGATCTGGCGGACGGAAGAGGACATCGCGTGGATCACCGCCGCCTACGCCCGCTGGGCCGACCAGGCGCCGACGCACAAGGCCGTCGTGGTCTACGACACGATGTGGGGCTCGACGGGCCGGATGGCGCGGGCCGTCGCCGACGGGCTGATCGCAGGCGGCGCCAAGGTCAGGCTCATGCCCATGGGCGCCTGCCACCGAAGCGACGTCGTCACCGAGCTGCTCGAGGCCGGGGCCCTCGTCGTCGGATCGCCCACCATGAACAACCAGCTCTTCCCCGCCGTCGCCGACGTCATGACCTACATCAAGGGCCTCAGGCCGAAGAACCTGGTCGGCGGGGCGTTCGGGTCGTACGGCTGGAGCGGGGAGGCGGCGCGAGACCTCCACGCCATGCTGGTGGAGATGGGCGTCCGGACGGTTGCCGAACCGCTGGGGGTCTGTTACGTTCCGGACGAGGCGGCGCTGGTCGAATGTCACCAACTGGGCGCCGCGATTGCCGAGGCGATGAAGACCGACACGACATCCTGACGAACCCCTGTAACAGGAAAGGACCGCACCGTGGGAAAATTCATCTGTGACATTTGCGGATACGTGTACGATCCGGCCGTCGGCGACCCGGGCGAGGGCGTCGAGCCGGGAACCGCGTTCGCCGATCTGCCGGGCGACTGGGTCTGCCCCGAGTGCGGGGCCGGGACCGACAGTTTCTCCCCGACGGGCGATTGAGGCTCTCGCCCCCGGACCCGCCGAGAGGCGGCCAGCGAGGCGATCCATGAACAGTCTCCTCGAACACAAGCTCAAGAAGGTCACCGACGAGATACTCGCCGACTGCCGGGCCGACAGCCGAACGCACCGCATCGGGGAAATGTTCCTCCCCTCGCGGTCGAAGATCGTGGCCCTGCTGGATCTGACCCGCCAGGTGCTGTTTCCGGGCTTCTTCGGGCACAAGAAGCTTACCGACGACATCATGCCGCTCCACGTCGGGCATCTCCTGATGGAGTTGGCGGCGAACCTCTCGGAAGAGATCTACCACTGCTTCTGCGCCTACCAGCGGTGCGATACGTGCGGGGAGATGGCGCCCTGCCGGCACCGCGCCGGCGACCCGGCCCCCTGCCGAAAACGCGCCGCCGACCTCGCCGTCCGATTCCTCGAGGAGATACCCGCCATCCGCAAGCTGGTCGCCCTCGACGCCCAGGCCGCCTACGACGGCGACCCCGCCGCAAAGAGCATCGACGAGGTCATCTACTGCTACCCCGGGTTTTACGCCATCGGCGTCTACCGCGTCACGCACGTGCTGGAACGCCTCGGCGTGCCCCTCATGCCACGCATCATGTCCGAGTACGCCCACCAGGTGACCGGCACGGACATCCACCCGGGCGCCAGGATCGGCAAGGGGTTCTTCATCGATCACGCCACCGGCGTGGTCATCGGGGAGACCACCGAGATCGGGGACAACGTGAAGATCTACCAGGGCGTGACGCTCGGGGCCAAGAGCTTTCCCAAGGACGAGCGCGGGCGGGTCATCGGGGGCACCAAGCGCCACCCGACCATCGAGGACAACGTGACGATCTACGCCAACGCGACGATCCTCGGCGGGGACACGGTCATCGGCGAGGGCGTGACCGTCGCCGGGAATACCTTCATCGCCGAGTCCGTCACGTCCGACAGTCTGGTGGCGTCCGAGGCGCCCCGGCTGAAGGTCCGCCGAAAGAAGGCCCGCGCCAAACGCAGTGAAACGTGATCGCGCCCGCAGGGCGGCCATCGTCA
>Ga0180432_10001964_pt1 | contig 31458 bp, 45 predicted proteins | sample SS_ome_10_FD_132414 | JGI IMG/M metagenome (GOLD analysis project Ga0180432, IMG submission 132414) | Hypersaline lake sediment archaeal communities from the Salton Sea, California, USA - SS_1_MS_2 metaG | ecosystem: Environmental > Aquatic > Non-marine Saline and Alkaline > Hypersaline >...
ATCCCTTCACGCCGCAGTGATTTTACCTTCTTTCCCGTGATTGTCCTGTTTTCAATTTCCTGTATTATGGCTTCCATTGTAGTTCCTCCTGAAAGCTAATCCGGATACGACAGTGTTTGCCGCTTCCGGCTGCTAATCTTTCTCCTTTTCTTTAGCAGCTTCGTCGATTATTTTTTGGGCGAGATGCGCTGGCACTTCTTCATAATGGCTGAATTCAGCAATGTAACTGCCGCGGCCCTGTGTCATTGACCGGAGTTCTATGCTGTAACGCTGTATTTCAGAGAGCGGGGCATGTGCTTCGATTGTGCTGATGCCGTTTTCAGGGTTCATCCCTGATATCCGGGCACGCCTGCTGTTGAGATCACCCATGACATCGCCGGTGAATGTATCGGGCACGGTAATTTTAAGGTTCATAATGGGTTCCTGAAGAACCGGATTTGCATCTGCTACTCCCTTTCTGAGTGCCTGCATACCGGCGATTTTGAAGGCCATGTCTGAGGAATCGACTGCATGAAATGATCCGTCGTACAGGGTCACTTTCAGATCAACAATCGGATAACCTGCCAGAACACCGGAGGTAAGCCCTTCAACGATCCCTTTTTCTATCGCGGGGATGTAGTTCTTTGGTATTGTGCCACCAACGATTTTTGATTCGAATTCGTAACTTCCTCCCTTATCCATTGGTTGCATATCAATAAGGACATGTCCAAATTGCCCGTGGCCCCCGGTCTGTTTCTTGTGCTTGTATTCTGCTTTGGTAGAGGTAGTGATACTTTCCCGATAAGGGATTCTTGGTGTTTCCAGTTCGGCCTCAAGACTGAATTTGCGCTTCATTTTGCTGAGGGTTACATCCACCTGAGCCTCGCCATATCCGGTGATAATGGTTTCCCCTGTTCTGATATCCCTTTGAAGTGTGAGCGATGGGTCTTCCTCGATAATTTTGCTTAGAACCGTCCCCAGTTTATCGGCGTCTGCCTTTGTTTTGGGTGCGATCGAGAAGCTCAGGTTGGGTACAGGCAGTTCAATTGCTTCGAATTGAACCGGGCTGTCCTGGCTGCACAGGGTATCACCGGTGCTGGTATCTGTCAGTTTCGTAACTATCCCGATATCACCTGCGACGATTCGTGAAGTTGCTTCCTGAGTTTTGCCACGCATAGTGCTGAGTTGCCCGATCTTTTCGGCCTTCTCTTTCTGGCTGTTCCAGATAGTGGAATCGCTGCTGACAACTCCGCTGAATACACGCAGAAAGTTCATCTTGCCCACATAGGGATCAGTGCTGGTTTTGAAGACAAATGCTGAGGTGGGAGCATTTTCATCGGGTTCCAGAGATTTATCACCTGCATCTGTTTTACCTTTATCTTTGGGCGAAGGAAGATATTCGCACACTGCATCCAGCAACTCAGTGATATTTTTGTTTTGCAGCGCAGTGCCCACCAGGACTGGCACGATTGTGCCTGCGATTGTTCCGGCGTGGAGCGCCTTGTGTATTTCTTCTTCAGTCAGGTCTTCACCCTCGAGGTATTTGGTGGCGAGGTCATCATCGCATTCTGCTGCTCCCTCAATCAGCTTTTCCCGAAAGGTATCAATCTCATCCTGGCTGATGGCATCTGCGTTCGCGTCGCCAGCGGGTTTTCCGGTGATTAGATTGATAACTCCCTGGAAACTGTCTTGCGATCCGATGGGAAGCTGGACCGGCACGCATTTCCGACCGAGTTTTTCCTGAATCTCTTCCATGGTCTTTGAGAAATCAGCGTTTTCCCGATCGATTTTGTTGACGAAGATAATGCGGGGCAACGCGGCTTTTTCAGCGAATTCCCATGCAAATTCCGTGCCTACTTCAACTCCGGATGCGGAACACACTACCACCAGGGCCGCATCTGCTGCGCGCAGAGCGGATTTGACCTCACCCACGAAATCGAAATATCCGGGAGTGTCAATAACGTTGATTTTGGCCTTTTTCCATTCCAGTGGTGCCAGGGTTGTGCTGGTGCTGCTCTTTCGTTTTATCTCCTCGGGTTCAAAATCGCTGACGGTGTTACCGTCTTCCACAGTTCCCATGCGGGTGGTGACTTTGGTGTTATACAGCATGGCCTCGGTAAGCTGGGTTTTCCCGGCGCCGGTGTGAGAGAGTAAAATCACATTCCGTATGTTTTCGGTCTGAAAGTCCTGCATCGGTTCCTCCCAAAATAATCTCCCTAAAATACCCAAGAGTACTTCAGGGAGAAGAGAACTCACTTCACTTTGATTGTCTGCACAGGAAGAGGCTTCATTCGAAATGGCGAGATGAACCCTCGTTTTCCTCAAAATATGCAGCATCTCTAGAATAGATTCCCTGACGAACATTGTCAAGGGAATCTATCAGTGCTACCATATCCTAGATTGAGAAAACGAAAGGGGATGAAGGTATGGCGAAGGGTATTAAAGCCGCGATCATTTTGGTTTTGCTGGTATTGTTAGCAATCCCGGCATGTAGTATTGATTTCTCCACAGAGGATGCTAACGATGATCTCGATATCGTTGAGGAAGTTTGGGAGATTATTCATGATGAATATGTCGATAGCGACCAGCTTGACGATCAGGAACTGGCCGAAGCTGCTATCAGGGGTATTATAAATGCTCTTGATGATCCATATACTTCCTATCTCGGTTCCGGGGAAACTGCGATATCTTCGAGCGAACTTGATGGGGAGTTCAGCGGTATTGGAGCTATCCTGTCAGTGAAGGATGGCCAATTGACAGTTGTGGCTCCAATAGCAGATTCTCCTGCGGAAGAAGCTGGCATGAAACCGGATGATGTGATCCTTGAGGTTGATGGGGAGCCCACATCGGAAATGAGCCTCATCGAGGCTGTTCTCAAGATTCGTGGAGAAAAAGGGACGGTAGTGAAACTTCTGGTGCTCCATCTTGGTGCCGATGCACCGGTGGAGATTGAGATTACCAGGGATGAAATAGATGTCCCGAGTGTCAGATGGGAAATGCTGTCTGATGGAATTGCTCACATCACGATAACCAATTTCTCAACCCGCACCGGGGATGAATTTGAATCCGCTCTGGAAGAGGCTGAAGATCAGGAAGTTACCGGCATTGTGCTTGATTTGAGGGGCAATCCTGGTGGTCTGGTCAGCGCTGCCGTTGATGTGGTCAGTCAGTTTGCTGACGATGGTCTGGTTGTATATGCTCTGGATAACAAAGGGGAAAAAGACGAGTGGGAGGTGATTTCGGGGGGGCTGGCTCTGGATATTCCGCTGGTTGTGCTGGTAAACGCATACAGCGCCAGCGCCAGCGAAGTGGTGGCCGGTGCCTTGCAGGATCACGAGAAGGGAACAGTTGTAGGGACAACCACTTACGGGAAGGGGAAAATGAATCTGGTGAACGATTTGAGTAACGGCGGATCACTGTATGTTACCTTTGCCCGATGGTTTACCCCGAACGGCCGGCAGATAGATGGGAAGGGTATCACTCCCGATATTGAAGCAGTCAACACACCGGAAGATATCGAGAACGATCGCGATCATCAACTTGAGCGGGCTATCGAGTATCTTAAGCAAAATATGTGAAATTGAGCAAGGTTGTTTTTTGCGTTTGCTGTTGTTTTGGTGCCGTGATATTATATTGTGAAAAGGAAGGGATGATCGAATGTTAGAGGCATCGGACATCGCATCGATAAGGGATTGGATAATCGTGGTTTATTTTGGCGTGACCGCTGTGGCATCTTGCATTGGCCTTGCATTCGGTATTTTCTTTATTGTAAAGGTGTCATCGATATTAAATGCCGCTAGAGAAACAATTGCGAGTGTTCGTGGTAAAGGGTAGCATTTTGCTCGAAAAAAGGGGGATGATTTAATGGATGTCGAGCTTATAAGAGACTGGATTATCATAGTCTATCTGGGTATCGGTTCTGTGGCGGTTTGTGTAGGGCTTGCTTTTTTTATCATTCTCGCACTGAAGTTAATATCGATACTGGATAGCACGAAAGAAACAGTAGATAATGTGAGGGATACTTCCTCGATAATCTCTCGCACTGTGGTTAAACCACTGGCTAAAGCTCAGGGCCTGTTTGCCGGAATTCGGAAAATAATTGAAGTTGTTTCTTCACTAGCAGGTAAAGTGGAAGAGAAAGCAGAAAAGGACGTGCAGGATGAGTAAGGATAGAAAGGGTTCCGGTTTTTTCAGTGGGTTGATCGTTGGCAGTGCCATAGGGGCCGTGGTAGCCTTTTTCCTTTCACAGAAGAGTGATAAAGACACGTTTGGCGGTAGATTAGGGGATCTGGTGGCTAAGGGCAGGGATTCTATCCGGGAAGCTATCCAGGAAGGGAAGGAGACTGCTGCGCGTAAAGAAACTGAGTACCAGTCCAGTCAGGAAGAAAAGAATCGCTAAAGCATCTGTGGGACAGGTATCGGTGTAGGATGCCCCGTGCTAGTCAGTCCGGTTCCACGTTAACCATGTGAGGGTATGATCCAAGCAGCTTCACAAAACTGCACAAGTCTTTCAGTTCTTCGATAGCCTCTTTGCAGACTTTAGACTCGGCGTGTCCTTCGAAATCCACATAGAAAATGTATTCCCACGGGGTATCTTTAGCGGGTCTTGATTCCAGCTTGCTCAGATTGATCCCTCTATTAGCAAAAGCCCCCAGACTTTTATACAGGGCTCCGGGTATATTTCTGGTACGAAAAATAAGAGAAGTTTTGCTGCTTTCGGCGTAGCTGGCTTTTTCTCTGGAGATGACAAAAAAGCGCGTGAAATTCATAGGATTGGTTTCGATGCCTTCTGCCAGAAGCTCCATTCCGTAGATTTCGGAAACTTGCTTGCTGGCGATAGCGCCAGCGTTCTTGAGATTCTTTTCCTTGATCATTTTGGCACTGCCAGCCGTATCGTAAGTGGGGATAATCCCCGCTTCAAGAGAACTCAAAAACTTCTCACATTGCGCCAAGGCCTGCGGATGGGAATAGATAGTATGGATATTTTCGATGGTTTCCCCCGGAAGGGCCAGCAGGCAGTGTTTTATTCTTAAATGTATTTCCCCGATGATGTTCAGGTCATGCTGGAGAAGTAGGTCGTAGGTATCGTTGATACTCCCGGCCTGTGAGTTTTCAACCGGAACCACTCCATGATCGATATCCCCTTTGGCTACAGCTCCGAAAACCATAGAGAAATACTGGAATGGCACGGGATCAACCTGTCCGAAAAACTTCAGCGCTGCTTCTTCGCTGAAGGATCCTTTCTCGCCCTGGAATCCTGCTCTGAGCGCTGTCAAGTTCATCCCCTTGGAGTGGACTGCTTCATTCCGGTCAGTATGTTACGCAGGTTTTCTTCTGATCCGGATTCGGTTACGGCTATGATTTCATCTTCAGCCTCTAAGACTGTATCCATTGTGGGGATTCTGGGGCCCTTTTCTTTACCCACTACCAAACAGACCAGGCTGTTGGGCAACATTTTGAAATCGCCCAGTTTTTTGCCAACCATTTTGGAATCGGGGGCAACTTTGACCTCCACCATCTCAAATCGCTCATGGCTCAGCTTTAACAATGGCACCAGGGGATGTGATGGAAGTTCTTGTTCAATGTGTGCCAGAATGAGTTCCGTGCTGGAAACTATGCGGTCAATACCCATTTTTTCAAACAGGGGTCTGCGACGCGGGTTTTTGATTCGTGCAATTGTGTGGGGAACGTTGAATTTATGTTTGGCCACCTGACAGACTACCAGGTTGTCATCATCATCGCCGGTTACGGCAATGAGCATATCAGCCCGGGAGGCCCCCACTTCTTCCATGGTCCGTGCCTCGCAACAGTCACCACGCAGTACCACTTCCCCCATATCTTCGGAGATCAAATCACAACGCTTTCCGTCCTTTTCAACGACCAGTATTTCATGGCCTTCGCTCAGTAATACCCTTGCCAGATAGTAACCTACTTCACCGCCACCTGAGATAATGATGTACACTTTATCCTCCGATCATCTGACGCAAAGCGTCGGCACCGATTTTGGTAGGACTTACGGTTTCCAGTCCCAGTTCCTGATACATTTCCTGACGAATGGGGTCGTAGATTCGACAGATGACTCTGGGAACATTAAAGATGTGCTTAGCGATCTGAGAGGCCATCGCGTTCTGGTTATCGCCCTGCGTTGCTGCTACGAAGATATCTGCCTCCTCGATACCTGCCTTCACGAGGGCTTCTTCATCAGTGCCGCTGCCTACCAACGCTTCCCCTTCGAAATCGGGAGGAATTCTCCGAAAACTGTATGCATCGATGTCCAGAATGGTAACATTGTGTCCTTCGGAATCCAGCATTCCGGCCAAGCGGGCGCCAACGCGTCCGCATCCCATCATCACCACTTTCATAGTTTGCCTCCGGCTTGATCTATAATGGATTAATTTTACTGGCTACTTTTTTGAGGGGCGGTATCTCGCAATAGCAGGACGCGACAGGGAGCGTGCTTGAGAACATAGGGAGCTATATCTCCCAGAGTAAATTCGCCAAAGCGGGTTACATATTCCAATGCCATTATGATCAGATCGACCTCTTTTTCACTGGCTTCATCCAATAGGGCAGGCCCGATTGCGCGCGCCTGGAGCAGGTCCGTGCTTATTTCATAATCGCAGCCTTCAGCGCAAGATTCTGCTAGACTAAGTGCTTCTTCTGCCCTGTCGACTGCCGATTTGACTTCGGCATCCAGTGGCAGGGTTCGTTCCATCTGGATGACGTAGGTGACAAATATACTCCCTTTGCTTTTCTTGGATAATGTACATGCTAGTTGAATAATTTCTTCATCGGTCTTGGTTCCATTGATCGCAACAAGGATTTTCTTGAATTCCATACGCGGTTGTACTCCCCGTTTTTAAGTTAACACCAAATGACCTCGCCTATTATAATGCCCCTTTGAATTAACTGCAATACTTAAACCGAATGATGCAATCCGGAGATATCGTTTGCCGATAACTTTGTGGTATACAAAGAGGTTTGCTCGTAGTACAATGAATGTAAGATTTCGCTGATGCGGGAAGCCTGTATAACGAAGTTGACATAATCTGTCTGGCCGTTGATGAGTAAAGGGTTTTACCGCAAAGAACTCAAGAGGAGGATGGCATGCTGGTAAAGGACATAATGACTACCAATGTGGTGACTATACCGAGCAACAAGCCGGTGCTGGATGCTGGGCAAATCATGGAAATACACAAGGTGACTCGATTGCCGGTAGTTGATAAAGGAAAACTGGTGGGTATTGTTACCAAGAACATGACACGACGGGCGACTCCTTCCGAGGCAACTTCCCTGAGTGTGTGGGAAATAAATTACCTGATGGCCAAGATGACTGTAAAAGACATAATGCAGAAAGACCCGGTGACAGTGACACCGGGCCTTACGGTTGAATGTGCCGTGGCTACCGCTCAGGCTCGAGGTGTGGGTGCATTGCCGGTGGTGGAAAGTGGGCTGGTCGTGGGCATATTAACCACCAATGATTTCTTTTACAGGATTTTGAATCCTTTGCTTGGTATCAATGAAGATGGTACGCGGATTATCGTTTATGCAGCCGATACCCCTGAACAGGTTTCCAAAATAATGGATGTGATTAAGGCGCATAATATTGGCATAAAGGCAATGCACACCATAGCATTTCCTGATGCCGAGAGTTGGGATTTGGTAGTCCATCTGGATACGGAGGATGCCATTGATATTATGGCTGAGATCAGGGAGCTTGGTTTCCATGTAAATGAGCGGGAACATCATCCCTGTTGATAGCATCCGTTGGAGGTAAAAAATAGCAAACGCCGCCCAGTGCAACTGGGCGGCGTTTTTTCGTATGTGGGAATTACCCTTCGTGACGTTATTTTATCGTGTCTGGCAACTTGCTTGAGGTGCGGGCGGGTTTCCTGCGAAGGTACAATATTCCTGCCCGGATTGAATCTCAGTCAGTGACGAAACAGCAGGACTCATATAGACGCTAAACTGCTGAGCCGATGCATCCCATCCGACTACAAATAAAAGGCTGTCCTGATGATCCTGTAAAGCTGTGATGACCTGTGAGTCCGCTGACATCCAGGCTATGGGTGCTGCGTCCTGCCATCCCGCAAAAAGAGTCTGGATAAAATCGGGTGATTCCAGAACGACCTCTTCAGTGGCGAACATCCAGTAGGCCTTCCCCTGTTTCAAAGTGGTCAAGGGCAGAGCATTCGGTCCGCGATATCCCTGCCAAACGTCATTAGTTTCGGCGTAAGCCACGATTAAATCAGAAAGCACTGGTGCAAGAACTGCTTCCACAGAATCATCTTGCGGGGTTGGGGTAGGTGTTGCTTCTTGAGTAGGCGTAGGTGTGTGGGTTGGTTCCGCCGTAGGGGTTACTTCTTGAGTAGGTGTTGGTGTGGGAGTGGGAGACGGAGTTGGTTCCTCCGTGGAATCACCACCGCCACATGCTATTACCAGTAAAAGTGCTGTAACCAGGACCATAGATAATACGATTCTTTTCATTCCGCTCTCCTCCTTCTTTTCTGGAAATGAAAGGTTTCACAGACAGATTTGCGAAACCTGTTTATGGTGGAGCTGGGGGGACTCGAACCCCCGACCTTCTGACTGCCAGTCAGACGCTCTCCCAGCTGAGCTACAGCCCCATTTCCCTAATATACTATCAGAAAGTTTCTCACAATACAATTGGGAAGGGGCCTGAGAATTATCCATCATTTCCTGAAACGCCTGTTGAATGCAAGATAATCCTGCCACTCTGGAGGAGTGTGAAAGGGGTAAATAAGATAGGAATGGCCTACTGGAGGCTCGCAGGGTTTTTTTAGAAGTTTCATTCCTGCTTCCGCAGGCGTTCTTCCTGCTTTACGCTGATTGCAATTCTTGCAGGCACTGACTACATTATCCCATTTGTGCTTTCCTCCGCGGTATCGTGGAATCACGTGATCCAGTGTCAGTTCGTTATATTGTTTGCCACAATATTGGCAAGTGTAATCGTCGCGCGAGAATATCCTGTGGCGGGTGAGTTTGGCATGAGGTCTTGGGCGTCTGACTATTTGAACCAGCCGGACTACAGATGGGGATATCATGGAAAAAGTAGCGCTACGGACCGGATCGGAATTATTGTGAATAACTTCAGCTTTGCCATTGAGGATTAATACGACAGCCCGCCTGACTTGGCAAACATTGAGAGGTTCATAGTTCTGATTGAGAACCAGCACAGGGCTATTTAACATCGCGAGGCTCCTGCAACTAACTGATTCTATCAAGAAAGAGGTTTCTTTTGCAAATGTTTACTTCGGAAAGCGTACCAAAAAAAGCTCCCCTTTTCTGAAAGAAGGGGAGCTTTTTGCGAAACTATCGTTTGCGGTATTGTTTGCGTTTGCGAGCACGTCGAAAACCGTATTTTTGTCGTTCTTTAATTCGGGAATCCCTGGTGAGGAATCCGTGACTGCGAAGCGTGGGCCTCAAGCTTTCATCGGCAACTAACAGTGCCCGGCTTATACCATGCCTGATAGCACCGATCTGCCCTGCAATTCCGCCTCCATGCGCTTTGACTACAACGTCAAATTTATCTACCGTATCTGTTGCCTGAAACGGTTGCAAGACTATTCGTTTGAGGCTATCTGTTCCATAAGTTTTTTCGAACGGTTTGGAATTGATAGTGAAATTACCATTTCCCGGGTAAAGCCTCACTCGCGCTATGGCGGTTTTCCTGCGCCCCGTACCATAATAATATCCTTGTTCTTCCAATCTAACTCTCCTCGGCCACGCTTTGCTCCCTGGTTTGAGCTTGATGGGGATGTGTTGGGCCTGCATAGACCTTTAATTTTCGGAACATCGCTCGACCCAGCGGATTCTTTGGAAGCATACCCTTTACGGCATGTTCCACAACCCTTGTGGGGTGTTTTTCAATCATTTGCTCAAAGGTTCTTTCCTTTAGCCCGCCGGGGTATCCTGAGTGACGGTAGTAAATTTTCTGGCTAGCTTTGTTTCCGGTCACTCGAACCTTTTCTGCGTTTACCACAATGACGAAATCGCCGGTATCGAGATTACGGGAATAGATTGGCTTGTGCTTCCCTTTGAGTAGTTGGGCTACTTCTGTAGAGAGGCGGCCCAGTGTTCTTCCCGAAGCATCTATTACATGCCAGTCCCGCTTTATTTCCACTTTTTTTGTGCTATATGTTTTCATTTCCAAACCCAATTTTAGAATAATTGACCTTCATTAAACAAAGACCGTGTGCCGGTGCTACTTGACTTGCTGCTCCTGTTATTCCTGATTTTGCTATCTCCCGGAACTCGGTTATCTCCATATCTCCCGTGCCGATCTTTATCAAACTGCCAATTGTGCGTCTTACCTGCTGAGGGAGAAAGGCACTGGCCAGCATATCAAACCAGATAAAATCCCCTTCCCTCTGCACCTCAGCCCGGTATACTTTTCGGATCGTGTTCTTGGCACTTCCTTCCTGATTGGTAAAGGGAACAAAATCATGCTCTCCTTGCAGGATTTTACCTGCTTCGTTCATTTTCCCGATATCCAGTTTTCTGGATACCCGGTAAGTCTGATCATCATCCAGCGGGGATCGATTCGCTCTATTAAGGATCGTGTACCTGTATTCCCGGCTGGTCGCGTCCCGTCTCGGGTCGAAATCTGTCTCTACTTGGCAAGCGTCTCTGATTGCAATGTCCTCTGGCAAGTGGAAATTCATTGCTCCTATTATCTTGCTCGATGACAGTTTTGAATCGGTTTCAAATGCTGCTACTTGTCCTCTGGCGTGAACCCCTGCATCGGTGCGGCCAGCTCCTTGAATCCTGCTTGCTTTGCCGGTAAAACTTAGTACAGCTTTTTCCAGTTCCCCCTGAATTGTTGACACATTATCCTGTATCTGAAATCCATGATAATTGGTGCCTTTATATTCAATGAGCAATGCTATCTTAGCAATGCTGCTACTCCTATGTCAGTTCCACCTGTACGATAGGTGCTCCATCGCCTGATCGGGGGCCTAGCCTTGCCAGTCTGGTATAACCACCGTTTCTATCCGCATATTTGGGCGCTATCTCATTGAACACCTTTTTGACCACGCCTTTACTGGTTATAAATGCCAGCGCACGTCGCCGGGCGCTCAAATCGCCTGCCTTACCAAGCGTTATCATTTTTTCAGCAATCGAGCTGATTTCTTTAGCTTTGGCCTCGGTGGTTACGATTTTCCCGTATTTGAGGAGATCGGTTACCTGATTGCGATATAACGCCAGCCGGTGATCTGTCGTTCTGGAGAGCTTTCGTCCTGCTACTCTATGCCTCATTTCTCACCCCTCACTGTAAATCTTTCCCCCAGCCTCTTCAGCATTTCTTCTCGTTCCAGTTCTTCCGCGGATTTTTCTTCCTCCGGCACCTCTGCGCTTTCGGCTTCCTCTGATTCCTCGTCGCTTTTCACAATTCCTGCTTTTATTAATCGATCCTGTACTTCTTTCCATGACTTGATACCGAAATTCTTCAAACCGACTAATTCGTCCTTGTTTTTTTCAAGAAGCGCTTCCGTCGTGGAGACGCCACCTCGCCGAAGAGCGTTTATTGTTCGCGAGGAGAGCCCCAATTGCTCCAGTGATATTTCGAAGTGCTCGGATGGTGCGTTTGCTTCTTCCTCTGCAAGAGATGGAATTTCTCCTGGTTTACCCAGATTGATAAAGGTATCGAGTTGCAGGCTGAGAATGCGAGCACTTTCGGCTACGGCACTTTCTGGAGAGAGAGTACCATCTGTCCAAACATCCAGTATTAGCCGATCGTAATCGCTTCGGTCTTCCACTCTGGTTTTAGTCACCTCATAATTTACCCGACGGATTGGCGTGAACACAGCATCCGTTGGCAGCACTCCTATGGGGAGACCCTCGTTAGAACCAGCGGTAACGTATCCTTTGCCGATTTCGACAGTAAATTCGACGTTCAGTTGCGCCTTGGCTTTATCAAGTGTGGCCAGATGATGTTCCGGGTTTACAATTTCGAAAATAGCTGATTCCTTGATGTCACCGGCTTTGATCTCACCTTCGCCTGATGCCTCGAGCCTGAGGGTATCGGCTCGGTCTGAAAGGCACCGAATACGAATTCCTTTTACATTCAACAGGAATTCCATGATATCTTCTTTCACATGTGGAATGGTAGTGAATTCATGCTGTGCACCATCGATTTTGACTGTGGTGATTGCTGCTCCGGGTAAGGAACTCAGAAGGACACGCCGCATGGCATTACCCAGCGTAAGTCCGTATCCGGGTTCCAGCGGTTCAACTACGAAATGGCCATGGTTTTCAGAGACCGGCTGGTAATCGATTGTAGGGGTTACAGTCGCAAGCAACTTTTTGACCTCCCGAAGGTATGCAATTTATTTGGAATAGTATTCTACGATGAGCCTTTCGTTAATGGTAGTGCCCATATCTTCTCGTGAAGGCTGGGTCAGCATCTTTGCGGTAAGAGTTTTAGTTTCAACGCTTAACCACGACGGTATTTGCTTGTTGTCAATATCCTGTGAGGCTTTTTCACAAGGAAAGAGCTTCTCTTTGCTGGCCTTCCAGGCGATGATATCACCCGGTTTGACCCTGCATGAGGGAATATCTGTTTTGCGCCCGTTGAGAGTGAAATGTCCATGCTGAACCAGTTGTCTTGCCTGACGGAGACTATCGGCAAATCCAGCCCTGTAGACAGCGTTATCGAGTCTGGTCTCCAGCATTCGAAGGAGATTCTCCCCGACAAGTCCTGGGGTGCGCTCTGCCTCTGCAAAATAATTGCGCATTTGGCGCTCCAACACCCCGTAGATAGACTTGGCTTTCTGCTTCTCCAGTAGCCGAATGCCATATTCAGACTTCTTTTTTGGGCGAAAGCGCCCCCGCTTTCGCACGTTTTCATTTTGCTTCTTTTCAATAGCGCATTTAGCAGACAGACACCTGTCTCCTTTGAGCATTAACTTTTCATCCTGGCGCCGACAGAGTCGGCACACGGGCCCTCTATCTCGGGCCATATTCCCTCCTCGCTGGATCTATATTCGTCTTTTCTTTCTGGCTCGACATCCGTTATGGGGTATCGGGGTTACATCTTTAATACTGGTTACATTAAGTCCGGCTGCCTGGAGCGCACGGATGGCAGCCTCCCGCCCGCTTCCCGGACCCTTGACGTAAACTTGGACGTATTGCAAACCGTGTTCAATCCCCTTTTTGGCAACTTCAGTGGCAGCCCTTTGAGCTGCAAAAGCAGTTCCTTTCCGTGATCCTTTGAAACCAATAGTACCTGAACTGCCCCACGTGATGGTATTCCCTGCTACGTCAGCCAGAGTTATAATCGTATTGTTGAAGGTGGATCGAATATAAGCTCGGCCTCTTACAATCCCCTTTCGTTCACGTTTTTTGACTCCGGTTCTTCCTTTTCCTGTTGCCATTTAGCCCTCACAAACGTAATTTAGCTCTATTTCTTGGTCATGCCGCGCCGACGACCCCGTCCTGCAACCGTCCTCTTCGGGCCGCGTTTAGTTCGGGCATTGGTTTTAGTTCTCTGCCCGTGGACAGGAAGTCCGCGCCTGTGTCTGATACCGCGATAGCTGCCTATCTCAACAAGGCGTTTTATGTTGAAGTTGATTTCCCGTCTAAGGTCAGCTTCTACCTTGAAATCCCTGTTAATGGTATCCCGAATTCGATTGAGTTCTTCGTCGGAAAGGTCCTTGACCTTGGTATCCGGATTGACCTCGGTTTGAGCAAGTATTTTCTTGCTCTGAGTAATCCCAATGCCATAAATATAACGGAGGGAGATTTCCACCCGTTTGTTATCTGGTATATCAACACCCGCAACACGTGCCATTTATACTCCTCGATTATCCTGCCTGTCTACCCTTGCCTCTGTTTATGCCTCGGGTTTGAGCAGATAATTCGTACTACGCCTTTTCTCCTGATAACCTTGCAATTTTTGCAACGTGGCTTAACTGATGCCCTGACTTTCATCGTACTACCTCAGTTTCCTACTTGAACCGATATGTGATCCGGCCCCTGGAGAGATCATATGGCGAGAGTTCCACCAGCACCCGGTCCCCTCGAACCACCTTAATGAAATACCTCCGCATTTTGCCGGAAGCATGAGCCAGCACCTCGTGTCCGTTGGCTAACTCAACCCGGAACTGCCCATTGGTCAAGGGCTCTGAAACCGTACCCTCAACTTCAATGGCGTCCTTTTTCCCCATAGGTTCTTTCCGTAGCCTCCTCTAAAATCGTTCTCAAAGTTGGGTCAGTATTTCTGCTTTCCCATCTGTAATAGCGATGGTATGCTCAAAGTGAGCTGAAAGGCTGCCATCAGCCGTGACCACCGTCCAGTTATCCTCCAACACTTTGGTGCGCCAGCCTCCTGCGTTCACCATGGGCTCAAGGGCGATGGTCATCCCTTTTTTAAGTACCGGTCCCTGTCCGGGAGTCCCGTAATTGGGTATCTGGGGTTCTTCATGCATGTCCCTCCCGATCCCATGACCTACATATTCCCGAACTACAGAAAAGCCCCTGCTTTCCACATGTTCCTGTATTGCAGCCGAAACATTTCCTAAATGAGCTCCTGCTCTTGCAGCTTCGATACCTGCTTCCAGGGCTCCCTTGGTGGTTTCCACTAGCCTTCGGGCTTCTTTACTAACTTTGCCTACTTCAACGGTTATGGCTGAATCGCCCTGAAAACCATTATAAGCGGAAACTATATCTATCGCAACTAAATCGCCTTCTTTGAGCAATCTCTTTCCCGGAATGCCGTGTACTATCTCTTCATTTACCGAGGTGCAAATCGATGCCGGAAATCCATGGTAGCCCTTTGATGAGGCCGTTGCACCGTATTTTTTAAAAAGCTCGACTGCTATTTTGTCTAGTTCTCCTGTTGTTATACCGGGTTTCACTTCTTTTTTCAATGTTTCGTGGACAATGGCCACTATACGGCCTGCTTCACGCATTATCTTGATTTCATCTGGCGATTTGATAATGATGCTCATTTGCTTTAATTCAAGCAAGGGCCGCGAGCATTTCCTCGCTGACCGCATCCACACTCTGGTTGCCGTTGACCTCCAGTAGCTTATCTGCTGTGGTATAGTAATTGATCAAAGGTGATGTTTGCTCCATAAAAACCTTCAGCCTGTTTTTCACAGTTTCTTCGTTGTCGTCTGCGCGCTGATAGAGTTCACCACCGCAATAATCGCATTTCCCCGCTTCTTTGGGGGGGGCATCCACCATATGGAACGGGGCCTGACAGTCCCGGCATATCCATCGGCCCGATAATCGTTTCACCAACTCTTCGTCCGGTACTTTTGCGTAGACTACCTTGTCGATTTGCTTGCCGTCATTTGCCAGCGCCGAATCCAGCGCCTCTGCCTGGGCAATGGTTCTCGGGAAGCCGTCGAGCAGGAACCCCCTCGCACAATCGGGCTGAGCAATGCGTTCCAGAATCATTTTTACAGTAACCTCATCCGGAACAAGCTCCCCCTTTTCCATGTATGATTTGACGAGATTGCCCAGTTCGGTGCCACTATTCTGAGCTGCCCGGAATAAATCACCGGATGCAATGTGAGCCAGGCCCTTTTCTTTGGAAAGAACCACAGCCTGTGTTCCTTTGCCTGCTCCGGGTGCTCCTAACAGAATAATGTTCATCTGTATGCCTCTGTTCTTACTTGATAAATCCTTCGTAATGGCGCATGAGCAACTGCGCCTCCATTTGCCTCATGGTATCCAGCACCACACCGACTACGATGAGCAATCCGGCACTGCTGATAACCATCAATGTTTGAGCATTGCCTACTGAAGCGCCTGTTAGCACAATTCCTGCCAGTGGCATGACAGCCACCAGTCCGAGGAAGATTGCGCCTCCCCATGCCAGCCGGCTTTGCACTCCATCGAGATAAGTTGCTGTTGGTTTTCCGGGGCGAATGCCCGGAATGAATCCACCCTGTTTTTGCAGGTTTTCAGGGATGTTCTGTTGTTGAAAGGTTATCATGCCATAGAACAGCGTAAACCCGACAACACACAAAAAGTAGGCACTCCAGTAGAACCACCACTGGTCTCCGCCTGGGTTGAACCAGTCCCGAACTGAGTTGGCAAAAGAATTATCGAAATAACTTGCCACGGTTCCCGGGAATACCATAATTGCCATGGCGAAAATGAGGGGGATCATGCCGGTGGAATTTACTCGGAGCGGGATGTGAGTCCCACCACTCTGTCGATAGACTTTTCCCCCTCGGAAGATACTTCTTGAATATTGAACCGGAATGTTTCGAAATGCTTCAGTAACGTACACGATGAAGTAGGTCACGGCTACCGTGAGTATTGCCAGTATAATTATGCTGTTAAATCCGAAAACCTCATGGTTGCGGTAAAGGGCAGCCGGGACTCCAGACACGATGCCGGCAAAGATAATAATCGATATTCCGTTACCGATACCTCGTTCGGTAATGAGTTCCCCCAGCCAGACAAGAAACACAGTTCCTGCTGTGAGAGTGATGAGCATCGAAAGCGTTGGGAGCAGGTCACCTCCGGATAAGCTGATATCGTGAATGGCAGCCGGTAAATTCCCCTGACTCCTGCTGAGGAGCATCAACTGGCCATAACCCTGAAACATGGCCAGTGGCACCATGAGATAATGCGTATACTGATTGATCTTGTTGCGGCCTTCATCGCCTTCTCTGGCTAACCTTTGCAACTGCGGGATGACCGGCACGAGAAGCTGCATGATAATCGAAGAGGTAATGTACGGGTACACCCCGAGTGCAACTATGCTCAAATTTCTCAGCGCGCCCCCGCTAAACATATCAAGCATGCCCAAAAGAGGGTCCTGATCGAATCTGGTCTGGAGTGCTCCAGTGTCAACTCCGGGTATGGGCATGACGGCCATGAAACGGAATATCACGAGGATCATGAATGTGAAGAGAAGCTTCCGTCTTAAATCGGGATGTGCGAGGGAATCTAAAACCGCCTGGACTAATTTAGGTAGTCCACCCTGTCTTGCCGGGCTTTGCATCAGGCAATCACCTCTGCCGTTCCGCCCGCTGATTCGATTTTGCTCCGTGCGCTCTGGGAAAATTTGTTGGCTTTTACAATCATTCGCTGGGGAAGTTCACCTTCTCCCAGAATCTTTACTGGTTTATGCAGATTCTTGATGATTCCTGCGGATACCAGTTGTTCAGGGGTAACTTCGGAACCTTCAGGGAAGATGCTCAGTCTGTCTAAATTAACGACGGTGTATTCTACCCGAAAGATGTTATTGAAACCGCACTTATAGGGCAGGCGTTTTACCAAAGGGTTTTGGCCGCCTTCAAAGAGCGGATGAACACCACCACCTGAGCGCGAATTTTGTCCCTTCAACCCGCGACAGGAATACGTGCCGTGCCCGCTGCCTACACCACGGCCCACGCGTTTTCGTTTGTGTTTGGCCCCTTGGGGGGGACGCAATTCATTCTCTTTCAAGGCTCGTTCTCCTAACCGATCTCTTCCACTTTGAGGAGGTGCTCAATCTTTTTGACCATTCCCCTGATCTGCGGGGAATCGTCGTGTTCAACTACCCCGTTTAAAGAACGCAATCCCAGCGCTTCCACCACTCTTTTCTGGTTCTTGTTGTATCCGATGGCACTCTTTTTCCAGGTGATGCGTAATCTGGGCATTTGTGTTTATCCTTCGCTCTTATTGGCCAGCTTGCCACGTTTGGCCAGTTCTTCTTTGGGGTCTTTTAGTTCGCTCAGAGCCTGTATGGTTGCCTGTATTACATTAATTGGATTGGAACTGCCAAGCGACTTGGTCAGAATATCACGAATTCCAGCGGACTCAAGCACTGCCCGCATGGTTTTGCCAGCAATAACTCCGGTGCCGGGAGATGCTGGTTTCAGCATGACCCTGGCGGCCCCGAATTTGGCGGTTATGTCGTGGGTGATGGTACTGCCTTTCATCGGAACCCGAATGAGGTTCTTTTTTGCTACGGCCACCCCTTTCCTGATAGCTATGGGGATTTCGTTGCCCTTGCCAAGTCCGAAACCAACATGTCCCTCGTTATCACCGACCACCATCAGGGCGCTGAAGGATAGTTTGCGTCCGCCTGTTACCGTCTTGGCGACGCGCCTGATGTGGACCAGCGTTTCGGTCAACTCCAACTCTTCCGGGTTGATTTTTTGATTCATAAAAGCCTCAGAATTTTAGTCCGGCTTCCCGGGATGCATCAGCCAGCGCTTTGATCCTGCCATGATATTTATATCCAGCCCGGTCAAAGACTATTTCGGTAATGCCCTGTTCAACAGCCTTTTTGCCCAGTGCTTCACCTACAAGCTTGGCCGCTTCCGTTTTGGAGCCGGGACGACCCTTCAACTCTGGATTGCGAGAAGAAATGGATAGCAGGGTTTTCATTTCCTCGTCATCAATTATCTGAGCATATATGTGTTTCAGGCTGCGAAAAACACAAAGCCTTGGCTTTGTATCTGTACCCGAAACCCTTTTCCTGATCCGGATATGGCGCTTAATTCGTCCCGATCTTTTTACTGCAGTATCTGTCATCGCAATCTTCTTAAAACAAAATTTTCTACTTGGTTCCTACCTTGCCCGCTTTGCCGGCTTTGAGGCGCACATATTCACCTGCGTACCTGATGCCCTTGCCTTTGTAATGGTCGGGCGGTCTCACCGCTCGAATTTTGGCTGCTGTTTCGCCTACCATTTCTTTATCTATACCAGCGACAGTGATCTTGTTGGTGCCTTCAAGCGAGAAGGTTATCCCCTCAGGGGCAGCCATTTCAACAGCATGGGAATAACCTATTTGAAGTGATAGTTTGTCCCCTGCCATCTGGGCACGGTATCCGACCCCGGTAATATCCAGGTTTTTCTGGAATCCCTCGCTTACTCCTTGAACCATATTGGCAATAAGTGTTCGGGTCAATCCATGCATGGAACGATGGGTTTTGCTGTCGGTAGGCCTGGAAACAGTGATCATGCCTTCGCTGAGTTCAATGAGCATATCATTAGGCAATGCCCGACTCAGTGTGCCCTTGGGGCCCTTGACGCTGAAATTATTCCCCTCTAGTGTTGCTTCAACCCCACCGGGTACAGGTATTGGTTTCTTTCCAATTCTCGACATTATCTATCTCCGGGATCACCATGCATAACACAGGACCTCACCGCCGATCCCTTTTTTCCATGCCTGTTTGTCTGTCATAACTCCCTGAGGAGTGGATACTATTGCAATTCCCATTCCACCATATATTCGTGGGATTTCTCCCTTTCCTGCGTATACCCTCAGGCTGGGTTTGCTCACCCGCTTGAGGCCTTTCAAAACCGGTTCTTTATCCGCGGTATATTTTAGGTGCGCTTTTATTATTCGCTGTGGCGTGTTGCCCTTGACAACCTCGTAATCCTTAATGAATCCTTCATCCTTGAATATTTTGGCGATGGATATCTTTAATTTCGAGGAAGGAATGAGCACGAATTCAGCGCCGATCATATTGGCGTTTCTTATCCGAGTGAGCATATCCGCTATGGGATCAGTTGTACTCATAATTGTTCTCCAAACTACCAGCTTGACTTCCTAACTCCGACGATTTGGCCCTCGTTGGCAAGTTCTCGAAAGCAGATACGGCAAAGCTCAAACTGCCGCATGTAGGCTCGGGGACGGCCACAAAGCCGACATCGATTCCTGTGTCGCACCTTATATTTCGGAGTTCTGCGCGATTTCACTATTTGAGAAGTCTTTGCCACGTTCTCTCCTTTAGTTCTCCTTGGCGAAAGGCATGCCCATCAATTCCAGCAATTGCCTTCCTTCCTCATCCGTGCGAGCCGTCGTGACAATAGCCACCTGCAGACCGCGAATCTTATCGATTTTATCATAATTGATCTCAGGGAAAAGTATTTGCTCTTTGAGTCCCAGCGAGTAATTGCCCCGGCCGTCGAATGACTCTCGGGGAACGCCGTGGAAATCCCTTATTCGGGGAAGAGCTACATTGACTAATCGATCAAGGAAGTCGTACATCCTCTGACCTCTAAGCGTTACCTTTGTCCCGATTGTCATACCCTCACGAAGTTTGAAACTGGCGACTGATTTTCTGGCTTTGATCATAAGTGGTTTTTGCCCTGAAATGGCAGTCAGATCAGCAGTTGCCGCCTCCATTGATTTGGGATTTTGAATTGCCTCTCCCATACCTATGTTGAGTATGATCTTCTCTAGGCGGGGTACCCTCATAGGACTCTTGAACCCATGGTCCTTCATCATCTGAGGAACGATCTCTTCCCCGTACCGTCGTTTGAGCCGCGAAACCTGAGCCATCAGTCTATTACCTCGTGGCATTTCTTACAAAACCTTACCTTGCTTCCATCATCCAGAAAACGAAATCCCACACGCGCAGGCTGATTACACTTTTTGCAGATGAGCATCACATCAGATATGTGAATAGGGGCTTCCTTCTCGATGATTCCTGCCTGCCTCATCGTGCCGGTGGGTTTCATGTGCCGTTTGATCATATTGACCCCTTCGACAATGAGGCGATTATTTCCCGGGATAGAGTTTAGAACTTTCCCTTTCTTTCCCCTGCTTCTCCCCAGGATTACCATCACTTCGTCATTCTTACGAATTTTGTTCATCACAATACCTCGGGGGCCAGAGAAATAATCTTCATGTAGTTCTTTTCCCGGAGTTCTCTGCCTACCGGACCGAAGATGCGGCTTCCTTTGGGGTTGCCCCTGTCATCAAGTATAACCGCAGCGTTTTCGTCGAATTTAATGTAAGAACCGTCTTTACGGCCATACGTCTTGGCCACTCGCGCTATCACCGCTCGCACCACATCCCCTTTCTTCACGGCGGCACCGGGCATCGCTTCTTTCACCGAACAAACTATGACATCACCTACTCCCGCATACCTTTTTCTCGTACCTCCGGGTATGCCAAAGCACATAATCTCCTTTGCGCCAGAGTTATCAGCTACCTTAAGCATGGTTTGTACTTGAATCATTGTTTTCCTGAACCTTTGCTAGTCTGCCTTTTCCAGTATTTCCCCTACCCGCCAGCGTTTCTCCTTTGAGAGAGGTCGGGTTTCGATGAGCTTTACTCTGTCTCCAATCCCACAGGCGTTTTGTTCATCATGAACCTTATATTTCTTGGAGTGACTCATGTATTTCTTGTAACGTGGATGCTGGTAACGTGTTGTTACCGCAACTACCACGGTTTTGTCCATCTTGTTGCTTATCACATTACCTGTTAGAATCCGTCTTTTTCCCATATTTTACTGGCTCCCAGATAGCTCAATTTCTCGCATAATGGTCTTGATTTTGGCGATTTTTCGCTTTACTGTGGTGAGTTCGCGATAGTTTGTCTGTTGTTTGGTGCTCAAGCGAAAACGCAAATTGAAAAGCTCGCGGTGAGAACTTTCCAGTTCTCTCCCCAAGTCCGCGTAATTCATTTTTCGGATTTCACTTATATGCAACTTCTCAATCCCCGCTTTTTAGGAGAATATTCCCAGAGTATCCTTGGTAGTAACTCGCGCATGTATGGGCAGCTTCTGTGCAGCCAGTAGTAATGCCTCTCGGGCCAGTTCTTCCCGGATACCCCCGACTTCAAACATAATCCTGCCCGGTCTGACCACAGCTACCCAGTGATCTACAGCACCTTTCCCTTTTCCCATTCTGGTTTCAGGGGGCCTGGAGGTAACAGGTTTATCGGGGAAAACGCGAATCCAGACCTGGCCGCCTCGTTTAAGGTGGCGCACGATAGCACGCCGGGCAGCCTCAATCTGACGGCTGGTAACCCAGGCAACTTCCGTAGCTTGCAGTCCAAATTCCCCAAAGTGAACTGTGTTCCCTGTTTGGGCTTTCCCTCTTCGTTTACCGCGCTGGATTTTGCGGTACTTTACTTTTTTCGGTTGCAGCATTTATGCTTGCTCCATTGCTTCGATAGCTGGTTCAACTCCACCTATTTGAACTTGGCGATGATGTTCCGGAATGATATCCCCCATGTAAATCCATACTTTCACGCCGATTTTGCCGGTGGAAGTGCGGGCTTCGGCCAGCCCGTAGTCGATATCAGCCCGCAGTGTATGCAGCGGCACGCTTCCCTGATGTTCGGTGGTGCGCCGCGCTATTTCTGCCCCGCCAAGCCTGCCGGCAATATTTACCTTGATACCCTTGGCTCCGGCATCCATCGTCTGTGATATGGCTCGTTTCATGGCTCTGCGGAAGGATATTCTTCTTTCGAGTTGATCGGCGATATTCCGTGCTACCAGATATGCATCCAGATCGGGCACCCGAATTTCCTGAATATTCAAATGGACCTTTTTCTGGGTCAATTTCTGAAGGATTCCCCTCATTTCATCAACCCGCTGTCCGCCTCGTCCAATTACGATTCCTGGCCGGGAGGTATTAATGGCAATGGTGACTTCCCCGACGCCTCGTTCAATTTCAATTTTTGAAATGCCGGCGTTATGATAGTTCTTCTGCACGGTGCGCCGAATGGCTATATCCTCGTGCAACAGTTCGGCATAATTTGCGTCATCGTGCCATTTAGATAACCACGTTTTGTAAGATCCCAGCCTGAAACCTAATGGATGGACTTTTTGACCCATCTATATCTCCTCAACCACAATGGTAATGTGGCTCGAACGCTTTATAATCGGGCTTATTCTTCCCCGCCCCGCAAAGCGGACCCGCTTCATTCTAACGGCCTCATCCACATAAGCCCTGGTGATTTTAAGTTCTGATGGCACCATTTGATAATTATTCTCGGCATTAGCAACAGCAGATTGCACCACCCGCGATACTTTTTCAGCCATAGGGGTGGGGGTGAATTTAAGGATAGCCAGGGCTTCATCGGCTCCTTTGCCGCGTATCATATCAACCACCCGCCGAGCCTTCTTCGGTGAAACTCTGATTCCCTTAGCTGTTGCTTTTACTTCCATTACTAACCTTTGGTGAGTTGATTTTACCTCTTGGTGTGTCCCCGATAAGTTCTGGTAGGAGCAAATTCGCCAAGTCTGTGTCCCACCATGTTTTCCGTAATGAATACAGGCACATGTCTTCTGCCATCGTGAACTGCTATGGTAAGTCCAAGCATTTCCGGTATGACCATCGATCCGCGCGCCCAGGTTTTGATCACCGTTTTCTTGCCGCTTGCTTTGAGAGCATCGACCTTTTTCATTAACTTGGCGTCAATATATGGGCCCTTCTTGGTTGATCTTCCCACTTGAACCTCCGGTTATTTCCGCTTCCTCACAATCATTCTATCGGTGCGCTTGTTTTTTCTGGTTTTAACTCCGTATGCCGGCTTGCCCCACGGTGTTTTGGGTCCCGGCATTCCAATCGGAGCCCGTCCTTCACCGCCACCATGAGGATGATCGACCGGGTTCATTACCGAACCACGCACTGTTGGTCGCCATCCCATGTGTCGCTTGCGACCAGCCTTACCTATGGTGACGGCATCATGGTCGATGTTTCCTACCTGCCCGAGGGTAGCCATGCATTCCTCACGAACTTTGCGGACTTCCTTTGAGGGGAGCCGTATCTGGGCATATCCTTCGTCAATTCCCATGAGGGTGGCGGCGTTTCCGGCGCTTCGGACCATCTGTCCGCCTCGTCCCGGATGGAGTTCGATATTGTGAATCTGGCTGCCCATCGGGATGGATTTGAGTGGCAAAGCATTTCCTACCTTGATTTCAGCGCCGTCTCCTGCCATCACGGGTGCGCCAATTTTGAGCCCCATCGGGGACAGAATATAGCGTTTCTCGCCGTCGGCATAATAAATGAGGGCGATATTCGCAGAACGATTCGGATCATATTCGATAGCAGCCACTTTTCCCGGAATCCCGATTTTGTTTCGTTTGAAATCGATTATCCGGTAGCGTCGCCTCTCGCCGCCGCCGCGATGGCGTACAGTGAGTTTCCCCTGATTATTCCGGCCACCCTTTTTGCGCAGAGGCGCTGTGAGGGATTTTTCCGGCTTCTTCTTCGTTATTTCTTTGAACGTGAGGCCGGTCATTCCCCGTCTGCCGGGCGAGGTTGGCTTGTATATTTTTAGAGCCATGCTATTTTTATCCTAAACGCCTTCAAAGATTTCTATCTTATCTCCCGGTTTGAGAGTGACGATTGCCTTTTTCCAGGCCGGCCGATGCCCTCTCATTCTCCCGAAACCTCTCGGTCTGGGAGGGACAGTTATCACATTTACGGCGGTAACAGTCACATCAAATGCCTTTTCCACCGCTGTTTTAATCTGCGCTTTGTTGGCATCTTTCCGGGCCTCAAAGACGTATTTATTCTGGTCCATCAGATCCGTATTCTTTTCGGTAATTACGGGTCGGCGTAGCACGTCGTATGTATGCATTATTGGTTATCCTGTTACCTGAGCTTTTTGCCTGCTTCCCCACAGTTCTTCCACCTGACGCACGGCATCCACAGTAATAATCAGGTGCTTATGGGAAAGCAAATCACCAACATTTAATTGTATGGCCTGGATAGCATCAATCTTTGTGAGATTGCTTGTTGATTTAATTACGTTTGCATCGGGGGAGGAGAGGGCAATGAGAGCGGAGCGATCAATTTTAAGTGCCTGCAAAATGCTAATCATATCTTTGGTTTTGTGTTCTTTCAGTTCCAGCTTGTCGATCACTTTCATCTCGCCATCGGCCAGCTTGGCTGAAAGAAGGCATTTGATTGCCAGCCTTCGCATCTTCCTGGGCATTGCCTGTCTATAATCGCGTGGTTTGGGCCCAAAGATCACGCCACCGTGACGGCGCAATGGGGACCTCAAATCACCTGCCCTGGCCCTGCCAGTGTGTTTTTGTCGATAGAGTTTACGGGTGCTTCCCGCAACTTCACTGCGAGTTTTTGCGCTGGCTGTTCCCACTCTTGCATTGGCTCGTTGCCTCACCAGTGCCTGGTGTACTACAGCCTCGTTCATCGGCACGCCGAATACACTCTCATCCAGGGTGACCCTTTCCATCTCCGAACCTTTGCCGTTATATACTATGGTTTCCATCGTATCCGATTCTTCTTATTTTGTTACATTTACTATCTTGCCCACAAAAACAGCCAACAGCTTACAGTGGGGGTTCCTATTCTATTTAACTGTAAGGCTGTGGGCTGTAGACTACCTACGTGTCTCGTGCTGTTTCCAGCCCGTAATTTAGCCAGACTCTTGTATCATACCTGAATTATTAGGAATGTCAAGAGGGGCAAATGTAAAGTGCTCCCTTTGGGCCTCACCGTGATGGGTTACGGGCTGACACTATAGTATTTTATGTGGACTTAATGTACCATACAATATTGAGAATTGTGCAAATTCGGAGAGGATTAACCGAAGGGGGTGCAAGAATGGATATTATTAATGTAAAAGGCGTACACAAAACTTATGATACGGGAAAGGTGAAGGTCCATGCGCTCAGAGGCGTGAACCTCAATATTCAGGAAGGGGAAATGGTGGCTGTAATGGGGCCCAGCGGCTGCGGTAAAACAACCCTTTTGAATTGCCTTTCAGGGATTGACAATATTGATGAAGGCGGGATTTTTGTCAAAGGGAATCAGATCCCTAAAATGTCCGATAAGCAGAGGACCAAATTCCGGGCTGAGGAAATGGGATTTGTTTTTCAGGCCTTCAATCTTTTACCGGTTCTCAGCGTGGTGGAGAATGTGGAATTGCCGTTGCTGGTTTCAGGGGTTAAACAGAGTACCGCACGTAAAAAGGCCGATGAAATCCTGGAGCTGGTGAGCCTTGCAGATCAGAGAGCCAAACGGCCTATGGAACTTTCCGGCGGTCAGCAGCAGCGCGTTGCCGTGGCCCGTGCTTTGGTAAACAGTCCGGCTATTGTGTGGGGTGACGAGCCCACCGGCAATCTGGATAGCGAAACTTCGATGGAAATCATGGAAGTTCTGCGTAATCTAAACAAACAAAAACGGCAGACGTTTGTCCTGGTTACCCATTCCGATGAAGTGGGGAAAGTCACTGACCGGATTATACGCATGCGGGATGGAATTATCGAAGACTGAAATAAAATTCCCTGGTGTATGGGAGTGAATTATGGAAAGCCTTAAATCTCTTTTAATGCCGTTGATAGTTATTTTTGCGGTTAGCGGCGCAATCCTAATCATAAGTGCCCTTCGAAACAGAGTGCTGTTCAAAATGGGTTCCAGGAATATTCCCCGGCGTCCTGCCAATACGGTGCTGGTCCTGCTGGGATTGATGCTGGCAGCGATGATCTTTTCCGCTTCGTTTGCAACCGGGGATACGCTGACTTATTCTATCCGAAACCTGGCGGTGGATTACCTGGGCGAAACGGATATCATGGTGATGCGTGAAGGAACCGAATTCGGGGGAATGGGTGGGCATGTTCTGGAAAGCACGGAAAGGACCAGCTATTTTGAACGGGATCAATTTGATAATATCGATAATGCTCTGGCCGAATTGAAAAGCAACGGCGTTATCGATGGCGTGGCTCCCGTTATTATTGAAACCGTACCGGCGGTGGCCGCAAGCAAACTGAATGAACCTTCGGTTACCCTTCTGGGATTCGACGATCAATATATGTCCGGCTTTGCGCCGTTGCAGGATGAAGTCGGCCACACGTTATCCCTTCAGGCGCTGGCGGAGCTTGGTGAAGAGTATCTGTATATCAATATGGGGTTAGCGGAAGCCCTGGAAGTTGATGTTAATGATACCATCGATATCTATCTGAGCGCGGAAGGGACTTCGCTCACTGTTGCCGGAATTTACAAGACCGGCGGGCGGCCATCAATGTTCAGCTTCGATTCCGATGCCACCGCGGTTATGCCGCTGGCTCAATTGCAGAATCTGCGCGGTTCCGAGGAAATCAATTACATTCTTATCACAAATCATGGGGGGGCTATCGAAGGGGCCGGTCATACCGATGCGGTCATGGAGGTTCTGGAGCCGGCGCTGGAAGATAGCGGGTTCAAAGCCGAACCGATCAAAAAGGAGGCGCTGGATGAGGCGGATGAAGGGGGAGCGGCGTTCTCCACCATCTTCCTTGTGCTGGGCAGCTTTTCCATGATTGCCGGTATCCTGCTGATCTTCCTCATATTTGTGATGCTGGCTGCCGAACGCAAACAGGAACTGGGTATTGCACGGGCCATCGGGACCCAGCGCGGACACATCATCCGGCTGTTCACGTTTGAGGGTGTACTGTATGCGCTGCTGGCCTCCGCCGTTGGCAGCGGGTTTGGTTTGTTAATCAGCTGGGTTGGTATACAGACCCTGGATTACGCTTTTGAAGAGATGGGGTTCAAAATCATATTTGATTACACTCTCAGCGGGCTGGTCATCTCATATATAGCCGGAGTGGTTTTCACGCTGGTAGTGGTGGTGATCTCTGCCTGGCGAGTCAGCCGCATGAATATAATTTGCGCCATCAAGGATATACCGGAACCGCCGGATACCGATGATGAGAGTATCTGGAGCCTTTTCAAGAGGTCTTTCTTTGTATGGATAAAAAGTCCGGGGCAATTCCTTGAAATAACAGGACTGCGGTTCAAACTGTTTATCCGGCTGACACCATTTATCTTCCCGATTGTGGGGCTGCTGCTATTGATTTCAGGTATACAGCAAACGCAGTGGGCGCTATATTCACTGGGAGCCTCATTGGTGATAATTGGTATTTGCATGTTAGTGCGCAAACGCCCCATTCGTTTACCTGACCGGCCTGCTTTCACCCTGGCCGGGGCTGGCCTGCTGTTATTCTGGCTTTCCCCGACTGAGTGGCATCCGCGAGGGGAAGAGATGGGGGCCGGTTTCGAGATGTTCATCCTCACCGGTATCATGCTGGTTATGGCCGCGGTCTGGATCGTGATGTATAACTCGGATTTGCTGCTGAAAGCGATTATGGCGGTATTCGGCCGGATGAGCATGTTATCTCCCATGATTAAAACGGCTGTCTCCTATCCTATGGCCAGTCGCTTTCGGACCGGGATGGCAATGGCCATGTTTGCCCTGATCATTTTTACGCTGGTGTACATGTCTTCGATGGTGGCCTCAATTCAAGGTTTGCTGGATGATACCGACCGGGTCACCGGGAGTTTCGATATCCGGGCTGAAGTAAACTATAACAATCCGATAACCGATATTGAAGCGGCCCTCGCCGATGCAGAAGGGGTGGGCCCGGATGATTTCGCAGCTATCGGCGCGTTCAGCGGTATTCCGGCAAAGATGCGCGATGCGAGCGGGACGCCGGATGAAGAAGTTACGGATGCGGAAAATGCGGGTTCGAACAGTGAAGAAGGCATTCCTCAGGAAGAGGAATGGGCGGATTTCTTTCTTATGGGAACCGATGCCGGATACACCGATAATGTGACCTATGGTTTTGAAATTACCACCGGGGAATATGCTTCAAAGGAAGATATCTGGCAGGCGCTAACCGATGACCCGGCGCTGGCGGTGGTCAGCAGCGCAATGGTCCCGACCAAATACGCTCAAATTGGTGGTGGTGAATTAGATCTCATAATTGGTGAAGGGGAATTCGTTATTGAAGATGAATTTATCCCGGATGATATTTACGTTGAAGTGCAAAATCCGTTCACGCAGCATGTGGAAAAGCTGCGGGTTATCGGGGTTATCGATGCAATGTCGGGGCCGTACGCGGGGTTAATCACTACATCGCAAAGCACAGTGGACAGGATTTGGGGTTCTCCGGCTAACCCGACCTCTTACAGGTTTAAGGTTACGTCTGATAACATCGATAATATCCCGGAGATCGCCAGGACTCTGGAAAAGAATTTTGCCGAAAACGGAATGAACACCGAGGTTATGGAAGAAGAGGTCAAATCATTTATGGATATTCAGGAGATGTTCTTCAATTTGATGATGGCCTTTATGGCGCTGGGTTTGATTGTGGGTATTGCCGCGCTGGGCGTGATTGCGGCGCGTTCCGTGGTGGAACGCCGCCAGCAGATCGGCATGCTCCGGGCCATCGGGTTCCAGCAGGGCATGATACAGTTCAGTTTCATGCTGGAATCGTCCTTTGTGGCATTGCTGGGCATAGGTCTGGGGGTAGGTTTGGGCGCCGGTACGGCGTTGCTCTTTACGCAGGATGCTGGTATCGAAGGGCTAAAAGCTATTGTTCCCTGGGGGAGAGTTGGCTTTATCATTGTGGTGGCCTATCTGGCTTCACTGCTGACCACCTTCATTCCGGCTTATCGGGCGGCCCGGATTTACCCTGCCGAAGCTTTGCGATACGAATAGCGGGAAGTTATACAAGCGAACAGTGGGGCTCCGCGCGGAGCCCCATTTTCATATCACCGGTTCGCCTGCCTGCTGCCACGACGGTTTCCATCCGCTCCCTCCTTCCGGGCACCTCCCCTCAACCACCTGAGTTCAAGCCGGCAGCTACCGGTTTACTATTTTCATACATTGACTAACCAGTATCATTTCGTATAGGATATTAACAAAACAAAGCGAACCGGAAAAGCTGCAACCGGGGCGCCAAATGCCGGATAAAATCGAGCACTCAGTGATGCGACCTGTGCCGGGACGAAGCCCGGATGCAAAGGCGGTTAAACCGAAGCAAAATGAGTGAAATCAGACGTGATTTTGCCGAAATTGGTTGATCGACCTTAAGGAACGGCTGATCGGCATGAAGGAACGGTTGGTCGGCATGAAGGAATGGACGGTCGGCATGAAGGAACGGTTGAAAGGCATTAAGGAATGGTTGAAAGGCGTGAAGGAACGGTTGAACGGCATGAAGGAATGGACGGTCGGCATGAAGGAACGGTTAATCAATGCCGATATATGATTCCTCAGGGAAAATCTGAGTAAATGGTGACTTCGGGGGTTTGAGGGGTTGCCCACAGATTCCTTAGTATAAATTACTGGAGAGGAGGGAAAAATGGTAACAAAACCGAGAAGAAGTATATTGGATAGGCTGGGCGGGGCGGAGCTGGCGATCAGCAACGCGCGCAACGATGCAGGCATCCTGGAGGCGGTGACGCCTTTTGGATACGATTCTGCCGGCCTTCAGGCGGGGCAGGATTTGTTCAATGAGGTGCTGGAACTGGTCAACCGGCAGGCTGCCCTGTATGGCGATCAATACGAAGCCACTCAGCAGGTTGAAGATGCGCGCGAGGCGGCTGAGGCGGTCTATATGTCCGCGCTCAAAGTGGCGAGGGTGGCGTTGCGCGATTATGAACGGGCGGGCAATGCGCTCAAGATGAACGGCGAACGCAAGCACAGCCTGTGGGGATGGCTGGAACAGGCCCAGATGTTCTATACCAATCTGCTGGCCGATGATGAGCTGCTGGCGGCGATGGCGCGCTTCGGTTACGACCGGGCAAAGCTGGAAGATCAGGCGATACTGGTGCTGGCCGTTGTCAATGCCGATATTGCCCAGGAAGGGAATAAAGGGGATGCGCAGCAATCCACCATGGAGCGCGATGACAAACTGGATGAACTGGATCAGTGGATTGCCGATTTCAAAGTCATTGCCCGGATAGCGCTGGAAGATAAGCCCCAGTGGCTGGAGAAACTGGGGTTTGGCCCGGTTCCCTGAATTGATGCCGAACAGCCGAATAAGCGGTGTATTCCGGATCAGGTCCGGAATGACATACTGCTATCAGTTGTTGGTTATCGGGTTTGCTTACCCATGTCTTACCGGTAGCATTTCCCGTTAAACGAGGTGCAGGAGGAATCTCCTGCCGGGGGGATGGGGGTTGTGTACCCCCGGCCTCCATCCCCCTCTCTCCCCCTTTTGCAAAGGGGGATGATCAGGGAACCTTTGAAAAAGAGTGACCTCGGGGGTCTGGGGGTGTTCCCCCGGGCTTAAACTTCCCCCATGATTGGGGGATTGAGGGGGTTGATTAGATGGGTCCCCTGATATTCAAGCGGAAAATGGCCGGGTTGTGTTTGTGATATGTAAGAGCGTATAATAACGGCAAGAAAAGTAGCAACAATTAACAATCAATATGTGCTATCTAGAAGCATTTTTAAAGTGGCATATGTGGAATTGCTGAAGTCCGAATAATACTTGTTAGATGTGTAACAGGAGAACAACCAGTAAAATCGACATTCGATACTACTCAATGAAGCAAGCCGATATAAAATGGAGGTGATAATGGCATTTGTTTTTACCAGTATACTAGGGCTAGTTTTACCAATATTCATCATCGGTGCCATCGTTTATCTTATAGTCCGCAAACGCAATGGAGATAATGGCATCACTGCATATCACGCGTTGATATCCTATATCTACTTCGTTATTGGTGCCAGTGTTATTACTGCGGTGACCGGATTTTCTGTCCTGATATATGCAATTCTCAAAGATGCCTATGATGGTGAGAAGATTGTTGATGATATCAGCCTGGGACTTACCTTATTGGGAACCGGATTCATTATCTGTATTTTGCATTTTTATGGGAAGCAAGCTATCGCAAGCAAATCGAAGGAAATCGTGACAACACTGAGGCGAGTATACTTGTTCATCATGCTATCGATTTTTTCACTTGCCGGTCTTATATCTTTACCACTAGCCATAAATAGTTTAGTGAATTATGAGATCGAGG
>Ga0180432_10001965_pt1 | contig 31456 bp, 29 predicted proteins | sample SS_ome_10_FD_132414 | JGI IMG/M metagenome (GOLD analysis project Ga0180432, IMG submission 132414) | Hypersaline lake sediment archaeal communities from the Salton Sea, California, USA - SS_1_MS_2 metaG | ecosystem: Environmental > Aquatic > Non-marine Saline and Alkaline > Hypersaline >...
ACACTGATCAATAAAAAATGAACCCTCTCAAGGCCGCAATTTTAAAGGCCCTTCAAGACAACTCTATCCAAACGCAAAATCCGGGTTAAAAATTGGAGAAAAGTAAAAAAAAACGGAATTTATGAAAAAGATTAAGAAACGTTTCACGCTGCAAAGCAATTCCACCACGTGATATTGGTAACCCTTCACAACCATCAACACTAATTTGCCTCAAGAACTTAGAACGCTCGAAAAAAATTAAATATTTCGGATTTTTTTGTTGTAATCAAATAAAATTTATGCTATACTAAAGATAGGGAGAATGCAAAAAGATGGCTGATGAACTGCGAGAAGAGGTAATCAAACTAGGAATCGGCAATAAAATCCGCGAGTTACGTAAAAAACGCGGCATGACTCTTGCCCGCTTGGGCAAATTATCCGGCTTGAGCGTCGGTTTCCTTTCTCAGGTGGAAACCGGGGCTGCCATGGCGCCACTCACGACACTTCTGGCCATCGCCAGGGCGCTCGAGGTAAAAATGGAGGCGTTTTTCAAGGAAGAACAACCTGACGAAAATGTGAGCGTCGTGAAAAAAGCCGACCATGTTACGGTAAAGCGCCGCCGGCATAATGAGGTCGGCTACCTATATCGCTCGCTCGCTCACCGTCGTTCGAATAAAAAGATGGAGCCGTTTTTAGTTGAGTTCGAGCCTCGAAAAAAGGAACAGATGAAATTCTTCGATCATCCCGGTGAGGAGTTCATTTATGTCATCGAGGGGGTAATCGAGTTTCGGACGGAAAAAGAAGCGTACGTTCTCGAAGCGGGCGACAGCGTGTACTTCAACTCAGATATCCCTCACGCCGCCCGAGGTCTCGAACCCGGCAAAAGTAAGGCCGTCATTATTGTAACCACGTAGGGGGCATTGAATGTAATGTGATGTAGTCGATTTAACGAAAAGGGGGTGAGGAAAATGATCGAAGTGAGGTTCCATACAAGGAAGAATCGTGGCGGATTGGAGGCGGCGCGGATATTGGCGGCGGCGTTGCGGTTGGCGGGTTGCGACGCAAGTTGGTTCATTCCGATCGGGTGGGAGCTTGCGGTAATCTTCGAGGCGGCGCAGACGAAGGCCGATAAGTCCTCCGGCAAACCGCGCCATTCGGCGCTGGCGGTGTTCTACCCTCCCCTGCTCGAAGTCCCGGACACTTGGATGAAGTTCGAGCATCCCGACCTGGTACTTATCAACACGCGCGACATTCTCGAAGCTCTTGACCTGTGCGGCGGCGAAAGGGTGGCGGTGGTGGACGCTTCAGGCATTGCAAGCGACGTCGGGCCGTGCTACGGAATCCCAAGCCTGGTGGCGCCCATGCTCGGCGCGCTGGCGGCGGCGGGAAATATAGTTCTCGGAATGCATCTTATCCATGCATTAAAAGAAACGGCCCGCGCATTCAAAATATCCCAAAGAGACCTCGATTGCCTTATGCGCGCGCTTGAAGCCGGATACGACACCGTCCGCATCCGGGGCGGCAAACTGCACGAACGCGAACTCGCCGGCGCCGGCGGAGCAATCGCAAGCAATGCACATCATGGCTAGAACCCGCAACTCCGCGATTGTGGCTGATCGAAGTTCCCGGATCGGGATTGAAAACCTATGTTTTCAACATCTGCATAGGTCAACAACCTGCATTCAAAACCGGTTCAAACTTAAGAATTTTTCGGGACCGGTTAAGGAGAAGCCGCGCAGCGGAATCCGTAGCCGTTGTCATGATTACCAGGGAAATCGGCGAACCTGTAGCTTGTCCTTACCGCCGACCAGACATAATCGTAGCTACCGCCTCTTAGCACTTTCTTTTTGCTCGAATCAGGCCCCTTAGGATCGGTTTGCGGGGCGTTTTTATAGTATCCGGGTTGATACCAGTCTGCGACCCATTCCTGTGCATTTCCGGCCATATCCAGCGCGCCGTATGGACTCTTGCCCTTCGGGTAACTGCCTACCTCGACCGGATGTTTTATTCCGCAACGTACGTAATTGGCGTGCTTGCAATCCACCATGTTTCCCCACGGGTATGGGTTGCCGGTATTGCCTCGAGCGGCTTTTTCCCATTCCGCTTCGGTAGGCAGGCGTTTATTTTTCCAGCGACAATAACTTTCGGCGCCTTTCCAATTGATTCCGACAACCGGCCAATTGCTCCTCGGCCTTGGAAAACCGCGTCCCGCAGCTTTACCGAACCTGGGTCTGCGGCATTTTCGTTTACGAACACACCGCATATATTCCCCGTAGGTGACCTCGGTAATGTCGATATAGAAGGCCCCCAGTTTAACCGGCCTTGCGGGGCGCTCGTCACGTTGATAAAGATCGGAACCCATCAGGAACTTGCCCGCCGGAACATACGCCATACCCCCCGGTGGCGTTTGGCCGGGCTCCGGCTGCACCTGGGAGGGGAACGATATAATCAGCAGCGTAATTGCCGCAAGAAGATAATAAGCCTTTCGCATCATCGGAAGTAATCTAATGAATAAACTCTTTCATTTCAAGGGCCGTATGCAATTAAATTATCATCAAAAAAATGCTCCCCTTGACAACCTTATTTGAAGATGGTAACGTTTGCTCGGTATTGAATGAACATTCATTCATCCGTTGGCCTGTCAATGGCGCGACAAAAACAAATGACCGAAAGAAAAACCGACAATAAGCGCCGGAAAATTCTACTCGCGGCGATAAATGTCTTTTCATCGAAAGGTTTTCACGGCAGCAAAGTAAGCGATATCGCAAAGGAAGCCGGTGTAGCCGACGGAACTATTTACCTGTATTTCAAGAATAAAGACGATATACTCATACAGCTTTTCGACGAAAGCTTGAAAGTAATGTTGGGGAATATGCATCAAGCCCTGATCGAGAAAAAAGATCCGCTCGAAAGAATAAAGGTTTTTATCCTCATGCATTTGGATAGCGTCGAGAAGTATCAAAGCGTGGCGGAAGTTATGCAACTCGAGTTGAGACAAAGCCATAAGTTTATGAAAGAAAACGTGCCGAAGCGTTTCGGGGAATATCTCAACATTATCGGCGATACCGTGCGCAGTGGCCAAGAGGCGGGCATCATCCGAAAAGATGTGCATCCTGCAATGATCAAAAGTGCCATTTGGGGAGCAATGGATGAAATCGCCCTGAATTGGGTGCTGACCAAGCAAAGGAAAAAGAAGACTTACGATTTGGAGGATTGTGCCGAAAAACTCGCAAACATATTCGTTATGGGACTTGAAAAATCCTGAAGTCGACCGACGGCGGTTGACAAGTAAGCGGTGACGTGATACGAATACAGCAGCATTTAATTTATATTCTATTGTGCCTTGGCGATTAAAAACTTGTCTTGCGTGGAAATTACCCTTATGAAAGGAGGATAGAGGTGAAAATCGTAGTGTGTATGAAACAGGCGCCGGACACCGAAGCGAAAATCGTGGTTAATCCCGACGGGTCCGGTATCAATTTTGACGGTGTAAAGTTCGTTATGAACCCATATGACGAGTATGCCGTCGAACAGGCAATTCAACTCAAAGAAAAATTCGGTGGTGAGGCTATCGTGGTGACTTTGGGGCCCAAGCGGGTCGTAGAGGCCATGAGAACCGCATTAGCCATGGGCATGGATAAAGGCGTGCATATAGACGACCCTGCCCTGGAAAATGCAGACGCTTCAGCTACCGCCAATGTACTTGCGGCCGCTCTTAAGGAGATAGGTGCGGATATTATACTTGGCGGCAAGCAGGCGATAGATTATGACCAGTCCCAGGTGATGGCCTATGTCGCTGAATTATTGGATATGCCGCAAGTGTCCAACATTTCCCTCATGGAAATGGCCGAAGACGGCAAGAGCGCCAAGGTAAGTCGCCGTATCGAGGGCGGCGCCGAGGTGTACGAGGTGTCGTTGCCGGCGGTCATGTCTTGCGAAAAAGGGCTGAACGAACCTCGTTACGCTTCTTTGCCCGGAATCATGAAGGCTAAGAAGAAAGAAATCAAGGAACTGGATCTGGCTTCCAGCGGCGTTGGCGCCGATGATGCCAAAAACAAAATTGATATAAAAAATTTCATGTCTCCGCCGGAGCGACAGGCCGGGAAGGTTATCGAGGGTGAACCCGAGGAAACCTCCGCCGAGCTCGCAAAATTGCTCCGCGAAGAAGCGAAAGTGATATAGGAAAGGAGGCCGATCATGTCCGAAGGCATTCTTGTATTTGCGGAACAGCGTGAAGGAAAGATGCGTAAAAGCGCCCTCGAAGGTCTTAACATAGCTGCGCAACTCTCCGGCGACATTGGTGGATCTGTAAATGCCGCCGTTATCGGGAAGGAAGTTTCTTCCCTTGCCGACAAGTTGGGTAAATGCGGCGCGGCAAAGGTATACGTGGCTGAGGGGGATGCGCTTGAAGTCTATTCCCCCGAGGGTTATGCCAAGGCGCTCGAGGCCATAATCAAGCAGGCGGACCCTGCAGTGGTTCTTGCCGGTTACACGGGGATGGGCCGCGATTTAATGCCCAGAGTGGCCGCAAAGGTAGGTGCCGGACTCCTCTCCGATTGCACCGATCTTAAAGCGGAAGGCGGTAAGGTGGTGGCAAAGCGCCCGGTATACTCCGGTAAGGCTTATATCGAAAGCACAATTCCCGAAAGTATTCAGATGATTTCGATAAGGCCCAACACTTTTCCTCCCGTCGATGAAGGTGGCGGTTCGGCGGAGGTGGTCAACGTAGATGCCTCCGTCGATATGAGCGTTATCAGGGCCGTGGTGAAGGAAATAGAGAAAACTGTCAGCTCGCGCCCGGAGCTTACCGAGGCGGACATCATCGTCAGCGGCGGGCGCGGTATGAAATCCTCGGATAACTTTAATATCATCGAGGAACTTGCCGACGTCCTCGGCGCCGCCGTTGGAGCCAGCCGCGCTGCGGTGGACAGCGGATATGCGGAACAGGCCATCCAGGTGGGACAGACGGGCAAGGTGGTCAACCCGAATCTTTACATAGCATGTGGAATTTCCGGCGCCATTCAACACATGGCGGGCATGAGAACGTCAAAGGTCATCGTCGCTATCAACAAAGATGCGGAAGCTCCGATTTTCCAGGTTGCCGACTACGGTATTGTTGACGACCTTTTCAAAATAGTGCCGCTGTTGACACAAGAGATCAAGAAACTCAAAGCGGAATAATCAATCCAAATGGACAAGAGATTAAAATCCCTTGTCCGGTACGATTGGCGGCTCACTCCATACATCAAGGGGTGGGCCGCTTTTGCATAAAATCGTCACTGACAACACTCACCGAAAACGATCCATGGGGCGTGCATGGATCGACGTAAATTCGACGCTTAATAAGAATGCTATAATACGAATTATCAAGGCCGGCGATTTTTGCAATGCCTTCCGTTGACTTGTAGCCGGTATTGTGGTAATTTCCTCGTGAATCACAAAAGACCCAAATCGCAAGGGGATCAATATGGCGGAAAAAGTAATCGGCATTGACTTGGGAACAAGCACCTCGGCGGTCGGAGTAGTCGAGGATGGAGTCGCCAAGATAATAGCCAACGATAAGGGTGAAACAATTCATCCTTCCGTAGTGGCTTTTCTCGAAGACGGTAGCAGAATTGTGGGCAGTGATGCCAAGAGCAAGCTCCTTGTCGATCCTGAAAATACCGTTTACAGCGCTAAGCGCTTGATAGGCCGCAAGTTTTTCTCCAGTGAGGTCAAAAAAGCCCAGGCCATTTGCTCGTTTAAAATAGTTGAAGGCGATAATCAGGATGTTCGCATCGAAATTCGCGGCAATCAGTACTCGTTGAGTGAAATCAGTTCTTTTATTCTCATGGAAATGAAGAGAATTGCCGAAGCCTATCTGGGCGAAGAGGTAAAAAGGGCCGTTATAACGGTTCCCGCCTACTTTAACGACGGTCAGAGACAGGCCACTAAAGACGCAGGCACTATCGCCGGAATGCAAGTGCTGAGGATTATCAACGAGCCCACCAGCGCCGCCCTTGCGTACGGATTCGGAAAAGGTCTGCAACAAAGAATTGCTATTTACGACCTGGGTGGCGGGACTTTTGATATTTCAGTACTGGAAATAGGCGATGACATATTCGAGGTTATAAGCACCGCCGGCGATACATACCTCGGCGGCGACGACTTTGACGACAGATTTATCGATTATCTGGCGGAAACCTTCTTCAAAGAACACAACATCGACTTGCGCACCGATAAATTAGCGCTGCAAAAACTGAAAGACGCGGCTGAAAGAGGAAAATGGGACTTGAGCGAAAACCTCGAAACGGAAGTGGCAATTTCCGCTATCGCCGATACGGTAGGCGGAGCGATTGATCTTCGAGCGAACATCACCCGAAATTACTTCGCAAAACTCGTCTATGACCTTATCCAGAAGACCTTTAAGGTTTGTGACGAGGCTCTGCAGAACGCCGCTCTTACCGTAGACCAACTTGAAAGCGTCATTCTTGTTGGAGGCCCCACCAAGATGAGCATCATCAAGGAGGCGGTTGAGAGCTATTTCTTTAAAACGCCTCAATCGGGCATAAACCCGGAGGAAGTCGTTGCACTGGGCGCGGCAATCCAGGGAAACGCTCTGATGGAAGCCAGTTCCAGCAGCCTGTTGCTCGACGTGACACCCATGTCTCTGGGTATAGCCACTGCAGGCGGGCTGATGGATAGACTCATCGCACGCAATACGCCCATACCGACCGAGATGAGCCGAATATACACCACTACTCGTGACAATCAGGAATCGGTCAACATCAGGATATACCAGGGCGAAAACCGCATGTACGAGGAGAACGAGCCGCTGGGCGAAGTGCGACTCGCCGGCATACGACCCGGCAGGAAAGGCGAACCCAAGGTTAAAGTCACCTTCGAGATAAATGCCGACGGTATCGTTGAAGTCGATGCTGAAGACGTGGACACCGGTCAGGCGCAACACACCACGCTGAACATTTCAGGCGGATTGTCTAGAGAGGAAATAGACAAACTCCGCTCAAAATACGATGGCGACTCGGATGTCGCAGCCAGAACATGATTATTTCATTAATATTTGCAGCGTGAGGTTCTTATGGCCATTGACGAACGAAAGAAAATAGAAATCAACTCGATATCGCGGTTGATAAATGAGCTTGACTATTATCAGATACTCAAGATTCCACAAAACGCCTCGTCCTCCGATCTCAAGGCCGCATATTTCCGCGAATCCCGGAATTATCACCCGGACAAGTATTACAACGAACCACCCGAATTTAATAAGAAGGTAACCACTATATTCAAGCGTATAACCGAAGCTTATAAAATCCTCTGCGATCCCGAAACCCGCGCTATATACACAGAAGGCATCAATGGCGCCAATCGAGCTAAAAACCTCAGATACATTCACGGCGTCCAGGGCGGCCCGCCGAAGGAAGATGAAGGACAGACACCGATGGGCCGGAAATATTTCCAGATGGGGAAAATGGCCCTGAACAACATGGATTACAAGGGCGCCAAAATAAATTTCCAGCTTGCGCTCAAAATGGAACCTAAAAACGAATCCTTCCAAAAACGCCTCGCAGAGGCCGAAGAAATGCTTAAAATGAAAAAGAAGTAGGAGTAAAATATTCCGAGTGAGATTGGCGGAGTCCGAAAGGGCTCCGCTTTTTAGTGATTCAATCGCCGCGCGGGTACCGGACGGCGGCATCATCCTGACAGGGGTGATATGAAACAACGGCTTTCTTCGTGGGCAATACAATTGCGGTGGGCTGCTATTATAATCCTACCTCCGACGGTGGCTTATGCATTATCCCTCGATGCGCCCTTTCATTTCGACACAAAAAAAGCGCTACTGACAACGCCGATTCTCCACAGAATCAACGACATAGGCGCAATAATAAACTTCGACCCATACCTTCCGCGTCCATTGTTTCACATATCACTTGTCCTGGACTGGCAACTCAATAACGGCTTACCCTTCGGGTTCCACCTGACGAACATCCTCTGGCACATTGCGGCAGTACTTCTCCTCTGGAAGGTGCTGGACAAGCCGGCCGGCAAAACCGGGGCAAGCCCGACTTTAAGCGCCGGCGCCGCTCTGCTCTTCGGACTCCACCCGATTCTTACCGAAAGTGTGACTTATATATGGGGCAGATCGGGAGTGATGAGTACGGTTTTCATGCTTGTCTCATTGCTTTTTTACCTGCATGCCCGGGGGGAAAATAAAACCCGACTCGCGCCTTTTTTAGCTTCCGTGGCGGCATTCATAGCCGCGCTGGCCGCCAAGGAGACCGCCGCCGTATTGCCCTTACTGCTTATCGGCGTCGAAGTAGCCTGTTATGATAAAAGAGGTTTTTGGAAACCGTTCGCCCGTACGGTTCCTTTTCCGGCGTTTGTCGCGCTGATTTTTGCCTGGCGGCTGGCAACCTATGGCCGGCTGGTCTTTGATGTGGAAGAATCATACGCATCGCACCTGGCTCGCCAAGTCTGTGTAACGGCAGGTTATCTTCGCATGTTGGCGTGGCCGTTCGGGCTGAGTGTAACGCACCACGTGCCTGATACATACCCTGCGGCGCAGGTGGCGGCGTCTGCCGCGCTTATCGCCGCCATCGCGACGGCGTCGGTTTTTTTCATTAAGCGCAAACCGCTGCTGTGGTTTGCAGGAGTATTATTTTTCGCCGGTTTGGCTCCTTTTTTCTTCATACCGTTGAACGATCGCATGGTCGAGCGCAACCTTTACCTGCCCGCAATGGGTTTTGCACTGCTCCTTTCAACAGGTATTCACTCCATCGCCCCGAAATGGAGAAACGTGATGCTGGCGGCGGTTGCGGTATGCTTTTTCATAAACACAACGGCAAGGAACAGAGTTTGGCTTACCGAGTACTCATTGTGGAAGGATGCCGCACAGAAGGCCCCTCTTGAAGCCCGTCCTCGAGCGCAATTGGGCGCGCTGGCGCTTGTCGCAGAGGATATCGAAAGGGCGGAGCGGTTCTTGAACGGCGCTATTGCCATCGACACTCGAAATGCCGATGCGCATAACAATCTGGGGGTGATTTACCTTCAAAAGGGCGATGTGGATCGCGCGGGTTATGAATTCGCTTCCGCGATAAACGCCGATAACGACCATGTCGAAGCACATCTCAATTACATCCGCACTCTCATCAAGCGCGGCGACCGGGAAAAAGCTGAAGCACTCCTCGGCAAGATTGTAAGACGCCTGCCTACGCTCGTGGCGGCGAAAGTAATGCTCGGAGAGATTTACAGGCTACAAGGACAGCCCCTTTTGGCAATTGAGCTTTATCGGACCGCATGGCGACTTGATCCAGAAAATTCGAGTGCCGCGCTCGGAGCGGGTTTGGCGTGCTTGCAGGCGAGACAAAAAACTGAAGCACATACCTGGCTGGTAAGAAGCCTGCATCTTAAACCGAAAGACACTAAAGCACACCGCGCGATGGGCATGTTGCTTTTCGGCGAGGGCGACTTCAGCGCCGCAGCCGAAGAATACGAAAAAGCCCTGTTATACTCCCCTGCCCCCGATCTGGAAATTCTGGCGGACTTGGGCATCGCGCTGATGCGCGCGGGCCGCTGGAACGAAGCGATGGCCGTATTTCAGAGGGAAAGAGATTTGAGATCTTCGGATCCAAGGCCGTACCTGCGTTTGGCGTTGCTGGAAGAAAAGAAGGGCAATATCGCCAAGGCGAAAGCTATTTATACCAAAGCGCTTGAGTTGGATCGCAGCGGGAAATTGCGCCCCGAGATCGAGGCAATACTCAAGCGACTGGAAACGTTGGAATGATTTGCGATTTTTGATTTTAGATTGCCGATTGTTACTCACAAATCGCAAATCAAAAATTTGAAACGGGTTTTGCAGCTATGAAGAAGAATCTGAAAATTATTCTGGTTAACACCAACCTCATGAAACCGCTCATCGCTCCCATCGGGCTTGATTACGTGGCGGAGGCGGTCGAGGCGGCAGGGTTCGAGCCGGTGCTTGTGGACCTTGCACTGGAAGACAACCCCGATGGCGCTATCGAGAGTGCTTTCCGGGGAGAAAATTCCCTCCTGGTCGGAGTGACGGTTCGGAATATCGACGATTGCTACATGGCGAGCGGTGAATGTTTCCTTCCCGAGATACGAAGCCGGATAAAAAAAATAAGGGCCGCGACGAACTCCCCGATACTCGTCGGCGGCGTCGGGTATTCGATAGACCCTGCGGCGGCATTGGAAGACATTGGCGCGGATTATGGCATCAGGGGAGATGGCGAGACGGCATTGATCGAGCTTGCCCGAAGATTATCCACCGGCGAGGATGTTTCCTCGATACCCGGTCTGGTATTTCACTCAGACGGGCAAATAATTGAAAATCCGCCGCTGCCTGCCAAATTGAACGAGTTGATGCCTCGCCGTCGATCTTTCGTGAACAATCTTGCCTATTTCAAGCTCGGCGGACAAGGCTCTATCGAGACCAAGCGGGGATGCGACGGAAAGTGTCGCTATTGCGCCGATCCCGTGGCCAAAGGGAGAACGGTGCGGCTCATGCCGCCGGCCGGGGTGGCTGATGAAATCGAGGCGCTGCTGAATCAGGGGGTGGACGTATTGCATCTGTGCGACAGCGAGTTCAACTTGCCGCCCGCACACGCCCTCGAGGTGTGTGAAGAACTGATCCGAAGAAAAATGGGAGATAAAATCAGGTGGTACGCATATCTCGCCCCCGCTCCCTTTTCGCGGGGACTAGCCGAATCCATGCTCGCGGCAGGCTGCGTGGGGATAAACTTCGGTGCAGACAGCACTCACCCGTCAATCTTGCAGAGCCTCGGCCGCAATTTCACAGCGGAAGATATACGAACCGCCGTCGATGAATGCCGAAGGACCGGGATCAAGGTCATGCTCGATCTACTAATCGGCGGGCCGGGGGAAACACCTGAAACCGCACGGCACACCATCGAAACGGTAAAGGACATGAACCCCGACAGGGTGGGTATCAGCCTTGGAGTTCGGGTGTTTGCCGAAACGCCGTTGAGCGAATGGACAAAAAGCCGAAAGATAGAGTTGCATCGGCCCGGCAGTCATGGCAGGGAGGGCTTGCTTTACCCTGTTTTCTATATAAGCCCGGAACTCGGTTCCAAGCCGGAAGAAGTCGTTGGGGATTTCGTTCAGGACGATCCACGATTCTTCTTCGCCGATCCGAGAAAAAAGGGCCGAAATTACAATTATAACGACAACCAAATCCTCGTCGACGCCATCGCCCGAGGCTACCGTGGCGCGTATTGGGACATACTCCGCCGCCTGGCCGAAGAAAGCACCGAAAAATGATCTTGATTACTCTAAAGGGTAAATCATGGCTTTAAGAGTTGAGTTCGCGGGGGGTAGATTATCACCGACCTTCCAATCGAGGATTTCGAATGTCATGTGTGTGCGCAATATACCTTTTATGTTGCTGAACTCATAGCCGCAGCATCCCAGACATCCGGTTTCCGATTCGGGCGGATCTTCCATCGAATCGTCATCCATAATGATGAGCTTGCCGGAACCTTTAGTTAATGTCACCCGTAAGGCTTTTTCCGCACCCGCTATGATGAACCAATTGCCCCGGTGTTCGCCCTCAGTGCCATGCCCGTCCACGAGCTCACCTTCAAGCTGATCGGACGTCACCACCTTGAGTCCCGAGGCATTGTCGGATAAGTCGAGATATATCCTTAAAATTCCATCCCTGATGCCTTGTGGTGGAAAATCGAAGGTATACCCGATTTCGAAGTGATCGGGGAAATATTCGGATTCTCTTGTAAAAGTTACATCCTCGTCTCCGACCGGTATCGAACCGTCCCATCGCGAACGCACAATTAACGGCCCTTGAGCTAAAGAATCCGCCTCAACCGCCATTACGTTTTCATCGACCTCAAGCTCTTCCGTATACAATCGGATCTTCAGCCTATCAATAAGATTCAGGCCCGAGATATTTAATTCATCGAGAAGATTTGGGCTCTCGGAATTAAAAGCTGTAACATAGAATTCCGTCGAGACTCTTTCCGGCGTTTTCGAAAAGTGCACAAATTCCGCTTTATCCGACGATTCGGAAACATGCTCGCGGTATAGGTAAAACCATGCCTTACCACCTCTCCACCCGGTGACCTCGACGACCCGGACATCCTCCCCATTTCTCGACGCTGCCAATTGGTCGTCTCGGTCTCCACCTTCAGCCGCCGGCGCAAATATCGAGTCGCCTCTCTGCACCGTCTCATATTTTTCAAGGTCTAATTCGTTATCCAGTTGAAAAACCACATCAGTCATCAATCCATTTTTAACGGACATCAGCCTGAATTCGTCTCGTCTGCCGCCCAGAGGCCCCACTAGAATGCGTATCAATCCCTTCGCGTCTCGCATTGTAGCCTCCTGCACGGTGGGAGGCACGGGCTTGGATGCCTCACGAGGTAGCGTATGAGCCCTCGGTTCCGGTGGCTTTTCAGGCGGTTCCGGCGGCTCGAAAAATTCTTCCTCATCTTCACCTGCGGTATTGTAAGCATCAGAGGCGTCATCCATGGAGAGCGGCTCGGAGATACCCGTGGAATCTTCTCCTCCGACGAATATCATAATCAAAACAATCGACACCGAAATGAGCAATATGGCCGCAATGGCAAGAAACTTTACGTTGCGCCTGGAACGGGAACGCGCGTATGAGGTAACCTCGATGCCGCAATTGGCACAGTAAATATCGTCAGGCTGCTCGAAGCCGCATTTTGGACACTTCATCGACTCATATCTCCACCGGGGAATTTACGGCCCTAAAGCGCTTATGTCAACTATAACGCACATGCCATTGACAATATCGCAATTCCCTGTTAGCAATCAGTCAAATGGATAATTCAAATTTAACCACCGAATATTTATTGGGACAGTTCGGTCTGGAGGAAAAAGTCGTCCTTGTAACCGGTGGCAACAGTGGCCTGGGGCTTGCAATTGCCAAGGGCTTGGGCAAAGCGGGCGCCAAGGTGGCTATAGTGGGCCGCAATGAGGAGAAGAATACCGGAGCGGAAGGGGTATTGCTCGAGGAGGGCATCGAAGCAATGGCGCTGAAAGCCGATGTTACAAAATCCGGGGAAATCAGGCAGGCGGTAGCTCGCACCGTAGATAAATTCGGCGCCCTTGATATTCTGGTAAACTCGGCTGGAATAACACTTGCCGTCCCTTCGCACCAGGTGACCGAATCTCAATGGTCCAATGTGCTGTCCACGAACCTCAAGGGCACACTTATATGTTGCCAGGAAGCCTACCGCCTTATGAAAGGCACACGGGACGATCCCGCTAAGATAATCAACATAGCAAGCGCGTTCGGCTTTTTCGGCGGTTCGTTCGTTGCCGCATACGCCGCGAGTAAGGGCGGTGTGGTACAGCTCACCCGCAGCCTGGCAGTCGAATGGGGCACGCGCCACATTCGCGCGAACGCCATAGTTCCCGGCTGGTTTGAAACTCCGATGACCGCTCCCATGAGGATGGTTCCCGACACCGCACGGGGCATCATACGCCGCACGCCGCTGGGAAGGTTCGGACTGCCCGACGAAGTGGCGGGCACGGCGGTTTTCCTGGCATCGAAGGCGGCAAACTACATCACTGGCGCTTCAATATGGGTGGATGGAGGATACTCCATAGCTTCATGAGACTGGAGGATGATTTTTCAGAGGAATTGTCTATACTCAAACGAACAATAAAAACTAAATAGTGGATTCCCAAAAAGGAGGACAGCCATGATTAAGAAAGGCCTTGTGGTTGCCGTTATTCTCACTATGGCAATCGGTATCACGTTTATGATTTCCACGGAAAAAGCGGAAGCGAAAAAAAAGCGCAGGCCGATTGATTACCAGTTGGTCTACAACTATGACCTGAATCAGAGCCAGGTGAAGGCCAAGCTAAAGGCGGGATGGAGCCTTGGCGGGGTATATCCCGACTGCGGCGCGGGTTTAGGTGAGGTCGAGGTGACGGCGGATGTTCCGGGAGGATTACTTTCTTTCTATGAAAAGCTGGCGGAAAGAAATAAGGATGAAATACTAAAGCTTCTCCAAAAGACCAATACACCGTCAAAATCGCGCGAGATATTGAATAAAATAATTGCCGAGAAGACCAAGCTCACCGACTATGGGACCCTGCCCGAGTACGGCGATTTACAGAAACGGTTCGAGAAAATCAACTCCATAATAGCGGAAATCAAATCATCCCCTGCTAAAACAGGGGCGGTTTCGGTCCAAAAACTGGTGGATGAGCTCGAAAAGTTTCTCAGTTCGGGTACCGTCTCTGAGGTCAACTCCGCGAAAAAAGCCATCCAGACGTTGGGGATGATAATTGAGAAATATCCTGAACGGGTTATTGAGTCGGGAAAAAGCGTGGACGACACCTTGGCGGAACTTGAAAAAATCCGCAATTCGGTACAAGGATCGCTTAAAAAAGCCGACGAACTGGGCGGAGGTTGCAGAACGGCTTATGTTTTCTACCGTGGTGTTCACTGAAAAAACCAACAAGCCCAACCGGGGTACGGAGATTCAAAGTAGTTTAATAATGCCGGCTAAGCGCATCGACACACAATCGAGCGACCTAATTTTATGGAGTTTGCTGGGTCGCACCGAATATAAGGATGCTTTAGCGTTGATGAAACGCCTGGCGCATCGAGTTGAGAGAGGTGAAATATCGGGGATCCTCTTGTTCATGGAGCATCCTCCCATAATAACTCTGGGTAGACGAGCCACCCAAAACGACGTCATAGCTCCACCGGCACTTCTTAAAAAACTCGGATACCGTGTATTTTGTACGGACAGGGGCGGCATGGCCACATGCCACGGGCCGGGACAGCTTATAGGCTACCTGGTATTAGACCTCTCCAAACTCGGTATCGGCATTAAGAAACTCGTGGAATGCACAGAGGAAACGCTTATAAGATCTTTAATCTCCTGGGGTGTGGAAGCGACCGGAACCGACGGTATGCCGGGAATATGGGTTGGGGGCAAAAAGATCGCCGCTATTGGAATGCGCGTGAAGAACGGCGTGACGAGTCACGGTTTCGCTCTTAACCTGAATTTCGACTTGCGCGCTTATGACCTGGTGGTACCCTGCGGAATAAAGGAAGCGAAGACCGGTAACGTAATCGATCATTCGGATTCCGTGCCTTCATTTCCGGAAGCGGCCCGCGTCATAGCGGAGAACTTCTCTGAAATCTTCGGCGTCGAAATCAGGGAAACGGAACGAGTGGCAATAACTGAAAATTTCGCGGCATTTCGCCCCGATCCGGGTTTTACATTCAGGAAAGGAGAAACGGCCCAAGTATGACCATAAAAGAATGGTTGACGCCCGATTTTTTCGCCCTGAACGTCATTCTCGTGACGTTGTTGATGAATCTCGTCATATATGGCGTTGTCAGCAACTTCACTGAAGATTTCAAAATGGGCGAGAGACTTCAAACCGGAATTTACTCCGCAGCCGTTTCGATGAGCCTTGTTTATATGATCATGGTAATTCTCGGGTTTGCAGGAGCAATTTCAAGATACCCATACCTTTACGATAACAAGTATAACTTCCTTCTGTTGGGTACGGGCCCGGTATTCGGCGGCAACGGGCCGATATTTATTGCAGTAGTGCTGGGGGTATCTGTCGGCGTACTGGTAGGTTATTTATGGGGCAAAAGGAAAAGTTTGAGGATATTTCTCGCCGTGGCCGCATTAGGCTGCACGGCACTGATCGTAGCTATGACTCTGCTCTGGATCATAAACCAGACATGAGATAACGCTTTTTTTTGATGTGCTTGTAAAGGGGGCACGGGAATGATCAAAGATAAAAAGATGGATGGGAACAGCCTGATACACACGATAATGTTGCGGCATCGAATTACCAACATTGTCGGCATTCCCATCGTTTTTATCTACTTCATGTATTCATTGTCCGGCGGGGCAAACGCCTTGGCGGAAAACTGGAAGCAGATAATTCCCCTGGCGATTGTTTCGATTGTGCTTATTCTCATAGCCGTCATTACTCACGAGCGCGTCAACCATCGCTATTGGGCCGACGCGGTGAACTTTCTGGACAATCCCGAAAGAAAAGACGGGGAATCGGCGGTCGATTATAATGAAAGAGCCCGAAAAGCCATTATCTGCTTGCTTGATTTCCCGCTCAGGGGCGCGAAATTTTCCCTCGGAACATGGCCCGTAACCATCGCAGTAATAATACTTAGCGTTTGGCTCCTATTCTTCAAATTTCCCATGAGCCTTATGATGGTGATGGTGATGGGCGGTGTCAGCGGCGGAATACTGGTGGCGGTATTCCAGTTTCACCTTTTCAAGCAAGGTGTTCAGCCTTTTATGAAGGAAGTATTGGAGGTTTATCCTCACTATTGGAAAGAGGAACAATTTTTCGATGTTAAGCTGGGAATTAGAAAAAAGATGCTCGTCAGCTTTGTGCTTTTGATGTTCGTAATGATGACAATGATGGCGGTGCTTCTATTCTTTGATTCCAGTAAGCTGATTATGTCCCAGTGGGGGAAAATGCAGCATGATCGCATAGAGCGGGAGTTGGGCAAATATGCCCCCGAGCTTATTATGGTAAGCACTCCCGAAGCGAGAAATCACACAATCAAAGGAATGGAAATCAACCTCGAAGGCGGCAAAATCTATATGATCGACTCGAAGGGCAATTCCCTGCTACCCGGAAATATATCCCCCACTGAGAAAGAAATTCTGCTCAGAATAGCCGGCGTAAAGAAGGATGTAAAAATCAGGAAAGACCTGACCCTCATGACCATGCTTCCCGGAGTGGATGAAATATCCCTCGATATCGAGCGTGGCGATATGATGCTTAATACCTGGGCAAAAGTGCCGAATTCCGAATATATAATCGTGTTGAGAAGGTCATTTGTTTCGTTTATGCCCCGGGTGACTCGTATAATCGTGGTTTCGATATTGGTGGTACTGTTCGGCATTTTCGTGAGCATGTTGTTTACTCACTACGCCAGCCAGGACACCACCAAGCCTATGAATGAACTTGTAGTCGCAATCGAAAAAGTCAGCCGGGGAGAACTGACACAGGAATTGCGCCTGCTGACATACGACGAGGTGGGACTGCTGGCTATTCACTCGAAGAAAATGATCGAGAACCTCAGGGGCATGATAAAACAAATCGATGAAGCATCCGCCCGTGTGGAAGACGCCACGGTAAGCATAGTGGATGGTTTCAAGCGTGTCAGTGACGGTTCGAGGAGTCAGTCCGGCGCAGTGGACGAAACAAGCGCAGCGCTGAATGAAATGAATGCATCGATAAAGGGCATCGGTGAGAACGTCGAGACGTTAGCGAGCACCGGTCAGCAATCGAGCGCATCGATAATGCAGATGAGCGCCACCATAGAAGAGGTGGCGGATAACGTTGAGAACCTTTCCGTATCCGTCGAGGAAACCACTTCCAGCATATCGGAGATGGCCGCGAGTGTTCGCCAGGTCGCGGAAAACGTTGAAAGCCTTTCGCGTAAGGCGGAAGGGACCGTATCCAGCATTACCGAGATGGAGGCAAGCATCAGGGAAGTTCAATCCAGCTCCGAGGAGACGGCAAAACTGGGGGAGGAAGTTACTACCGACGCCGATTCCGGGGCAAAGAAAGTCCAGGACACTATTACCGGAATCAGCCGCGCGCGGGAGGACAGCGAACTGGCCGTCAGGGTTATTCACGAACTGGCGCAACGCGCTGAAGAGATCGGTAACATTCTGACTGTCATAGACGACGTAACGGACGAAACCAATCTGCTCGCCCTCAACGCCGCCATTATCGCCGCCCAGGCTGGGGAACATGGCCGTGGTTTCGCCGTCGTGGCCGATGAAATTAAGGACCTTGCGGAACGCACCGCCCAATCTACCCAGGAAATCCAACAACTTATCGAAACCGTTCAAAATGGAGCGCGAGAGGCCGTTGGGGCGGTCAGCAGAGGCTACGACGCAGTCGAGCAAGGCGCCAAGTTGAGCGAAGAAGCGGGAGTGGCGCTAAATAAAATTCTCGAAAGCGCGAAAAAAAGCACCGAGCGTACCGCAAATATCGCAAAAGCTACCATCGAGCAGGCTGATCGCGCAAAAGACGTTTTGAAGTTCTTCGAGGAAATTTCAGAAAATATCCATCAAGTCGAGGTGGCTACACGAGAGCAATCCAAAGGATCGGATCAAATTCAAAACGCCGCCGAGCGTATGAGGGAAATTGCAAAGCTGGTAAAGAAAGCCACTCAAGAGCAGTTCTTGGGATCAAAGCAGATAACTGAAGCCATGGAAAACATAAACCACATCGTCGCCTTCATAAACAACTCTCAACAGGAGCAGATAAAAAATACCGATCAAGTGGTCGATGCCATCCAGGAAATCCGTGCCATCGCTTCACAGAACGAAGGTGGCGTCGAGGAAATGTTTCAGGCAAGCGCCAATTTATCCTCACTCGCCGAAGACCTGCGAAGTATGGTGGAGGCTTTCAATCTGGGCGATTCTAAAACATCCTCGTAAGAACCTCTTCATACCTTCCTTTATAAAGGTCTTTCGCAGACGAAATTTAGCAAGAGGTGTCCATAATGGAGTGGAAAACCACCATATCAGAGGTAATTCCCGATAACATACGCATAAGGGGTTATCCCGTCGAGCAGTTAATGGAGAACCTCGACTTTGGCCGCGCGGTATACCTGCTTATCAAAGGCGACCTTCCCACCCCCGAAGAAGGCAAAATGATAAACGCGATACTGGTAGCGGTAATAGATCATAGTGTCATGGCTCCTTCGGCATGCGCCGCTCGATTTGTTGCCAGCGGCGGTTCACCCATCCAGTCGGCTGTCGCAGCAGGTCTCCAGGCACTGGGATCGCACCACGGCGGCGCTATAGAGGAAGCGCAGGCTATGTTGACCGAAGGTGTGAAAAAGGCCAAAGAAGAAAACAAAACCATGGCGAAGGCGGCCGAGGATATCGCACGGGATTATCGTTCGCGAAAAAAACGCCTCCCCGGATATGGGCATCCGTATCACAAGGAAGACCCTCGCACGACAAAACTATTTCAGCTTGCCGAACAACTTGGACTTATGGGCGACCACCTCGAGCTATGCCGCGAACTCGGAACGGCAATAGAAAAGGTATTGGACAGAAAGCTGACGATAAATGTCGATGCGGCCATGGCGGCTATCCTCGCCGATATGGGTTTCCCGTGGGAAATTGCACGGGGATTTTTTATAGTAAGTCGCGCAGCGGGGCTGGTAGCTCATGCTTATGAGGAATATACACGCGAGCGGCCTTTCAGAGCCGTGGATATGAAAGAAGTCACTTATGACGGCCCTCCTGAAAGAAATTTATAAATAAAAATGGATATCCTGGCCGATGAAAATACTAAAATCGCCATTTTAGGTATAACGGGTCGCGAAGCCGCTAACACATCTCGCGAGATGCTCGACTACGGCGCCAAAGTCGTCGCAGGCGTCACTCCCGGCAAAAAGGGCCAAACCGTTCACGGCATCCCCGTGTATAACAGCGTCATTGAAGCAGTTGATAAGCATGGCGCCGACGCTGCGCTTATAAGCGTACCGCCCGCCGCTGCGGCGGACGCGGTGATGGAGTGCGCGGAAGCGGACATCAAACTGGCCGTGATACTTACCGAGCGCGTCCCCAAGCGCGATGTCATAAAAGCGGTCGCGTTCGCAAAAGCCCGAGGCATGATAATCATCGGCCCGAACTCTCCCGGAATAATATCTCCCGGAAAAACGCGCATAGGATACCTCGGAGGCTCGAACCCCGAGCGAGCTTTTCAGCCCGGGCCCGTCGGAGTTGTCAGCCGCAGCGGGGGAATGACCACCGAAATGGCGAATGTGCTATCACTGGAAAATATCGGCATATCCACCGCCATCGGCATGGGAGGCGACCCGATTGTGGGAAGCGATTACGTCGATTATTTTACTTCGTTCAACGAGGATCCCGAGACGAAGGCGGTCGTTCTCTACTGCGAACCTGGCGGTGTCAAGGAGGAAACTTTGGCCGCGTGGTTGCCGGGAAACTTCACCAGGCCGGTGGTCGCTTTCATCGGAGGGAAGTTTGTGGATAAAATGCCCGGAACAAGATTCGGACATGCTTCCGTTATCGTGTCGGCCGGAACCGGCGGAAAGGCGGGTTCCGGCAGTGCCGAGGAAAAAAATCGGGCTTTAAAAGAAGTCGGCATCACGGTGGTGGAAAATTACTCCGATATCCCTAATGCCGTCAAAACGGCCCTGGACGGCAAGAGATAAACACCGGAAAAAACGATGGGCGTATTCATTACCGTCAGGCTTGATCCCGATCTATGCGTTCCCGATTGCGCAGTATGTGTCGAAACATGCCCTGTAAAAATATTTATCAACCAGGATAAAAAGGTAACAATAGACTCTTCCAACGAAGACGAGTGCACATTGTGCGATATGTGTATCGAGCGTTGTCCCGCCGAGGCAATCGAGCTTATCAAGAACTATTGAGCTTTGTTTCAATGAGCTTGTGGTAAAGCTTTTCCTGGTCGCGGACCATTTTGTGTATATCAAATTCCGCCACCAGTCGTCGCCCTTCCTCTCCCATACGAATTCCCAATTCCGGATCGTTAAGAATTTCCACAATTCTCGACGCCATGTCCTCGATGTCTCTCGGTTTGACCAGAAACCCGGTTTTTCCGTCGCTGACGGCTTCCGGCGACCCATCCACCGCAGTAGCAACCACCGGCCTGGCGGCGGCCATGGCTTGCGGTATCACTCGAGGCAATCCTTCCCACAACGAAGTAAGCACCAACACGTCAAGCGCTGCAATAAGGTCCGGCACATCCCGCCTCCAGCCCAATAAATGAACGTGCTGCATTATATCAAGCTCTTTGGCTTTTTGTTCTATCTCCCGCCTGAGGACTCCATCGCCGGCTATGAAGAAGTGAACATTATTAACCTTTTCCAGCACCAACTTCGCCGCCTCAACGAAATCCACCGGAGCTTTCTGCGGCTTGAAACAAGCAACCATCCCCACTAACGGCGATTCGACAGGCACTCCGATGGACGACCGGATTGAAACGCGATCCCTTCCTTCGGAGGAAAATCCATTGATATCAATACCGCTACGTATAAGCGCCGTATCCTTCTCCCGCAATACTCGTTCCCTCGCTCCCCGCTCGATGTTCGTGCGAGACACGCAAATAAAAGCGTCGGTTATCGGTCTCGTTATACGCTCGGCCCACTTAAACACATTTCGAACTACGAACGGCTGCCAATCCGTAAATCCGAAACCGTGATAAGTGTGAACGATTATGTCGCATCGAGCCAAAAACGCCGCCCAACGTCCCAAAATACCGGCCTTCGAGCTGTGGGTATGTATTATTACCGGCAGATTTTTATTTCGGCGCTTTATCTTCCGCAATAATTTTATAAGCGCCGCCGCCGCCGCGAGGTCGTAATGCGGTCTTATCTCCCTCACCATTTTCGGTACCTGATGAAATTCAATCCCAAGCGAGCGGGCTTCATCGTCCAGTATTCCCGGCTTACCGGATATTAAAATCGGTTCGAAAAGATCGCGATTAAGATGGGAGACTGTAAAAAGAGTGTTCTGCTGCGCCCCGCCCAACTCCAGTTGGGTGATTATGTGAACCACCAAAGCATTCGTCACGTCAATTCCTCCGCCACGCGCTTACCGGCCATCAAGGCGCCCTCTATAGACGAATATTCCCACGCGCCGTAGCGGCCTATCGAGTAAATACCCATTCTATCAAGGTATACTTGAGCGCGGGGCAAGAACCACCGCCGATGCTTGTCGTAAATAACATACGCGGGGTCGAGCGTGACCATCTCCGCGACATCGGGCTTCTCACGCTTATTGACAATGCCGAGATCAAGCAAGCCCTGCAATGCCACTTCCAACAGTTCGTTCTTATCTGGTACCGGGTTGTCGTGTAAGCGGCTGAACTCGACAAACAATGCCGTCCCCGAATCGCCTTCGCTTCCCGGATACTTGCCTACCCGGAAAAACGGATATTTATTCTCGGGAATATAAATCCAATTCTCCTCGATAACGCTTTGGCGCCTGAAACCCAACTGTACGCAATCCACCGCCAGCCATTCCAGGCGTTGAGCGCCGCGTTTTAGAGCGGCGGGGGCGTCCTTGATCATCGCGAAAAGCTTGGGAAGCGGCGCAGTATTCACAAGAGATTCGTAACCAACCTCTTGGCCGCCGGCCAGTACGAACTTACGCTCCTTAGCCGTGATTTCTTTCACTTCCGTTTCCACAACCAAACCGTCGGCTATCCTTTGAACAAGCGCTGTTATCAAAGAAGCGACGCCACCCTCTTTCGGATAAAAAAACTCCGGGTTGTAACCCATACCTTTGTTTTCAAGTCCCAGCGCGCCTCTGACCGTTTCTTCGACCTTCGGCCTCGGCACGCTCCAGTCCGCCCAATCCGGCAATATTTCATCAAGATCGCATTTCCAGAACTTCTCGTTATATGGTTTGAAAAACTTCCGATACATCCCTTCTCCGAAACAGGCTTTCAGCCATCTACCGAAAGTTTTCTCGTGTGCCCCGCGCTTCGCAGCCAGCGCATGTATGTAACCGGCGAGACAATCGGCAGCTTCTTCCCTCGACAAGTAACCTAAATGGGCCTGAAAGGGATAGGGCACGCGAACGCCTTCGATCATTATGGCCGCACATCTTTTATGATGCACAAGCCCGTCCGGCATTAGATTTTTCAGAAATTTATGAGCTTCTTTGCTGCGAATATGAAGGAAATGCCCACCGAGGTCGAAAGTATGACCTCGTTTCCTGTACGATCTGCACAGACCGCCCGCTTCCCTCGCCTTCTCGAAAACGGCTAATTCAGTGCCCCGCTCGGAGAGACGATATGCGGCGCTTAATCCAGCCGGGCCCGCACCGATAACGGCTATCAATGTTGCGACTCCTCTTCAATTCGGTCCTCTTCCGTTGGATAAGGCATCTCCACGCGCCCTACCCACAGCGCCACGGCCAACCCCACAGCGCCTAACGCACAGCATAAAACAAAAACATGAGCTTCGGATCGCATAGACATCATCCAAAAGGCCAAAGCGCCTAAAATCAACGTCGCCACTCCGCTGGCGACGACAATCAACGGCGCCGACCATCCCATGTGCTTTAGCCGCAAGGCGTAATGATCGGGGCTACCGAACATCACTGAGCGGCTTTGACGCCACCTGATAAACATGACGAGGAAAGTGTCGAATATGGGTATTCCGAGTATAAATATAGGCGCCGCCCACGCCATGTCGTTGTACCGGGTGTAACTGCCTATCATCGCCAGCGAGCCCAGCATCAGCCCGATAAAAAGGCTGCCGGTATCTCCAAGGTAAATTCGCGCCGGGGCACGGTTGTAACGCAAAAAACCGAAGAGCGCTCCCGCTAGAGCCAAAGTTAACACCGCTATGGTGGGGCGGTGATTCCAATAAGCCACCCCGAACAACACGAGGGCTGCAACGCCGGCTACCGTTGACGCCAACCCGTCCATTACGTCTATTATATTGAACGCGTTGGTAATGCCGACGAGCCAAAACGCACTCAAAGCATAAGCCATCACCGGAACGCCGCCCAGCTTCGGCAAGAATTCGAGTTGAACGTATATACCCGACTTTATTAAAACCCAAACCGCGATAAGCTGTCCCGTCAACTTCACCTGAGGCGATAAAAAACCAAAATCGTCCACCAAACCGAGCAAAACCACAACCGTGCCTCCAAGTAACAATCCCAATACCTGCCGGTCGAAATTGTATACCAGAGCAAGAGTTATCAAGAAACTCAGGTAAATTGCTATTCCGCCGAGATAGGGTATGGGTTCCTTCTGCTTCTTGAGCACGCCGTCGGGGCGATCCACGATCCCGAAGCGAAGCGCAGCTTCCCTCATTATGGGGGTGACGTATAATGAAAGTAAAAATGCAAGAGCAAAAGCCAGTAAATAAATTATCATCGGTTCACTCCAGCACGTACACTTCCATGCCCATGCCCTTCAAGATAAGCCTGCTTTTGGATAGTAATTCATCGAAAATGAGCTTCTCCTCCTTGGATAATTTACAATGCCGATAACTTTTATTCAATCTTTCAAGCTCCGAAGGCCGCCATATCACATGAGTAAAACCTTTTTTCAGCAGGAGGTTTCTAAGTTTGCCCGCGCTTTTCGCCTCCTTTATCCACGCCACCAGCGGATGTTTGTCATATGCGCTTATGGGCTCATAATCCCGATCGAAATAGTATCCTCTGGTCTCCCCGACCATCAACAGCTTGGTTCCACGATAAGGTGTATTTTCACTTATCCATTTCGCAGGAGCGGAATGGGGCGCGAAATGCGCAAGATATTTCTCAGGCGCCATGCTTGTTGAAAGGTATCTCAGAACGCCCTTATAGTATGATTCCTGGAAAAGCACCATGCCACGAAGCCCGATCAAAGAGATAACAACCACAGCGATTACCGCAGCAGCAGCCGTCGCCCGGCGCCTGCCTTCTCGCATCAGCATCCCCCCGCAAAGCACCGTTGCGAGGGCGAGACCGGGATAAAAATACCTTACCACCAGAACCGACCGCGCCCATAGTACATAAAGCAACAATATTCCAACGGAAGCCCAGCGGGGAAAACCCTTGCGGAAAAATCCCCATACAAACCCCGCTGAAATCAGAAGTATGCCGGGTGAAATGTTAGCGCCCGCCCCGAACGCGCCTTTGCCGAGCGCAACATCTTTCGGCAACTTCCAAAACGTTGCTACCCAAGAGTAAAGCTTGGCGGAATCGTGCTTCAGGTTCAAATAAGCGAAATGCCCGGCGCTGCCCGCCGGCTCGAGCGCCGGATAAATCGGATTATGAAACACAATAAGGTTCCTCAAATACCAGGGAGAAGCCACCGCCAGAGACACCGCTCCGAACAGCATCACATCCGCCAGTGCCGTCTTTGCGATTCCCTTGCGCTTTATAGCTCCGACAACCACACCCACCGCCGCGACAACCCCCACCGCCAGCGCCGAATATTTCGATCCCACCGCTGCGCCCAAAAGAACGGCGCTTGCAAGCAAGGTTCCCCTGCCCTCCCCTTCAAATATCCATCTTGCCAACAAGGCAAACGACCCTAAAGCGAAAAACGAAACCCCCAAGTCAACGGTGCCCAACCCAGCCATCGTGCCCACCCCCGGAAGACTCGCGAAAAGCACGGCGCCACACAAACCCGCACTGCCACCGAACCAACGGTCGCCGATCACATATATCCACATGCATGTGCCAACACCGAGAGCGAAGTGACACAGCTTGACGGTACCGGAATCGCCAAAAGCCAACAGAGGCACATAAAGAAAGTCAATATAGGAAGGCATGGCGCTATGAACCGCAAACGGGAATATCTCCACACGATGCCGAATAAGGTACATAGCGCCAAGGGCGTCGTGATAGTAAAGCGAATCGTAAAATATCTCGGGTACCAGAACGGCCAGAAACGCGGTTAATCCAGCAAGCAACATCATTAAAACCAGTATGACTTCAACGGGCGACAAGTCGGTTCTTATATCTTTTTCCAGATAAGCCTTCAAGTCTTTAAACAGTTTTGAGAAACGCCTTATGCCGATAAATAAACCAAGGGCTACCAAAGCTAACAGCACCGCCGGGTAAAGAAGCCCCAAAATTCCGATAAAAAAGATAGCCGCCGCGTATGCACTTATTCCAAGGCCTATCGCCGTGAGCGCGCCTTCGATACCTTCCGATTTCTCACCAAGCCATTTCCGCAAACTTTCCCCGACAACCCATGCCGCCACGACCAGCAAGGCGACGAGAATCGCATCCCGTGTAAAATTACCCAACAGCAATCGCACTTTCGGTTCCGAGGCAACCGCCCAAACGGTTACAAACGCGACCAAGAGACCAAAAACCACATATCCGAATTTTTCAAGCGATTTTTTCAATTAAAACCTTCCAGCCAAAAACCCAGCAGGCATAAAGCGAACAACCTGAGCCCGAAGTCGCGTTCGCCCGCCAGTTCCTGATCAACCCACTTTACGGCGACATGCTTATCGAGTGGAAGATGCTTTACAGCGAGCTCCACTGCTTCACATAAAAAGCCGCGCAACGTAGATTGGAACCAGTGATCAAGCGGTACGGTAAACCCTTTTTTCCCACGGCGCAATATTTCCGCCGGAACAAGCGACCGGGCGGCGTTCTTCAGGATCAATTTACCTTCTTTGCTGCTCATCAGCAGTTTTTCGTCAAGGCCCACCGCAAATTCCACAATGCGGTGATCCAGATACGGTACCCTTGCTTCCAGCCCATGTGCCATGCTCATCAGATCGACTTTCGCCAGGAGATCACATGGCAACCAGGTGTTGAGGTCGCAATTCAGCGTAGCGCGCAGTGCGCCTTTGTCGTTTACTCCGATAAAATACGGCTCGAAATGACCGACAACCTTCTCCAGCAATTCCGGTACATCATAATCCGGGAAAAGCGCTCCCAATTCGAGCGGGTCCAAAACGCGCACCCATGCCAGGTGTCCCCACACCCCCGGAGACGAATTGAGAGCTTCGATGGCTTTACGCCATCTATCGGCTTGCCGAAAAGCGCCCGCCGACCCCCATCCAACCCTTCGTAACCAGCGTGGAATTATTCGCCACGCACGAGCATATCGCGCCAGCCGGTAACGCAGGTATCCCGCAAAAAGCTCGTCGCCCCCCTCTCCCGTAAGCACCACCGCCACCTCCCGGCGCGACAGCTCGCTGATAATGTACGTCGGTATAAGAGCCGGATCGGCCACAGGTTCGCCCATCCGATCCGCTATTCGGGGTAGCAGTTCGCTCAACTCGGCAGGTTCCATCACCGTGCGGGAATGCTCGGTTCCGAATCGGCGGGACGCCAACTCGGCCCACGGCGTCTCATCATAACCGGGCGGATCCTCAAAGGCTACCTGATATGTCTTCAGTCCGCTTTCCGCATGCCGGTTCATCAAACCGACTATAATGCTCGAATCAATCCCGCCGGATAAAAACGCACCCAGCGGTACATCGCTTATCAAACGTAAGCGGACCGAATCGTCAAGCAGGTCGAGCAACTCCGTCTCACGACCGCCTTTCACCGGCGATGAACTGTCGGGTAATTTCCACCATTTCCATTTCTTGAAACCGTCCGGTGAAAAAAGCGCCGCTTCGCCTGGCTCAAGCCTTTTGATGCCCTCAAGTATCGTGTTTTCGCCCGGGACGTATTGCAGCAGGAAGTAGCCGACCAGCCCGAAAGAGTCAAGTTTGGGTTTCGTATCGAGACAAGCGGCCAGAGCTTTCACCTCGGAACAGAAAAGCATTCCTTGTCCTTCAAAAGCATAAACAAGCGGCTTGATCCCGATCCTGTCTCTTGCGATAAACAGCCTCCGGCGCTTCGGGTCCCAAATCGCAAATGCGAACATGCCGTTGAGGCGCTCGAGGCAATCGACGCCCCATTGCTCGTACGCCCGTAATATTACTTCGGTATCCGACCGTGTTTTGAAGCGATGCCCGGTATCTTCGAGTTCTTTGCGAAGTTCGGCGAAGTTATACACCTCACCATTGTAAACTATCATTGAGCCGTCCTCGCCGGCCATGGGCTGCTTACCGCCTTCGATGTCGATTATACTGAGTCGGCGGTGACCGAGTCCTACGTGCCTCTCAAAATGATAGCTTTCATCGTCCGGGCCTCGGTGAGCCAGGCAGGATGTCATCGCGTGTACTTTAATCCGATCGACATCTCTCGCGGAAAAATCAACTATGCCTGCTATCCCGCACATATAGAGCCTTTATACTCCCCTGCCAATACTGACGGCCTCGCGATAAACATTTAAAGTTTCTCTTGCACAGTCTTCCCACCGGAAAGTTTTAACTCTTTCCTTGCCCTGTCTAATAAGGCTTTGCCTCAATTGATCTTCAGTTATTAAGCGACGAATTACTTGGGCAATATCATCGTGAGAGTACGGGTTGAAAAAGACCGCCGCCTTTCCAGCCACTTCTCTGTGGACTGGTATGTTCGAGCAGGCGACCGGTACCTCTAAATCCATTGCCTCCAAAAGCGGCATGCCGAAACCTTCCTGAAAGGAGGGGAAAACAAACGCAATTGCGCCACGATATAACACAGCTAATTCCTCATCGGAGGTATATCCTATAAAATTGATTTCTTTTTCAAGTCCAAGCTTGGTGACCGCACTCATCGGGCCCCCGAATCTATCATCAAAAGAACCGGCTCCCACTAACGCCACATCAACGCCAACGCCTTTAAGCAACGCTATCGCATGTATCAATCCTTCGACGTTTTTATGTGGTCTATGAACTCCGACATATAACAAATAATTTTCCGGAAGCTTAAATCGTTTTTTTAATTCCTCCAAGCTTATATTTTCCTTTTTATTCGGAATTCCGGAATATGCATAGTGAACCGCGACGATTTTCTCTTTAGCGCCTGGAAAAACTCGGCAGATATCATCAGCTACAGCACGTGAAGGCGTTAATATACGCAAAGCACGAGAAATTGCGTAATGATGCAAAAAATTTGCGGCAGCTCGGCGCCACCACCGACCACGAGTAAAATAATTCGGAAACGATATCGGGTTCAGGTCATTAATTGTGATAACGCTTGGAACTCCCAATCTGAGCGGCAAGTCGAACATCGGGTAATGAAGAAGGTCAGGGGCAATCTGTTTTAACACGCTTGCAATGGCCATATGCTGCCGGAACCCGGCAGGATCTATGGCTACCTCTTGTAAACGCACGTTGTCCGGGAGGTCTTCCCAAAGCTTGAGTGATTCCCCCTTCACAAGAAGCACAAACTCATCTTCAGGCGATATTGCTGCCAGCGCGGGTACCAGTCCGGCGAGGTACCGCCCCGCTCCGGTCATTACAGTGGATCTAAGACGCACGTCAATAACTACACGCATTATTTAATTCCGATTCAAGTACACGAAAGGATTTCTTCATTCGCTCAATCTACGCCATGTCCTTATTACGCTGAAAGATATTGATGCCGCTCCCCAAAAAACAAATATATGCAACAATAAATCCAATAATCCCAAAAGCGCACCGATACTAATCAATAATAGCTGATCGGGAAGTGAGAAAGAGAGGAAATAAGCTCGCCGGCGTATCAGGCGGTATATGTCTTCAATAACGGAATTGGATTCTTTTTCGTCTTCATCGGCGTCTGCGGTTTCCGCCTTAAGATGATCCGGTCGCATATAATAAAAAAACATCCCTGCGACGCTTAAGAAATATGCCGCAAACCCCCACGCCCAAAGCGTTTGATCACCGTTGTATCGCACGACGCCCAATGTTAATCCGAAATAAACGGCGAAATCTTTGATGACGTCCGTGGTTACATCCAGCCACGCGCCTTTTTGCGAAGTCATTCCCTTTAATCGAGCCAACTGGCCGTCGGCACAATCCAAAATGAAACTCCCCTGCAAGACCAGCGCTCCGGTAGCCATCCATATCCACTTGCCCGTTCCAAAAGTCGCAGCGGCCATAAGACCTAAAAACAGGGACACAAGCGTTACCTGGTTGGGAGTGATACTCGTATCCACCAAAATCGCCACTAAACGGTTGGCGGCGTGCGCGGGAAATTTCGTAGTCCACCAACTGTCGTGCGATTTGATAACCGCCTCAAGTTCTTCAGCCGTTCCGGGTTTCACTTGCACTCCTTAGCGATTGCAGCCACCACTTCCTTCCTGGCCATCTCAAGGTCCTGAGGCGTGTCTATTTCGATCCACGGCAAACCGCCGGTACTTACCCCGACAATCGGACGCTTATCCGCAAGCACATCGAAAGCCTCCTCGTACCAACCATCCAAATCGTCGCGTCGGACAAAATCATCAAGAATTTCAAACAATTCCTTCGCTCCCTCCGCGCCGAACTTCGCTATCCCTATATATTCCCCCTGGGCCGAAGCTGGATCCATAGTTTTGTTTATCTTTCGAAGAAAACCATCTTCGAGCTTCACCTTCATCTCTTCCTCACCCAATTTTTTAAAATCGTCAACGTTTATGGCGTCGGGACGACCGTCCTTAAGAAGATTCTCCAATATGCCTCGATGAAAAAAATCATCCGAATTTATTAATACAAAACCATCCGCAGCAATTTCTCCGGCAAGGTAAAGCGAATAGATATTGTTAGCGGTATCCCAGCGGGGGTTGAATATGTATTTTATTTCTTTTCCAAACGCTTGTTTCATTTTATCCGCTGCAAACCCGGTCACCGCGTAAATATCCTTTATATCAAATGCCCGAAGCGCCTGGACCTGCCTGGCGATAAGGGACATGCCGGCAATTTCCAACAGCCCCTTGGGTATTTCGGCAGTAAGGTTACCCAACCGCACGCCCCGGCCTGCGGCAAGTATAATACCTACGGACTTCATCCCATAAGTTTCCTTTTAATCTCGGAAATTGCATTTTTAATTAATTCTTCGGTCAAATCGAGTTCATCAAGTATGGTATATCGGCCCTTGCGTGTATAGGGCGCTTCGAGCACTGCTCTTATGTAGTCCTTTTCGGAAAGACCAATGTCGACGCATGTGACAGGCAGGCCGAGATGCCGAGAGAACTGTAAGAATTTTTCCCACGGCCCGCCGCGCAAATGCGTGACCATTATGGTGCCGAGGGCCACCTGCTCTCCATGATAAGCATCAAGACCGTAAAGCGCGTCTATTGCGTGGCTGATATTGTGTTCTGCGCCGGAAGCAGGTCGGGAATTGCCTGCGATGCTCATCGCCACGCCCGAAAGTATCAAGCCTTCCACCAAGCGGCGTACAAAATCAGGATGGCGCGCATAAGTCTCACTCACCTCCGACATCTCGAATATCGAGCAAGCCGCCGAATGCGAGATGACGGCGGCAAGGTCGTGATATGTCTCACCTGTCCGGCGGGCACCGAGCTTCCAGTCATCGAGGGCGCTAAAATTGCTCAACAGGTCACCCACCCCCGCGCGTATACTCGTTATCGGGGCACGGCCTATTATCTCAAGATCCACTATCACCGCGACGGGCATTCGGGCGGGAAGGCTTTGCTTTTTTCCATCGGCGTCCAAAAGCACCGCCACGGGACTGGCAATACCGTCATGGCTGACAAGCGTCGGGAAACTGATGACGTCCACATCCAAACGCCGCGCGGTCATCTTGGCAACGTCTATAGTGCGACCGCCACCTATCCCCACCACAGCGTTAATACTCCGCTCACCAAGGTTGTCGATTATCTCGTCTATTTCCGATTCGCGGTTCGTAGCCGGGTGAAAAACCGGCGCTTCTTTCAAAGTTCGAGAAAGAAAATCTATTGTTTTAGGTACCATTGGCGCCACGTTCGGATCCACTACCAGCGCCGCCCGGTTTACACCCAGCACACCCAAAACCTCCCCAAGTTCCCGCTCGGCTTCCCCGACACCGGTTACTAGACGTATAAATTTTAGCTCAGTCTCCATCAAGATTCTCCCCGGATTTCACACTGAAAGCTTTCTTTCGTTCTTTGTACC
>Ga0180432_10001966_pt1 | contig 31450 bp, 33 predicted proteins | sample SS_ome_10_FD_132414 | JGI IMG/M metagenome (GOLD analysis project Ga0180432, IMG submission 132414) | Hypersaline lake sediment archaeal communities from the Salton Sea, California, USA - SS_1_MS_2 metaG | ecosystem: Environmental > Aquatic > Non-marine Saline and Alkaline > Hypersaline >...
ATATTAAACCTGATATTAAACCTGATATTAAACCTGATATTAAACCTGATATTAAACCTGATATTAAACCTGATATTAAACCTGATATTAAACCTGATATTAAACCTGATATTAAACCTGATACGAAAAATAATACGAAAAATAATACGGAAAATGACACTGATGAATTTATGATAGGAGATGAGACAGTGATTTACGACAAAGATAAAGGAATATGGAGGATAAAGGAAAAAGATTAGGTGTGTGTTTTAAAATGAGTATTGATAGGTGATGCCAATTCTGGATTGTTATTTTTTACACGTTCTTTCATTTTTTCTAGTTCTGGTATGAGATCTTTTAAGAAAGTGTCTTTATGGCTATTTTCTTTAACGAATTCAAATGGTGGAGCAATAATACAATTATTGGGTTGACACTTATGCACATCATTTTTATAGTCATCGAGAATAACTGTGTTGGATTGATCATAGCCAGGTAATTTGTATATATCCCAAAACATGCACAGATCTTTTGTATATTTTTTCTTTCGTTTAGACCAATCACAATGGTATGAGAAGAATATATAATCTAATTTTCTATTCGAGTCATTATTTAGAATGATATTTTTAATAATGAAAAGTGCATAATCTTTACTTGCTGCGGTCCATACACACACATTAAAGTTCTCAAATATGTAGTCTAAAAATTCCTGAAGATGAGGGCGGCTGTATACCACGTAGTAACCCTCCATATTATCGGAACGAAATCTCTTACTTTTTTCTTGGAATTCTGGGTCTTTAAAATCAAGATCTTCACTGGCTTCGGCACTGATTAGAGTTTGGTCCAAATCAAGTATAAGACACGGTTTACTTGGATCGTGAGGCATGTCTAAATTATATTTATATTATGACTATATAAATATAATAAATATTTAACTTATATTTAACTTATATTTAACTTATATTTAACTATTCACCTCCTACGATCAGATGGGTGCCCAGGTGGAGGAGGATCTTGTTCGCGTCCTTTAGCAAGCGCTTTTGCTTTGGCCATTATATCATTATTATCGGATTGTGTATTTGTTCTAGAAACTTTAACAGCACTTCTCCTCGGATTTCTCATATCAGGGGTTTCTCCTACAAACATTTCATCACTTATTTCATAATTTCCCTTTCCCTTTCTTATACTTCCGACTGGTTTTCGAGATCGATACCTATCAGATGCTGCTGGATCTTCCTCATCCGAAGGTAAATCGTCAATTGATGTATGTTTTGGTTCTACTATAGGCTCTGCTCTTCGTTGTTTAACTCTTCTTCTACGATGTTTTTTTGGTGGAGTTCGTCTCTCACGAGGTTCCTTATATTGTTCCTTATATTGTTGTTCTTCGTATTGCTGTTCATACATACGTTTATTTTCTTCTCTTTCTCTTTCTCTTTCTCTTTCTCTTTCTCTTTCTCTTTCTCTTTCTCTTTCTTGCTGTAGTCTTTCTTGCTGCTGTCTTTGTTCCTGTTCAACACGAAGCCTTTGTTCATGAGCTTGTTGTCTTTGCCATTGTTCCTGTTCCGACATCTCAGGGCGTTGTGGGGTAACTTTACTAATAATATCCTCTACCCATTTAAATGCGTATGCATCATCAAATTTTTCTATTCCTCCATCCGGATAAATAAGTAATATACAAGGGACAGATGTTATCTGGATTTGATTATTTTGTGATATTCTTTCCCTAATAAGTTGATTATCTACACATACTGGCTGAAGAGGTATATTAACCCCGCTTGATTGAATAATGTTTTCAAGTCTTTTTGAGGCTGCAGAGTATTTACTATATAACAATACTGAAAGTTGAGGTTCCATTTATCAAAATCTATCTATATTTTAAATGGAAATTTTCATCATCCTCATCCTCCTCATCCTCCTCATCCTCCTCATCATCATCGAATAACTTTCCCCCATTAGTTTTTAGTAAAGATTGATAATTCTCCTGATAATTTTCTTCGTAATTTTCTTCGTAATTTTCTTTGGTAGCGCCACCTATAAAATAACCGATGACTGCACCCACTGCGGCAAGTCCAACTGCCCACCCGACTGCTGCTAAAGTTTTATCGGTATATTGGTCCCCCCAAAGATTATACCCGAATAACGCGCCAATAAATACTCCTACGAATGCTCCAATAAATAATCCTGTTGTATTTCCCATTTTTATATCAGCCAAGAAATATTTTATTTAAATAATTTCAGTATCAATAATAAATGGAATATGCGACAGAAATTTGTGGAGAAGTTTGTAATGATCAATACATAAGACATGTTGGCTTTTCCTCACATATGTGCGGTCCAACTTGTGGACCTTCATGCCTTCAACAGTATTTCTCTAAAGAAAATCTGAGAAAGATGTCGTGTAAGATTACAGAGCTTCTCATGGGAGTTGATAAAGATAACAGACCGATCATTGTCCCGGATGAAACTATATGCCATATAATGTCACAAGTCTACGAAAATTTTAGACCTGAAACTGGCGATATATATGGTAGATATAATATTCCGAAAAGTAGAGGACAAAACTATGTTCAAAGAATGATTGACCAGGTTATAAATATTATAACGACAGATGTTAAGGTTAATCTTGGTATGGACCAATGTAATAAAAATCTAAGCATCTGGACTACTGTACTAGGAGAGGCGAACCCGCACGGATTACGAAGTCATCCCCCGATTAAGATTAGGGAAAGGCGACCACAGCCTATGGCTTTTCAAATGAATTACTGAAACCTTAATTATATTTCAAAGTTCTCATTTTGTATAAATCACGAATTTATACAAAATCTCATCCATCCCGTTTATATCCCTTGCTTATCCCTTTTATATCCCAGATATCAGAGTGTATCTCCTTAGTTTCTGTGTATCTGCCTCAATAGCGGATTGAGGAGTTGTTTCGGTAAGATGATCGGTCTTATCTTGCGCAGCTTTGTCAGATAACGCAAATAGTAGAGTACCACCTGTAGCAGCTAATATTACAAAAAATAACATTAACATTAGTGTGTGAATAGATTTCTTGTCTGCCATTTATTCTTGTTAATATAAATCGTCAAAATTTCAGTTTTTCTTCGAATAATATCCCAAGAGACCTAAATCGTGGGGGTTCAGCAACATATCCGTGAGGTTGATATACTATTTTATTAAAGCTATCGCGAAACTGTTCAATCGTGAGATCTCCGGTATACCGTATCAATTTTCTCCAGTGGGCTGCTTTTTCTATAAATGGTACACTCCCCGGATAGAAATCATTGTACATCTTCAGCAGCAACATTTCGGACAAGCTATACATCGAGTTATGCTTATTGTCATCAATAAACGCCATACAACAGTTAAAAGAACAAAAAATACCATCCGTTAGATAATAACCTCTTTTTATGGCGGTTACTCGGCTGTCTTTCAATTCCATCAATAAACGAATTCTCTCCGTTGTAATGTCTTCTTTAATTGTGTATGTATCTTTGCTTATTTCAGAATAATATGTTTTGATTGCTTGGTTCGGTATATATTTAATGGGGCAACCGATTGCTAAGATATTGACAGGAATCGAATGCCTGCACCAAAAACAATCGTATGCGCTATAATCTATCTTACCATCAAACCCTTTCCCTGTGTGAAAATCAACCATCGAGACAACACACTTGTGTGATTTTTTAGCTTCATCCAAAAAAGAGATGATTTCAGGTGTATTTTTATTGGCCGATAAATCGGACAGATTTGTAGTATTTTGGGGTTGTTTATCCGATATATTAATGTTGGAAATGATAGTTATACCAAATCTTTGATCCACTTTCTCGGTATTGACACCTTTGAGAGTGAACACATATTTTTTTCGGGAATTTTTACTTAAAGAATTTTGTTTTTGGCTCATTTTTTGTAGCAGTAGTACATAATTTAAATTTTTCGTTTTTTAATTTAATCCTAATATAAATGTCCAGAAAAAAATTTCAGGATGAGATTATACCCGAGCTTTTTTGGATTCGGAAACCGTCTGAGCTCGTTTGTAGCAAACAAATTATTCCTACCCAAAACATGCCTCTGTGTAAGCAACTTAATGCCTTCTCTAGATTTACTATCCTAGTATTTCTCGTGTCGTTACCTTTAAACCCTCAAGTAAGTTTTACGTTTTTATTTCTTTCTTTGTCATTTATAATTATTCTTTACTACATACAAAAGGGAACCATGAAAACAAATAATCGGACCGAATATTTTAAAAACATCAATCCTTCTTGTAATACGACTCCGCTAAATACAGCACAATTAACAAGCCAGGTTAATGGATCCACCGTAATAGATAGACCCCAATCATTATTGTTCTGTAATGATGAAGTAGTGCTTAGTCCAAACGACCCTAACTTCGTATCTATCAATCAAGCATTGGCCGGGCCACCCAATCCTAAAACACTAATAGCACCGGTGGTTACACCACCTCTGGCTGCGCTAGATTATTGGAAAGCTAATAATCTCATCAATCATTCGCATATAAATACTGAAAGCCAGTATGATACTTATTTATCAGGATATAATGTCTCAAATTGTTGTGATAGACTAGATGCATGCCTAGTCCCCGGAAAACCTCCCAAACATCCATGTGATGTAATTGAATCTTACGATAATACTATGTACGAAGGTATTTCCGATAAGTGTCACCCAGTTACCAAGCCTTGTGGCCCCGGGGAATCAAATCCTATCGTGTCTCCCCAACCTGTTGTCACGCTACCTTTACATAAAACGGTCGGAAATACATCGACTGCATATTCTGCCAAGAAAAGAGAGGGATATAAAGAAAGATATAAAGAAAGATATAAAGAAAGATATACTGAAAGGCAATGCCCCTTACCGTCAAATCCAGAACCGACACCAATTCAATCACCTCAGCCAACAGTATTTTCTCCTGTCTATCTTAAAGAGAATGTTAAAGAGGGGTACGACGAAAATGTCCAAATTAAGCCAAATAGAACCGGATGGGTTAATACGACTTGTGGATATAATCCGAGTCAACTTAAATATAATTTGCCAACTAATTTAGCTGTCGGCAATTGTGATCAAACAAACGAAATGAAACAGTTCAATAAAAATCTCTTTATGCAAAACATTCAACCGGATATATATACACACAGCGAAATTATTGAACCAATCAATGCAAATATTGGAATATCGTTTACCCAACAATTTGAACCAGTTACCTGTACCCGAAAAGACGGTAAAGGTTTGACTTATACAGAGCACGACCCTCGGTTATTTCAACAAAAAGAAACTAATCAGCTCCCATACATGGGAGTTACTGAAGCAGATGTCTACGATCCAAGATTTTCTGGCTACGGAACTTCCTATAGATCGTATACAGAAGGTGTGACGGGTCAAACGAGATTCTACTATGACGATGTCAATGCCATAAGAATGCCTAATTATATTTCTCGAAGCAATATTGATTTTGCTTCATATGCAGATACTTATGGTCCAATGAATAACAAGAATCGTTGTGGTAACATACATACTAACGATATTCGAGCTTTAGCACAAGACACATTTCTAAGATCTTCTCTACAACAAAGAACTGAGCTCCAAGAAAGATTAATGAGAAAGCGAAATAACGAATTATGGCAATTAAGGAAGTACCCCATGCACACTTCCGGATCTTATCAATCCGGTATGAAAAGGTGTTAATCATCTTGCCAAAATATAAAATTCATATATATTTAAAACATAAATACATATTATAAATGGCTACTATTCCACTTCCTCTTAACGTATTACCGAAAACAATTATCCACATGCCAAATATAAAGTTTGGCATAACTAAACCGGGTATGGCAGTCTTTAGGTGTAACAGCTCTTTACCTAACGGTGGATATTGTATGAATAAAACTATTATGTTTAGTGACTGTATTAATACTTTTAACAATACAATTTTTCCGAACGCTAAGACAGCTATTTTCAATCGATGTGATAAGAATTTTTTCTATTATAATGTCAGAAAGAGCAAGTTTCCAAATCTCGAAAACTTATGGAGCAATACCCATCCTTGTGAACCAGGCACACTTTATACATTTCTTAGGGATCCGTATAACTGGAAAGGTGGTTCCACATGTACAATGAATATTCTAGATAGACATTACCATCATTATCTAAATCGATGGTGGACGGGAAACGAAGATTACATTGTTTGTATAACAAAAGAAGAGTTTGCTAACGAGGTTAATAGCTACATAGAGGTCGAACCAATCTTAAAAGATAAATTATAAATTGAAAATCATTTATAGCTTTACAATTTAGTATAAATGATTTCGCTGTTGACACGATTCGGATGTATATCTACAGAGTCAAATGAGTCTGAAATTTCTACCAAAGAAGAAAAAAATAAAGAAGCATCTCGAGAAATTGAGCCCATCGCGGAGCCCATCGCGGAGCCCATCGCGGAGCCCATCGCGGAGCCCATCGCGGAACAAAAAAAACCTGCCGACATTTTTGCAGATGTTTCTCTCGAAACGACACCATGGCTAACATTAGATGGTGTCGTATCAGAATGTAAAGTAGTTGATGTATACGATGCCGATACTGTTACTATTGGGATTCCGTATCTTGGACAAGTTCGTCTAGTTAAGATTCGTTTCTTCGGCATCGACAGTGCCGAAAAGAGAACAAAAAATCTTTCCGAAAAGAAAGTGGCATATGAAGCCACAGAATGGCTTACTAAATTGATTCACAATAAAGTGGTTTGGGTCAAATGTGATGGTTGGGGGAAGTTCGGAGGGCGTACAATAGGAACTTTGTATATGACGGAGGCTGATTTGAAAGCCAATAGGAGTATAAATGACATGGTAGTAGAGAAAGGGTATGCCTATAGGTATTATGGGAAAAAGAAACTCAAATTTGAAGATTGGTATGGAAAACAAAATGTTTAGTACTAATAAAAATGGGAGCTTTATTTAGTAAACCAACCGACGCTTCAAAAGATAAATTTAGAACTAAAGTTAAAACAATGAAGCAATCTAAGGTAAATTATGAAAGAAAAAGGCGTGGGCAAAATGCATATCGAATACATAATAACCATGTCTATTGGAGAGGTCAGAAAATTGGAGGAGGTGTTAATAGTAAACTATTCAAAGATCTGGGGGATGGTTACGCGAAGGATAAGAAATATATCTATTACAGAGGACAAAGGATAGACACGTATAGTGTTAACAAAAATTTTAAGGTTCTGAAGAACGGTTATGCAAAAAACCGCGATCATGTCTTTTTCAAAGGTGCTATTACCACAGCTGATCCAAAAACCTTTAAAGTACTAGCATCGACTCAGGGAAAGGATAAAAAACAATTATACGTCAAAGGGCGTGCGAAGAGAAAATCAAGAAATAAAAAGAAGAAAAGTCCCAGACGATAATCTGTATAATCTGTATAATCTGTTTATAATTATATCAACGTGATATAATTTATACCTATTGTTTTATATTGGTCCATCGAGGAGCAAATCTCTGCTCATTTCTCTTTCGCATCTGGCGTGCTAATAAATCTTCTCTTTGGAACTGGCTATCTCTTATCCAAGATAAACAATAATCACCAGTGACATCACATGGATCTTGGAGAATTGGATCGTACTTCTCATCTGGAACACGGTCATACTGTGGTTTCATATTTCCCATCGGATCTTGATACATAGTTCCTACAGCAGTAGCTTTCTCAGCGAAAAGAGGTTCATAAAAAGCGTCTTCTCGATCTTTACTTATATAATATAATACCTGTCCAGCATTAACATCAGCATAGGATGAATAGTTTTGCCCATAATAATCAAGACTTTTATTATTAGTTAAGGTATTTAGTTTAGGTGTAGACACAAGAGGAGGTCTATCTAGTTGTAGCCACGTGGGACCTGCAGCATTGTAAAGCCTAGGATCCGAATTAAGGTAAGTTGTCCCGTTACAAGAACTGCGTGGGCAATCCTTGACATCTATGGCAGTATAATTTTGTGCAAATTTATCATTAGAAACAACAGCAGGATTGAGTAAAGTTTGACCACACGCTGGGGAAGGTTCTTGTTGGACTTTGAATATACGTTTCGAAAAACAATCATAGTACGGAGAAAAATGACATCCCGGAACAGACATATTAGTCGGCACGCCTTTGGGAATTACAAATTCATCTTCGTTGCATTTGTAACATGTACATGAAGATTTTGGATAATCATAGATAACGTTAGTCATTTATATTATAACTTTTTATTTTTCAATAGATTATTCCATTGAAAATATTCTCACAATTTATTCTTATAGTTTATTCTTATAGTTGCCTATAATTTGACATGCTTACCCCTAGATGCTACCCTAAATGTATACTTACGACGGGACTTGCGACGGGACGTGCGTCGGGACTTGCGACGGGACGTGCGTCGGGACTTACGACGAGACTTACGACGGGACGTGCGTCGGGACTTGCGACGAGACTTGCGTCGGGACTTACGACGAGACTTGCGACGAGACTTGCGTCGGGACTTACGACGAGACTTGCGTCGGGACTTGCGTCGGGACTTGCGTCGGGACTTACGATGGGACTTTTTAGGACCGGGTTTCTTTTTACATCCACCGGACTTCTTCATTCCATAACGGCAACCCCCATGCTTGCGAGACTTACTGGACTTACGACGCTTGCGGGACTTACGACGGGACTTGCGTCGGGACTTACGATGGGACTTTTTAGGACCAGGTTTCTTTTTACATCCACCGGACTTCTTCATTCCATAACGGCAACGACCCCCATACTTGTGAGACTTACTTGACTTGCGACGCTTACGGGACTTACGACGGGACTTACGACGGGACTTACGACGGGGCTTACTACGGGACTTACTACGGGACTTACTACGGGACTTACGACGGGACTTACGACGGGACTTACGATGGGGCTTTTTAGGACCAGGTTTCTTTTTACATCCACCTGACTTTTTTCTTCCATATTTACAGGGAGACCGTCTCTTACGGGATTTGCGTTTGCTTCTTTTACGATAAGCCATTTTTTTTATTATACCCAAGAAAAAGAAAATTATTAAAAATTATTTGATGACAGATTTTTCATTAGAATCGTTATCTTTATTTTTTGGATAAAGAAGTAGTTTGTCGATTAAATCGACGTGCCCTAGAAACATTCTCCTACAGCAATATCGTCTTAGACCGATCTCTGCAAGTGCAATATTAATACTCAGCCCGGACTCCAGGTGGGATTTGTATCTTTCCCATTTATTTCCAATAATCTTGTTACATGTGAAGCAGCGAACCGGAACAATCATTGTGAAAAATTATTCCTAGACAGGAATAATTTTTCAATTGTATTTTACATTTAGAATAGTGCATTTACTCCTCCTATTGCGTCGCTAAACCCGCAAAACGAGGCTCTGCCGAGCCCCAGCGGGGCCCTAGACACTCCTCCTATTCCAGGTCCACCACCCGATAGTTCAGTTTGGTGCCCATACCGCTATCGTTGGGGAAACATTCCCAACTACTATATTTGAAATTACCGTAGTCATTCGATTACCAGTCACTGCAGTTTTATTAGGAGGAAAAAATCCCACACCAGAACCAAAGAGTATTTGGTTGCCTTTGTTTCCAGTTACACAGTTTGCAGTACTTACCTTTTTGAAATCGATATCATCGGCGATATGACAATTACTTACAACTGTATTTGTTGGAACATTTGACCCTGTAAAATTAACCGAGCGAGCTAAAATATTGCTCATCAAAACTCCCCCGCCAATATCGACCTAAATGCAGATTTGAAATGACATGATTTATTTTATTACAATGCAAAAACCCCTACTTTGGTAAGTAGGGGTTTTTGTTATTCTTTTATTCTTTTATTCTTTTATTCTTTTATTTTTTTGGTATAATGGATACTTTGATTCCCATTGCTAATAATTCTTGTGTTAATAATTTGGAAGCGTATGGATATTTACAGGTGGAAACTCGATCGGTTCGACAAGAAAGACATTCGTTTGGAGATGATGCCACCATACCACACTTATCACAGACAATGATGCGATATGGATCAGAACAGTCAAATAATCGTTCTTGTAAAAATTTTGAGGTTCCGTGAGCAATCATACAGTCTCTTTCCATTTCACCAAATCTCAAACCACCATCTCTTGATCGTCCTTCAAGAGGTTGACGAGTGAGAGTTGTGACATGTCCATGCGCACGGGCATGTATCTTATCAGTTACCATATGTTTGAGACGCTGGTAATAGGTTGGTCCCATAAATATTTTTGCTTTGATACGCTCACCTGTAAAGCCACTGTACATAATTTCCCAACCTGATTTATTGTATGGATTGGGTGACTCCATGCCTACTTTGGACAAATAATCACAGATTCTTTCAGCAGCATTGTTGGTACTACTTGAAGTGAAAGGAGTAGCGTCCCCAAATTTTCCATCAAGTGCGCTAGCTTTTCCCAACACACATTCCATCAGTTGACCGATGGTCATACGAGAAGGGATTGCGTGTGGATTGACTATAATATCAGGAACTATACCATCGGCGGTGAAAGGCAAGTCTTCTTGCCTGAGAGTTATACCGATAGTTCCCTTTTGTGCATAACGCGAAGCAAACTTGTCTCCTATTATCGGAACGCGCGACTGACGAATGACAACTTTTACCAGTTTGTAGCCATCTGGAGTAATTGTGACATGAACACGATCAATCACGCCTTCATTGCCCTGTTTAACAGCAACACTGCAGTCGGTTATAGTTTCTTCTCCAGTTTTCGAGCTTTTTGTGTGAATCTTCCCGATGATAATATCTCCTTTTTTAACTGTAAGTCTTTCGCGAACCACACCACGTTCGTCAAGAAGACTATAGTTACCGTTTTTTCTTCGAAAATATCCGGGCTGGCCACGCTTGCCTCGATTTGGCGGTGGTACACAAATCGTTTCAGATGAATACATTCCACCTTTTTTTTCTGTGTCAGAAATAGTTCGGTAATGAGTAGTGTGAAATAATCCTCGGTCGATTGCACTTTGATTCACAATAACAGAATCCTCCTGATTGAACCCAGTATAAGTCATGATGGCAACGATGACGTTAATACCGCATGGCATATCGTTAAATCCCATAATATCGGCAGGTTTCGTGCTCACTAAAGCTCTTTGTGGGTAATTGAGAGTATGTACAATGGTATCTGTGCGTTGTTTAAAGGTCATTGCATATATACCCAGAGCTTGCTTTCCCATGCTACACTGAAAACAATTCCGAGCCGATGGATTGTGATCAGCGAAAGGAATTGTATTGGCGATAACTCCGAGCATCATGGAGGGATGAATTTCACAATAATCATTTTCCCACAGATCCATATGATTCGGAGTCATTGCAATTACAGTATTCTCTATTTCTGAAGCATCTAAATATTCTATCATATTTTTACGAACTAGTTTCCTCCATTTTTTTACCTTTTGGTCGATGTTTAATCCATCGTCACCGATAGTAAAGAGTGGTCGACTAGCTCGCCCTGCTTCACAGAAAACTTTCACTTCGTTGTCAATTGGATCAAATGTCACTGAAACATCCGGGTCCAGACGGCGAATGCGGCGAAGTCTCCGTAAATCATCGACCAAATCATCTGGGTTCTCAGTCATTCCGATCAAAATACCATTTAAAAATACATAAACCAAGTTGGCGACATCTTCCGACTTGACATCGCTGACTGAGACAACGTTATTATTATTTTCTAAGACTTCTTTGACCAGAACAGTCGGTATTTTTCGAGTTACTCGACTGAGCAGGGAGTAGTTCAAAACAATCCCAGCCGATTGCCCTTCAGGAGTTTCAGCCGGACACACAAAACCGAACTGGGACTGGTGAATTTGTCGAATTTTAGCATTTTTAGCTTCCTTGCCGACAGGAATAACAATACGCCTGCAGTGTGATATAGTAGCTTTGTAAGTCATTCGGCTTAATACTTGAGATACACCTGTTCTGATGTATGCATTTTTCTGTACACCCCAGTTGCCAGTAGCAAAACAATGCTTCAGTCCCTGTGTAATGTTATTCAGCCTTGAGATGATAGATATCGCATTGAGACGCGATTTTTTCTTTTCTAGCATGAGCTTAATTGTATTGATAAATCTTTTGAACAATGTTTTGAAAAGTTCAGTGCATAATATTCCGCATGTTTCAATTCTTTTAAAACTGTAATTATCCCTATCATCTCCCTCATCTCCTTCATCTCCCTTTCTTCCCGATCTAATTCCTAGCTTAGTTGAGAGTAGTTTTTTGACGATATATCCTAAGAGCAAAGTTTTTTCTTTGACAGTTGCACTAATTCCCATATGGGGAAATAATTCTGTCTCGACTGCCTGGCGAGCATATGGTATTCGCTGTTCCTTTGGAATAACATGCATGGCATATCTACCTATATATCTGAGAGCATCATCTTGTGACTTGATAGAAAATGCATCTCTTGTGATCAATCTCATATACTTTTTTGCAGCTTTAATATCCAATCCAATCATACTGATTATATCCTTCGCTTCAGTAAATCCCAAAGCCTTGAAGACAATTCCAACTGGAATATATTCATTGATATAGGGAAGAGAGAATACTATCGTTCTATTATCTGACCCAATCATGGCTTTGATTTGAACCGAATGTCCGGTCTCTTCGGACATACTTCTCATTTCAGCTATATGACTATATGTTTCACCAGGTTTTTGCTTAAGAACAATTACTTGGTTGTATGCATTGCGTAATTGAGAAACAATTACGCGTTCATTGCCTTTAATAATAAAATATCCTCCGTGATCATTTTCACATTCTCCTGCTCTAATTCTTTCCATTTTAGTCATGCCAGTCAGATTGCATTTATCTGAGCGCAGCATGATTGGTGTTCTTCCTATCTGAACTCTGCGGTGTTTCTTCTCTTCAATAATCTTACCATCTTCATATAAAGTCTCAGTGATATCACAACAAATAGCTGCATCATAATTTAAATCCCTATCTCTCACCTCAGCCGGAAGTATAATCTTGAGTTTTCTATCATCCTCAATTATGCTTGGTTGGCCTACAAAGACATCACCAAAATGAATCACATATCTTTGATTCTGTCTTGGTTCAACTTGTATGTCGGCCTCTCCGTTGATAACTTGTTGAATGCCGTGATTAATATATTCGTTGAATGATTCGATTTGGGTAGACACGAGACCTTTTGTTTTCACAAAGTTCTCGATAATTTTCCAGATATACTTTTCATCGACTCGTTGAGACATGTTCACTTATTTTGAGTAATTTTGTTCTTAATTTTCATTTTTTTCATAGTATTTATCCAACCTTGGTATAGTACTTTCACGGTTGTGTTTTAACTTTTTGACATCTTATGCATCTTTTCCATCACAACGACGATGTGCATATCCTTTATCTGGCATCTTAAAAATTGAAAACTATTTTATTCTTCAACCCAAATATGATCATGTCTGAAAATGATGCACAAATCATATATACCGACGGTTCCTGTATACCAAATCCAGGACCAGGCGGATATGCGTTCATTGTTTTGGAGTATAAAGGTAAATCTTTGTATCGAGAATGGCATGTCAGTGGAGGAGAAGAATATTCAACTAATAATCAGATGGAACTGAGAGCCGTCATAGAGGCTCTAAAATTCACGCATGATAAGTCTCATTATCGTATATACAGTGACAGTACATATGTTATTAATTGTGCCCAAGGAAAATACAAACGAAAAAAGAATAAGAATATGTGGCAAGAATATGATGAGGTTAGTCAAAATAAAAGTATAGCTTGGATTTGGGTCCGTTCGCACAATGGTGATAAATATAACGAGCTCGTAGATGGCCTCGCTAAAAAAGAAGCAAAATTGTTCAAAAAATGATATTGTTATTTAACGCTGTTTCACGATTCACATCATTTTATTTTAAAAAAATTATCTTGAATACAATAAAAATAATGTCAGCACAATATAAATCTGAATACACTCAACCAACCGTTGGAGGTCCTGGGTGTGGATACACTTCTCTTGGGTGCTACCTCGGTTCAAACCCCACAATGCCGGCGCTTAAGCCTGGAACTACTTCTGGAGTTTATGTAACTCCAGATTATGCAGCAATCGGCTACAATGCTTTAACTCACGGTCAAGCCGGAAGTTGTGGAGGTTATTTTAACATCCAAGGAGCTTACGGAGCAGGTGCAGGAAACTGTTCAACTTCATATACAACTCGTCTTTGTAACGCGGGATGTGGTGGAGGCGGATTTCCCACACAGGGATGGAAATGCGACACTTCGCAAACTCCTGCAAAATGTGTGGGAGGACAATTCCCTTCCGGAACTCAAGGAGTATTTAAAACTTCATACCAATGCCAAGCAAATTGCAAATAAATATTTCAAATTATAACCTATAAGGTTATAATTTACTCGCTTTCTCTGTTCTGTCGATCCAAGAAATTATATCTTCGGCTGTATCTTCTGTATTGATTCCTTTCGTATCTGTCATCACTGTCGTTACCATTACCAAATGTGCCTCCAGACATCCCATGAATCGGAAGGGGAAAATATCCAATATATTTCATAAGTCTATATTGTTCTCTCTTAGTACATATACATAGCATTAACAATCCCAAAATACCAAATATAGCCAATATCGCCAGAATACTAATCATTTTGTTTATTGTACACAATATAAATACTTAATTTATACTTTTTTATCGTTCATGATACAATAAACTAACCAGACAGCAACGATCAAAGCTAATACCGCCAAAATCCCAAGCCACATGGTCGGGCAACTCCTCTTCGGACCCCTCCCTTGACCGCGATTATCGATCATGCGGTGTTCAACCGGTTTATAGTTTTCCTGTTTCGGAACATATTTTTGTTTCTTTCCATTTTTGTAGTAGTACATTTATTATGGGGAAGAAACTTTTTCCTTGTCAGAAAGTTCTATATCCATTATATCTTCCCTTTTTATTATCCATTTCCATTCTTCTCAATCCATACGATACCGCATAAATTTATCGATATAATCCTCCTTACTAAGATAGAATCGCCATTACTTCACGGTAAATGTCCCTTGCATAGATTTTGATCATCATAATTCCTAACAGTCCTATATCCCCTCGAACCATCTGGAAATATTCATGCTCATATTCACCAAAATTTTACACAAAGGGGTGTATGAAACGAGCATTCAAAAGATCTGAGAATTATGATGCACTGACTCATAATTCTCAGATTATTGAGCAATCTCGCCCAACTTCATGAAATTTCTTAAGACACAGTCAATCATAACTGTGTTATCGAACATTATGTTATCTACTAACAACATCGTGTTCTCCCTTTTCATCTTTAAGTCAAATATAGTTTTCACAATTTTTTCTTTGATTTTTTGTATCTCAGTTAATTTTTTCTCTAATCCTGACGCTTGATGAGATCGTTCAATATCGGTAGATAACCCTGTCGTTGTATTTGTCTGATATTTTTCGTTCAGGCTGAATATTTTATCCATAATATTTTTCTCTGATTCATTCATGGCATCTAACATTTCGTACGACTCTTTCAAAAACTTCTCGTATTCAACCTTTTTCGCATATGCATTTTCAGAAAATGCCATTATATCCTTTTTCCCCTCCATTAATTTTTGTAGCGTACTTGTATGGGTAAAATGATTCTTATCCAATATGTGATATAGACCTTTGCGCACTGAAGACATATTTAACATCAACGAATCCATTTTTTCATATAACAACTCTAGGTCAACTACTACGTATAATTTTTTATAGTTATGCCCAGGGAACTTTTTGATGCTATAACACTCAATACTATCATCTCTTTTGATACTACATAAAAAATTTTTATATAAAACCGCTACTTTGTATCTAACATTTTGAACACAGAAACGTAACCTTTTTAATTGTCTAACGAGATTTTTGATTTCATTCAGATCATTATTGGCTACATCCCGTAGATTGATTTTTCGCTTGTATTGTTCCTCAAGGTGGGCGGCGATATTTTGCCCCCTGACGGTTGGACTTATGCTTATATCTACTTCACCATATTTATTTTCAACCGCATAATCGTCGGGTTGTCCAGCATAATTATCTGCTACGTTATCATCGTTATCAATATCTAGATATTTTATTTTATAGACATTAGATGCCTTTCTTACAAGAAACTTATACTTGGAAGGTATGTATAACAGAAAAGTTTCAGCATCCTTAACAGATAATATCTCCATATACACCACTACCGAATGCATGACGAAATATTTAGATGGAATAAATCCCTTTAAAGCTAGTAGTTTTTCTAATTTTTGTATACTTAGGGGCATTTGTAAATACAGCTATTAATCTTAAATACTATTTAACAACACTATTTTTATCATAATAAACATATGCAGAATCAAGTACAATATTCTCAACAGTCTAATTCTCAACAGACAGGAGATATTTTAGATCAACTACCATCAGATCAATCTGTTCCATCTCACAACGAAATCAGAATCGTGGATGCTCTTTTTAAACAGAAAAAGAGTACGTTTGATAATATATTAAAACATATGAAAAACATATTAATATTGGGGTTGCTTTTCATAATATTCTCACTTCCTCCTGTTGATGAGATAATTATAAAAATTATTAAGGTAGCAGGAACGTCGCCTTATATCCTCATCGGGGTTAAGGCTTTGTTATTTATGTTGGCATACTTTTTTATAGAAAATTTTTACCTTGCCAGGAATAAATGAATTATTCTTTACAAACTTTAGTTACTGCCTATCTAGATAATAAGGTACAGATAAATAGCTATTTATCTGGAAAATCTATTGAGCATAACGGAGACGGTCTGATACTTGGGATGTCGACTGGAGTATTTTTAACAGCGTTATTAATCTTTGTAGCCCTTTGGATTTGGGGTATTTTTACCCTGATCAATGAATGGTATAATATACCCATGTGGGCCAGAATTGTTGGTGGATTTTTCTTAATACCTGGTGTCCCATTAGGTCCAATAGTCACACTAATTGTTGTTTACGCTACAAGGGGAAGTGTATATTCAGATTATCCGGCCCGTGCGGATTATACGGATTATATGGGTTATTCATTCTAATGAAAATAGATAGATAGTCTTATTAATACTTCCCAATATTTCATCCCTAATATTTGACAAATCTTTGTCAAACGGTTCTAGCTTGTCTGGTAAGTCTCTTAACAACCATTTTTTAAACTCTTTCATCAGTGTCAATATGTCAGAGTCAGATTGATCGACAAAATCTATCGAATTTCTTGAAGGCATTTTAAGCCTCATATTTCTGGATCCTAGGAGCGTTTCCATAAATCTGTCCATCTGTTCTGTTATAATACTGACAATTTTATCAGCAGCTCTATGTCTAGCATAACTTGTGGTTTGCCAGTGGTATATTTTGAGTTGATCTCTGAATGCTAGAAAAATTAATGCTATTTTTCCTATTTGTTCGGGGGAGTTCATTTATTATTACTCGGATTTATGTTTTCGAAAATATACAAACAGACCTATATTAACTATTGTTCCGCCTATCAATACATATATAATTAACTTTTTAAAATCCATCTTTTTTGTAATTACATTATCCTTATCTATGTGATTAGTGGTAACAAAAGATGGTTTGAATACTACTAGCAAAATTAATATCCCTATTGGAGGTATAGCGTAAAATTTCAGAGAGTTAGGGATGGTATTTGAAAAATTCAGGTTAATAACAGTCCCGTTGGGGTTTGGTAATTTGGCATGTTGATTAACCTGAGATCTAAGTTCTTTTAATTTTTGTGTATAATCGGGTGTTGACATTTATATTTTGACGATTTTTTTTAGACTTGATATTATTTATACTCATATGAGTATAAATAATTGAGATCCTAACTACGTCATCGAGATAATCGATGTCCCAGATAATAGGGCAACAAATACTGCCAGAGCAAGTGATTCCCAGAAATTTAATTTTTGTATATTGGCGTTGGGAAACTTTTTAACAATAACTTCGTTCCAGATAATTTGAATAAGGAAAATATTAAGGGCCATTATAGATAGAACAGCGATTAACCCTACTAGTGGACGATTCATCGATTCAGACATTTATTTATATATAATATATTTAATATTAAATATATATTAAATATATATTAAATATATATGGGACAAACACAACAAAAAATATCTTCACCTAAATTATCACCTAAAATACCAGAATTATCTGGACCTATTCTGAATTTTATTAAACAAATTGAACGAGATCTCAATAGTACTTTACCAAGAATTGACTCACATAAAATGTTATATGTAGGTAACAATAGCCCCAAAGAAAGAATAATAAATGACTACAGAGAGGTATATCAGACAGACAATGATGAAAAGATAGAACAATTTTTGGACAGAAAAATTAAGTATAATGACTTCTACGTTACAGCAGATATATACATCCGTGCTATATATTTTGCCATGGCAAAATATACCGTCAGGAGAAATGAGGATGATTTGCTAGCTTTTGTTTTTAATAAACTAGTAAAAGACTATCCTTCTTTGATTGATTGTACCCTTGATCTATTATTCGTTCAATTAGTACCCCAGGATATATATTCGCCGTTTCTTAAAAACTGGGCAATTGTAACAAAAAATAATAACAATCGATTAATCGAATACCAAATGCTAAATTCATCGATATATGTCGATGGTAATAGTAAAATTGAACCAGAGAACATCCAGATACAGAATATTACGCCTAGATTCAGGACAAATATAGAAAATACTATCGTCGAAAAATTACGTAACTGTATTCCTTTAATTGCTGTTACATTTGGAATGGTAATTAAAGGAATAGGAGGTCATCAAAATGCTATACTGATAGAAAATGCAGCAGATAGAATAGTTCTTAATTATTACGAGCCACATGGAACTGCCCGATCATTTTCGGGCGATAGGTTTTATGTTCAGTATTTACTAAGAGGTATAGAATTAATAATACAATCTAATTTCCCTAACAAAGTTATTATTATAAAGCAAGCATCTTGTCCAATAGGAATACAAAGTTATACTTTGAAAGATGTCAAAGAAAGAGGATCACCATCATATGATATCGGTTATTGCCAACTGTTTAGTCTTTTTTGGGTATATTTAAATACATATATTACTTTACACGCAGTAAATCAGCAATTAACAGCACAAGAGGGAAAACGACTACCATATGTGTTTATGAATGAAAAAATCTACATAGCGGAGCAATATTTTTTGAAAAATTATAATGTTCCTCGTATGTATGAATTAGTCGTGAGATTTGCTTATTATCTAGTGGCACAATACGTATCTGAGAAAAAATTAAGTGTAGAAGCTATTAATAAAATATTTACAATTTCTGTGGAGAACAAAAATATATGGGATTTTATTTTTAATTCTCTAAAAACTCAAGGAACATATAAACATAAAGTTCGTATAGATAAGAAACAAACTACACTCAGAGAGTATCTTAGGGATCTAGATAGGGAAAGAAACATGTCTCCCCAGAGATACAGAGAAATGATATTCCAAAGAGTGAGTGGCGCAGGAACTCCGGCAGCCCCAGATCCATGGGGAAGATCTAAAACGGATCGAAGAAAGAAAGCCCCGAGAAAATTTAAAGAACCCGAAGGTTCTTATGAACGAGAACAAAAAAGAGCATACGAAAGGCAAAGGAAACGAGAATCTAGAAGAAGGAGAAGTCGTGACGATGAACAGCAGGGTAGACGTACACGTCGAAAAAGTCCCAAAAAGCTTGGTTCTGAATGTGAAATCCCAGATGAGTGTCAATCTAATGTATGTGAGTATGACCAGAAAATATTAGGAGAAAACTTAAGAAAAATGCATACTACTCTTGCGGAAAACCCAAGACTATCCAATATCCAACGTAATGAGTATTATAAGGCGTATGCTAATAAAATAAAAAACCAAAAGTACTGTACCGTTCGTCCTTCGTAATAATTATATCTCTTATAATAAATGCTCAAAACACCAGAATTTGTGAGAAAATTAAATAACAAGATTTATCAGTACACTTTTAACAAAAAGTATCCACCCGTTTTAAAAGGCAGCTTTAAAACAGCAACGTACATCTCAGATATTGATTATACAGTATATGTATATTTTAACCAAAGATTTATTGATATACTTATAAGAAAAATTAGATCCCTAAGAGATTTTAGATTTGTCTACCTAAATGCTGGGGTTGATAAGAGGTTTAGACTTCCGTGGGTAATCAACCCTGAATGGGGATGTGATTTTGATCTGACGAAGACGCGTAGGTGGTTTAATATTTTTAAGGATCAAAAATTAGTACCTCCAGAAACAATAAGAAGCATTAAAGGTATTTTGGATAAAAAGAAGCTTATGCTAGGAGATTTAATAGATATACAAGAATATCTCAATAAATATAGTACCATAAGATGGTACCTACCAGATATTATTAGAAGACAGAAAAATATAGGAGGTCATACTTATATATTATTAGACGAATTAAAGAAAGAGGATGGACCCGTATTAAACAGTCTATATATAGATGGCAAAAATATAGTATCGGTTGATATAGGACTTGTTGATCGACGTTATAAACATCCTATATGGTCTAGGATGTACAAATATTACACACAGAATTGGTATAGAATATTAAAAAGCTACAAAAAAATGATAAGTAGAGATTACTCCAGAGAATATTACAGTGTTATGAAAAAAATGGAGTATGACAATTCTCTCCTCGCCCAAACTCAACTATTAAAGACCTTACTCAGGTACCAACCTGTTAGCAGTTCTACGATAAATAATGTTGCATATACTCTTCATATCAGACTCAACGATCTCGGGATAGATTCTAGAGATCTGAACGAGATCGAATACATTTTGAAAAATAGATTGAATGAACTCTCAAAACCTTATGTTAATTATTTTTTGGATAAATTAAATGATGACGGGAAAATTAAAACTATAAAACGACTTCGGCTTGTCGAAGTCTCAAAAAATCCCACACGCGACAGAGTATTAATAGAAAGAAGAAAGGAAGGTATTGATTGTCCATTTTTCCCACCAGAAATTGAAGAAAAAATGGATAATTTGTCAGCCACATTACTCCTGGATAAGAAAAAAGTTCGTAATTGTCTTTACAAAGTGTCCGTAATGGAAAATATACCCATTGATACCCTTCTTTCTAGGTATATAGATAAAGCACAAGTATCGAGATTATTTTTACAATACGGATCTGATAACAATATTTTAGTGAGAGGTGTATTTAATCCCCAAAACCATAGAGTATTTGGTAGTCTTGGTAATACTGAACATGGATATTATACACTTGACGTAAAATATCTTAAACTATTGCAAGCATATTTATTGTTTTAATTTTGTCGATCTGGGTCCCAATAAGTAACACGTCCATCAGGCGTTTTAACTTTGGTAGCGCCATCTTTTCCATATATTTTCAGTTCTTCTCCATAAGATCCTTCATGACCTTCGGCACTAGCATAATCTCTAATACTCAGTCCGCCTTTATTATAAGAAATTCGGGGAATGATTCTAATGGCTTCATATAATCTGTCTGATTCGTTGCTATTTAAACTTCCCGTTTTTCTAAATGGCGACACTTTTGCATAATACAAGGCTTCCGCCTTTATATAATTCCCAATTCCGCTGATAATATCCTGACTCATCAAAAAAGATGTTATATTCCTATTTTTATGTTGTACTAGTAAGTTGTTCCACACGGGGAGACTAAACTCGTCAGTTAAAATATCCGGACCCAGTTTGTCTAACGCTTTTCGCAAAACACTTTCCTGTGATGTAAACTTTAGAGTTGCGAAACATCTTGGATTTCTAAACCACAAAACCTCTCCATCATCGAGTTCAACCTTCCATCTACAATATTTGTCCTCGTATTCTTGCCATCTACCTGTCATACGTAGACTGTGAAGTATGTAAAAATAACCATTCTCATTAAAAAGGGTAAAATATATAAATTTACCTTTGCACTGGACATTTTCAACAATGCACGGTAAATTTTCTTCGAATTCGTCAAAACCTGTGGGATTTTTGTTGTCGTATTGACCACTCAAAAAAACCCAGTTAGTTACAATTCTATTGTATAGTTTTGAATTTAGGTATTCTGTAGTGAGTAAACACTCGGCTGCTTCAGGCATCGTTAATTTATTTCTATTCAGAAATAAATTATTCAATTTACAACAGATGCTACTTATTCATCATTGAACAAAGGAGTCTCTGCTAGGGGAACTGTTTTTCCTATACCTAAGGCCGAAGAAATAAACTGTCGGTTCAGATCATTCGATACACTTTGTTCCTCAGATTCGGAATCCCGCTCCTCCGGAAATTTATTCAGGTTTTGAACTTCATTGATGACGTCCTCAATATCAGTACTGTCTGAACGATTACTACTCCTAGAACGATTACTACTCCTAGAACGACTCCTAGAACGATTACTACTCCTAGAACGACTCCTAGAACGACTTTCCGAACGCTTATTGCTAGATATAAATTCATCCTTCTCTGTAACCTGGTAACCTTTTCGGGATTTTGATGTCTTTACCTTATTCATTTCTTTTAGAGCATCTTCATATGTGTCAAATGACTTAGATTTAGTTTTTCCATTTGCACCGACTTTCCCGTACCTGACGGTGTAATTGCATCCAGAAATCTTACATTCCCAGAATTTTTGTCCAGACGATCCCTCTGCTGTCATGTAAAGAGTTTTTTCTTCATCCTTCTCTTCATCCTTCTCTTCATCCTTTTCTTCATCCTTCTCTTCATCCTTTTCTTCGTCTAGCTCTTTGAGAAGGTATGAGAAACTCCACGATCGACACAGCTCGATATCTTCATGTGTTAGCTCTTGGACAACATTACCGACACACTTCCCGATGACAATCCTCTCCTTTGGGCTTTTAAAGACAAGTCCGGTCTCGGGATGCCATAATTTTCCTATGGTTTTATTCTTTCTCAAAACCCGTTGGACAGCTTGTACCGAAGTCTTATTATTAGTCTTTCCCCTCTGAGGTTTGATTCGATTTTTTGGCGCAGATGGCAGAACTTTTCTTTCTTTTTTGGGTTTCCCTTCATATTTCTTATGACGGGAACAATACGAAAAACCTTCCCGAATTTTTGCACCGCATTGCATGCCCTTTCGAGCACCCTTGATGAATTCATACGGGCAACCTGAAGATTGTTCTGCTACATTATTCACATGGGTTTGAAGGGGTCTGGGTGTTTTTTGTGGGTTAAATGATACTGAAATTTGCATCGTCGTCGATGTTGAATTCCATAATTCCTCCAGTTCTTTAACATCGATTTCTTCGTACGTCGCAGAGATTTTTCTGATATATTCCTCAATGGCGTTTTTGATAGCAGATTCGATTCCTTGGGAAAGAGAATTCATATTGAAATATTTTTCGGATCTTTTTTAAATTTTCAATTTTATTTTATTCAGCAGGTATCCATAGTGCGCTATGGATACCTGAATTTATATTTATAGATAAAAGTATCATAGGATAAAATGGAATCTATCGTAAAAAATTTCTTTGTGTCTCCGTCAGAATTTAATTCGCTGTCCTTAATAAGGGCTCTCAGATGTATGTGTTTTCATAGCACAGCAATATTAGTGGGGAAATTTTTGTCGCAAATGTACCCACACAATGCAGATATTCGTGCGGAAACTGCAGTTTCCGCATATTATTCTGGTAAGTATAGGTTGTCTTACAATATATTCTCTGCGATTCTATCATTCAAGAACCTATCTGAATCTGAATCTGCCTGGTATAGGCACAATAGACATTTTTCGATCAATCATATTGCCGACAAATACATCCAGTACAATAAATCCATAGTAAATAGGATAAATAGACATCAAAGACCTCTACCATTAGTCACATTTACGATTACTACGTGTAAACGTTTCGATCTATTTGAAAAAACTATGAACTCATTTTTGAACTGTTGTTTAGATCTCGATAAAATAGATCGGTGGTTTTGTGTTGATGACAACTCAACTGAAGAAGATAGAAAGAAAATGCAAGAATTATATCCGTTTTTTACTTTCTACTTTAAAACACCGGAAGAAAAAGGACATCCCCGCAGTATGAATATAATCAGGAATAATGTATGTACAGAATACGTATTTCACTTGGAGGATGATTGGAAATTTTTTTATCCTCAAAAATATATATCACAATGTATGGATGTATTGGGATCTGATGCAAAAATAGGGCAATGTTTGCTTAATAAAAATTATGCAGAAATTGCTACTGACATTAATATAGCTGGTGGTTTATTGAGAAAAACAAAAAAAGGATTGAGATACTTTATACATGAATATACTTCTAACAATGAAGAAAGAAATGCATTCTACGCTAAGTATCCTAACAGGAGAAACTGTGCATATTGGCCACACTTTTCTTTTCGGCCTTCACTGTTGAAAAGAAAAGTATTGGATGATCTCGGTCCATATAATGAAAAATCAGCCCACTTTGAGATGGATTATAGCCGAAGATATGTCCAAAAAGGATATGTGTCAGCTTTTCTTGACGGTATCAACTCAATACATATTGGTAGATTGACATCACAGAGATGCGACAAATCTGTCCCCAATGCCTATCAGTTAAATGGTCAAGATCAGTTCGTTAAGAAGGAGAAGGTAGGCGAGAAAGAAAATTTACGCAATTATTTTGAATTCATCCCTGGGATGGACCAGATGGGTAACGATTGTTATCGTTACAGAGAAAGCATTGATCAGTGTATGAAAAGATGTTTGGAAGATAAGAATTGCGCTGGGTTTAATACTTTAGGATTTTTCAAAACGAAAATAGAGATTCTTTCCAAATCTAAACATTTTTCTGCAAGAGATGGACTTTATGTAAAGAAAAAATCTAAGAAGACAGTCAATCCAAAAACAACAGAACAAATTATCAGTAATACCATTGTTATTAATTTAGACCGCCGCCAAGATAGAATGAAAGTTTTTGCTGCACTATACCCCCTAAATTATACTAGATTTTCTGCGGTGGACGGAAAATCACTAAAACCCAATGTTCAGTTACAAAGAATATTTGAAGGAAATGATTATAACATGAGAGCCGGGATGGTTGGTTGTGCAATGTCACACATTAAAATATACATCGATCTCATAAATTCTCCTGGTGATAGAAAAATATTAGTTTTGGAAGATGATATAACGCTTGTTCCAGATTTTGTGAAAAAGTTTCAACATGTATTAAAAACACCCCATGAATGGGATATGATATATTTGGGTCACCACTTGTATCCAAGGCATTACTCAAAAGAATATCATTCAAAGGATAAATTACCGACTCTAGAAAAATGGAGTAGCCGTATGTCTTTAACCAAATCAATGGGAGGAACATATGGTTACTTAATATCAAAAAATGGAGCCCTCAAACTTCTTGAATATATCAATAAAAATGGTATGACCAACGGTATAGATACCGTACAACAAAAAGCTATAGGTTTCATGAACGTATACTACTGTAATCCTCATCTGGTTTACAGTGAATGTGTACTACCAGGTAAACGAACCGATACAGATATTCAGTACGACTATAAATCTTTGACAATGAAGTCTGAAGATTTTGAAAAACTTGTGTCTGAAGGTGATGGTTATGAAGATAGATTGAAGAAAGACGGAAAATACAATGTGGATGATGCTTTGACAATGGTTAAACGTTTTAAAATTACTCAGCCCGAAACTAATTTCCAATTTACTAATAACTGGTTTGACCGTAACATAAATATTTCTATGAAGCTTCTCCAGAGTCTCTTTACCAAACAAAATAATATACTCGAAATAGGGAGTCACGAGGGAAAATCTTCTGTGTGGATGCTTGATAATCTATGTAATACTGAAGGTTCAACATTTACATCTATTGATCCTTATTTAACAGACGACAAGACTTCTCCTGTAACTTCAGATACTTACAAACGTTTTTGTCACAATATTAAATTATGTAAAAATTCTGGTAAATTTAATCAACACGTTGGTACAAGTCGAGATATTTTACCTAAATTAATTGCGGAACAGAAAAGTTATAATATAATCTATGTCGATGGCTCTCATCTAATGGATGATGTATTATCTGATCTGGAACATAGCCATCAACTTCTCCAACCAGGCGGTGTTATTTTATTGGATGATGTTGGCTTTGAAGATAAAGATACTGATGTAATGGGGGCTGCAAAAATATTTCTAAACAAGTATCCTGAATACACTATCATACTAAAAGAATATCAATGGATGCTGAGAAGATTTAATTAGATGTTGAATGATAACAAACACCGTCATAAACGTTACAAAACATGTTATCTGGACAATCAGTGTTGGATTTACATGTTCCGCCACATAAACCTCTCCCATTACAGATTACACCCTCTGAACAATCAGAATCGTTTTCACATGTTGGTACACAGTTCATATGCCAACATTTTTTATCTTTTGGACAATCCGAGTCATCCCCACACATTTTATTTATTGATATCCAAAATGCAATCATTGTTGAGGCATAGATTAAAATTGCAAGAACAACTATAACAACAAAAACGACTAAAATAGTTTTTCCAAAATCAGGCATTTATATTATACAGATTAAAATATTCTCAATATTTTAATCAAAGATCTTTATTAATATGAATAGTTTGTGTTATTTTTGTATACATATTAGGAGCATTTAAATTCAAGTGTTGTAATTTTTCCGTCATTTTTAGTTACCGTGAATCCATATTTTTTGTATAATTTAAGTAACTTATTATACATCTTTTCTCTATTATCCACCATTAGTCTAGGATTAACGGGGCACCATACCTTGTTAACTGCATAAGCGAGAGCGTCTTTTGCTATACCTCTCCTTCTATAATTTTCAGCGACACATACAGTATCTATTACATTTATATTTTTAGTATCTGATGTCAAAAATGCTACCATCTTTTTGCGTAAAAAGACCATAAACCACCTTTTTGAGTCTACTTCTGGTCTATATTTTTTAATACCAAAACACTCCGAATAAAGTTTTTCGATCTGTTTTGTATATGCTTTAAACTCATTAGGATTATTTTCTGGAACCATTCTAACAAGATGAAACGGTAGCTTTTTCTCCTTCTTTTCACTTTTATCTATCTTATCATGCCCTCCAGACGTTCCGGCTTGTCTATCCGGTATTAACATTTCAAAGCCGTTCCATGTTTTATTTCTAAACCATTGTTCCATAGCAACACATAATTTTTCCACGTAAGGTCTGTTTGTCCCCCAATATAGGGCTCTTCTGAGATCATCCCGTTTCATTTCCTTAATCTCTTGGGCTGAATATATGGGTGGATATTTCTTGGAACCGACTCCTAGATATTTGTTTTTGCTCACGAGCTGTCTAATCTTGTTCGTGGGATCTCGACTTTTGAAATCATCTGGATAATCGAGTTCTAATGATCTCAAAGCTATTTTCAATAAAAGTGGAACATCCCATCCTTGTCTGCAATTTTTACCGGGATAAACAACTCGAGCATCTTCGTATAGCTGTAATTCTACTTCCTTCTCTTCTTCAGAAATTTTACCAGATTTAACTAGTTTAGTCAAGTCTCTGATTTTCTTCTCGCGTTTTTTGGCCCTAGCCTCGTTTTGTTTAACCAAATTGACAATGCTGAAAGTATTAGTTTCTGGATTATATATACCATAGTATCCATATGGATTATTTTGTAAGGTTGATTTACGGGCTCTGAGATGTTTGCTTAATTGTTCTTCTAGTTTTTCGTCACAATCTTCCCATTCATCATCGATTAGACATCGAATTTCTTCTTGTTCTCCAAGTCTATTAGAGAACCATATATCATTTATTTGGTGAATATAGTTAACAAAATACTCAAGTATCATTTTTCGAGTTAATTGATGGGTAGAGATATTTTGTTTTTCTGCTCGTATTGCAGATTCGATGAATAATTCTTGTATTTCGATAGGAATAGCCCCCATAAGTTTGAAAAATCTTGTTTTCTTTTTGATTTCACATAGTCTCTCGATAAATGTAGGTAACAGTGTTATTTGAATATTATGCAATGTGTCTTCAAAAGTCTCGTCATTGGTAATATTAGGTATCCTGGCGTAATAGTCAGAAAACAAATCATCTGTTATTGACAGATTATTAACTAAGAAATAAACATTTCTGTGTTCTCTGAGATACGATGAAAATCCGTACTTATTCTGAATAATAATACTTTCATCTATCGTGTTTTTGAGAGCTGTAAGTACTTCAAAAGGTGTATAATTTGCAAATCTACTCGCTATATAATCAAAATTAAGTCTAAAATGGTTTTGGAATAATTTTTGTATTCCTAAAATTATTTTTTTAACAGTTGATCGAGAATAAATATCTATATAATCGGCATAGTATAAATTTTCACCACTTCTCTTGATTATGGTCTTAAGTGCGTTTCTTATCTCCCATTCTGTATATTCATCCCCCAAAAATTTGAAAATAGACTTGATATCCGAATCATTATACGTTCTGAAATATTTCTCTAATTTTTTGCGGATAGGGAGAACTTTGGGATCTGCGTAATATAACTGGTATGTAGAATTATCAATCTCCTCGATGGGAAGACCATCCTCGATATTTTTCATATCAATACCATCGCATACATAATCACAGTCCGTATATTCACAACCTCTTTTTCCATCTTCCCCACTTTCATGATTACGCAAATAGTTAAGAGAACAGTCAAAAGCTGCCTCCATCAATAGACGCATAATGGCTCGTATGATTATATCTTTATCTTCAGATATTTCGTACATATATAAATCAACTGATATAACTTTTCTTTTTCTTGGCATTGCTACCATTAAATAAATTTCAACTTTCGGAGTCTGTCCTGAGTCTAGTAACATTTTGTGAGATCCCAATCGATACCCGCGAGCAATAGCCTGGTCTGTTTCGGAATAATTGTACCAGGGGGTCAATATGTACTCTTTCTGAACATTATAGAACGAAACACCTTCGCTAACAACCCTACTACCAATCAAAACTTTGATAATTTCTCCGTTCATATTTGATGGTTGGTTGAAACAATTAATTATCTGGGATATTTGTGTCGGTGTTGCAGTCTTATGTGTCAATAAACCATATCTTAATCCTTTCCTATCTCCATCAAGACCCTTTGATGAGGAAAAGCCGAATAGTTCCAGAATCTTTGCGAATAAAATAGCACCACTGCCGGTTACAAACTCACTGTAAACGAAGCATGATTTCCCCTTGGCATCTAATATATTTTCTATAACATGAGCGTATTTTGCAGAGTATTTTCGAAGATTTTTTAGAGTTTCTTTATTATTTGATCCCCTAATACTCCTAACTAATCCTGGGGATAAGGTATATTTGTAGACATGTTTTTTCTTAGTTTTTCCGTCGTTTAATTTAGCAGCTAAGAATGTTCTCGACGTTCTTTTTCTTTCAACATATTTCAAAAATCCAGCCTTTTGTTCTTTCCCCTCAATACTTTTCGGTTGTCCATAAGAACCATCCGGAAAAACAAAAAGGGATGCTTGTCTCGAATTTAAATAAACTCCTGCTTTACCTTTACTATCAAGTTCTAAAGCTTCTTGATAAACTTTTGATTGAAATTTGGACATTTTAACAGGTTCGACTATAAAATGATCTAATTTTCCCATATGAGCCCTTCCCATAAATTCTTTCTTGACTTCTGATTTCATGGCCTTGAGAAAAGAAACTCGACCTTTAAAATGTTTTTTGAGGGATTTGATCTTATTCTTTTTAATAGTGTACTTGTTAGGACCCATACGATTAAGATATTTAGATATAAATCTTTCTCCTGTCGGTAATTGTTTATTCAACGGCAATATCAGATTCATAACACTAGCAATTTCATCTGGTGTATCTTTCATGGGAGTGCCAGATAACAACAAGATCTTACAATTTTTAACAAGATGTAAGAAACGATGAAATTGTTTATACATACTTATTTTTCCATCTTCTGTAACATCCTGTATTCTAAGATTATGCACCTCATCAATAACAATGATGTGATTGGAGTACATCGAAATAATATCGGCATCACTAGCACGCTTTAGATGTTTGGCAAATGTCTCAAAAGTTGTCGGTTTTCTTTCCCCAATCGTAAAGTGATAAAAATTTTCATACAATTTCTTAGTGCGAATAACAAGCTCTCTTTGTGTAAGTCCACCACGTTTTCTTTCGGTCTTACCACATCCTGAATCTTCATCAGCTATATGACCTTCGGGTATGTATTGACCACCTGTACATTTATCGCGTAATTCCTTTTTAAAATTGTTCAGTAGATTCGTACCCTTGGCAAAAATATAGACACCCTTAAAATTGTTATCTTCATTCTTAATCTGTTCGATTGCTCCTATAGCAGTGCAGCTTTTTCCTGATCCCATCTCGTGTACGATTAAGATGACGTCATACATAGTATGTGATGAAAGAAACCTGGCAATTATTTTTTGTTGTTTCATCAGCATTCCTCTCTCTGTCGGAAAAGGTTCTGTAACGGGAAGTCTTTCGTCATAGAATTCTCTTTTCTTAAAGATAGCCGAATAGAAATTATCTTCATAGGGATTGAGTATTTTTTCATCCTTCTTGTTAATATTTGGATATTTAGGAAGAAAGTCTTCTATATTCATGTCTTTCTTTATAAATATATGTATTTAAAAAATGATTTAAGAAAAAGCCTCAAGTAAAAATAGCAATAATGTCAGACTCAAGGATTGAACCATTATCTACAGCTAATGGAGAGTATAAATATAATGAAGTATATTTTGGTAAAAGTTTGAATTATTGGATTCAGTTTGTACATAGATCCAACTGTTTAAAAAATGGGTGGAACTATACACCTCTAAAAAAAGGGGGGTATGGATATGACAATATAGCAGTATGTTTGGGAGATTTTTTTAATAATATTGAATCTTACAATGAGACAACTTCACACATCAATATTCATAATTCTTGGATGAAAAATTATTTATATTGGCGTGACAATAAACCTTGGTTAGACTCTTCTTTTTTATACAAAAGACCATATAAATCTCTTGGGGATGATAGAAGAAATAGTTGTTTAGTTCCATATCAAAAATTACCGGAAAATGAACAAAAAAAGGATATACAGTTGTCTAAAATTTTTTACGAGATATTTAGTCAATTTTAATACTATGCTATAGTATTAAAATTAATTTACAATCCTGGAACCCTCGTCCTACTTTCCCTTACAGATGGTCTTACGGGAGATTCATTCGAATTACTACCTAAATTTCCTTCAGAATCGCTAATTTCATATTCTGAAGAGTTCTCTATTTCTTCGTTTTCAGAATTTCTGGAGGATGATCTACGGGATGATCCACGGGATGATCCACGGGATGATCCACGGGATGATC
>Ga0180432_10001970_pt1 | contig 31414 bp, 30 predicted proteins | sample SS_ome_10_FD_132414 | JGI IMG/M metagenome (GOLD analysis project Ga0180432, IMG submission 132414) | Hypersaline lake sediment archaeal communities from the Salton Sea, California, USA - SS_1_MS_2 metaG | ecosystem: Environmental > Aquatic > Non-marine Saline and Alkaline > Hypersaline >...
CTGGGAAGTGGTAAAATGATAGATAAAGAGGGAAGGTAACTCTGCCCTTTTTTTAAGGTTTTGGCCGTTTACTGATCCTTCACTTTATAAACCCGGCACATCTGGGCTTTGAAGGGGTAGCCAAAGCCCGCTTTGCCTGTCCATCCGCCGGGAAGCAGGAGATTGATGTTTGATTCCCAGGCTCCGTACAGGCTGGGTTCATCTGCCGGTTTTTCCGGGAACCACCAGCCGTGCTGGGCATTGACTACGCGCGGATGGATACCGTCAGTAAGTCTGGCTTTTTGCTGACATCTGCCGTATTTGTTTTCAATGTATATCCAGTCGCCGTCCGCGATACCCAGTTCCGCCGCCGTTTCGGGATGGATTTCGGTTATCGGGTCCGGGTTCAACCTGCGCAGTGATGGAACCTGGCGGTGCTCGGAATGGAAGCGATATCTGGTTCTGGCTCCGGTAGTTAGTACCAGGGGGTATTCCCTGGCTATTTCCGGGGTGCTGACGGGGCTTTCCGGGGGCTCTTCAAAGTAGGGTAGCGGGTCCAGTCCGCATTTCTCATATATTGTTGAATATAGCTCTACTTTTCCGGTAGGCGTATTAAACCCCGGTTTCTGGTCCGGCCTCAGGAGTCCCTTCTCGTGCTTTTTATACTCGAATTTACCGTAGAGATTTCCCTTAACCCTGAGCTCCTCAAGGGTCATACCGGTTGATTGCAACATGTCGTTGAACATCTCCCCGGTATTTTCCCAGGGCCAGGCTTCCGGATTGAGCCTTTTACCCAGTTCCAGATTTATTTCCATGTCAGATTTGCACTCGCCTACGGGTTCAATCGCCTTGTTGATAGTGCCAATGCAGTCTGAACCCCCTATGGGAACATAAATGCCGTCCCTTTCCGGGTAGGTAGCTGCCGGCAGCACAATATCGGCAAACGCCATGGCGGTGGGAGTCATGAACAGGTCAGCCACAGCCACGAAGTCTAGCCTTTTAAAGCCTTCGTAAGTCCTTCTGGAATCAGCAGCTCCACAAGCGAAGGTATTGGTAGTCTGTATCCAGGCGGCTTTGAGCGGATATGGCTTGTCGGTTAAAAGTTGGTCTATTAAACATGCCCCCGGGGGCATGGGATATCCATAGTCGTGCAGCGGGTAAATTCCGGCGCCAATCTTGTTATTTTTCTGCTCTTCGGACAGCATCTCGATTCCCCAGCTGAGAAACTGGTGTAAGCCGAAGAGTTGCCCTCGTACCACGTTGCCTCCCGGCGCTTCCAGGTTGCCGGTAACTGACATCAGGGCGACGATTGCATGCAGAGTAGGCATGCATTCCTTGGACTGGTCAACGGCAACCCCCCATTGAATGGCGGCCGGCTTGCTGGTGGCATACTTTCTGGCAGCGGAAATTATCTGCTCTTTCGGTATCCAGGTAATCTCGGAGACCTTTTCCGGAGTGTATTCCTGGACGCGCTCCTTAAGTTTATCAAAGCCGTGAGTCCACTCCCGGACAAACACCTCATCATAGAGCTTTTCGTTGATTATCACGTTCAGCATGCCCAGGGCCAGAGCGCTATCGGTGCCGGGTCTGACTTGCAGCCACAGGCTGGCGCGTGTTGCCAGCCAGGTCCTCCTGGGGTCAATGACGATCAGTTCGCTGCCGCGCTTCATGCACTCGACTATCCAGTGTCCCAGAAAACCATCAGGATTGGACATTGTCGTCTCATTACCCCAGATAATGATGCACTCGGGCACCTTCCAGTCCGGGTTCTGGTACCGGTCAGGAAAGAACTGGGCGCAATCGGCGACCTCATACCCGCCGAAAGTAAATTGCATGGTCATTACCTTGGGGATGTGGCAGGCATGCCCGTGCAAAGGGCCGAAAGCCAGCAGGTTGGGGCTGCCAAAAGAGAAAGCCAGTCTGGTGATGTAGTAGATGATATCCCTGGCCGTGCCGTTACAGAAAATTACGGACTCGGCTCCGTAATCCCTCTTGATTTCATTGAATTTACCGGCGATAGTATCCAGGGCTTCGTCCCAGGTTATCCGCTGCCACTTGTCCTCTCCCCTCTTCCCCGCCCTTTTCAGCGGGTATTTCAGGCGGTCAGGGTGGTAGATTACTTCGGTCATCGCCAGGCAGCGGGGGCACAGGCGCCCCTGACTTAAGGCGTGTTCAGGATCACCCTCAACTTTAACCAGCTTGCCGTCCCTGGTATATAAGAGGACTCCACAGCCATTGTGACACCCCGGGCCTGACCAGGCAGTGCTGCGTACCACTTTCATTCCATCTTCTTCCCAGGCCCATGTTTCTTCTGGCTTGTTCATCCCTGTCAATTACAGTGAATTCCCTTTACTGATTTCCCTGTTTCAGGTATTCGGGTTTGAGGTCGGGCACCTTTCTTATCTCCAGCGTCGTCTTCCCGTTTTCAAGCCGCTGAATGGTAATCATGCTGTCCCGTGACGGGTCTTTCTCCGGGTAGTCCAGTCTGATGAACTGGCCTCTGGTCTCCTTACGCACCAGGCAGGCGGCGATATGCAGCTCGACCAGGTCCATAATGTTGCGTACCTCCATGGCCCGCATCAGGTAGTGAGGGGTCTTTGCTATCAACTTGGGAATGAACTCCCTTTTCAACGAGCGGAGCCGCCGCTGCCCTTCCCGGAGCCTGCCCTCGTTTTTGAACATGCCGATATACCGCTTGCAGATATAGCGGGTGGATAGCTCCAGTTCCATGGGCTCGGTGCCTTTCTCCCGGCTCAGCGGCGCCAATGCCACCTGCTTCTGGCTTTCTGCCTGGGCTTCGTCGATAACGGGCTCCCCGGCAACACTAACGTACTTGTGAATATTGTCGCCGACAATCAGGCCGCCAATGCTGGCATTACCGCAGCCATGGCTTCCGTTGGAGCAATCACCGACGGCGTAGAGTCCCTCAAGAGATGACTTGAGGTCATCGTCTACATTGACTCCGGTGGGGAGGATGTGGTTGAGGGGGTGGTTCTCCATCAGTTCGTAGCGGTGTGTCCTGGGGTCGAAACCCCTGTCTTCGGCTATCTTGAATGAAATCAGCTTCTCGTCGACGAAGGCTACCTGCATCCTTTTCTGGTAGTCGTCAGGCAGGTGGGACTGGCTGACGTAGATGGGGTCCTTGCCTTTCAGTTCAATCTCGCGGTAGACCTGTGCGGTGGGGTAGTGAATTTCTTCACCGTCCCAGGTGTACCATTTGCCGCGGATGCCGTCACCGTGGTCAAAGTTACCGTAGGAAATAGTCAGGTCATCTCGGATTCTGAACCCCCAGCCGGTGATGTCCATATTAGCCATATCCGCACCGGCGCGGAAAGCTACGGCATAGCCGTCTCCAGAGATTGAAGCCGGGCACCAGTGGTACTTCATCTGGTACTTGTAGAAGAGGGGTTCTTCAGGCTCGTAATGGCGGGAGAACATGCCGGTAGCCAGTACCACTGCCTTCGCCTTGATAACAATGAATTCACCGGTGCGGGTGTTGATGGCGGTAGCGCCGACTACTTTTCCCTTGTTGGTCAGCAAGTCCACCACCATAGTGCGCTCAAGGATGCTGGCACCGCTCTTCCTGACCGCTTTGGCCAGGTCCGGCTTGATGTCTTGCCAGTGGACGCGAAGATTGAGTCTGGGGCCACCGAACCAGGCCTGGGGCATAAAGTAGTATTCGCCGTCATCCCATTTCATGGTGATACCGAGCTTCTCTGACTCCTCCACTGCCCACAGGCTCTTATCAAGGTATTTGTAAGCGATATTCGGGTCAGTGAAGCGCCCATCCCCGTTGAGGTCTCGTGAACGTTCATCGTTGAGTTTAATAAACTCCAGCGGCGTAACACCGTCATTCTGGACTTCACCGTAGTGGTCGATACCCATGGCGGCATTACCGCTACGTTCGGTCTTTGACTTTTCTACCAGTGTGACTTGCAGACCGTGCTGTGCCGCTTTGGCGGCACAGTAGCAGCCGGCAATCCCGCCGCCCATTATCATGACATCGGTATCAATAATCTTATCCGCAATTTTGTCTAAAGCCGTCATCATTCCTCTCCTTTCCGCAGGCGTTCCAATTTCCGTTCGAGCTCGCTTAGCTTCAGCGTCTCCTGCCGCCGCTTCTCTATTGCTGCTTCTTCAAATTCCTTGTCGCGGTACCTTATCGTCTTTTCAAACTCAAGCATTGCCTCAATTGAGGCATCATGATAGCTGATGTCCTTTTCTTCAGCCCGCTGCTTGATGAGTTTCCACAGCTCAAACTCGAATTTCTTTTCGTAGTGTTTCTCCGAGGTGGGTTCTGCCATTACTAACCCTCCAAAAGTAATTTGCGGCTGCCACTGTACTATGTAGAATAAGGTTGCAAATATGGTACTATAGAACGGATGGGACATGCAAGTCTGGTATACACTTGGGATAATCTGATATGCCTTGCTTATTGGATGGTGACCGGGCGCGCTTAAAAAAGTATTTAACCGGTGATGATATTCGGTATGTTAGCGCGAGTTTGGCAGCAGTCATTCCGGTCATGGTACCGTATTTGTGTATAAGGAGAAAGCATGTTAGAGAAGGTAGAAAAACGCCAGATATATGAGCAACCACCCTACCCGGATGTTCCCTATGCAGAGTGGCGAGCCAGGATTAACAAAGCCCGGAAGTTATTAAAGGAGAATGACATCGGTTGTCTGGTTCTCTGGGGGAAAGAGAATATCCGGTATTTCTCCGGGTTTCAGACGATACACTCGGGGTTGAAGAGCCTTCAGGCGGCGGTGAGTATTATACCTGCTGAGGGAGAAGCGGTACTTATTGTCGTAGAACCCATGCTGGGCAATGCCGAGGGACTGGGCTGGACCAAGGATATACGCATGTATGGCGTTCTACGTTCACATGACCTCAAAGCCTGGGACGAGTTGCCGCTTGATGTTGCCTCTGTGGTTAAGGAGCTTGGCTACGGTAACCAAAAAATCGGACTGGAATACGGGCCGCTACGTGACCTTTTCATCCCCAGGCCGCTGGAGGACATTGAGACGTTAAAGAATGCTCTCTCCGAGGCTACCTTTGTGCCCGGTGATAAGGTTATCTGGGGCTGCCGGATGATAAAGTCGCCACTGGAGGTAGCGAGGATACGGAAAGCCGTGGCGGGAATGACCAGAATTCAGTCGGCGGTAATTGAGGGCTTCCGTCCCGGCATGGATGAGGTGGATGTGATGCGTATCATCAACCATGCCCGGGCTGACCTTGAGGGCACTGGCTGGGGAGATGATACCGTCTTCGGCGTTGATTTCCGGTGCAGCAACCAACGGCGCCGGATAATAGATGCCATGGCTTTTGAGGGAGCGCCGATTACCAGGAGTGATTCTATTCATTTCAATTCTGCCACATCCTATAAAGGCTATTATCCTGACCACTGCCGTGTCTGGCAGGTTGGCCCGATAACAGATAAAGTGAAGAAGGCTTACGAGCTGCTGTGGCAAGCCGAGGACTTGGCCGTTGCCGCTATCAAGCCGGGGGTCACGCCTAAAGACGTCTATGAGGCAGCTTATCAACCGGTAAGAGAAGCCGGGGAATTCGTGGTGGAATCATGCGGACATGGCATCGGCCTGGACGGTCATGAACCACCGACGCTGACACCCTGGAATGACAGCATCACTTTACAGGAAGGCATGGCCTTGTCCGTGGAAATCTGGCTGCCCCGTATCGCCGGATTGCCGCTGCTGGGCATCCAGGATACTGCTGTGGTAACTGAGGACGGCTGCGAGTTTATCCCCAGCATTGACCGGGAGATTATCCAGGTCTCGCACCCGATATTGTAGCCGCATATAGTCAATGAAAGTTGTCTCTTGATAATGGGATTCAGCCTGGACAGTAGCTGAAGACCAGGCAGATATCCGGGCGAGATTGCTGTGCCTGTTGCCGGGGGCAACTTAGTTGATTAACGCCTTCCTGCCGACCACCTCATGTTTCTGATGCCAGTTCTGGACAGTATCAACCACCTCGTTAATCTCATCACAGACCACCAGCAGGTTAAGGTCTTCTTCTGAGATGAATCCGTGCGCCAGGGTAGAGCCTCTTAACCAGTCGAGCAACCCTTGCCAGTATTCGCTCTGGAACAATATTACCGGAAATGGTTTTATCTTATGGGTCTGGATAAGGAGTAACACCTCGCTTAGTTCGTCAATTGTTCCCAGACCGCCGGGCATGATGATGAAGGCAACCGCATACTTCACCAGCATCACTTTACGGATGAAGAAGTGATTGAATCTTATTATCCTGTTGGCGTAAGCATTACATGACTGTTCTTCAGGTAGGTCAATGTGCAGCCCGACTGATTTCACCCCGGCAGACAGGGCTCCCTTGTTAGCTGCCTCCATAACGCCCGGTCCGCCGCCGGTAATAACGGAGAAGCCCAGTTTGCCCAGCCGGCGGGCAATTTCCTCGGTATTGGTGTAGAGTTCATCGTCTGTTTTAAGGCGGGCTGAACCGTAGATGGTTACTGCCGGCTCGATATCAGCCAGTTTGTCAAAGCCTTCTACCAGCTCTCCCATTATCCGGAACATGCGCCAGGATTCTCCCTTGGCTAGATCATTGATTTCATATCCGTTGGCCATATCACACACTCCTGAGGAAGATATTATCATATCAGGTAGATGAATTGCCAGATAAAGCAAGAATTTGATGATCAGCTACGTATAAAACCGAGGCAAACACACCTTGATGAAGCGGCGAGTGCGTGCTTACCCCGGTTTGGTCGGGCAGGCTTGCTGATAATGAAATATCAGGTTGTTACATTATATTCCTGCCGGGCGGCCAGGGCATGGGTTATACGGTCGATAATGATTGCCAGCAGCACGATGCTGACACCGGCTTCAAAGCCGCGTCCTACCTCAATACGATTGATGGACAGCAGCACTTCCAGTCCCAGGCCTCTGGCGCCAATCATGGAGGCGATGACCACCATGGCCAGTGCCATCATTGTTGTCTGGTTGATACCAACCATTATCGCCGGGATAGCCAGGGGTAACTGGACATCGAACAATATCTGCCGTCCGCTTGAGCCGAAGGCCCTGGCTGCTTCAATCACGCTCTGCGGCACCTGCCGGATGCCCACGTTGGTCAAACGAATGACCGGCGGTACGGCATAGATAATGGTGGCAAATACTGCCGGAACTTTGCCCAGACCGAAGAGCATCAGGGCTGGAATCAGGTAGACGAAGCTGGGCATGGTCTGCATGGCGTCAAGCGCCGGTCTGAGGAAAGACTCGACAACGTTACTGCGGGCCATGATGATACCGGCGGGAATACCTATTACGAGGGAAATAATGACTGCGGCAAAAATGATTGCCAGGGTCATCATCGCCAGGTCCCAGTAACCGAAGGAACCAATTAGGGCCAGGAACGCAGCCATAATCAGTCCTGCCCACCACAGGCGCATGACAAGCCAGGCAATGATACCCACCACCACGATGGTAACCAGCCAGGGTACCCAGAGGAGGAATTTTTCTATATAGAGAAGCACGTACAGGATGGCGCTGCCGACGGCGTCAAAAAAGGGAGCCCAGTTGGTCAGGATCCAGCTCATAATGGCATCAATCCACTGTGCCAGCGGAATCTGGACAATCTCAGGGAATTCAAGTAAAAATTCAGGCATCAGTCTTTGTCTCCTCTCCTTCTATCTCGCCATCATCTTTGTTCCCCGTCTCCGGTTCTTCAGACCCGGTTTCTCTTTCCTGGATCATGCTGACCAGTATGGTGCTGGTAAGTATCTCTCCCAGGAATTTGTCATTCTCATCAACAACTGCGATGGGGTGAAGCGTGGAAGCAGCCAGCGGGAATAGATCCTCCAATACCGTATCCGCGGTGCAGGTAAGAAGGTCAGGTTCCAGCGCCTCCTTGATGTATTTTCCCTTGTTGCGGAATAGCTCTATCAAGCGGTCCAGGGTTAAAAGCCCCAGTAGCTTATGGGTTCGGCTTACTACGAAGACTTCATCCACCCCTTTGGTTCTGAGCAAGTGCATGGCTGCTTTGGGTCCCTGCCATTCGTAAAGCAGGGTACCGGGTTGTTCCATAATGGTGCTAGCCGTCACTACCTTGGCGGGTGAAGCGTCCTGCACGAACTCGCGTACATAAGCGTCGCTGGGGGAGATTATCACTTCCTCCGGTGTGCCGGTCTGGATAATCTCTCCGTCTTTCATAATGGCAATGTGGATTCCCAGCTTCAGCGCTTCGTCAAGGTCATGGGTTACGAAAAGGATTGTTTTTTGGACTTCCGACTGTATATCCAGGAGTTCATCCTGCATCTGCCTTCGTATCAGCGGATCCAGCCCGCTGAAAGGCTCGTCCATAAGCAGTATCTCCGGGTCATTAGCCAGAGCCCGGGCGATACCTACCCTCTGCTGCATGCCGCCGCTGAGGGCACCGGGAAGCTGGTTTTCCCATCCTTTAAGTCCCACTTTGGCAATGACTTCCTCGGCTCGTGAGTAGCGCTCCTCTTTGGCAACTCCCCTCACCTTCAGGCCATAAGATACGTTGTCAATTACGTTGTGGTGCGGGAAAAGGCCGAAGTGCTGGAAAATCATGCCGGTAGTATGGCGGCGTAAATCCATGAGTTGCTTCCCGTTATAGCTGCAAATATCTTCTCCATCAATGAATATTTTACCGGCGGTGGGTTCAATCAGGCGGAGAATACAGCGAATTAATGTTGATTTACCGCTACCGGATAGGCCCATGATAACAAAGAGCTCCCCGCGGTTAACGGTGAAGGAAACATCCCTGATTGCTACCATGCAACCTGTCTGTTCCCGTATCGTGTCTCTGGATTCGGATCGCATTTCTGAGTTAAGAATCTGCTCCGGATTATTACCGAAAATCTTCCACAATCCACTGGCTTCGATGCAAACCTCTCCGTTTGGCAAGGCCGGGTTATTCTTCAAAGTTATTATCTCCCTTACTTCAGATTACTAGCTAGGGCAAGGCTGCCTTGACCTTGCCGGCAACATCGGCCGGTACCCATTTTGTCCAGACATCCTCGAATTCTTTCAGGAAATAGATGGCTGCTTCGTCGGTAGATGCCTCTTGTGACTGCATATAGGCCAGGGCTTTATTGTTTTGTGCCGTTGTAGTTTCATAGTTGCGGAGAAATGCCACTACATCAGGCGCTCTCTCCAGAAGGCTTGAGTTAACCACGATATCAACCTTACCGGGAGGATAGGCACAGCCACGGGTGGCTTCCCATATCTCTTTGTCGTAGGGCGGTTCCTCAATTGGTGTCATATCATACATACCTAGAATCCAGGTAGGCTCCCAGTAATAGCCGAACCACGGCTCACCCCGCTGGTAGGCGCCAGCAATGGAAGCGTTCAGGGCTGCTTCAGAGCCGGGGTGAAAGACGTTGTAGTATTTGTCCAATCCATAGGTAACGATCTTTCTTTCGTTACTTTTTTCACATTCCCAGCCCGGTACACATGAGTAAAAACGCCCCCTGGTCTGGTCTTCCGGGTCGATAAATAATTCCCGGTATTCAGGCATATCAAACACGTCTATCCCTTGTGGCAGGTCGCCATTATCAATCATATAGGCGGGCACCAGCCAGCCCTGCCAGCTGTCCGGGAAATTGGTGCCCAGGTCAACAGCCTCTCCGGAGGCGATACCTTTCTGGTAGGCTTCTGCCATGCTTTCCACCCAGAGCTCCATATTAACATCAATATCCCCCCGAACCAGCCCGGTAGCTCCCGTGATTGTCTCCGAGGGAATGAGATTTGTTGGATAGCCATAGCCGCTCTCAATAATGAAGGCAGCGATGCGATTGTGTATTTGAATGCTGTCCCAGCTTCCGTCGGTGAATCTGACCGGTTCTTTTGTAAGCGGGGCTGATTCACAAGCAGCAAGCGGTAGCAGGATGAGCAAGATGCCAAGAGCAAGGAGAACAAACTTGTTGTGTGGCTTCCGGATTTGAGTCATTGCTACCACCTCCTTCAGCCCGCTGATGCAGGCTTCACCGTCAATAGTGAAGCCTGCATCCTGTTTCATCTTCCTATTTCAGTAGCTAGGGCAGGGCTGCCTTGACCTTGCCCACAACATCGGCCGGCACCCATTCTGTCCAGACATCCTCGTAGTTTTTAAGGAAATAAATGGCTGCCTCCTCGGTAGATGCCTCGTTTGACTGCATATAGGCTAACGCCGCATTGTTCTGGGCAGTGGTGGTGGAATACTTGGTAAAGAATTCAACCAGTTCCGGTTCTCTCTCATGGAACTCGCTACTCACCACGACATTGACTTGAACCGCGGGATAGGCGCAGCCATGGTTGGTCTCCCATACCGCCTCATCGAAAGCCGGTTCCTCAATCGGGGTCATATCAAATTTGCCCAGTACCCAGGTTGGCGCCCAGTAGTAGCCAAACCACGACTCATTTTTCGCGTAGGCAGAAGCCATCGAGGCGTTCAGGGCAGCATCCGAGCCGGGGAGGAAAATGTTATAGGTATCGTTCAGGCCGTATACCTCAAATTTCTCCTCGTTGATTTTTTCGCATTCCCAGCCCGGGATGCAGGAGTAAAAAACTCCCTTGGTTTGGTCTTCAGGGTCTTTGAACAGCTCCCAGTAGTCCGGCATGTCACTAACTGATAATCCTTCCGGAAGGTCACCATTTTCAATCATGTAGGTTGGTACCAGCCAGCCCTGCCAGTTGTCCCAGAAGTTATCACCCAGGTCAACCACGTCACCGGCGGCAATGTGCTGGTCATAGGCTTCCTGCTGGTTTTCTACCCAGCATTCCATGTTGACATCGACATCTCCGCGTGCCAGACCTTCAAACAGGGGAATGGTGCTACCGGGGGTGTACTCTGACTCGGGATAACCGTAGCCGTTCTCAACGATAAAAGCGGCAATGCGGTTATGTACCTGTGCGCTGTCCCAGCTGAGCTCAGCGAAATGGACGGCCTCTTTAGGTGCTGGCGCTGGTTCGGGTGCTGGCGCTGGTTCGGGTGCTGGCGCTGGTTCGGGTGCCGGCGCGGGTGTTGGCGCTGGTGCCGGTGCGGGTGCGGGTGACGGTTCTTCTGCGGTACAGCCGAACAGCGGTACCAGCAGTAATAAAGCACCTAATAGCAGTAGGGAAATCTTGCCAATTAATTTGCGTTTCTCAATCAATGATATGTACCTCCTTCTTCTAATGGACTGACTGACTCCTTGCAAAAAGCAACAATTAAGACGGCCAGGCTTCTTGAACTTCACTGGGGGCAAGGGGTATAACCTTGATTCTGGTGGGGGTCAGGGGGGAACACATAGTGGATTAGGCGGGCAGGGTGGAGTTAAGGATGTGTACTGTTCCGAGAAAAATCTAGATATATTCCTGCTGATAAGAATCACCTCGCCATCTCAAAAGCTATGTCACACTATAAAAGGGTTATGAGCCATTTGTCAAGTTAGTTTAAGGTTACTGAGTCGTCTTATGGAGCTTTCTCTTCCCTGGTATAACTGAAAGAGAAACTTAAGCAGACAAAAGAGGGCCATCTCAGATGGCCCTCTTTTAGGTTTATGTATCTAGGCCTTGCCGATGCGGAATACCTTGGTACCACATGATGGGCATTCACCCTGCGTTGCCGGGCGGCCGTTCTTCATAGTAATCGATTTTGCGTTCTTTACGTCTACTTTTTTCCGGCACTTGACACAGTACGCTTGCATTTTCACCTCCTCACTAATAAGCGTTCAGCTTAAGATAGCATATTGACAGGCTCAGGTCAATAGTTTGTTGTTAAATCTTGCCCGGAAAGGTCATAATTTTACAAATTAAAGAACCTGACGGCATTGGCTGTGGTTATTTCCGCAATCTTGGCTTCACTCAGGGCCTTGAGCCGGGCTACGCACCTTAAGGATTTATGAACATCAGCCGGTCTGGCTTCGTACTCAAATTCCCGCCCCCGGCCGTAGGTAACCGGCGAGTCTGTTTCCAGCAGTAGCCTGTCCAGGGGGGCTTCCTTGATGGCTCTGCGGTGCTCTTCATGGTACTCAGCAGCGGGTGTTGCCGAGAGGAAGTAACCCTGACTGAGTATGTCTCTCAATACACTCGATGTCCCGGTGTACCAGTGAAAGACTGCCTTGTCGATTTGAGCCTGTTCGACTAAGGTGAGAGCGTCACGCCAGGCGTATCTGGAATGGATGATGGCTGGCTTACCATGTGCCCTGGCTATCTTTAACAGCTCTCCGAGGACGCTTTTTTGCAGCTCCTTGCTGGCTGTTGTCCTGACCCGCTTATGGTAGTCCAGCCCCACTTCTCCAATGGCTATCGCCTGGTCAATGTTAGCTTCAATCAGCTCTAAACAACGGTCTATCTCGGTGCTTTCTATTCGTGATGGGTGTAAACCCAGCGCCGGATAGATGAAACCCTCATGAAGCCGGGTAATTTTCAGGACTTGCTGATTGGACTCAATGTCAGAGCCAACGGCGATAACAGCAGTTATATCAGCCGCTCTGGCATCAGCCAGGGCTGGTTCAAGGTCAGCTATTTCTTCCAGGTGGGCGTGTGTGTCAATTAGCTGTCTCATCAGCTTTACTATCTATAATAACACAAATTATAATTCATTAAAGGATAAGAATAAGGCACTGGCACAGGTATTTCATGGTAAGCCCCACCTAATGGCGCTGTTGGGGGAGAGAAAACCAAGCCTGCTGGATACTCCCAGGAGCAACGAGGGAGACACCCATGGGTAAGTTCCCAAATGCAATTATCATTAAGGTGGTGCAAAAAACCTTCAGATTTCAGTCCTATGAGGTCATTGAGGTAACCTTGATGAGCAGACCAGCAAAGGAAGAAAAAATGGCAACCTCTGACTTGACTATGCCCATGGTGGGTTATCAGACAATCCAATGCCAGATACCTGAGCTGTAGTACTTGCGGGCTGGAATGTGCTGTAGACTACATCCCCACCCTGGTCGCAAAGCTCTTTGAACCGGTAGAAGCTGTCGCGGGAATACCCCATCACTTTACAGGCCTGTGATACATTACCCAGCATGTTGGCTAATTTGATTAGCCCGAGCTTGTTCTTGATAAGCTTTTCTTCTGTGGTCATCTGACATTTCCTTTCTCTATTCGTATTTAATTTGCCCGAAATGTCAGATTAAGTCTAGATTCCCACAGATGACTATACCTTCTCTTCTGTTAACAGTTTCACCGCTTCCTCCCGAAACTCCTTCGTGTACCTTCCTTGCGGAACCCCCTTCATTGTGACACCTCCGTCTTTCTATTTTACCTGACTTTGGTGTCCTTTAAATCCATTCTACCGCCACACATCCACTTGTTCTATCCATCTATGGTATACGCTTTCGTTCCCTTTACACAACCAAGTATTCGAACTATCCCCTCCTGCCACTGCAATGGTAATGTCATTGGGATGGTCTTCTACTTCTCTCATTTCAGCTCTGTAACTATAAGGGCTGCCAATGACCCGTATTAGCGCATCTCCATGGAGCGCTGCAATCTCGGGGGGTGTAGGCCTATCCCGCCAGGCTCGCCACTCATACTCATCCTTTGTCCAGAAGGTATTGTCATAGAGCCACTGTTTAACATCCCACTTGGTCATACCCAGTTGGTTTGAGCCGTCTTCGGGCGGTGACTGAGATGATGTGGTAGAATGGAAAGAAGGATGATTATTACGAAGCATGGGCTGGCTGATAATAGCCGCATCAATATGTTTTCCGGGAAGGGTGGTGTGGGTAAGACAACCTGCGCAGCGGCGACGGCGCTTCATTATGCCGCTTCCGGGGAGACCCTGAATATCTCCACGGATGCTACGCCGTCACTCTCTCACATCTTTGATGTTGACGGTTGGCAAAAGCCAGCCCGGGTGCAGGGGAAACTTTACATAAATGAACTCGGTGCGGCTGAGGTCAGGGAGATGTGGGACAGGAAATTCGGGCGGGAGGTGTATGAGGTTTTTAACGCTCTGGTGGATATTAACTATGAAGAGTTTGTGGAATTCATGACCTCGGTGCTGCCGGGACTGAGCGATGAATTTATGGTTGATTATATTCGTGAGTTGAGCCGGAAGCGGAGCTATCACCATATTGTCTGGGACACCGCTCCGTTAGGGCAGACTCTGGCTCTATTGCAGACACCAGCTCTACTGGAAAATCATTTGCGGATGGCACCGCGCATCTATTCCAGGCTGAAACTGGGCAATAGAAGCCGGGAGCCGGTGCTGGATATCATACGGCGCTGGGAGAAATTATCTGCCGATAATATGGATTTTCTGCGTAATGAAGTGAATTTCATTATGGTTACTATACCGGAAGCTCTGGCAGTGGCACAGCTGGCGGGTACCTTCCGGGAGTTAGACAGATATGGAATCAAAGTAGAGCAATTGATAATAAACAATGTGCTTAAGGACGGAGGCTCTGATTTTCTACTGGCCAAGTCCAGGCAGCAGCAGCGCTACCTTGAGGTCATCCACGATAAATGTGCTGAACTGGACATAATTGAGCTGCCGATGTTCCCCTATGAACTCAAGGGTTTGGAGCGGCTGAAAGAGGTGGCAAAGATACTGTTTCCCGGAAGGGAAGCAGATTAATCTTTGACCGGACAGAAGGAATCTCTTACCCGGTGGTTAGCCCGGCATAGTTAGCCGTACTGCGCCTGCCTTAAGAGTCTGTGGTATCTGTCCGCGGTAATCATCTATTTTCCCCAGGTGCCCTTACCATCTCGCCATATCCTCTCTCCCTAGATATCAAAGATAACCTGTATCTGGTTCTTCTTATCATCCACCTTAAGCATATGATAGGTGGCAGACTTGACACCGGTCTTCAGGTGATGACGGGACGGATCATATTTCTCACCGTGGCATATTGCCTTTAGTTGATTCCCCCTGAAATCTATGATATCGAATCTCTTAAAGATAAATGAATCCACATCAAAAAGGTAGATCAGCTGGTTGAGCCACTCGAAAAGTAATGCCTCAGGGTCATCCTCGCTAATCTCCAAATGGCATGACTCTTCGCACCTTACTGTCTTCAGACCGGCAATGATAGAAAACATGCCATAGGCGGCATTGGCAAATGCTTCAGGGAGGCTACTGCCATAAGCTACCAGGCCAACGTCAGCCGTGTGTTCTATAATCTCAAATTTTTTCTCTCGGGGCATGCCATACCACCGTGTCCCAGATTGCTCCGGCCGGGTCGCTCTTGCCACAGCAAAAAGACCGGATATTTCTCACGCGTAAATACCCGGTCTTTTTGGGATTGCGGTTATCGAGGAATCGTTTTTCTTAACTCTTGCCGATTCTGAACATCTTGGTGGAACATACAGGACATACACCTTGAGTTGCCGGCTTGCCATTCTTCATAGTTATACTTTTGGCATCCTTCATTTCCCTCTTGGTGCGGCACTTTACACAATAGGCTTCCATCTGTTCAACCTCCCTTTATTATTAGGCCCATTTGCTAATGAAGCTTAAAGCATTGTTGGCAGAATGTCAATAGGCTTTACGGAAAAAAATTAGGCAGCGGGTGGTAATTTGGGCGTTATCCGCTGCATAACCTCGTCTTGATGCAGATTGTCTATGGTAATTACCTTATTGCGGCTGGTATGGCCTCTGGTTATACTCACTGAATTTTTGCTGACATCCAATACCCGGCTAAGTAAGGCGAGCAATTCCTGGTTAGCTTTACCTTTGACGGGTGGCGCTGCTATCTTTACCTGAAGGACGCCGTTGACCAGGCCAGTCACTTCACTCCTGGCAGCATTAGGGCGAACATGCAATCGCAGCATGCTGGTAACATTATGGCCGTTGGTGTGCAATCTTGAGTCCTTTTAATACGGTGTGGTTATCCGGGCTGATTATTCGTAGCTGCCGCGCCCCAGGGCAAAGGCAATTGAAGCAAGGAGTAAGATGGCCGACAGTACCAGCCAGAACATCCAGGTGAATTCTGTCATCATGGGTTGGACTAAATTTGCTGCGGTAACGATACCCATGATAGCACAGAGCCCCCCGACACCACCTGTAATTGCGGATGCTATTCCCATATCAAGACCTCCATTTTAATTTTCCGGTACGAGATGTTATATAATTGAAAAATGATCGTCAGGGTAACAGGCTCGGTTACTGCTGTGCACCGAGTAATGATAACACGAAGCCTGAAAATAATCTATAATTATTATTTGTCTTAAAATATTATCAGTGAAGGTGTGTTTATGGCCAGTCTGGAAGAGGAAGCGGGAGAACTGCTGCGGCGCAAGGGGCTAAAGCTGGGAGTGGTGGAATCAGCCACCGGCGGGTTAATCTCTCATCGGATAACCAATGTTCCCGGAAGTTCTGATTACTTTCAGGGGGCGGTTACTGCCTATAGCAATGAGATTAAGACGAAAGTGGTTGGTGTCAGCGGGGAGATTATCCGCAAGTATGGTGCGGTGAGCCATCAGGTGGTGGAGGAGATGGCCCGGGGAGGCCGAAGTGTGTTTTCAGTGGATATCTGTCTGGCGGACACGGGGATTGCCGGGCCGGGAGGGGCTACCGGAGAGAAACCGGTGGGGCTATTTTATCTGGGCTTGTCCCATCAGGGTGGAACCTGGAGTCGGGAGCATTTTTTCCCGGGCAGCCGGGAACAGAACAAGCGGGACGCTGCGGAAGCGGCTTTGGGCTGGTTGAAAGAATATTTGCTCAGCCTTAAGTAACATTTTCTATCTGTTCTTTCCTCTTTGGTCAGCCTTTGTTTGCCGGTTACTCAGGAGTAATTTTTGCCCGTCTGCCTTCGTCTCAGGCTATCGAGAAGCCCGAACGGGTAAAATTGCCATAGCGGGCTATCAATGATATACTCGGGGATATTGTTGATTAGATTGGGGATATATGGTGAAAAGAGTTGACGGACGTGCCTATGATGAGTTGCGGGAGATAAAGATAACCCCCGGTTTTCAGAGGTTCGCCGAGGGTTCCGTGTTGATTGAGGTGGGCAAGACAAGAGTGCTGTGCTCAGCCAGTGTTGAGGAGAGAGTGCCTGCCTTTCTAAAAGGTAGTGGTACCGGCTGGATAACTGCCGAATATGCCATGTTGCCCCGGGCGACGACCACCCGCTCGCCGCGGGATTCAGCTCTGGGTAGAGTTGGCGGCAGAAACCAGGAAATCCAGCGCTTCATCGGGCGCTCGCTGCGGGGGGTAGTTGACATGGCTGCCCTGGGAGAAAGAACGTTAATTCTGGACTGTGATGTCTTACAGGCGGATGGCGGTACCAGGACTGCGGCGGTTACCGGCGCTTACGTGGCTCTGCGTCAGGCCTTCCGCACACTGTCGAACATGGGTATAGTATCTTCGCTTCCGGTAAGGAGTGCCGTGGCGGCTACCAGCGTTGGTATTGTCCACAATGAGATGTTGCTGGACCTGTGCTATGACGAAGACGCCAATGCCGCGGTTGACTTTAACGTGGTCATGACCGGCCGGGGAGAGTTTGTTGAGATTCAGGGTACTGCGGAGGGCAAGCCCTTCTCCAGGGAGACGATTAATGACTTAATAGCTCTGGCCGAAAAGGGCATCAAGCAGCTTTTTGAGTTACAGGAAGCGGCTCTGAAATAAAGCCAGGTGTTAAGGCCTTACCTGACCGCTGCCAAAGATAATCCATTTATAGGTGGTTAGCTCCTTAAGTCCCAGCGGGCCGCGGGCGTGCAGTTTCTGTGTGCTGATGCCAACCTCGGCCCCCAGCCCGAACTGCCCCCCATCGGTGAACCTGGTGCTGGCATTGACATAAACACAGGCGGCGTCTACCTCATTGAGAAAGCGCATCGCGGAATGATATTCTCCGGTGATTATAGCCTCGGAATGTCCTGAGGTATATCTCTGAACGTGCTCGATAGCTTCGTCCAGGGAATTGACCACCTTGATGGCTCCCACCAGCGCCAAAAATTCCTTACCCCAGTCATCAGCTACGGCGGTCACCAGTTTCAGGGAGGAGTTGTCTTTCAGGATTGCCATGGCTCTTTCGTCGCAGTGCATCTCGACTCCGGCCCTGGCCCATTCCGCCGCCAGCAGCGGTAAATACTGTTCGGCGATATCGGCGTGCACCAGCAGGGTATCCAGGGCGTTGCATACCGTGGGGCGTTGCGCCTTGGCGTTATAGGCAATGGCTACGGCTTTATCCAGATCAGCGCTCCAGTCCACGTAGGTATGGCAGACGCCGATGCCACCGCTGACTACCGGCATAGTGGCATTCTCAGTAACAAATCGGATCAAACCGCTGCCACCGCGGGGAATGAGCAGGTCAATAACGTCATTCATCTTGAGCATATCATTGACCAGTTCCCTATCGGTATTCTCAATGAATTGCACCGCTCCCTCAGGCACCCCGGCTCTGGCGCAGGCTTGCTGCACCACGCTGGCCAGGGCACTGTTGGAATGGATGGCTTCTTTGCCACCCCGCAGGATAATGGCATTGCCTGATTTCAAGCAGAGGGCGGAGATATCGATGGTAACGTTGGGACGGCTCTCGTAGATGGCGCCGATTACTCCCAGGGGCACCCGTTTCTTTCCTATCAGCAGACCGTTGGGCAGGGTGCGCATGTCAAAAACCTCACCTACCGGGTCGGGCAGGGAGGCTACGGTCAGCACGTCTTGGGCAATCGCCTCAAGGCGTCCTGTGTCCAGCATCAGGCGGTCAAGCATGGCGGCGTTCATGCCGGATGCCTCGCCCTCTTGATAATCGGCCTGGTTGGCGGAGAGTATTTCGTCTTTCCTGGATAGCAGGTCATCGGCAATGTTTTGCAATGCCTGGTTCTTAATATCGGTGGCAAGGTAAGCCAGATAGCGTGACGCCGCCCTGGCGGCTCCTCCCTTTGCTCTAAGTCCTTCTACTGCCGATTTCATGGTGTATCCTCCCCTTTAATTCCCCTCCCCTGGCAAGGGAGGGGAAGATTTCATAAGAAGTGCTGCGCCCTTCTTCAACTTCTTTACTTATTGCCCCAGAGATAATTGTTCCCCTTCTTTCGTGGTTATTTTCTGCGCCTTAGTAAAGGTTACGCTGGTTTGTGTTTGCGGTGGCATATCAACGGTTTTACCGTGAAATAACTCATCTATGGTCAATATCTGAATTTTGGAATAATCCTTATTCCAGATTGGGGAGTGATAAACGCCTGCTGACACTGCCTCAACCTCCATCGGGCCGGTAGGTGGTTCCAGTGTAATGAAGGCACCTATTGCATCGTTAGCGGCTACTGTCTTGAGTTCACGGATGTCTTTTACCCCAACATGACCGCTCTTGACCTGAACAATCACGCGTGCCGGCTTGCCCGTCTTATCATCAATAAAGTGGATAATGCCGTCAATGCCCTGGTCAGCGCCCTTTTTCTTCTCTCCCGCTGGTCTGGCGCCAATTCGCCCCAGCGCCCACCACTGGAACTGGTATTTGTCCGGCTGGTGCGCTAATTCCGTAGCCCCTGCCAGGTCTACTGGCTCGCCGATAACCTCGGCTTTAATACCGAAGCTGTCCCTGAGGCGGTTGCGCATGAGATTAATGGCAAGGTGGGTAATATCTATGCCAATCCATTTCCTTTTCAGCTCCTGGGCAGCCACCACTGCCGTGCCGCAGCCGCAGAAGGGGTCAAGGACAATATCACCCTTGTTAGAGCTGGCGTTGATGATGCGCTCTAAAAGGGCGAGTGGTTTTTGGGTGTCGTAACCCAGTCGCTCGGATGACTGAGCTTGGATTGGTAAGACATCATCCCATAGGTCATCAACGGGGTTACCTTCTTGCTCATCAAGGTAACGTTTTAGAGCAGGAACTCGACTAGGTTTGTTTTGCACAATTAGTCCTTTTTTATATGCCTCTTTCATGCGTTCTTGTGTCCATCGCCAGACACGTGTTACACCTAAGAACTCATACGTAAGGTTCGGCCTATCCTTGTTTGGATTGGTCAAATCAGCAAGTCGATACCTACGGCCTGTCCCTGGTTCAACATATCTATAGAACTTCCGTAAATATTCTTTGTCGTGCTCTATATATTGAGGATTCCATAGGCACTTTTCTGATTTCGTATACCTTAGAATTATGTCGTGATTCGAAGCAAATCTTGTAAAAGCGAGACTCTTAGCATTAGTTCTTCTCCACACAATCTCATTTCTGAAGTTGGCTGGCCCGAATATCTGGTCGAGCACTATTTTGAGGTAGTGGCTGGCGGTGGGGTCGCAGTGCAGGTATAGAGAGCCGGTGGGCTTGAGGACGCGGTGCAGCTCTATCAGCCTGGCCGTCATCATCACCAGGTAAGCCATAACGTCATTATTGCCTATGGCGTCATGCAGAGCGCCGATTAGCCTGCCTACCTTGGGAGGGCCGTTTTGGTAAATGTCCTGATAGGTATCCTGAGCTGACTGTGTCCAGTGCCAGGTATCGGTAAAGGCTTTTATCTGGGCTTCAGACTCGATACCGCTTTTTTCCTTGAACAGGATGTTATAGTCCTTCTTGCTGTTAAACGGCGGGTCAAGATAGATGAGGTCAATACAATCGTCCGGGAAATATTCCCGGTTGCGCAGAATTTCTAGATTATCCCCGTAATAGAGCACGTTAGTCTTCATAGTCCCCCTCCCCCCAAAATACTATCGTCTACCCCAGCGGGGTAATGCCGGCAAAGTGATAGATATAACGGGGCGGGACGCCGCTCACCGCCCGGTTCACCCTCTTTTTCAGGTAGCACCGGCACCTGCGGTTGTCCTCTAGTTCAAGAATGTAGCTCTGCCCATCACTGATGCGTTTATACTCGGTAAGGACAAGCTCACCCCACCAGTTGTTTGTTGATTCATCATGGAACTGATATTTGACCTCTGCCACAAACTCTTCGCTGCCTTCCATATATAGTTTGCCTATTGCCAATTGCCTTCCTCTCTTTCTAAAGCATTGCCAGGTTATTGCGGTGAACAACTTCCGGGCCGTAATCAACGCCGAGCATGGTTGCAATCTTACTGGACTGTGCTCCTTTAACAATATCAATCTCGCCGGAACTGTAGTTGGTGATGCCGCAGCCGAGGTAAGTTTCTTCCGTATCATAGATATCAACGATATCCCCGCGGTCAAATTCGCCGTCAGTGTGTTTGATGCCGGCGGAAAGCAAACTCCTCTTTTGTTTCCTTAAGGCGAGGGCGGCCCCGGAATCAATGACCAGTTTACCTTTGGTACACAGCCCGCAGAGCATCCAGCGTTTGCGGCTCTCCAGCTTGCTGGTGGTAGGTAAAAACCTGGTGCCGATATGCTCGCCGGCTACCAATCTGGTGAGGATGTCTGGTTCATTGCCGCTGGCAATGATTACGGTTGCTCCGGAAGCGGTAGCCAGCCTGGCTGCTTCTATCTTGGTGGCCATTCCGCCGGTGCCAAGGTTACTGCTGGTGTTGGTAGCCATTAGTTCTATGTTAGAGTCTATCCTGGTTATCTCAGAAATAAGGCGGGCGCTGGGGTCACGGTGGGGGTCAGCGGAATACAGCCCGGCGGTATCACTGAGAATTATCAGCAGGTCGGCATCAATCAGGTTGGCTACCATGGCGGACAGGTTATCATTATCACCGAACATTGCCCCCTGTATTTCTTCGGTGGCGACCACGTCATTTTCATTGACGATGCATATCACGCGGAACTCCAAAAGGGCGAGCAGGGTATTGCGGGCGTTGAGGTAACCGGCGCGTTCCGAAAGGTCAGCTTTGGTGAGTAACGCCTGAGCTACGGTGATATCATACTGGCTAAATAGCTGCTCATAGAGGGACATCAGGCGGTTTTGCCCCACCGAAGCCATTACCTGTTTGAAGGGTATGTCACGGAGCCTTCTGGTTACCCCCAGCTTGTTACGTCCTGAGGCGATAGCCCCGGAGGAAACGATAACCAGTTCCCTTTTCTCACCGTGCAGTTGGGCCACCTGGGCGACCAGCCGGGACATTATGTCCTGGTCCAGGTGAGGGGTGCCGGCGGTAAGCAGACTGGTGCCGAATTTAACCACTATCCGGCGGCAGGAAGATGCCGTTGATTTAAGTTTGCTTTTGCCGTTACTCATTGATTGTCTCACCATGATTCGTACCATTATAGCAAGCCGTAAGGAGTTGAACAAGGATGACCCTATAATATATGCTGTTTATCAGCGTGTTATGAATGACGTAATCCAACAACGGAAGGGGCTGGGCTTGCCGCTCATCACTGTAATTACCTTTCTTGGCTTTCTGGATACTCATTTGCTGATACCGGTCATCGCTTTATATGCGTCCCAGCTTGGAGCCGGCACCGGTACTATCGGGCTTATCATCGGCTTGTACTCGCTGACCAATACCCCGGCCAATATCCTCTTCGGGCGGTTGATTGACCGCATAGGCTATAAGGTTCCGCTGCTTGCCGGCCTGATCGGAGATGCTTTAAGCATGTTTCTTTATGTTGTTTGCCGTCTGCCGCTGCATCTGGCTCTGGTACGAGTGCTGCACGGGATAACCGGCGGGATGGTTGGGCCGGCGACGATGTCAGGCATTGCCGCCTACGGAGGTAATGCCCGAAAAGGCAAAGCGATGGCTTACTATGGCATGGCTCTGGCGGCGGCTACTCTGGTGGGCTATGGCTTGAGCGGATTTATCGTTTCCCGGCTGGGTTATACCGCGGTTTTCCTGTTCGGGGGAGGGTTACTGGTTGCCGGGGCAATACTAAGCCAGCTTCTCCCCGGTCAGCAGCAGGTTAGTGTGACCGCTCGCCCTTCTTCCGGTCAAGGGCTGGAGACGGTCATGGCTTTACTGAAGAGAAAGGGTCTCCTTGTCTCTTATTGCTCAATCTTTGCCCAGTACTTTACTTTTGGTGGTGTGGTGACCCTGTTACCTCTCTATGTGAAAAAAATGGGGATGGAGGCTTTTCATGTCGGCATGATGCTGGCTGTTTTTGCCATTGTTTTTATCATCCTGCAGTTTTTTACCGGGGCTCTATCTGACCGTATCGGGCGGCTGATACCCGCTATCTCCGGCTTGAGCCTGGGAGTGGTGGCCCTGGTGCTGATGCCTTCGGTAACCGTTTTCCCGCTGCTGGCAGCGGTGATGGCATTATACGGGGCTGCCTACGGAATGCTGTTTCCGTCAATATCGGCGCTGCTGGTGGACCATAGCCGGCCGGAAGAGCGTGGCCTGGCCACCGGGCTATTCCATGCCCTGCTGACGGCTGGCGTTGCCATCGGGGCGCCGGTGATGGGCTGGGTGGGTGGCATGGTGGGTTTGGCGCCGGGGCTGCTATTGAGCGCAGCGGTTCTGCTGCTGGCTCTGGTAACCGTTATCAGTATGGCCCGGCGTATTTAAGTTAATTACTCAACCTGTGATAAAATATTAAACAGGGCTGGCTGTATAGCGAGCCCTAGGGGTATTTGAGAAAGAAGTTTGATGGCGGAATTAACCCGGCTCCTGGATCTTATTGAAGAGATGCCCGCTTACCATCGGCTCATGGCTGATTTGAAGCAGTGGAGGGGTGGTGTGGTGATCATTGATTCTGCCAAGGCCTATCTTATCGCGGCACTGTACCGGCAACAGCAGTTGCCCATGCTGGTGGTTACCGCACAGCCGGAAAAGGCAAAAAGATTATATGAGCAGCTCCTGATGTGGACTGGTTCCGGGCAGGTGAGTCTTTTGCCGGAACCTGACGTTTTACCCTATGAGCGTATCACCTCGGATGTTACCAATGAGATGGAACGGGTGCAGGCACTTTCGGCTCTGGTTGCTTGTGACCGTGAATCATACTCGAACGTTCCTTTAATCCTGGCTTCAGCGCCGGCGTTGATGAGCAGAGTTCCGCATTATCATGATTTCGCCTCGGTTTTTCATGAAGTAGAGCCGGGGATGGAAATTGAGCCGTTCCGCCTGCTGCAGCGCTGGGAAGCAATGGGCTATCAGACAGAAAACCTGGTGGAAGTACCGGGTACGGTGAGCCACCGTGGTGGCATCGTTGATATTTACCCGCCGACCGGTGAACTGCCGGCGCGGCTGGAGTTTTTCGGAAATAATATTGAGAGCATCCGCCTCTTTGACCCGGTAAGCCAGCGTTCGCTGAAGGAGGTAGACTCGGTATCGGTTGGCCCCGCTACCGATTTGCTGGCCCCCCGCCTCAGAGACAAGCATGAGCTTGAGCAGACCTTGAACGGTCTCGACCTTTCCGGTTGCGCTGTTGAACTGAGGCAGCAGATACAATCGGAAATGGAGATGCTGCGGGAAGGGCAGAAGCCGCGTAACCTTCAGTTTTATGCCCCTCTCTTCAATCATGACATTATCCTGAACTACCTGCCGGATAATGCTCTGCTGGTACTCGATGAACCGTCTGGTATTAAGCAAGCCGTGGTGGAGCTGGATAGAGAAGGTGAGCAACTGCGCCTGGAGAAACTTGAGCGTGGCGAGTTGCCGTCCGGCTTCCCCCGGCCGTATTTCACCTGGCCGGAGATTGAGCCGGGGATAGAGACCGGGCAGTACCTGAATCTCAATACCTTTGCCGCTGATGAAGCATCACCACAGATGGATTTCATTTCGGCACCCGGCTTTATCGGGCAGTTGCCTTTGTTGGTACATAAGGTCAGGCAAATTCTCTCTGAGAGAAAACGGGTGATACTGGTCAGCCAGCAGGCAAGCCGGTTGTCCGAGTTGCTGGAAGAAGAGGGGATTATGGCCGCGCCGGTCAGTGAAATCAGGCAGGTGCCGCCGCCGGGTTCAATAATACTGGTAAAGGGTTCGCTGGCGGAAGGCTGGATAATGAATAATGAGACCTGCCTGCTGACCGATGCCGAAATCTTCGGCTTTGTCAAGCAGCGTCGGTTGGTCAAGAAGCGCCCCGTGCCGCGCCTGAAGCTTTTTGTTGATGTATCTCCCGGTGACTACGTGGTGCATGTGGAGCATGGCATTGCCCGTTTCAGCGGGGTTACCACGATGAAAACCAATGGGGTCACCAAGGAATATCTCATCCTGAACTACGCCGCCGGCGATAAACTATATATCCCCACTGACCAGATAGACCGGCTCAACCGCTACATCGGGGCGGGTGATAAACCCCCATCATTAAGCAGGCTGGGCACACTGGAGTGGCGGCGGGTCAAGCAGCGTGCCCATGAGGCTGCCGAGGAACTGGCTCAGGAGCTGCTGGCACTATACGCAGCCCGGGAGTATATTCCCGGTTTCACCTTTTCCCGGGATACGTTGTGGCAGCAGGAGCTTGAGGCTTCTTTCCCTTATGTTGAGACGCCCGACCAGATGGAGGCGCAGCAGGAGGTCAAGGCAGACATGGAGAAAGCCAAGCCGATGGACCGCCTGGTCTGCGGGGATGTTGGTTACGGGAAGACGGAGGTAGCCATTCGGGCTGCCTTCAAGGCAGTAATGGACAACAAGCAGGTAGCGGTGCTGGTACCGACCACAGTGCTTGCCGAGCAGCATTATGCTACCTTCACCGAGCGGCTGAAGGCTTTTCCGGTAAGGGTTGAGGTACTGAGTAGATTTAAATCGCCGAAGGAGCAAAATGCCATCACTGGAGGCCTGGCCGATGGCACTGTGGATATCTGTGTTGGCACCCACCGTCTCCTCCAGAAGGACGTGGCTTTTAAGGATTTGGGGCTGTTAATCATTGATGAAGAGCAGCGGTTTGGCGTGACACATAAAGAATACCTCAAGCGAAAGAGGAGCGAGGTGGATGTTCTCACCCTTAGCGCCACACCGATACCCCGTACCCTGCACATGTCTCTGGTGGGAGTGCGGGATATGAGCACTATGGAAACACCTCCCGAAGAGCGACTGCCCATTAAGACCTATGTCGCCGAATATAACGAGCACTTAATCCGGGAAGCCGTACTGCGGGAACTGGAGCGTAACGGACAGGTCTTCTTTGTCCACAATAGAGTGCAGAGTATCGCCTTGGTAGCGGACCAACTGCGGGAACTGGTGCCGGAAGCGACTGTGGCTATCGCCCACGGGCAGATGCTTGAGGATAAACTGGAAGCGGTAATGACTGATTTCACCCGGGGCAGGAGTGATGTCCTGGTCTGTACGACTATTATTGAGTCGGGACTGGATATGCCCAATGTCAACACGGTGATTGTTAACCGGGCGGATAAATTCGGCCTGACGCAGCTCTACCAGTTGCGGGGGCGGGTGGGGCGTGGTGCCAATCTTGCCTATGCCTATTTTCTCTATGACGGAGGCAAGCACCTGACGCCGACGGCAGAAAAGCGGCTGCGCACGATATACGAGGCCACCGAGCTGGGGGCCGGTTTTAATGTTGCCATGAAAGACCTGGAAATAAGGGGGGCGGGCACCCTGCTGGGAGCAAGACAGAGCGGGTACATCAGTGCCGTGGGCTTCAACCTTTACTGCCGTCTGCTGGCGGAGGCGGTTGAAGCGCAAAAGGCTAAAGCGGCGGGAATCAAGGAAGCCCCGGCTCACCTCCCCCCGCCTACCATAGACCTGCCCCTGACCGCCTATATCCCGGAGGAATACGTGACTGACGTTAATACCAGGCTCGCCATTTACCAGAAGCTGACCAAGGTGGAGAAGATTGAGCAACTTGATGACTTTGCCCGGGAGTGCCGTGACCGCTTCGGGTCTCTGCCACACGAGGTAGAAAACCTGCTTTATGCCATCAGGATTAAAATACTGGCCGCCAGGGCTGGAATAGCCTCAGTTATCACCGAAGACGGGCAGGTGGTTATCAGGCTCTTAGCCGGCATGCGCTTTGACCGGCAGCGGTTTGATTCATTCAAGGACAGGGTAAAGGTGGGTACCAGCCAGATAAGGTTAAGCCCGCGCCGTCTGGGGAAGGAGTGGAGGGGGGTGCTGGAGGAAGTATTAACGGGATGGGGTGAAAAGGGGATACCGGGGGTGAGGTAGGCAAAAAGCCCCGGAAATAAAAAGAAAGCAGGCCCGACTGGCTTATTGCCTCCGGGCCTGCTTTCTCCAGCTCCAACTCCGGCTGTTACCCAAAAGGATTTTAAAATGGTCTCTCTATTATTTACCGGTACCAGTCCCTCGAAACAGGGTAAAAACCCTTAATTTAATGGTTGAATTCTTGTATTTTAAAGCTCGTGGTTAATGGACTTATCTTGCGGTATGGCTTTGGCACATATACCCGGTTTTAACCTGTTTTACCCGGTACACCCAATATTTTCCTTTATAATATAGTTCCTTTCCCGGTTACGGCGATTTCAAAAACAGCAGGCTGGACATGATACCATGAAACAAAAAAGGAGGGTTATTTACCCTCCTTGGATGGCTGCCGTCTTTTACACACGGGGATTGATTGATTTTTATCGTGTCCGGTTAGAATTTCAGGCGGAACCTCTTATCCAGACATTTCTTCAGATTTCGGATCGATTCGCCTAACTCCTCCAGTTCGCGGGCGATAGTCACCAGTTCCGTCTCCACATTGGTTGCCTGGCAGTTCGGGCAGATAATCACGCCGCCCTCAAGGAGCTGGTGAACACCTACCTGGAATTCCTGCTGGCACTCCGGGCAAGGGAAATCAATCATTACTTCTTCTATCTCCACGCTGACACCTGCCTTTATCTGTTTTCCACTAGCGTTCTCTATCGGTTGAAAACAACCACCGGGGTATCTTTTAGTTAGTGGCCAACTTGTAGTCAAATTAAGGGTTAACCCCCAACCCCTTGGTCTAATTTATCATGAGAATATAAAGATAGGCATAAAAGATTATAAAGAATTCGTGAAGATTTGGGGTATCTTCCCAGGGTTGTCCCGGTAATGAAGGAACAGGTTCAAGATTACCGGTAATCTGTGGGCAACCGGAAGCAGTTATGTTATACTGGGTGATAGGGATAAAGCTCCGGCAAATTCACCGGAGTATAGTTATAGTGTGGGTGGGGGGGGTCTTTTTACTGCTATCTTATGGATATTAGACGCGTAGTACTGGAAGTAGACAGCATACCCATTTCCGGGCAGCTGTACTTGCCCGGTGAGCCAGGTACTTATCCCGCTGTTTGCGTCTGTCATGGTATCCCCTCTGGCAAGCCCGGTGACCCGGATGATGGCGGCTATCCGGAGCTGGCCGGAAAGATTTGCCGGGAGGGTTTTATGGTGTTTATTTTTAACTTCAGGGGAGCCGGGGAAAGTGGCGGTAACCTTGACCTCCCCGGCTGGGTCAGGGACCTTGAAGGAGCCATTGACTATCTATATGGTTTGCCGGAACTGGACAAGCCTCACCTGTCACTGCTGGGCTTCAGCGGTGGCGCTGCTGTCTCTATATATGTCACGGCTCAAGATAAACGGGTATCCTGTTTGGCTACCTGTGCCGCACCGGCGGAATTTAATTCTCTTATCGGCAAAGGCACCCCGCAGTCGATGGTTGATTACTTTCGTGATATCGGGACAATACGTGACGCCGGTTTTCCTCAATCAGCTGAGGAATGGATGGCGGGTTTCTACCAGATAAACCCGGTTGCGCGCGTGGCTGAGATTGCGCCGCGGCCTCTGTTACTGGTGCATGGTAAACAGGATGAGACAATACCTGTGGAACATGCCTACCGCCTCTACGATAGCGCTAAAGAACCCAGGGAAATAGTCATCATTGAGGGAGCCGGGCATCACCTGAGACCGCACGATCAGGCGGTGGCGGTTGTGCTGGAATGGCTGAAACGTCGCTGTTGGGATTAGCCATCAGGTAGCGGATAGTTTGACCCGCATGCGGTAAAGGCTTATAATTAAAGTGTAGCCTGGTCAGGACTAAGCAAGAGGCAGGTGGATTTGCACGAGTCTTGCGCTGTTTTCGGTGTTTATTCTCATCATGAGGATGTAGCTAGGCTTACCTTTTTTGGTTTGTTTGCTCTCCAGCACCGCGGCCAGGAGAGTTCCGGAATTGCCACTGCTGATGGCAAGAGAATCAGGGTTTACACCGGGATGGGCCGCGTTTCCAGCGTGTTCAGTGAGGACTCATTGAGTACTCTTTACGGGCATATCGCCATCGGCCACAACCGTTATTCGACGGCGGGTTCCAGCCGGATAGGTAATGCCCAACCGATTGTCACCGGCAGCGGAGCCAATAGTATTGCCATTGCTCATAACGGTAATATCATCAACGCCGGCTATCTTCATGAAGAGCTCGTCGGACAGGGTTACGCCTTTAAAACCGCCACGGATACCGAGGTCATTGCTAACCTCGCTCTTTCATCTACGGAAGGTAACTGGGTTGATCGGTTAAGGTACGCTATGCGGCGGCTACAGGGTGCCTATTCTCTGGTGATGACCACCGTGGACAACATGTACGCCGTCCGGGACCCTTTTGGCGTACGTCCTCTTTGCCTGGGTAAACTTGATGGGGGCTGGGTTGTTGCTTCGGAGACCTGCGCCCTTGACCATATTGGCGCTGAATTCATCAGGGAGGTTGAGCCTGGTGAGATAGTTTCCATTAATCACAACGGGATTGAAAGCTATCCGGGGGATACGGCTAAGAAGGGGATGTGTATCTTTGAATATATATATTTTGCCCGTCCGGACAGTGTCATTAACGGGCGGCTGGTTCACCTGGCGCGGCAGGCGATGGGAGCCAGGCTGGCCCAGGAACATCCGGTGGAAGCGGACCTGGTCATGGGGGTGCCTGATTCCGCGATTGCCGCCGGTATCGGTTACAGCCGTGAATCCGGTATTCCGATAGCAGAGGGGTTGATTAAAAACCGCTATGTGGGGCGTACCTTTATTGAGCCTGACCAGCGTCTCCGGGACCTTGGTGTCAAGCTGAAATTCAATCCTTTGCCTCAGATGCTGGATGGCAAGCGACTGGTGGTGGTTGATGACAGTATTGTGCGGGGGACGACTACCCCCAGCGTTGTGAAGATGCTGAAGAGGGCCGGAGCTAGAGAAGTGCATATGCGCATCTGTGCGCCACCCATTCGTTATCCCTGTTACTTTGGTGTGGATATGGCTACCCGCCGTGAGCTAATCGCGGCTCAGAAAAGCATACCTGAAATCAGGGATTTCATTGGTGCTGATTCACTGGGCTTCATGAGTATTGAAGGGCTGGTCCAGTCGGTGGCTTTACCTAAAGAAACCTTCTGTATGGCTTGCTTTACCGGGGATTACCCGATACCGGTTCAGCTGGAGATGGATAAACTGGCACTGGAGGCTTTATTGACTTCACGTGAAACCTGAAAACGGCAAGTAACCGGCTGAAGAATACGGCGCAACTGGCAACTTCGGGAGATTATATGGCGGTGTTCCCGAAGTTTTTTATTTGGTTATGTCCGGTTTACGTTGATGGGTAACAGTGAGGGATGGCCTTCACATAAATAGGTGACATAGCTTTGTTGGGGGGTTGACAAAATAATCCTGATGGTGTAATTTAATAGAACGAATGTTCTTTTGTGAGCTTGTGAAATGAGCGGGCTGTCTGCGAAACGGCAAGATATTGTTGATTGTATCCGGCATTTTCTGGAGGACAGGGGCTATCCGCCGACGGTCAGGGATATTCAGTCTGCCTGCGGGATTAGCTCAACCTCGGTGGTAGACTATCATCTGCGTGTCCTGGAGAGGGAGGGGTACATACGCCGTCATCCTGAGGTGTCACGGGGTATTGAATTAGCCGATAACTCTCCTCGCTCTCTGATGAGAGTTCCGCTGGTTGGGCAGATAGCGGCCGGCAATCCGCTCCCGGTACTGACGCCTGATACCTGGGACATTACCGCTGGTGCTGAGACCATCTCCATAACTAGGGATTTGGTCAGGGGGTTGGATGGTATATATGCTCTGGTGGTTAAGGGCTGGTCTATGGTAGATGCCATGATTGGGGACGGTGATATTGTACTGATGCAGAACGTCAACACGGTAGAGAGCGGTGAGATGGCGGCGGTGTGGCTTAAAGAGGAGAAAGAAGTTACTCTGAAGAAGGTCTATGTTGAGGCAGGGTATGTCCGTTTGCAGCCAGCAAATACGGAAATGGTGCCCATCTACGCCAGTCCCGGTAATATTGAAATTCAGGGCAGGGTGGTGGGTGTAATCCGGCAATTAGTCAGGGATTAATGAAAATCACTTTTCCACTGGCTTTGACTTGATTTGATTTTTTATTGATAATCATTGTAGATTAAGGTAAGACAAGATAGTCATTGCCAGCAAGCGGAGCAGATAGAGAGGGAAAAGTGATATTATCTCGGTTTCAGACAGTGGGGAGGGGCCTTTTTGCCGGGGGGCTGGTATCTTCCAGTGGCGGCAATATGAGTATCCGTATGGGTGACAGTATCATTATTACCCGCCGTGGCAGCATGCTCGATTGTCTGGAGGAACATGATCTAATTGAGACCGGCGTGAGCCGGAACAGCCGCTCGACACCGCTGGCTTCGATAGAGTTACCCGTGCACCGGGCTATTTATCAGGCAACAAAGGCGTTAGCTATTGTGCACGCCCACCCGCCTCATGCGGTGGCTCTTTCTTTGACCGAAACTAAGATTGTGCCCAGTACCGTTGATGGCCTTTCGGCAATAGGCACCGTTTCGGTATTAGGCTGGAA
>Ga0180432_10001971_pt1 | contig 31407 bp, 28 predicted proteins | sample SS_ome_10_FD_132414 | JGI IMG/M metagenome (GOLD analysis project Ga0180432, IMG submission 132414) | Hypersaline lake sediment archaeal communities from the Salton Sea, California, USA - SS_1_MS_2 metaG | ecosystem: Environmental > Aquatic > Non-marine Saline and Alkaline > Hypersaline >...
ACCGTCTGCGGCTTGAATGTCGGGGAGCATTTTATCGCATTGCCGCCGCGGGAGATGAAAAGGGTGAGCAGCAGCACTTCGAGCTGTGCTGAGAGCTCATTCTTGCCTCCCTGCCGCGCGATCTCCACCGAAAATGTCATCCCCTTTCGATTAAGCACGCTGTCGGCCACAGCCTTCGCTGCCTCCACTTGATATGGCCTCAAGACAATCATGGTCCTACAAGTGCAAAATGCAAAGTGCAAATTGTAAATTTTTCATTTTTCACTTTTCAATTTGTAATTATGGTAAATACTTTATCCCCAGCGGTATCGCCAGACCCTGGAGAACGGCGCCTATCGCGCTGGTCAGGGCCTTCTTCTGACCGGCGCTGATCCTGTACCGCGTAGTCACCAGGCGGGCAAGGGTGCTGGTCGCCTCCATGAGCAGCTTCAAGTTCTCGGGGTCGTTTTCCAGGAGGGACTTGATCTTCATCCGCAGCAGGGCGATCTCGTCGTCTATGCCCTCGACACCCTGTGCCAGCTCGAAATCCAGCGCATCGGCCTCATCAAGCGCTTTCGAGTAAAAGCTGCGCCTAGCGCTGTTTTGCCTGGGCCCGGGGCCGCTTTTTCCTCTTTTTACCGCGGTGCCTGTCATTTTCCTTTCGCCTCGCTGTAATGGCTCCCAGTATCAGAACATGGGCTGCCAGGTCCCACTTCTGGGTTTCGATGGCCATTCTCAAGAGCCTCATCGGTTCCTCCTCGGTTTCGCGGGACTTTCGGGATATGGGATAATAGTACAAATGTTCTATTTCTGTCAAGGGGCTTTTGTCGCAGGGTATCCCTCTCCCTCTAGCTCCCTACCGCCGGGGGAGGGAGAATTTAAAAAAAGGTCTGCTGACAGAGGAGGGAGGACGGCTGTAAGCTGACCGCCGGCCGCTTATTCACCGGACGCTTGTTGTACCGCCATGTAGGGGCGACCCGGTGTGGTCGCCCTTTGACACCGGCGAAATTGCAATTTTGTGAAATTGGGGGTTGACAAGCTGCCGAAAAAGTGGTAAAAGCTTTACAGTCCGTTACCTGTAAAAAGGGACTTGTAGGTATTCTCGAACTATATATATAAGGAAAAGGACAGTCCGTTAGTCCATCAGGTAGTACGGAAACAACCAGTGGCGGGCTGGCGATAGCATGCACCAGGTCTCTGGCAAAGGTAAGTTCACAAAACTTCAAATATGTTGCCAAAACCTGTGTAAAACTATTGACAAGCGGGCTGAAAGGTGTTTACAATGAACCGACGTGCCTGCAATTGGGAAAAGGCCGGAACCTCCACTGATGCTGGCGGCGTTTCTTTTGCGAGAAACGTTAGTAATGCATGACTGTAAACTCCCGTACTCTTGACAAAGATAGCGGGCTGTGGTTATACTGCGGCAAGCTTTTAATAAGTGCGGCTGTACTATGTCAGCCAAGGCAATTTAAATTCAAGCTTTAAAGGAGGTGCAAATGTGACAATAAGCCCAACCGGGAGAAAGGATTGACTTTTGTTTTCCGAATTCGGAAATACGATAGTAAAGGAGAGGGCAAATGAGTAGAACACACAAGTGGCCGGCCAAAGCGCTAAATTTACTGGTGGCTTTGGCGATGGTCATTTCGTTGGTTGCCGTGCTGGCGCCAGCGGTGGTGGCTCAGACCCCGCCGGGGCCCGACCCGGACCCCGACTGCGACCCGGTCGAGCAGTTCGACGGGTGCAACCTCGAGGTCTTTGTCACTACCTATGAAAAGGACCCCAGCACCGGCGATTTCACAGCGGCTAACGAGTTCGACGATGGAGATTGCTTCTACGTGAACGCCGTTGTGGTAAACACGGGCAACGACACCGCTACAGGCCTGTCAGCCACAATTCAACTGGACAGTATAGACGTCGAACTCTGGCAGAGCTACTGGGCGTTACCCTGCCCCGGGAATGAGTCCCACCAGGACTGGGATGACCCGCTGGAGCCGGATGACCCCGGCGGCGACATGGCCGATTTCTGGTGGAGGGTCTGCTGCACCGATGATACCGGCTGGGCAACGATAGTGGTGGATGCATCGGCCAACGGCGGGGCATGTACTGCCAGCGGCGAGGCTGATGTCAATCAGCGGACTCCGGAGGAGGCGGAGTGCCTCGAGATAACCATCATCGAGGCCCCCGGCCTTACCCATGAGACCGGCGAAGAGGGCTGGGACGCCGAGGTCTGGGACGGGCAGACGGGTTACCCCGAGAGCCCCTTCGAGCAGACGGTCGTTCCCTGCACCAACTTCGGCATCAAGGCCAAGATCGAGAACATCAACTGCGGCACGCTTAATAGCGTCAACGGCTTAATCAGGTGGGGCCAGGAATGGGACCCCGACGCGAGCAACCGCGGTGAGTTTGGAACCGAGGACACGTACGTAGGTGCGTTAGCCGAGATAGTCGGCGGCGACCTGGCAGACGGCTGGTGCCTCGGCCAGATGGTCAATGGCGAGACCGCCGTTGTCGCCTGGACGCTGCACTGCGAGTCCCCCGGGGACGTCGAGATAGTGGTGCAGGCGGAGGAGAACGCGTGCGTACCTAATCCCGGCAGCACTCTCCACGGAAATACAGCCTATGTTAACAATCCGTGGACCGTTCACCAGCAGGGGGCCGGAGAGCTCAACGTCGTAATCGACACACCCGATGATTACTTTGAGGTCTGCACCACCTGTGACGAGCTTCAGGACTTCACGGTGAGCGCGACCGTTACCAACTCGGGCGATGCCGTCGTCACCGGCGGCTGGGCCCAGCTTACGGGCAACGGCACCGACCTCTGGGACTTCCAGCAGGGCGAAAGCTCACTTTTCAGCTTCCCCGATGACCTCGATCCCGGCGATACCCAAGAGGTAAGCTGGGACCTGAAGTGCACCGACCCCGGCCTTATCGAGTTCAACGTTCACGCTGAAGGCCAGGCGGGCGGGGATGTAGTTGATACCGATGCCACAGTCCACGTCTGGCAGAAGGAGTTCATCGCCTCGGTTTACGAGGCACCGGATACGGTGAACGTATGCCAGGTGTTCGATGTCATCGGCAGGTTCGAGAACTGCTACCAGGAAGAGGACTCCCTGACGGCGATTGACGTCACCGTCTTCTGGAAGGGCAACGCTACCCTACTCGGGCTGCAAACGGGCAATCAATATCAGCCCAAGTTCAACCGCTGTGTGCCCTTTGCCTGGAACGCGTTCACGGGGACTGGCGGCGCCGGTTTGCTGAGCACTACGGTAACAGACGAGGGCGCCGGCTGGCAGTCGAATACACAGCAGATACCAATCTGCAAATGCTGCGACACGCTGGTCAGGTGGACCTTCCAGTGCATGGAGCTGGAGGATATCGATTTCTACTTCACTATGGAGAAGGATGTAACGGGTCCGCCGGCGAGGACGCTCTATGACGAGAGCGAGACGGTAACCGTTGTGCAGGAGTACAAGGCGCACCTGATAGCAGGGCTGAACACGTTCCTGCAGAGCGAGTGCGGCGCGATGCTTCCCAGAGATGCATTCGCACCGTGCCAGAACTTCCATGTGGTGATGCCTGTAGTCAACGTCGGCAACGAGACCGCCGAGGACGTTGTGCTCCAGTTCACGGTCGACCCCGCTCCGTCGGGCGACACGTGGGACCTTGTGGGCATAACCGATGCTGTAACCGGCGACATCGTTGACTTCACCTTTAACGAGACGTCGGGATACGGTGTGGTGACGCTGGGCGACATACCCGGCAACACCGTGAAGAAGGCCATACTTCAGTTGCACTGCGCCGGCGAAGGCCAGGTCAAGGTACAGATAACCAGCCTGACCGGTTTCCACGCCAACACCGGCGGTGCAATCGACGAGACCAACATTGTGATACCCGTGTGTCTCACCACCATCAAGCAGGTGCCGTTCACGGTTGAGATCGTTAACCCCGAGACCTGCGATACCTATAACCCGCACGACAGGTTCGCGGTCAAGGCGGTTATCACCAACGACAGCGGCACCGACCTCGGGAACGTGAGCGCTACCATCAGCATAGTCGGGAATGCAGCCCTCGTAGACCAGGGTTCGGGAGGGCAGCAGTCTGACACATATACCAAGGAAATAGGCAACGACACCAACCACACCCTTGATATGTACAGCCAGGCCGAGATAACCTGGGAGCTGGAGTGCACCGCCGCGGGTGAGGTATTCATCCAGGTAACGGCGACTGCGCAAGACCCGTACCTGACAACGGTCTCCCAGGAGGTCAACGTGCACCAGAGGCACATTGCGGAGATCAGTGTCGAGATACTGTCGCCTGATGAGTGCACTGCTGTTGCCAGCAGCGAGACTTTCGCGGTAACCGCGCGTGTGAACAGCACGGGCGACCTCACCGCCGAGAGTGTCTTTGCGTACATTAGCCCCGTTAATGCCTCGCTGGTTGACGGGTCAATAAACCCGATACCTCTGGGAGACATGGAGCAGTATGACGAGGAAACGGTCTCCTGGACGCTGCACTGCGATGGCACCGGCGACGCTGGTTGCGGCTCGGAGAGCAGCAAGATGTATGTATACGTAACGACCACCTCGCCTGAGGGGACAGCGTACCCCAACAATGACGAGGTCTACGTAGAGCAGTACCCCGCGGCGCACCTCGTAGCGACCATCGGTGAGTTGATGCCTGTGACCGTCGGGGTATGCGACGAGTTCGTGGTGCCCTATACCATAGAGAACACCGGCCAGGCGGATGCCTGGGAGGCCAGTGCGACGCTGTCGGTGTTCCCCGAGGGCAGTGTCCGCATTGCCCAGGGGCAGGGTGGATACACCCAGTACATCGGCACCATCACCGGCTGGGATACCGGCGACGTCTATGAAGGCGAGTTCATCGTGCACTGCAAGCAGGCCTGCGAGAGCACCATCACCATAACCCCCGCAGGCTTCGACGAGTGCGGCTGGTACCCCGCCGAGAAGGATGACCCGTGCGACGTGGTAAGGGAGGGCGATGGAATGCCAATGGAGTGTCCCTGCTGGGGCTACGAGCCGGGCAGGGCTATCCGCGATGTGTTCATCGAGCCTGACAGCGAGACCGTGAAGCAGATCGACAGCGGCGGACTCGACCTTGAGATCGCGAAGTACGTCGATGACGCCAGTCCTGAGATCGAGCAGACGGTTGAGTTCACCATCATGGTCTTCAACTGGGGTCCCACAGATGCCACGGGCGTTGAAGTTACAGACCTTCTGCCTTCCGGCCTGACCTTCGAGATGGCCGAGACGGGACCCTATGGAAGCTACGACGACAGCACAGGTGTCTGGGATCTGGGCAGCCTGTCTGTTGACGCGGTAGCTACCCTCCAGATATGGGCCACGGTGGATACCACCGACGAGATCGTAAATACGGCGGAGATCACCGCTGTTGACCAGCCCGACGGATACCCGCTGGACGATGAGGCCTTCGTAGTCCTTAACCAGGTAGTGGTGCCGGTCGAGGATTGGACGATCAGTCTTGAGGACGGCTGGAACCTGATCTCGCTGCCGTTGATTCCGGACGAGGGTGGAAACATCACCGAGTTCCTGTCGGGCATCAGCGCTAACGTTATTACAGTCTGGGCTTACGATGGCAGCATTGCTGATCCTCTGGAGCGTTGGACATCCTGGGCTCCGGGATGGGGCGGCGACCTCGAAGAGATGCAGGACGGCCTGGGCTACTGGATCAACATGTCCGGTGCTGACGCCCTCTACTTCACGGGGAAAGAGCTTCCGCTGCCGCCACAGACCCCGCCGACCTACGATGTGGCGGTAGGCTGGAACCTGATAGGCTTCAAATCCACCACTTCGATGACTGCGGGTGAATACCTGAACGCCATAACTGGCAAGTGGACCAGGGTCTACGGGTTTGTAGGCGGCGTGTACACTACCGTGCAGAGCGGCGACATGATGACGCCGGGCTTAGGGTACTGGCTGGCCGCAAACGCAGAAGGGACGATCTACCCGTAAGGTTTTAGAGAGTCCCTCTAAGGAGTGTGGATTATGAAGAAAGGACTAGTTGAAAGAAATAGGATGCTAGCAGGAGCCTTCGGGCTCCTGCTAGCCCTAGCTTTGATAGTCGCCATGGCGGCACCGGCGCTGGCAACACCGCAGATGTCCCACCGGTTTAGGGGCTTCGTTTATGGCGGGACGGTGCCAGCGGGGACTGTGGTTGAAGCCAAGATTAACGATATAACTTATAGCTATGGCGACGTTGTAACGGATTCGCATGGTAGATATGGCTATGATCAGAGCAATCCGTACTACGTTAGCGCCGATGATCCCCAAACGTCCGAGATAGAGGGTGGTGTCAACGGCGACACTATCGAGTTCTGGGTAAATGGCGAGGTATACGGGGCATATACTTTCGAGGTCGGTGGGCTAACCGAGTTGGATTTATATAAACCAGGCCCGACGCCGACGCCTACGCCGACGCCGGAACCGACGGCGACGCCGGAACCGACGGCAACGCCGGAACCGACGGCAACGCCGGAGCCGACAGCAACGCCGGAACCGACAGCAACGCCGACTCCGGAGCCGACGGCAACACCGACCCCTACACCGACGCCTGGACCGGCTACGCCGACCGCGACGCCTTATGTACCCCCACCCCCACCCCCGCCACCTCCGCCGACCCCGACGCCGACCCCGACCCCGACGGTCGAGCCTACACCGGTGGTGACGCCGACGATTCCGCCGACGGGAACACCTCCGCCTCCTCCCGGACAGGAGATTATCGACCTGAAGGACGATATCGACGAGGAGGGCGTGGTACAGAATGACGTGGAGGAAAGCGCATTCAGCGGGACGCTGGTGCTCTATATACCCGAAGGCACCACGGCGAAGGATGCAGACGGCGAGCCTCTGGATGAGATAACTATAGAGGAGATATGCTTCGGCTTCCCGGCACCGCCGCCCAATGCTTATGTGATTGGCTGTGTCTATGACTACGGGCCGGATGGCGCTACCTTCGATCCTCCGATTGAAATAACCATTAGCTATGACCCCGGCCTGGTTCCGGATGGGGTTGACGAAGCGAAGCTGACTATTGCCTACTATGATGTATCAAAGGGTAAGTGGATAGAGCTTCCCTCGGTTGTGGACACGGTGAACCACACCATCACGGCTACGGTGAGCGGTTTCACTTACTTCGCTGTATATGCCCCTGCGCCTACTGAGCCCACGCCGACGATAGCGCCGGCAACGCCGGCTCCGACGCCGACCCCGGCTCCTGTTGAGGATGAAGGAGGCTTCCCGGTCTACGGGATAGTCCTCATCATCATTGCGGCGATAGCGGTAATCCTTATTGCCTACGTTGTGATGAGGAGAAGAGGAGGAGGGGCCGGAGCGTAAGGCTTAATAAGCTTAGAAATTGAGATTAAACGCAGCGGGTTTCAGAAAGCACTTCTGAAACCCGCTGTTCTATCTGTCGTGGGCTAAATTAAGCTCTTCAGGAATCGCAGCAACATTCCCGTTCGCCCCTACTGTCATTCCTGCGGAAGCAGGAATCCAGATCAAGCTGAAAGCTGACCGCTCTGTTTATATGTCGTGGGTTAAATTAGACCCATCAGGGATCGCAGCGATATAAACAATCCTCCCGCCCCTTGCGGGAGGGAGTTAGAGGGAGGGGGAGTAGGGCGTAGGGTAGGTAGAGCGCAGCGAAACCCGCCACCATGCTAGAAAGAAGAGGGCGACCGCGTTGGGTCGCCCCTACTGAAAGCTGACCGCTAAATTATCCGAGTATGCCCATCTGGCGTCCGCCGAGGAGGTGGAGGTGGAGGTGAGGGACCTCCTGTCCGCCCTCAGGGCCGCAGTTGACCACCAGGCGGTACCCTTTCTCAGAGACGCCGGCTTCACTGGCGAGCCTGTTTGCCACAGTCACCAGGTGTCCTATGATAGACGCTTCGTCCTCGCTTAGCCCTGCAGCCGATTCGATGTGTTTCCTGGGGACAAGGAGAAGATGCACCGGGGCCTTGGGGTCGATATCGCGAAAGGCGACTATTTGCTCGTCCTGATAGACGATATCGCTTGGAATCTCACCGCTTATTATACGGCAGAAGATACAACTCACTGTCTTTTCCTGCGTATATCACTGGCGCCCTGTTTTCACCCTTACCCTTCGGCAAGCTTGTCCTGAGTTTATCGAAGGGCTCAGGACAGGCTCTGACCTCTCCCGTTCGGCTGAGCTCACGGCCGAAGCCGTCAAGGCAGAGGGAACTTCTTATCCTCCCTCCCCTTGCGGGAGGGAGTTAGAGGGAGGGGTAATCTGTAGGGGCGACCCGATGTGGTCGCCCTGTCCGATATAGTTGCCCCCACCTCTTACAGATCAAAGCCCTATTTGCTGTGCTACCAGCTCGCGGTGATAGTCGGCATCTCCGAAAATGAGCTCCGATGCCTTGGCGCGGCGGTAGTAAAGCTGCATGTCGTGGTCCTTGATAAAACCGATGCCGCCATGAATCTGGTGGCCTTCGACACAGATACGCCGGTAGGCCTCGCTCACCCATGCCTTGGCCATTGAGACATCGAGAGCGCTGGGCAGCCCCTCGCTCAGCTTCCATGCCGACTGATAGGCTATGAAGCGGCACCCGTCTACGTCGATTGCCATATCGGCGCACTTGTGCTGAATCGCCTGGAAACTTCCAATGGGCTTGCCGAACTGCACCCTTTCTTTGGCGTAGTTAACGGTCATCTCCAGAACCTGCTGGGCGCCGCCCACCATGAAAGCGCACTGGGCAACCGTGGCTTTGGGCAACATCTCCTGGATTACCGCCCAGCCACGGTCGAGTTCCCCGAGCATATTCTGTCGGGGAACTCGCACCTTGTCGAAGACGACCTCGAACTGCTTGTCGGAAGCGATTGTGTTTAATGGGATATAGCTAATCCCGGGACTCCTGGCATCAACCAGAAAGAGCGTGATTCCGTCCCCTTTGTCTGTGCCCTCACTGGTTCTAGTGACGCACAGCAGATAGTCGGCGACATGGGCATCGGAGATAAAGAGCTTGGTGCCGCTGATGACGAAATCATCCCCCTCAGGCTCTGCCCTGGTCGTAACACCGTCGGCGTCCCAGGTGGCGCTGGGCTCGGTCAGGGCAAGGGTGAATATCAAGTCACCCTTGGCTATCCCGGTAAGAATCTCTCGCTTCTGCTCGTCAGTGCCCGCTGCCAGGATGGCCAGTCCGCAGTACACGACGGTTGATATATACGGTCCGGGTACAAGCGCGCGTCCCAGCTCCTCTATGAGAACCGCCAAATCGAGGAAAGCCATCCCTTCCCCGCCATATTCAGCGGGGAAGACCAGCCCCATCCATCCCAGATCGGCCATTTTCTTCCATAGCTCGGGAGAGTAGCCCTTCTCATCCTCCTCCATTTCTCTCACCAGCGACTTGGGGCACTCGTTCTCAAGAAAGTCGCGCGCCATCTTCCTCAGCATTTCCTGCTCTTCGTTCAGCGCAAAATCCATGGTTCTTAACCCCCCTGTTTATTAAGAGACTACCGGATTATTCTCTCAGTCAATCTGGTCCAGCCTCTATTTGAAATCCACCGCCAGACAGGTTACAGTCCTCTCAATACCGCTGACCGGGTGGATTTTATTGGTGACCAGGTTACCGACAGCGGTCAGGTCTTCCCCCTCAACAACGGCGATCACGTCATAAGGGCCGGTAACCGCGTTCACTTGTTGCATGCCTTTTATCTTGTTTAGGGCAAGGGCTACATCCTTAGTTTTACCAACCGAGGTTTCAATCAACACGTAAGCTCGTGCGCTCACCAGACTCACCCCCTTTCCAACCACAGATATCCCACGTTTAAGCTGGCCTCAAATGGCAGGACTGATATTCTATATTGCGGGTTCGATTTCAGGGACAAGCCACCCCCAATTATACTCCTGCCCGGCGCTGATGAAAAGTGCATATTTGAATGGTTCACGTTATGCGTTGGAGCCTGGGATTGGGAGTAATACCCGGGATCCTGCCCCTCTTGGCTATGGGTTTGCCCTCGATCTCATGGAGGTCGGCGGTAAAATCAATCGGCCTGGCCCCGCTGATATAGCTCCCCACACCGAAGCCGTCAACGGGGGCTTCATTCTCTATGAAGTACCTGATACGCTCCGGGTCCAGCCCTCCGCTGACGAAAATCTTAACATCCTTGAACCCTGCCAGGTCCAGCCTGGCTCTCACCTCCTTGGGCAGGTCGGCCGTAACCCGGCCGCGCTCGGAGGGTGTGTCCAGCCTCACTCCGGACAGCCTGCCCTCCATCGCCTGTGCCACAAGCACGCTTTCCTCAGCTTCATCCTTGAAGGTATCAACCAGGGATATGCGGGGTACATCCGCGGGCATATGCTTGTCGAAGGCCAGGGTGGCTATGGCGGTGTCGCCCATGATCAGGATCAGCGCGTGGGGCATGGTGCCCGAGGGGAGGGTACCTGACAGCCTGGCACCGTCTACAGAGGAACAGGACTCGCAGCCGCCTACTATTGCGGAATAGTCCATAACGCCGGATATCAATGGGTGAACATGGCGCGCCCCGAAGCTTATTATGGGAATGCCCTGGGCGGCCTCAACGCATTCTCTGGCGGCCGTCGCCCAGCCGCTGCCATGAGCAAGCAGCCCCACGATTGCGGTCTCGTAGACTCCAAAGGACAGGTACGGGGCAGTTATCCTCAGGGCAACCTCTTTCCTCTGCATAACCTCCCCCTCGGACAATGCCCATACCTCACTGCCTTCAGGCAGGACCTTATCGAGCAGGGCCTTGACCTCCCTTATGCCGCAGAGCAGCCCGGCATGGCTGGGGAAGACCTCCATCGTTACTACCGGGTTAATGCCTTCCTCTTGCAGAATATCCCTTGTGCGCAGGAAATAGATATCCGCCGTGTCGCCGGACAGGATAGATGGATGGACTTCGAAATCTGGCTGGCTCATTCTCACACCACTCCTGTCAACTTCGCTCCTAAGACCTTATCCATATGCTTGAGGGCGAACTCGTGGCCCTCCACGTCGAAGCTGGCCACGCAGTCGACAGGCACTTCTACCTCGTAGTCGCGGTCTCTTGCGTCAGCAACTGTGTGCATAACGCATATGTCGGTGCAGACGCCGCAGACGATGAGCTTCTCGGGGCTGGCCTCCTTCAGTCGCTCAGCAAGCGTGGTATTGTAAAAGCAGCTAAAACGGTTCTTCGGTATCACCTCCCCCGGATAGCCGCTGAGTTCAGGGACGATCTCTGCCTCCTCGGTTCCGGTGACGCAGTGAGGAGGGAACATCTTGAATTCGAGGTCGTCGGGGTCGTGGCTGTCGCAGAGGAAGAAGACCTGTGAACCTTTCTCCAGTTCACGCTCCAGAAGTTTGCTGATCCTGGGGATTATCAGCCGTGCCTGGTTGCCGCAGAAGAGGGGATAACCTTCCTCCATGAAGCCTTTGAGCAGGTCGATGACGATAACCGTGTTGGCCATAGGCTCGTTTCTGCTCTGAGAGCGGTGGTATTATAACATCCCGATAGGTGGCGGGCAACACCATTTTTACGGCGGCCCACACGTGCGGAATTTGAGAAAAGCAGGCATATCCTATATAATTTAGGGCGATACTTAGCCAGAGGTGGAGACTTGGGCACACTTGGGAAGCACTACCTCCTGGATTTGAAGGATTGCAGCAGGAACCGCCTCGATGACATGGACTTCATCAAGGAGGTCCTCTTTGAGGTGGCCAAGGAAGCGGGCACCGCTGTGATCGGGGACTGCTTCCACAGGTTTCTGCCCCAGGGGCTGAGCGGTGTGGTGCTGATTACCGGGGCTCATCTCTGCATCCATACATGGCCGGAATATGGCTATGCGGCGATCGATATTTTCACCCACGGGGACTCGTTCAGTCCCGATGATGCAGCCAGATTGATTGTGGAGAAGCTGGAGAGCAGGAATCCTGCCATCGTGGAGTTGAAAAGGGGGTTTTAGCCTGTGAAAAAGATGTCGACAAACTGGTTTTGGGAGTTCGTTACCCCCTATCTAATACAGCAGTTCAGTATCAGCGATATATTTTATAACGGTAAAACAGAGTTTCAGTCTGTTCAGGTTATCGATACCCCCGGCTTCGGCAAATGCTTGATTCTGGACGGCAAAATCCAGTGCAGCGAATTTGACGAATTCATCTACCACGAGTCCCTGGTACATCCCCCGATGATCACTCATCCCGGGCCGGAGAACGTTTTCATTGCCGGAGGTGGCGAGGGCGCCACGTTAAGGGAGGTGTTGGCGCACAGAACGGTGAAGCGGGTAGTGATGGTCGATATCGACAGGAAGGTGGTTGAAATCAGCAAGGAATTTCTTCCTTCCCTTAGTCAGGGCTCTTTCGAGGATAGCCGGCTGGAGCTTCTGCATGTGGACGCTCTGAAATACCTTGAAGACACGCGGGAAAAATTCGACGTGGTCATAATTGATCTAACGGAGCCGCTTGAGGAAGGGCCGTCCTATTTGCTGTACACTCAGGAATTCTATCAGGGCCTCAGGGACAGGCTGACACCTGATGGTCTGGTCGCACTTCAGTCCGGCTCGACGAGCATGATTATCTCGCTTGGCTTCATCGCAGTGGCCAATACTCTGCGCACGGCGTTTCCCGTGGTCGCGCCCTACCAGTCGGAGGTCCCTTCCTTCGGCGGCACCTGGGGCTTCGCCATGGCCTCGCAGAATCTAGACCCACGTGAGCTTTCCCCGGAGGAGGTTGATCTCAGGCTCTCGCAACGGGTGGATAAGACCCTCCGCTTCTACGATGGGCTTACTCACAGGGGGATGTTCTCCATCCCCAAGTACCTCAGGGAAGAGATGGCCAGGGAGAAGAGGATCATCACCAAAGACCAGCCCCTTTTCACCTATTAAGCTGCGTTCCCACCATTGAGAGAGGCAAGTCAACATGGACTTTTTAGCCGGTCTTAATCCCGCCCAAAGGGAGGCTGTGGAGGCCATAGAGGGCCCGGTGCTTATCATAGCGGGCCCGGGGTCGGGTAAGACCAGGGTCATCGCCCACCGCGTAGCCTATCTCATCAACGTCTGCGGTATCAGCCCTCACCATATCCTGGCGGTCACTTTCACCAACAAAGCGGCCCGGGAGATGAAGGAGAGGATCCAGCAACTGGTCGGGAGGGCGGTCGAGGGGCTGACCCTGGGCACCTTCCATGCTACCTGCGTGCGCATCCTGCGCATCGAAGCGCAGCATATTGGCATAGATAGAAGTTTCGTTATTTACGATGACAGCGACCATCTCAGCCTGCTCAAGCGCAGCATCGAGCAACTCGGGCTCGATCCCAAGCAGTACCCCCCTCGCGGCATCGGGTCGGCGATCTCCTCCGCTAAGGCCAGGCTCCTCGCACCCCCGGATTACAGGGGGCTGGTTGGCAACTACTTTGAAGAGGTAGTGGCACGGGTCTATGAGCGTTATCAGGAGCTGCTTGCCGAAAGCAATGCCCTGGATTTCGACGACTTGATTATGAGGACGGTGCACCTCTTCCGGTCACGCCCGAAGGTATTGGACAAGTACCAGTCGCGCTACATGCATGTTATGATCGACGAGTTTCAGGATACCAACCGCGCCCAGTACATCCTGTCCAATCAGCTGGCGGGCAAGTATCGTAATATCTGCGTTGTTGGCGACCCCGACCAGTCCATCTACTCCTGGAGGCAAGCTGATTTGCGCCATATACTCGATTTTGAGAAGGACTATCCCGATGTCAGAGTCTTGCTACTGGAACAAAACTATCGCTCTACCCGGACCATCCTCGAAGCAGCCGACCATGTAATCGCTGCTAACCAGCAAAGGAAGGAGAAAAATCTCTGGACTGAGAACGATGCCGGTGCTCCCCTTATCCTGGCGGGTACATACAGCGAGCATGAGGAGGCGCATTTCGTGGTCAGTGAGATGGAAAGACTGGTGGCTAATGGTCGCTGGAATGCCGGTGACTGCGCTATCATGTATCGCACCAATGCGCAGTCACGTGCACTTGAAGAGGTGTTTGTGCGCTATGGGTTCCCCTACAGGTTGGTTGGCGCCACACGCTTCTACGAGCGACGCGAGGTTAAAGATGTCATGGCCTATCTCCGGCTGATATATAATCCCTATGACGGAGTGAGCCTCTCTCGAATAATAAACGTTCCCGGAAGAGGTATCGGGCAGCGCACCATAACCGAACTCACACGATGGGCAAACGAGAGGGGACTGTCATACTATGCCGCTCTCAAACTTGTAGAACAGGGTGACGAGGCAACACAGTTTGGGACTCGGAGTGTCCAGGCGCTGAGCGGTTTTCTGAATATGCTCGATGAGCTCATTGCTAAAAGCGAGGAGTTGAGTCTGGTTGATCTCTTCGACCTGGTGCTGGAGAAGACGGGGTATAAGAAATATACGCTGGATAGTGTGGATGGAGAGGAGAGATGGGACAATATCCTGGAATTGCGCACTGTGGCCAGCGGCTATCAGGACCTTGAACCCCGGGATGGCCTGGCCTATTTCCTGGAAGAGGTGGCTCTGGTGTCCGATGTGGACGACCTGGAGGAAAAAGTCGATGCAGTAACGCTTATAACTCTGCATCAGGCCAAAGGGCTGGAGTTTCCGGTGGTGTTTATCGTGGGCATGGAGGAAGGCGTTCTGCCACATTTCAGGTCGATGCCTGATCCGGCGCAGATGGAGGAGGAGCGCCGTCTGTGCTATGTAGGGATAACCAGAGCCAAGGAAAAGGTCTATCTGGTTCACGCTCTGCGCCGCAACCTTATGGGAATTAGCGCCCACAATCCCGCGTCACGCTTCCTGGCCGACATCCCGTCACGCCTTCTGTCCGCGCCGGGGGATTCACGTTCTGCGCCAACGCCTCTTCAGCCGCCTGCCGGGGAAGAGCCTGAACTCAACGCCGTAGGTACACGCATTCCCCCTCCTTTAAAAGCGGGGGACCATGTCAACCATGCCATGTTCGGCGACGGCATTGTTGTTAATTGTCTGGTCTCAGGTGGCGACCATCAGGTTACTATCGCTTTCGAAGGGGACGCAGGGGTGAAGAAATTCCTTCTGAGCCTGGCGCCTTTACAGAAACTGAACTAGCGACCGAACACCCTGCGCGTGAATTGGTTGTAGGAGAGGCGGGAGGTTGACTGGGCAAGCTGGTTGCGACCAGAGGCGCTGAAAGCCAGCTCAGGCTGCCTGCAACGGTGTAACTTAGGGTTTCTATCGCAGGTGGTATCAGGGGCATCCAGGAGCTTCTCAGGTTAATTCGCTGCGTTGCCTTGAAGGGGATATTCTGGCAGGAAGGCGCTCCTCAGGCCTGGGATTGCTTATATCTTAACCTGGCCTTAAGTGCTTGGTTATGGGTGGTAGAATAGGCTCGCCCGTATGTGGCTGGGTGAAGACTGTCCCCTTCAGGGGGGCAATGTTGGGCCGGGGCAGATTGTATCGGGGAGATAATAGTAGGGAGGGGATTACCGGTGGGTGCACTGTTGAAGCGCATCAAGAGGCTTATTTTCAATCGTAGTGACAGGAACCGTATACTGCATCAATCTCGGTTCACAGGGATTGGCTCGAGTAGCGGCGGGGTGACCGGTGAGGGCGTGCCATTAACACGTAAGGAAGTCGGAGCTAGAGGAGAGAAACTGGCGGTGGATTTCTTGAAAGGGCTTGGCTATGAAATCGTCGAGAGGAACTTCCGCTGTCGTCAGGGGGAGCTCGACATCATTGCCAGGCAGGCCGAGTGTCTCGTTTTTATCGAGGTACGTACCAGGAAGAGCGGTGATTTCGGCACGCCTGAAGAGTCAGTCACTGCTTCTAAGAGGGAGAAGCTGGTCTCGTTAGCCGATGCCTACATACAGAACCTTGGCAGTCCGCCTTTGTCGTGGCGCATCGATGTGGTTGCAGTGGAACTCACCGCAGATGATAAAATTTCACGGTTGGAACATATCGAGAATGCGGTAAATTGAGCAGGAAAGCAGTTTGTAGCCAGTAATATTTACGTTTAAAAATGCTTGACCCGTTAGCAGTTTGTATCTATACTTTATCCAGAAAATGGCAGAAATGCGGACAGCTCGACTGATTGCGGGGTGAGGTGAATATTTATCTGGGTGTCGATGTTGGCTCTGTGTCTACTAAGTTCGCCCTGGTAACCGAAAAGGGTGAGCTCATCGACTACAATTATCTTCGGACGCACGGTAGGCCGATCGAAGTAGTCCAAAAGGGGCTGGAAGATATTCAGAGCTATCTCCCTGCCCGGGGTATTATTCGGGGCGTGTGCACTACGGGTAGCGCCCGATACCTGGCAGGGGTCATTCTGGGGGCGGATTTGGTTAAGAATGAGATCACTGCACAGGCGGTAGCCACCTTGCATTATATCCCTGACGTGCGTACGATTGTAGAGATAGGAGGCCAGGACTCGAAGCTAATCATCGTCCGTGATAATATGGTGGTTGATTTCGCCATGAACACAGTCTGTGCCGCTGGCACCGGTAGCTTTCTCGACCGGCAGGCGGCGCGGCTAGATATGAGAATCGAGGACTTCGGGGAACAGGCGCTTAGGGGCGAAGCTCCGGTGCATATTGATGGACGGTGTACAGTGTTTGCTGAGTCTGACATGATACATAAGCAGCAGATGGGGCACAAAGTCGAAAACATAATCTATGGATTGTGTCAGGCCTTGGTTCGCAATTACTTGAACGATGTTGCTGCGGGGAGGGAGATATTGTCTCCCGTAGTGTTTCAGGGTGGGGTTGCATTCAATCGAGGGGTTGTCCAGGCCTTGAAGGAGAGCTTGAATATGGAGGTTATAGTGCCGATTTATCACGAAGCGATGGGAGCTATAGGCGCGGCACTGCTGGTTCGCGAAGAAGTGTTACGCGGTGGTAAATCGACCGGCTTTGTAGGCTTCGAGGCGAGCGGAGCGAACTATCGGACATCTTCCTTTGAATGCAAGGCATGCCCCGATCGTTGTGAGATCGCCCGGATATTGCAGAATGACGAGGTCGTCGCCTTCTGGGGTGGGCGTTGCGACCTATGGGAGGGAATGAAGAGTGCCCAAACAGAAGGCGTCTAATAGAACCAGGATTGCCTTGGATGCCATGGGTGGTGATCACGCCCCTGAGGAGATAATTAAGGGGGCGATTGCGGCAGTTGGTGACGACAGCGTTGAGATTGTGTTAGTGGGGCGGGAGGATGTGGTGCGGGAGGAACTGAATAGCTGTGGTCTTACTGATTGCGGGGTAGGCGTTGCCCATGCCAGTGAAGTTATAACCATGGAGGAGCGCCCGGTTCCGGCGGTTAAGGAAAAGAGGGATTCATCTATCGTAGTAGGTATAGACCTTCTCAAGAGGGGGGAGGTAGAGGCATTTGTTTCCGCGGGCAATACAGGTGCAGTGATGGCTGCGGCCACTCTAAGCTTGGGCAGGACGAAGGGGATCATCCGTCCTGCTCTGGGGGCGGCCTTCCCTTTCCCGATGGGACCGGTTCTCTGCCTCGACCTCGGGGCAAACGCTGATTGTAAGCCGATGTCTTTGGTTCAGTTCGGTAAAATGGGCAGTATTTATATGCAGAGGATCTTTGGAATGGAAAGCCCTCGAGTCGGTCTTCTCTCAAGCGGTGAAGAGGATACGAAGGGCAGTCAGATGGTTCAAAAGGCGCACAAGATGCTCAGGAAATCCAAGCTCAATTTTATCGGTAATGTTGAGGGTAGGGATATAGCCAGCGGGCGAGCCGATGTGATTGTAACTGACGGTTTCACCGGCAATGTCTTGCTCAAACTGGGCGAAGGCATTGGCGAGATGCTTCTTGACGCCCTGAGAAAAGCTGTAGCTGAGAGCCCGAATTTTAAGGAGGCTGCTGACCTTCTCGAACCAACCTTCCACTCTGTTATCGGCACCTTGGACTATCGCGAATATGGCGGTGCTCTTTTATTCGGCGTCAATGGCAATGTCATCGTAGCCCATGGTCGCAGCGATGCTGATGCGATAAGGAACGCGATTATCACAGCCAAGCGAGAGGTGTCGAAGGATGTGGCCGGGGCTATCAGGGGTTAGCCTGTCGATAAAGCAGTCGGAGGGAAATATGGCTGAATCGCTTAGTGTAGATGATACAAATTTCACCGAAGTTGTAATTGAGGCAGAAACGCCTTTCCTGGTCGATTTTTGGGCTCCCTGGTGTAAGCCATGTCACGCCATTGCCCCTATAGTGGGGGAGTTGGCCGACGAGTACGCAGGACGTGTGGGCTTCGGCAAGGTCAATGTGGATGAGAATCCGAGGGCGGCAACAGATTACGGCATTCGTAGTATTCCTACTCTATTGCTGTTTAAAGATGGCAAGCCGATGACGCAGATCGTAGGGCTCAGGTCCAAGGCGGAGCTGAAAAAGCACTTGGACGCTTCGCTGACTTAGCTTAAGCTAAGCTCGATCCTTGTCCTCTGAAGTTATCTATTACCCTTTGGCGAGGTGACGGCACATCTCTGTTACACGCTGGAGATTTGACAGTCTTTTCGGTGATAGACATTGAGCTTTTATGGGAGTTGAGATATGGATAATACCTACCAGTTGATTATTATCGGCGGAGGTCCTGCGGGCCTCAGCGCGGGCCTGTATGCTGCCAGGTCGAGATTGTCCACGCTGCTGATCGAGAGGGCCGTACCCGGCGGACAGATAATCAATGCAGAACTCGTGGAGAACTATCCGGGGTTTCCTCAGGGCATATCGGGTGCCGAGCTGGGCTCTTTGCTGGAACAGCAGGCAAAGAAATACGGCGTTGAGATAATCATGGCCGAGGTGGAGAGTATTGAGGTCGGGGGTGAAGAAAAGATTGTGAACTCAAGCGAAGGCCGGTATTTCACAAAGGCGCTTATCATCGCCGGCGGCTCGGAGTATAGCAAGCTGGGCGTGTCCGGGGAGGAAGCGCTCAGGGGTAGAGGAGTATCCTATTGTGCCACGTGTGACGGTGCCTTCTTCAACAATCAGGTGATAGCTGTGGTGGGGGGTGGTAACGTTGCCATCAACGATGCCCTGTTTCTTACGAGATTTGCTTCCAAAGTGATTGTTATCCATCGCCGTGACCAGCTCAGGGCGACAAAGATACTTCAAGAGAGGGCCTTTGCCCAGCCGAAGATAGAGTTTATCTGGGATACGGTGGTTGAATCCATCGGAGGGGATAATCAGGTCGGGGAACTGGGGTTGCGAAATGTGAAAACCGGAGTAGAATCAAAGCTCGAGGTTACAGGCGTTTTCATAGCTGTTGGGTTGCGTCCCAACACTGGCTATCTGGAGGGGGCACTTGCCTTATCTCCAGAAGGTTTTATACTGGTGAATGACCAGATGGAAACAGAGGTGCCTGGAGTTTTCGCTGCCGGAGACATCCGTGCAGGTTCAGCGCGGCAGGTCTCATGCGCGGTCGGCGATGGGGCCACCGCTGCGATCTCCGCCGAAAGGTATCTTTCTTCTGTCTGATAATCAAACGGAGTGTTTCTTTACTGATGAGGATAAGGCGTATAACTAGGTCGCCGGTTAGAATAAGACGCGGGCCTTCTATAGTTACGCCGGTTACAACCAGAACAGAGCCGAGCGTAAAGTCCATTGTATGGGACAAGCTGACCTGGATTAATATCGAGCAGCCCACTGATACGGAGACCAAGTATCTTGCTGAGAACTACCCTTTTCATCCTCTGGATCTGGATGACTGCTTGAGCAAGATCCAGCTGCCAAAAATTGACGAATACGAAGAATATTTTTTCATGGTGTTTCACTTCCCGGTGTTCAATCCCCAGGCCCGTGTCACCACATCGAGCCAGGTTTCCGTCTTCGTCGGCGAAGATTACCTGATCACTCTGCATCAGGGAGAACTCAAACCGCTGGTGAGCTTTTTTAAGTCGTGCCAGGTAAACGAGAAGGCACGCCAGGAAAGCATGGGGCGGAGTTCAGGCTATTTACTCTATCTCATACTTGATAGACTGGTAAACTATTGCTTCCCCATCCTGAACAAGATCGGCGATAACATCGAAGAGGTGGAGGACCGTATCTTTCGTGACAACCCCCGGGGTACGGTTGCCGATGTAGCAATACTGCGCCGTGATATCATCTCGTTTCGGCGCATAATCAGGCCTCAGACGGAGGCAGTGGAGACACTGGAGCAGAAGGAGTGGCCTATTTTCAAGGAGGATCCTGAGATCTATTTCGGAGATATCGCAGACCACTTGCGGAAAATTCGGGATACCCTCGAGGACTATAAAGAGGTGGTAGAGGGTCTCAGTGATACCAATAATGCGCTCACGTCGTTTCGCATCAATGAGGTTATCCGGGTGCTGACCATTATCTCAACGATAATGCTCCCCCTGACGCTTATTGCCAGCGTTCTGGGGATGAATATCTATCCAATGCCTGTTGATAGCCCGGCTGCTTTCGCAGGTATACTCGTCGCTATGGTTGTTATCATAGTAGGTATGCTCGCTTTCTTCCGTTCGCGGCGCTGGATTTAGAAGGAGATGGTCGTCTCACAACGGTTCCTTATTGTTGCCGCTATTTTTATTACCTGCCTTATTACGGCGAATATTATCGCCGTTAAGCTGATAACCGTGGGCATTGGTCCGTGGAAGCTTGGTGCCCTGGAACTGCCCGCGCCCTTACCCGCTGCTATAGTCATCTTCCCCCTGAGCTACATATTTGGTGATATTCTCACCGAGGTATATGGTTATCGACAGGCACGCCGTGTGATATGGCTGGGGTTTTTCTGCAACCTTGTCGCAGTGGGGGCTTTCTGGGTTGCGGGGCTGATCCCGGCGCTTGACGCCGATGTTCAGACTGCATATGATAGCATTTTGGGCTATACACCCCGGCTCCTGGCTGCCTCTTTCGCCGCTTACCTGGTTGGTGAATTCGCCAATTCCTTCGTCCTGTCCAAGATGAAAATCAGGACCAGGGGGCGATTCCTATGGAGCAGGACTATCGGCTCCACCATTGTTGGACAGGGTCTGGATGCCTCCATTTTCATCGCCATTGCCTTCGGCGGTACGTTGCCCGGTGTTGTCCTTGGAGGGATGATAATTACCCACTGGCTGGTTAAAACCCTTTACGAGGTGGTGGCTACCCCTTTTACCTACGTTGTGGTTAGGCACCTGAAGAAAAAGGAAGGCATCGATACCTACGACTACGATACCGATTTCAACCCCCTGCTGGTTACCCGCTGAGAGGTATTTCTGAGGAAAGGAAGACACGATATGGAGATCAGGGTTTTAGGAGCGCACAATCTTGAGTCGGCGGGCAGCAAGCTGACATCCTTGCTCATCGATGATGTACTCGCGGTCGATGCGGGAGCACTCACTTCCAGCCTTTCTCTTTCGGAGCAGGAGAAGGTAAGCCATATCCTGCTCACCCACTGCCACTATGATCACGTGAGGGACCTGGCTGCTATCGCAATCAATATCTCTCATTTCGAAAAGAGTATTCGAGTTTATTCACAGGCCAGCACACTAAATGCTGTCACCGAGCACATACTTAACGGCGTTATATATCCGGATTTTACGAAGATACCGGCTGCCAACCCACCGCTGAAATTTTCCTCCCTGGAGCCGCACAAAGTCGAGGTTATCAACGATTACCGTGTGCTGGCGGTTCCGGTGAACCACGGTGTCCCCACAGTGGGGTATCAAATAACTTCCGGTGAGGGAAAAAGCTTCTTTTATAGCGGAGATACCGGACCGGGCTTGTCTCCCTGCTGGGAACGTATATCACCGCAGTTGATATTCATCGATGTTACGCTGCCAGACAGGCTGGAAGAGCACGCTGTTTCCTCTGGTCACCTTACGCCTCATCTGCTTGGTGAGGAACTGGCCGGATTCGAGAAAATCAAGGGCTATCTGCCGCAGGTGATGGTGATCCACATCAGTCCTGTGTTTGAGGGCGAGATCAAGGAGGAGTTGGAGCGTGTGGCAAAAGACACTGGGGCGGATATATCGATGAGCTATGAGGGGATGCGGTTGAACATTTAGCAGTTTATTTCGCAGGTTTCAATAGGTAGGGGCGTTCAATTGAACGCCCCTACATTCTTTGTTGGGTAGGCGGGACGGCGTCGTCCCGCCTGCTGCAATCATAATTTGCAGCGCTGGCTATTAGAGCCCCATCTGCTGTGCCACCAGTTCGAGGTGATAATCGGCATCCCCAAAGGCGATTTCCATCGCCTTAGCACGGCGGTAGTAGAGTTGTGCGTCATGGTCCTGGGTGATGCCGATACCGCCATGAATCTGGATGCCTTCGACGCAAACCTTTCGATAAGCCTCGCAGGTCCAGGCTTTCGTAATTGATATATCCTGTTTATACGCAAGCCCTTCGCTTATCTTCCAGGCGGTCTGATAGGTAATATCCCTTGCGCCTGCGACATCTGTCGCCATATTAGCGCACTTATGCTGTATAGCCTGGAAACTTCCGATAGGTCGGGCGAACTGGACCCTTTCCTTGGCGTAATTAACGGACATTTCGAGAACTTGCTCAGCGCCGCCCACCATCCAGGGACACTGTGAGAACGCTGCCTGCTCCATAATGTCCTCTACTATCTCCCACCCCCAGTTGAGTTCACCGAGCATGGTTGCTTTGGGAACCCGTACCTCGTCAAAAACGACCTCACATTGTTTGTCGGCGGTGAAGGTTTTCAGCGGGGTGCAGCTTATTCCCGGGCTCTTGGCGTTCACCAGGAAGAGGGTAATCCCGTCCTGTTTGTTATCACTGCTCTTGGTCCTGGTCACGCATATCAGATAATCAGCAACATGGGCGTTTTCAACGAAGAGCTTGGTGCCGCTGATGACGAAGTCGTCTCCGTCGGGGACCGCTTGAACAGTGATATCCGCCGCATCGTAGCTGGCGCCGGGTTCGGTGAGTGCCAGAGCTAATATCACCTCGCCTTTCGCAATCCTGGGAAGTATCTCCTTTTTCTGCTCTTCGCTGCCCCATTTTAAGATAGTCAGACCCCCACAGACGACCGTTGAAAGGAACGGACCGGGAACAATCGCCCTGCCCATCTCCTGAATAAGGATCGTCAAATCGAGCATACTTAGCCCGTTGCCGCCATACTCTTCGGGGAACACGAGGCCCATCCAGCCCAGGTCCGCCATTTTCTTCCACAACTCCGGTGAGTAGCCTTTCTCGTCCTTCTCCACTTCGCGTACCAGAGTCTTGGGGCACTCCTTCTCCAGGAAAGCGCGGGCAGTATTCCTCAGCATTTCCTGTTGTTCTGTAAGGGCGTAATCCATGCCATCCTCCTTGAATTAAGAAAACGGTCTCAGGTAATGTTTGAAGTGTTGCATATAACCAAATTCGGAATACTAATTACTAAATTTTAAGCGATATCGAATTTTCAAAATTCAAATGTTGCAGCTGTTTTGAATTTTGCCATTTGGATTTTGAATTTGCCTTCGACCCGAGCTCAGGCCGAGGGTTTACGATTTCGAGTTTAGATTTTCGAAATTACCCCGTTATATTCAGCCTATTCCTACTTCCAGCCCGTGAGATTCAAGAGCTGTCTTGATAGCTGCTACCCCTTCACTCTCATATGATTCGAGCTCACCAAGCTTGTATTCCATGCCCAGTCTTTCGTATTTTTGCTTTCCCAGTGAATGATAGGGCAGAAGGTCAATTCTCTTGAGTCCAAGCTCAGACATAAACTTGGTCAAGTCATTAAGATTCTCTTCTGAATCGTTTATCCCTGGAATGAGAGGCACTCTTATTATCATAGGCCTGCTGGCGGCAACCACCTTCGCATTCTCCAGGATCAGACTGTTATCGACGCTGGTAAGCTCCTTGTGTCTGGCTGGATCCATATGTTTAATATCGTAAAGTACCAAATCGGTATGCTCCAGAATCTTTTGCAGGACCTCGGTTTTAACAAGTCCGCAGGTGTCCAGGCACGTGTGAATAGCTGCCTCGTGGCTCTTTGCGAAAAGGTGCCAGAGGAATTCCGGCTGATGCGTCGGCTCGCCTCCTGATGCGGTAATCCCACCGCCCGAGTTCTGGTAGAACAGAGAGTCTTTCTTCACCTCCTCCAATACCTCATCGACAGTCATAATCTTCCCGCTCATCTCTCTCGCCTTGTTGGGGCATACATCCACGCACTCACCGCAGTTCTTGCACAGGCTGCGGTCTATTTCTATCGCGCCCCCGGTGCCCACTTTGGTTGCTCCGTTGGGGCATGCCTCGACGCACCGGTAGCATCTCGTGCATAAATGGACAAAATGGAAAAGCTGCGGGTGTGGCTGCATGGATTCGGGATTACTGCACCACAGGCATCTCAGCGGGCAACCTTTAAAGAAAACGGTGGTCCTTATTCCAGGACCGTCGCGGATTGCGAAACGCTCGATGTTGAAAACACAACCCGTTATGTTGCGCTTCTTGTCATTTTCTGCATTACCCAAAGGCAAACCTCTCAGATTGACCATAAATAAGTCCCGATTCTCCTTTTATGGGTGCGGCTTTTCCGACAAGCTGGAATCAGCCCCTGGGGAGACCCAACCCGCGGGTTGAGATAATCTGTTTCTGAATCTCGGAGGTGCCGCCGGCTATCTTGTAGTGCGGGGATTCCTGATATATATGCGCAAACCACCCCTTGAGTTCTGCGTATTTAGAGTCGGCCGTCAGTTCCCCGTAAGGGCCCATTACCTGCATTCCCACGTTGGCCAGGTCGTAAACCAGTTCGGTGCTGAGCAGCTTGGCCATCGCGGTCTCATTCAGAGCAAACAGCTTTTCCTCCTGCATCCAGGAAAGGCGGCGGGAGATCACACCGGTCACTGCGAATTTCATCTCTATCTCTGCGATCTTGCGCCGTATGAGCGGGTCTTCAGATAACAGCTTCCCCCCGCGCCTGGTATTCTTGACATAATCCACCAGCATTTCCAGCGGCCGGTGAAAACCGTTTATTGTAACTGCCCGTTCAAAGAGGAGCGCTGCTCCGATGATATAGAAACCCTGGTTCAGCTCGCCGACCAGGTTCTCCTTGGGTATTTTGACGTCATCGTAGAAGACCTCTGTCGAGTGATAGCCGCTCATGTTATAGATGGGGCGGATGGTGATTCCGGGCGTGTTCTTCAGGTCTACGATGAGCAGCGATATACCTTTATGCTTCTTGGGATTTTCGGAGTCGGTTCTGACTGCTACCCAGCCATAGTCCGCGAAGTCGGCCTTGGTACTGAACAGCTTCTGGCCGTTTACCAGGTAGTAGTCACCCTTATCGTCGGCTCTGAGGGACAGCGAAGCGAGGTCTGAGCCCGACTGGGGCTCGGTATAACCCATTGAGAACTCAACTTCGCCGTGAGCTATCATCGGCAGGTATTTTTGCTTCTGCTCCTCGCTTCCGTGTAAGAGCAGGGTAGGGCCTACTACCATAGCTGAAATCACTGCAAATGGAGCCGGTGCATAGGCATAAGCAATCTCTTCCTGAATGACGTAGTTGTCCAGGGGTGAAGCCCCTATACCGCCCAGTTCCCCGGGCCATGCGGGGCAGAGCCAGCCTCTTTCCCCCAGCCCTCGCAGGACTTTCCAGGTGTCGGGGCCATACTGCCGGTCGAATCTGAAGTCCATCCTGCTCTCATCCGTGACCTCTTTTTGTAGGAATTCGCGCACCTCTAAGCGCAGGCGCTCTTGCTCCGGGGTAAAACTGAACTCCATTGGGTTTGCCTCCGTTTTCGCGTACTATATTTTTATTTGGTCTACTTATTTAACCCCAGTAAATTCCGCGCGGTATTGAGATAGACGTTTTGCAGTACCTCGGGCTTATGGCCTGCTACCTCCCAGTCTCCGAACAATATGTCGTACTGGAAGAACGGGTAATCTGAGCCGAACATTATCTTGTTCTTGACGCGGGTGTTCAGTTCTCTCTTGAATACCTCGTGGTGATATTTGGGCCGCCAGCCATGCACCTCGCAGTACACGTTGTCCTTATGAATCATCACAGCTACCATCTCGTCGATAAAGGGCCAGGGGTAATGATGCCCGATGATGGTCAGGCCTGGGAAAGCGGCGGCGACGTCGTCTACGTTGGGGATCGGATTTTCAGTCGCCAGGCGTATACCCATTCCTCCACCCTGTCCGGCGCCGCCGGCTGTAGCGCCCACTGTAATCTTTATGGGGACCTTCGCATCCTGGCACATCTCGTAGAAAGGCCACCACGTCTTGTCATTCGCCGGGACGCCCGCCATTCCCGAGACGAAAACGCCGAAGCTACCCAGGTCCTTGATGCACCTCTCCACTTCTTTGAGCGCTGTCCAGACACCCCAGTCGAGGGGAAGGCCCACCCAGAAACCCAGAACTACATCGGGATAGTCCTTCTTGAGTTGTCCGACATAGTTGTGCCTGTCCTTAATTTGTTCGAACTCGTTGAAGCCGAAGGGCTTGCCCGTAGCTGTGAGAATTACCACCTGTACACCGGCGTTTCTCCAGTCCTGCGCCTGTTCGTCCTCGGTCTTTATGCGCATTCCTGACGTCTTGAAATACTCCTTCAGCGCATCTATCATTGCGGGGTCCCTGCTCACCGCGCCTTCCTTGGTGCTCATCAGGCACTCCATATCGATAGCCTTGGGGTTAGTCAAGCGTTTTGCAGCCATTAAGATAATCCTCCTTAAGATGAATAATAAACGTATCCTTTTATATCAGGCGAACACGCCCTCTTTCGTCAGTTTCCTGATCTCCTCCTTCGAAAGGCCCAGGAGCTTGCCGTAGACGTAGTTATTGTCCTGACCGACCTTGTGCATGGGACCGAACAGGGATGGGGTCTCAGAGAAGTATATTGGCTCCGAGAAGACCGGCGAAATGCCTGCTACCGGCCACTTTACGCCCGGTTTTTCAAAGTCCGCGGCGTAGTATTCGGTTTCCTTGTAAAAATCGTGGCTCTTAAGATGTTCGCTTCTGTCCAGGTCTTCGCCCTTGGCCACGATTCCTGCCGGCACCCCTGCCCTCTGCATCCTTGCCATGACCTGGTAGGCGGTGCGTGTTGAAGTCCACTCTCCTACCAGTCGGTCTAGTTCTTTGGCGTTCTTGACCCTGTCGGCGGCGGTGGCGAAATCCGGCGACTTCGTCCAGGCGGGATTGCCGATAACACGGCAGAGTGACTTCCATTCCTCTTCGTTGGTAACTGCGATGGTACACCACCTGTCCTCCCCCTTGCAGGGGTATGCTCCGTGGGGAGCGAAGAATCGGTGCCTGTTCTCCATGCGCTCAGGTATCACCCCGTTTGACTGGTAGTCTAGGAAAGCGGGGCCGACGGTGACCACGCCGGATTCGTATATGGGGCATTCGATGAAGCAGCCCTCGCCCGTGCGGCGCCGTCTCTCCAGGGCGCCTATAATTGCCATAGCGTTGAAGACCGAGGTATGGTAATCGGAATAGGAGACGTTTGCCACGCCGAGGTTACCGGGCGTCCCGCTCATAGTGGATACAGCGCAGGCGTGTTGCATAAGCCGCCCGTATGCCTTATAGCCTCCGTAGGGCCCTGTACTCCCCAGCCCGGTCTGCCAGAGTATAATCAGGTCCTTTTTTAGCGATCTAACATGGTCGAAAGTCAGGCCGTATTTGGTGAGCGCCCCCTCGCCGAGGTTGGTGATGTACACATCGCTTTTCTTAATCAGCTCTTCCATGATTTCCTTGCCCCGGGGCTTGCGGACGTCGAGGGTAATATTCCGCTTGAGCGGTCGGTACTCGAGCTGCAATGCACCGGGCGCGTAGATGGGGCCGAACCACGACATGTCGAGGGATGTGAGTGTTTCGGCCTTGATAACTTCCGCTCCCATCGAAGCCAGCAGGCGCGTTGCCAGAGGTAGTGCTATGTAAAGCCCGAATTCTATGACCCTTACACCCTCAAGTGCTTTCTTTGCCATAGACTTATCCTTCCTTTCCTTCACTCTTTCTCGAAGGCTCTAGATTACGCCTGTGGTGCGTAATACTGCCAGGTCCTCCCTGGAATATCCCAGCTCGCCGCAGTAGACCCTCTCATTGTCCTCGCCAAGGAGCGGGGCTGCCTTTCGGGGCACTCCGATGGCGTCACTGTATAGCGCGCCTTTGGGGTATTTCATCTTGCCCACCACGGGATGGTTCAGCTCTACCCAGAAGTCGCGTGAGTTAAGCTGAGCGTCCTCCAGAAGAGAAGGCACATCGTTCACCGGCATGACGACCAGCCTCCGCTTCTGCCCCTCAAGGAAGAGTTCACGGGCGGTCAGCATATCAGTGAATTCTATCACCAGCACGTTTACCATATCGCGGACCGGCATGCGTGAGATGAGACCGCCTTTGTACTGTTCCTGAAGGATTTCATCGTTGCCCGTTACCTCGTGTATCCACTGTGCCAGCGTATCCCACTCCTGTGGAGTCACGATACACATCGATATCCAGCCATCTTTGCATGGATAGAGGCCGCAGGGAGTGACCATGGCGTCCATCACACCGACGCGTGATACGTTCTCCTTCGTCTTCCGCCACATGGCCACCGGCGTCTGCTCGTGGTAGAAGGTTATCATCGCCTCCTGCATGGACACATCCACATGCTGGCCCTTTCCAGAGGTGGCATCACGGTAAAACAGCGCGGCCAGGGTGCCGGTTGCTGCGTACTGTGCCCCGGGGTAAAACGACTGCTCGCCGCCGAGCATCAGCGGCGGCTGGTCGGGTTCACCGATAAGCTGCATGTAGCCGCTCATGGCCATAATGTTGATATCAGTGGCCTTGTAGTCCTTCTGAGGGCCTTTTTGTCCGTACGGCGTAATGGAACTCATCACCAGCCCGGGGTTGATTTTTCGCAGCGCGGGATAGTCAAGCCCAAGGCTGGCAAGATACCCTACGGGGAAGCTCTCTACAACTACATCTGCTTTATCGACCAGCCTCTTGAAGATAGCCTGGCCGGTGCCATCTTCAAGGTTTAGTGTTATCGAGCCCTTGCTGGTGTTGAAATAGAGGAAGCTCAGGCTCTTATCTGGATGGACCTCGTTTTTATGGAATGGACCCCGGGCCCTTGCCTTGTCCCCTCCCGGGGGTTCAACCTTTATCACGTCAGCCCCGAGGTCGCCGAGAAGCTTACCGCAATAGGCACCCTTCTCGTCAGCCAGGTCTAGAACCCGGTATGGAGGAAGAAATCCTGTTGCTATTTCCTTCTCTGGCATCATTTACCCCTTCTTAGTGTTAGATTTGATGTTTTGGAGGCGCTGTGCGTGTGTGTGCAATTCCAGTAAAAGTCTATCCGTAAACGTTTTGAAAGTCAACATTTCACCACGTTCCATCAGGGATACACCGTCGTGTTTCCCTGATAAGAGTATCGTGAAGCCCATAACCGTCCGGTGCCCGCCTGTTATATAAATTGGGCCTGTCTGTAGGTAAAGGGGTCTGGCGAAAGGCTTCAGGGGTGAGGCGGGGTGCTGTAGTGCGGGTGTCCTTGGTGTGATATACTTTTAAACACTGAATCTAATTGGTTTGTAGCTGTGCCTTTATATAGCGTAGGCGTGGATATAATCGAGATCGAGCGGGTACAGGCAGTAATCGACCGCTGGGGACAGAGGTTCCTGAGGCGCATATATACTGAGGCCGAGCTTGATTTCTGTCGCAGCCGGGTGCCTGAGCTGGCTGTGCGGTTCGCCGGTAAAGAAGCGGTGATGAAGGCGCTGGGTACGGGGAGGCGGGGCGTTTCCTGGCGCGAAATCGAGAGACTGTCCAACAAGCGACGGGCTCCGCTCGTCTTCCTCCACGGAAGGGCGCGCCGCCGGGCAAAAAAGCTGGGGATAGAAGAGCTGGCCATCAGCCTCTCTCACTCCCGTAATTATGCTGTAGCCTCAGTCGTGGGTGGAACCGGGGACAGGCCTCAGCGTCCAGAGTGAGATCGACCACTCTGGCTAGCCTGCTGTAATTGAGCTTCTAACCAAATCTAAACTCGAGCTGTGTCATCATTTCACACGTCGAGCATAGACATTACATCCCGCAGTCGATCGGTCAAGCAGCTTGCGCTTCGAGATAACCAGCATACTTTTATTACACACTAGATGTGCTTGGTGGAGGCGAATAGAGCAGGAGCATTTTAATTAGCTTCTTTTAGACCGTCAAATACGCTCAAAGACTTCTTCGTTAGAAAATAGGTTCTCTTTTCACAAGCGTAACGAAGCCCTCTGGCCAATAAGACGGATTGTTTTTCTATTTGAAGCTAGATGTCAATTATAGCCCGAATATTAAAGCAGTTTCATCTGTAATCAATGAATAGCCCCTACCATTTTCCCATCGGTACTGAATCATAATGTCTATTCAAACTAATTATTAATTGTGATAGCGTTATTATTGGATAAGTCAATCTATTTACGTAAGTAGCTTTATTCCGATGTTAAATTATAACAGGCACTCATAACCGATAATCTATTAAGGCTAAGTAATTTATGAGCGTAAACGATGGTTGCCGGGAGGGATTTTCTTCGAAGCATGCGGAAATACTCCGTGTAAGCTAGGAGGTAGGTTTTTTGAATGTCTTCGCTATCGTGCCTTTGACCTCTTTCGGCATCTGTCTCGTTGCGGGGGTTCTTGTATTCCAACAGAGTCGTAAGAGTTCAACGAACCGGACTCTTTCGCTCTACTGCTTGCTGGGGGCTTACTATGGCATGGTGGAATTCGGGCTTATACAGGCACGGGGATTTAACGAGGCCTTCTTCTGGCGGCAGGCTGGAGCAATTTGGCTATTTGCACCGTCCCTTTTATTACATTTTGTCCTGATCCTTACAGAAAGAAGAAAATGGCTCGATAAAAAAAGGATATATGCGCTTATATATCTACCTGCGTTCGTCCTTTCGCTCGTTGATTTGACAACACATGCGGTCCTGGGAAAACCAGAGGAGTTTGCCTGGGGTTGGGCTTATGGCATCTCAGACTATATTTTTATATCCGCTTTCGCCTTTATCTGGGCAGTTGGAATGGGTTTTATTTCGGTTTACCTTTGTTGGCATTACTACCGTAGTTCTACTGAAGCGATAGGCAAGCGAAATGCGAAGTATGTTTTGGGCGGTCTTGTATTACCACTCGTCGCTCTACTTACGGTAGATGGAATGTTGCCTGAATTCGACATAAGAACCCCGGAACTCGCATCGGCCGCTCTTGCTCTTGGTATTGCTTTCATCACATATGGCATTCTCAGACACAACCTCTTTACTATAACGCCGGCAATAGCGGCAGAAGGTATCATTGCCACCATGTCAGATGCCCTGCTGCTTGTAGATACTCAAAAACGGATTGTAATGGTAAACCAGGCTGCACTGGAGCTTCTTAAATGGAAGGAGAGCCAGTTGCTCTATCAACCGCTGACAATGGTAATTGATTCTAGTACCATGTAACATATAAGTATTCGTATAATTGTGGTATAATTATGGTAAATCACAAAGGAGGGATTTGCCATGAAGCCGCGCTATAGGGTGACGTTGACGGAACAAGAACGACAGGAG